>MDTE01037851.1_pt1 | contig 82339 bp, 75 predicted proteins | sample 811231 | NCBI WGS metagenome assembly MDTE01 (sample SAMN05326651, study PRJNA326480) | marine metagenome | isolation source: seawater | place: Indian Ocean: Red Sea | collected 2010 | reverse complement strand
GAAAAAGAGGAACAGTGGCACCTTCTATTTGAGAAGTTGGATGTCCGTAACCATGTTCAACAATATATCGAGCTATTCCATTCTGAACTAAAGCACTGTCCCAGTTTAAACCACCAAAAACAATCTCTCTTTTTTCCGTAGCATCTGAATCAGCGCTACAAGATATAATTGCAAATGAGAAAATGGCTATAAGTGAAGCAATCATTAGTTGCATATGTTTACGTTTTATTAAATTTATAATCATTTATTTTCCCTTACTTACACAAAGCGGGTTCATAACTTTAGACAGCAAAAATAACAAATCCTTTATAATGATCAATTAAATGAACCATTTATTTTTCATTATTGAATTTCCTTTAAATTCTTTATAAGTTTGGAGCTTATAGATATTTTGCAATCTAAAACGCTAAATTTTAAAAATTTAGCTCTGAAAATCTTAATTTTTTTCAGGTTTTTACCTTACTCTGATTATTGATACGTAGACTATAACAAGATATTTAGATGCAGTCAAGTTTGAAAAGTTGGGGCGTGGGTAATATATTTAATATTTGCCCCTTCACGACTACTAGAAATAATAGATCGTAATGGGGGACACATTGAATATTGTTTATAGGCAGGAAGTCGGGGGTTTGTGTCACTCATCGCCCACCATACTGTCCACTGAAGAGAAGCTACACAAAACGCACACTATAAAAAAACAATTTTTTTTAGTGTTTACGATCCAAAAACGATCCAAAACACTGTTTTTTATACTGTAGTTGTAAACATCAACATTTGGGAACTCGAGTAAACATGGTGGGCGATACTGGATTCGAACCAGTGACCTCTTGCGTGTCGAGCAAGCGCTCTAACCAACTGAGCTAACCGCCCACGTCTACACAGGGTAGATAGTAATACTGGCCAGAGTCAATGTAAATAAATAAAAATTAATATATAATTTCTGTTAATAATTACTCATTATACACTAAAATAATTGAATTGGATTATTATGGCTGCTAAAAAATCAAATGCACCTACTGCTGAAGAACTTGCGCAAATGAGGCACTCTGCTGCACACGTGCTTGCAGAAGCTGTCCTAGAAATGTTTCCTGAAGCAAAATATGCGATTGGTCCGCCAATTGATACAGGCTTTTATTATGATTTTGATTTGCCACGCACACTGACACCCGACGACTTAAAGATTTTACAAAAACGCATGAAGAAATCAGTGAAAAAAAATCTTGCTATTACTGGTGAGCAAATATCAAAAAAAGATGCAAAAAAGATTTTTGCGAACCAACCATATAAATTAGAACTCATCGAGGACATCGAAGAAGAAACGGTTGGTCATTTTACACATGGTGACTTTGAAGATCTCTGCCGTGGTGGTCATGCTGCATCTACTGGACAAATCGGTGCCTTTGAGCTCACACATGTTGCAGGTGCGTACTGGAAAGGTGATGAAAATAACCCAATGTTGCAGCGAGTATATGGTGCGTTGTTTGCGACCGATGATGAATTGCAAGCGTACCTCAAGGCTCGTGAAGAAGCAGCGGAACGTGATCATAGAAGGCTAGGACGAGAGCTTGATCTCTTTTTCTTAGATCCTCTGTCCCCTGGCTCTCCATTTTTCTTACCAGGAGGCACGTTCGTAGTAAATGAGCTCACAAATTATTTACGAGAGCTCTATATTAAGTACGGATATGATGAAGTTATTACCCCGCAACTGTTTAGCTCTGAGCTTTGGAAAACATCTGGGCATTATGAAAATTTTCAAGGCGACATGTTCTTAGTGCCAATCGATGACCAGGAGATGGGCATCAAGCCAATGAACTGCCCTGGGCATTGTGTCCTGTATAGCAATACGCGACATTCCTACCGTGAACTACCAATGAGGATAGCAGAATTTACAAGACTACATAGAAATGAACGTTCTGGTGTCTTACACGGCTTAACCAGAGCTCGTTCTTTTTCACAAGATGATGCACATATCTTTTGTACAGCAGATCAGTTACAAGATGAGATCAGCAAATTATTTGACATGACAAAAGAAATTTATGCTGCATTAGGCTTAGAGAATCTTACAATGTATGTAGCAACTAGAGGTGAAAAATTTATTGGTGATCCAAAAGACTGGGATATAGCAGAACAACTGTTGATGGATGCTGTCAGTGATGCTGGGTTTGAATATGAAATTTCTGAAGCTGAAGCAGCATTCTATGGCCCTAAAATTGAAATGCATTTAAAAGATGCCTTAAATAGGTCATGGCAACTAGGCACGATTCAATTAGATCAAGCCATGCCCAAGCGATTTAACTTGCGCTATATCAATAGTGAAGGCAACGAGCAAGAACCGACAATGATTCATAGAGCCTTGCTTGGCTCATTAGAGCGATTTATTGGGATTTACTTAGAATATACAGCTGGCAAGCTCCCCTTTTGGCTCTCGCCAACACAGATATCAATCATACCAATAACTGATAAACATCTAGACTACTGTTATGAGGTGCAGTCCGATTACAAATCATCACTGATGCATGCTGTTGTCGATGATAGCAGTGAGCGTATGGGCGCAAAGATCCGTAATGCACAAATGAACAAAATTCCTTTCATGTTTGTTGTTGGGGACCAAGAAATGGAATCAAACACAGTTGCAGTTAGAACAAGAAATGGTGAGGATTTTGGTCAAATCGATAGAACTGAGATTTTAAATAAATTAAAATCATTAAAGGAAACTAGATTAATTGATCTGAATGAAATAGGAAAAAATTAATTGGCTACAAAAAAAGTACCGAAAAAAACAAAAATAACAAAAGTGTTGATCGCTAATCGTGGTGAAATTGCCTTACGTGTCATTCGTGCATGTAAAGAAATGGGCATTAAGTCTGTAGCAGTGTATTCTGAAGCTGACCAAGATGCATTGCATGTCAAAAATGCTGATGAAGCAATTTGCATTGGTCCACCAGAATCAGCACAATCATATCTTGATATAGATAAAATTATTGCTGCAGCAAAAGAAACAAAAGCAAATGCCATTCATCCAGGATATGGATTTTTATCAGAAAATCCATTGTTCGCTGAAGCATGTGCAAAAAATAAAATAACTTTTATTGGCCCAAGTGCACAAGCAATGCGAGCAATTGGAAATAAAACATCTGCTAGAGAATTAATGGAAAAAGCAAATGTGCCTGTAGCTCCAGGTAAGAATGATGTAGACAGAAAAGATACAAAAACAATCATGGCTGAGATCAAACGAATCGGTGTGCCGCTACTTGTTAAGGCATCAGCTGGTGGTGGAGGTCGAGGCATAAGATTGATCGAAAAAGAAAGTGATGCACTTGAAATTATTGATCTTGCTGCAAATGAAGCAGCATCTGCATTTGGTGATGCCACTATTTTCTTAGAAAAATTTGTTACAGGTGCAAGACACATTGAGGTCCAAATCATGGCTGATGCACATGGTAATGTTATGGCTTTTGGTGAACGTGACTGTTCAATTCAAAGAAGGAATCAAAAATTAATCGAAGAGTCTCCATCTCCAGCAGTTGATGAAGATCTGCGTCAAGCTATTTGTAATGCAGCAATTGAAGCAGCAAAGTCATGTGGTTATCAAAATGCAGGTACAGTTGAATTTTTGCTCGATGAAAAAACAAGTCAGTTTTATTTTCTTGAGGTGAACGCCAGATTGCAAGTGGAGCATCCAGTTACAGAACTAGTATATGGCATTGATCTTGTAAAAACGCAACTGAAGGTTGCGCAAGGAGAATCTCTGACAAAATTATTTCCTGAACAACCTACACGAAATGGTTGGGCTATAGAATGTCGAATTAACGGTGAAGACCCTTTTAGTGATTTTATGCCATCATTAGGACTCATAGGTAATCTTGATTTGCCAAGTGGTCCTGGTGTTCGGTTTGATTCAATGATTTATGAAGGATTAGATGTTCCTTTATTTTATGACTCACTTCTTGGAAAACTAATCACATGGGGCTCCAATAGAGAAGAGGCAATTGTAAGAATGAAGCGTGCGCTACATGAGTTGCAAATTGGTGGCATACAAACTAACATCCCATTTCATGTTCAGCTTATGAATCATAAAGCATTTGTTTCTGGTGCCTTTCATACAAATTGGCTTGAAGAAAACTTCATTATGCCGGCAAAAGAAGAAATCGATGATGCAACAACATTAGCTGCATTAGGCGCAAGTCTATCCATGAATTCTACAAACAATGTTACTACGCAACAATCTACAGAAATCCAAACAAACAATTGGGCCCGAGCAGGAAGAATTTATAGTATGCGTCGTGATTTTAGGAGTTCAGGTTGGCAATAAATCGACTAGTAATCAATAATGTGGCTTATTCGGTTAATCTTCAAGAGCAAGAAGACAAGCTTTTTGTTGAAATACTGAATTTAGAGACAGAGGAAACAACAGAATTTACCATTGATCATCTTGTGGATGCAAACGCAAAGAAATTCACTTTATTTATTGATAACCATGCAACAACTATATTTGTGCAAAATACACAAGGCGGAAAATTAGTCACAATTAATAATGTTCTCTATACTGTTTTAAATGCCTCAAGTCAAAAAAAATCTGGCAAAAGCGGTGTCTCTGCAGATCCAGAAGGCATCATTACAGCACCCCTTGCAGGAATTATAGCAAAAATCAATGTTAAAGTTGGTGATGTTTTAGATGCAGGCGAAACAGCATGTGTTATAGAGGCAATGAAAATGCAGAATGAAATCAAAATGCCGCTCAAAGGAAAAATCACCAAAATACTTGCCAAAGAGACTGCGACAGTCGATAAAGGAGAGACTGTCATAAATTATGATCCTGTTGAATAAAATAATTTTCTCATTGCAATTTTTGAATAGTTTGATAAAATTTCCACAGTTTTATAAGTAAAGGAGCTAGTAATTAGCAAGGATGTAAGAATAAATAATCAAATAACTTCGCCTGAAGTCAGAGTGATTAGTGATACTGAACAAATTGGAGTTTTAAACATTTCTGCAGCAATAGAAATGGCATCAAATCAAGGACTCGATCTTGTAGAAGTTTCACCAAATGCTAAACCGCCTGTTTGCAAGATAATTGATTACGGCAAATACAGGTATCAACAGAACAAAAAAGCACGTGAAAATAAAAAAGCAACTGCTAAAGTTGTTGTTCGCGAAATTCGTATGAAAGTAAGAATTGGCACACATGATCTTGAATTAAAAGCAAAAAATGCGAAGAAGTTTTTACTGGCTGGCAGTAAAGTTCGTGTATCTGTAATGTTTCGTGCAAGAGAAATTACTCATCCTGAAGTTGGCCATGAATTACTAGAAAAATTCCTAGAACTTGTTAAAGATGAGTGCTCCATTGAAAAACCTATTGCAATGGAAGGAAGAATGCTAGTCACTACGATTGTTCCTTTATAAAATTTCTTCATTTATAAATGGATTATAATTATTTATCTGTTATCATTTTTATCTATTGGATAGGAAGATGTATGCCAAAAATGAAAACCCACAAGGGTTTGAAGAAACGAGTTAAGATTACAGGGACTGGCAAGGTGCTAATAACTGGTCATCACAAAAATAATAAGAAAATGAAAAAGCGTAAAAGTAAACTTAATTCACTAAAAGTTATGAACCCTGTCCACAAGACGCATATATCTAAAATTAAAAAAATGTTACCAAAGTCAAAAATTTAATCATTATAGAGAGCTAATATGACACGTTCAAGAAATGTAAAAGCAGGACATAGAAGACATAAAGCAGTATTGAAACTAACTAAGGGTCATGCTGGTAGACGCCATAAAACTTATAAGGTTGCCCGAGAATCATTAACCCATGCACAGCATTATGCATTTGTTCACAGGCGGAAAAAAAAGGGTGACTTTCGAAGATTGTGGATCACAAGAATTAATGCTGCATGCCGCTTACATGGTATTTCTTATAGCAAATTTATTAGTAATCTAAAAAAATCTGGACTAAATTTAAATCGAAAAATACTCGCTGATATGGCAGTAAATGATCCAGATGTTTTTGAAGAGCTTGTGACTACTGCCACTAAAGAGGCATAAGGAGAAAGTGCTCATGCATATTCATGCGTATAGAGTTGGAGCCATACTCACTATTCTTGGTCCTTTTACTTATTTTGTTAGTGGTACAAGTAGTTTATCTGCATTCATACCTTCAATTTTTGGTGTACTTTTTATCATAATTGCACGACTTGCCAATAATGAAAAAATTAGGCCTCATGTCATGCATTTTGGTCTTTTTGTTGCTCTTGTTGGCATTCTTGGCCTTGCTCCAATGTTATTAGAAAATGGTGATGATTTTATTCGTGGAGAAGCATCACGACCTTGGGCTGTTTTTTCACAATTGATTACAACAATTGCTTTAGTTTATTTTTTATCTGCTGGGATACAATCTTTTCGCTCAGCAAGGACAAAAGAATAGCACCGTTCTCGTTAACCAAAATCACTCTCTAATTGTAGCGCCGTAATTTTTGTTAAGTTGTCTAATAATTTTATTTTGTTCTTGAGTCACTTCTTCATTAGTTAAGGTTTTATCAAATGATTGATAAGTGATTTTATATGCCAAAGATTTTTTGTTGTCATCAATCTGATCGCCTCGATATATGTCAAATAATTGAACATTGTGCACTAAGTCAGATTCCTGAAAAACTTCAATAAGGCTGTTATGAGAAATATTTTCATCCACAATAACTGCTAAATCATTGACTACGGCAGGAAACTTGGAAAAAGCTTTAAAATGATTAATACCAGAAAGTGCATTAGTAATTGCATCTATTTGTAATTCAAATAATATAACATCCGCTGCAATATCAAATTGATCCAAAACAGAACGATTCACTGTACCTAATACCCCAATTGTATCATCATTCACAAGAATATCAGTCGTAGGAGTTGTCAAGCCAATATGATTTGAAGAAGTAAATGATGGATTTACTTTAATGCTAGTAAAAATTGCTTCCAGGGCACCCTTAACATCAAAAAAGTCAACTGCCTTATTAGTAGGCAAGCCAAATCGATCAAGTGTTTGAGCTGAAACTGCACCTACTATATATTCTTGTTCTGCAAGTGGACTATCTTTAAAAGTGCCTACAATATCATCTCTGCGTTCTGAATAAATCCTTCCTGATTCAAATATCCAAATATTGGATTGACCATTATGGATATTATAGCTAATTGTTTCAAGCAAAGAATGCCGCATCGAAGTTCGTAATACTTTTCTTTCAGAAGATAGGGTATTTTTTAATGCAATCGGCGGATTATCATCCACTGCTTGCTCACCTAAAATAATTTTTAGTTTTTCAACGGTTGTCAAAGAGTATGAAATAATTTCATTAAATCCTTGGGCTACAAATAAATCTTGCAATCTAGATTTTACCCTAACGATGTCTTGCAAATCATGATCAGGAATCTTGCCATTGATTGAAATGGATGGAACTTTGTCGTAACCATAAATCCTAATAAATTCCTCTATAAGATCATCAATGATAGTAATATCGGTTCTCCAAAGAGGCACAGATATGATGAGATCATCTCCCTTTTTTGAATCAAGTTCAAATCCTAATAATTGTAATTTCTCTAAAACTTCTTTTTCAGATACATCGATACCACAAATTCTTTGCACAGTTTTAATATTCATTTTTACTGTATGACGCTTATCACTAATGCCGTTATTAACGTCAGCTAATTCATGAATCACTGTACCGCCACAAATATCCTGTATGAGTTTCGCTGCACGCTGAATACCTAAATAAGCTAAATGCGGTGGAAGATTCCTTTCAAAACGAGCAGATGCTTCTGATCTTAAATCAAATTTTTGAGATGTTCTACGAATATTATTTGGATTGAAATTTGCTGCCTCAAGAAAAACATTTTTTGTATTATCAGTAATGTCAGAATTAGCCCCTCCCATTACGCCAGCAAGAGCAATTGCAGTCTTATCATCTGCAATAACTAAATCGGTAGTAGCTAATTCTCTTGTTTCATCATCCAGTGTAACTAATTGTTCACCTTTTTTGGCATTTCTGACCTTTATCGTTCCGTTTAATTTATCGTAATCAAAAGAATGTAAAGGTTGGCCCATTTCCATCATAACATAATTTGTTATGTCAACTACATTATAGATAGGTCGCATCCCTGCTGAGCGTAGTTTATCTTGTAACCAAGATGGTGATTCTCCTATAGTAACATCTTTAATTAACATGCCCGTATAACGACTACATAAGTCATAATTATCGATTTCAATTTTTGGGAAATTTAAGTTATTATCATTATCGATGTTATAAGTCATATCGGGTAATTTTAAAGTAGATTTTGCATTGAAAATAGCGTCGATTTCTCGAGCAATTCCTACAATGTTCATTAAATCTGGTCGATTGGGCCAAATATGAACATCGAGGATAGTGTCAGCCAGAATTGACTGCGCGGAAGTACCCACTTCATAATCATTATCTAAGACTAAAATGCCTTCATGATTATCAGAAATACCTAATTCAGACTCAGATAATACCATTCCATTCGATTCAACGCCTCTTATTTTGGCTGCTTCTAGGGTTATATAGTCATTCGTTTTGGGACTAAATACTTTAGAGCCAGTTTTTGCAAAAACAATTTTTTGCCCAATTTCTAGATTTGGTGCACCACAGACAACTCGTTCAATCTTAGATTTTGCAAGCTCGATATCTGCAAGGCGCAATCTATCTGCATTAGGATGTGGCAATATATCTTTAACGAGGCCAACTTGAATAAGTTCTGGTTCCCACCATTCACCTATCCGATTTACCCCATCAACTTCAACGGATGCCTTAGTTAATTTATCAACGATCTCCTCAATGGTTACAGATTGAGGAATACTAATATATTCTTTTATCCAGTTCATTGATACATACATTTAGTTACACCTTATATTTAGAACTTATTTAAGAAGCGTAGATCATTTTGATAGAAATATCTAATATCATCAATGTCCCACAACAACATAGCTATGCGCTCAATACCCATACCTGCTGCAAAGCCAGAATATACCGTTGGGTCATATCCAGCAGCAGCAATAATATCTGGGTGAACCATGCCAGCACCCATTACTTCTAACCACTCACCTCTGAAAAAAACCGCCATTTCGACACCTGGCTCAACAAAAGGAAAATATGAATTTCGTAACATAATTTTTGCATCAGAACCAAACATCTCATAAGCAAATGACTGTAAGGTTCCCTTGAGGTTGCTGATAGAAATTTCTTTATCAATTGCTAAAATTTCAACTTGATGCATCATCCACTCATGGGTAGCATCTGTAGCTTCATATCTATAGCATTTCCCAGGCACTGCAATTCTTATTGGTGGATCATTATCTTCTAGAAACCTTATTTGCATAGGACTAGTGTGCGTACGTAACAATAAAGGATCTTTAGATTTCTCCGATTCAAGCCAAAACGTATCCCACATATCTCGAGCTGGATGATCATCAGGAATACGAAGTCTGTCAAAGTTATAGTACGAGGATTCGGCCTCAGGACCTTCAACTGTTGAAAAACCTAATCGTGATAAAACATTTAAAGTTTCTCGTAACGCTAAAGTAATTGGATGCAAGTGTCCATTTTTTCTATAGGTTCCAGGCAGAGAAATGTCGATAGTTGTATCTGTAGTATGAGATTCACTAGAACTAGCAAGTTCAAGAGATTTATTTTCAAATAATTGCTCTAGCTCTTTTTTAATTGAATTAATTTTTTGACCTATGTCTTTTCTATTTTCTTTGGGTACATCTTTCAAATTTTTTAAAATACCTGCAAGTTCAGAAGAACGACCAGCATATTGGGTACGCCATGCTTGCAAGGCATCTTTATCTCGGACATCATCAATAGCAGACTGTCCTGACTTCAAAATATTATCAATTTGATTTTCAATAGATTTCATAATTAATTACAATCTAATTACATTAATAGTAAGATAAATAACAAACACCAACAAGGAGTGCAGTAATGTTATCTGTAGATCAGGCTCAAAAGAAAATACTTGCGAAAATAAAAGTATTACCTGTAAAACAGACCTCTTTGTTAGAATGTCTCAATCAAGTCTTAGCAAAGGACATCTTAAGTAAAATTGATGTACCATTACGTAACAATTCAAGCATGGATGGCTACGCCATTAAAGCACAAGATACTAAAGGCTTATCAAAACAAGGAGTTGTTTTGGATGTTATTGGAGAGAATCAAGCAGGGAGTATCTTTAAAAAAGAAATTAAAAGTGGGCAAGCAGTAAGAATAATGACTGGATCTGTCATTCCAAAAGGAGCTAATGCCGTTGTCCCATTTGAAGATACAGATGAGTACATGCGAAAGAATCCAACAAAGAAAATACCTGAAAAAGTAGAAGTCTATAAGGCAATTAAAGTAAATGAAAATATTAGAAAGGCTGCTGAAGATACTAAAAAGGGAGCCAAGATATTAAATAAAAATACCCTTTTAAATCCTGCTCATATTGGGTTAGCTGCTTCAGTTGGCATTGAATCATTACCTGTTATACGAAAGGCAACTATTGCAATAATTTCATCAGGCAATGAAATTATTCGACCACCACAAAAAATTAAGCCCGGTCAAGTTTATGATTCAAATACATATTCTATTGCTTCTCAAATTAGACAGTTAGGCGCAACGCCAAAAATATACAGTATCGCAAGAGATACGATAAAGAATATTCAAATGAAATTAGACCATGCAAGCAAACATTGTGATTTAATTATTTCTACTGCTGGTGTCTCAAAAGGGGATTATGATTTATTTAAAGAAGTAGTCACAATGAATGGAAAGATTGATTTCTGGTCAATCAGAATGAAGCCAGGCAAACCTTTAATGTTTGGGATGATCAAAAAAAATAACACGCAAATTCCTCATTTAGGATTACCTGGCAATCCCGTCTCTGCAATGGTTACATTTGAATTATTTGCACGACCAGCAATCTTAAAAATGATGAGTAAATCATTTAAAACTCGGGACAACGTTCACGCAATATTAAATAGTGATATTATTAACACTGATAACAGAGAAGTATATGCTAGAGTTCGTTTATCTAATCAGAATAATAAAACTTATGCTACGATAACTGGCAATCAAGGATCAGGAATTTTGCAATCAATGTCTCTTGCTGATGGATTAGTGAAATGTCCTGCAAATAAAAAAATTCTTAGAAAAGGGACAAAGGTTCAAGTTATTAAATTGTAGATTATATTTTAATTTCAAAACCTTTAAATTTATTTTCTGGCTCTTCCCATCGAAATTCAACTTCTTTAACTAGAGCTAAAATGGGACCCTTTCTAAGAAGTTTTATATACTCACGCAGAATACTTTCATCGCCTTCTGCAACTATTTTGACGTCACCATTTGATAAATTTTGTGCATATCCAGTTATACCTAAGCCAGTAGCTTGCTCTACGCAAAAATTCCGATAACCAACTTTTTGCACGCGGCCTTTAGCTATAGCATGAATTTGACGCAATCTATTTGTCATATTGGAGGCTCTCTAAGGACTCTTTAATCAATGTTGTATCTGGTAAAAGTGTAACTGTAGGTACGCCAATATCTTTTATTAATATAAATTGTACCTGTTTATTTACAACCTTTTTATCAAACGCAATGTGTTTAATGACTGAATCAATAGATGTGCCTGAAAATGATGTAGGTAAATTATAACTATCAATAATTGATATAATTGAATCCATAACTTCTTCTGAAATATATTCCAATTTGTGCGCAATATATACTGCCCCAACCATCCCAATTGCTACAGCCTCTCCATGTAAGAGGGATTTGTATTCAGATGCAACTTCAAGTGCATGACCAATTGTATGACCAAAATTCAATATTTTACGTGTATTTTTTTCATTTGGATCAATAGAAACGATCATGCTTTTGATTCGTACGCTTTTGATAATAATATCAAGGAGTAACTCTTTATTTTTCATCATTGCAGACGGATCATTTTTATGTTGTTCAAAGATTTGAAAAAGAGATTTATCAAGAATAATTGCATGCTTGATAACTTCTGCTATGCCTTCTGTTAATTCTCGTTTTGGCAAAGTGTCTAAAAAATTAATATCAATTAAAATCGCATCTGGCTGTTTAATTACACCGATCAAGTTTTTACCCACGTTCAAGTTAACTGCAGTTTTCCCACCAATCGCAGCATCAGTCATTGCTAGCAAGCTAGTTGGTATGGATAGTAATTTGACTCCTCGCAAAACAGTTGCTGCAACATATCCAGCTAAATCACATACAACGCCGCCTCCTATTGCAATGATTAAATCTTGTCTTTCGATCTTATTTTCAAATAACCATTCATAAATAAGATCAACATTAGCTAGATTTTTTTGATCTTCTCCAGCTTGCATAATGTATGAAATATGTTCAATCTTTTGCTTTTCTAGCAAAGTAGCAATCTGCTCACTGTACAAATTATGTATATTATCATCCGTTATTATATATACTTTTCTACTTTTAGAGATTTGAGTGATTAGTTGAGATAAGTGACTTAATTGATCGACTCCTGCCCAAATTGGAAACTGGCGATTGTCAATAAGCATGCGTGATACTGGCAATGCATTGCTCTCTACAGCATCATATCTTAGTAACTGGTCTTGATTCGATTTAAAATCCATCCAGAATTTAACAACTGTCATTGCAATATTTTTTGGAGCTTGGTTGTAAGTAAATAGATGCAGATCTGCTCTCAAAAAATTTTCTCTTCTTTGCGCATCCATGTTCATAAGTGCATCATGCATTTCTGCAGGCAAACCTAATAATGGTCGCTTTTGTTCAGAAGTGCTATTTTGTATTCGCTCAATTAATGATTGTATTGGTGCATCTAAAAATACCACAAGTCCTTGATCAAATAAAAATTTTCTATTTTTTGGAGATTGAAAAGCTCCTCCACCAATAGAAATGACTGCCTGATTACTCTCAATGCCAGTAATGAATTCTTCTTCAATTTTTCGAAATTGTGATTCACCTTCTTCTTCAATGATTACAGCAGGAGATCTTCCAATCTGTTCTGTAATCATCTGATCAGAATCAATATGCTTCCAAGAAAGCAAGGTAGCAATCTGCTTAGCAACAGTTGTTTTGCCAGCACCTGATAGTCCAATTAATATGATTTTATTTGTAGTCATAATTTATCCTTGTAAACAGAGTAGGTATTTATTTTTTAATGCCTAAAGAGTCTACATATCCTTGATAATTCCGGATAAACTCTTCAATGCTATCTCCTCCAAATTTTAAAAGAGATTCTTGAGCCAAAACTAACGCTAACATCGCTTCACCGATAACAGCTGCAGAAGGAACTACGCATACATCTGAACGTTCATAAAACGATGTTGCTGACTTGCCCGATGATAAATCAGCTGTAGGTAATTTTTGTGTGACAGTTGAAATAGGCTTGATAGCCGATCGCACAACAATATCTTGTCCATTTGATATACCGCCTTCGATGCCACCAGCATAATTAGTTTCCCTATTCCATGTGGTGTCCTTCCACTTATTTTTTGGAAGTATAATATCTTGAACTGAAGAGCCTAAACTACGTGCAGCATGCCAAGCATCACCAATTTCGACACCTTTGACAGCGTTAATAGAAAGCATAGCTTGTGCTATTAAACTATCTAGTCTTGTATTCCACTGTGCATAGCTACCTAAGCCAATTGGCACTCCTTGTGCTCTGACTTCAAACACGCCTCCCAATGTATCATGTAATTCTTTGGCATTATCAATTTCTGCAATCATTGCTTTTTCAGCTTTTTTTGAACTAACATGCACTTCAGAGTTTTCAACAAAGCCCCAATCTATATTGTTGTTTTCATCTACAATGCTACCAATGGATATAACTCGAGATTTAAATTCAATGCCTATTTCACTTAAAAAACTTTTAGCAACAGCTCCTACTGCAACACGAGCAGTTGTTTCTCTAGCGCTCGCTCTTTCTAAAACCGGCCTGATATCAGAAAAGTTAAATTTTTGAGTACCAACTAAATCTGCATGACCAGGTCTTGGTGTGGTCATAGGTGGCTCTTGATTATCAACATCTTCGATAGACATTCTATGATCCCAATTTGCATTTTTTCTATCAGCATTCTCAATTAATAAAGCAATGGGTGTGCCCATAGTTTTGCCATAACGAACACCGGTCATTATCTCTGCAAAATCTGTTTCAATTTGTTGACGCTTGCCTCTACCGTAGCCACGTTGTCTTCGCGCTAATTGTTCTCGAATCATAGCTTCAGTCACTTGGACACCAGCAGGTATGCCCTCAATTGTAGCAATAAGGCCTTTTCCGTGAGATTCACCAGCAGTCAAAAATCTAAATTTACTCATAAAAATTTAAACGCATATAAATCAATAATGTTAATACTAAAATAACCTATTTAAGTATAGCATTGATTTCTGGGTCAATCCTCTCATCTTTATCAATCAGCATTCTTGTGTTCCATAAAGATAGCGTTGCAGTCAGCGACTCTACATCTAAATAACTATCCCAGTCAGTTACATTTGCCTGATTGCGTGTAATTTGAGTTGTAAATATACAGTTATTACTAGCCAAATCATTATTTGGCAATTCATAAACATCAATTTGCACGTCATCAAAATTTAAAAACGGAACCTCAAAAAAAAGTCTTTCAGCTAACATAATTGCTGCACGACTTGCGACAGTTACAGTATCACCAACTTGTTTTCTCTCAGAATTAATAATTCTAATATCAGGACCACTGATCATTGATACCCTGCATTTCTTTTTTGTCACTGATTTGACTTCCATAGTTTCGATAGATGCCCAATCAGCAACGGGAATATTGTCATTTTTCTTCGGTCGTCTCCATGCTTCAAAAGCCTGTTGCACTGCGGCTTCAATTGTCTCAGTGTCATTTTCATTAATATTTTTTATCCACGCTTTGGAAGCTAGTTTGCCTTGAAAAATAACGACTGCAAAATAAAGGGTAAGAACGATCGTGAATATGAAACCAATCAACATCATTAAAGTGAACCTTCATTCTTGAGTGCTTGACGACCTGCATGGAGCATCGCTTCAGTATCAGGGTATATTTTGTTCCAAATTTCAAATGCTTTTGCAGCCTGATATACAAGCATATCTAATCCCCCAATATATTTACATCTCGCAGTCTCTGCTAAATGTAATAATGGGGTCATGCCTGGATTATAAACAAGATCAAAAACTATATGATCTTCAGATAAACGAAAGTTTATAGGCGGCAGCATGTTTGCAAGAGATGATCCGTTCATCCCAAATGGAGTTGAATTGATAATCACATCTGCATTATTAATAATGTCTGAAGCATCTTGGTTAAGATCATGAATCGTTACATGACTCTTGGTTGAAACATTTTCCATCAAATCCTGTGCTCGTTCTTTTGAACGATTAACAATTAACAATGAGGCAATATCAATTGTATTTAAATAGTAAACAAGGCTTTTTGCAGCTCCCCCTGAACCAATCAATGCTATAGATTTATTAGTTAAATCCTCACTAAGTAATTTAAAAGTTTGCTCAATTCCATGCAAATCTGTATTATAGCCAGTTAAGATGCCGTCCTGATTAATAACAGTATTAATAGCGCCAATCGATTCTGCTGCTGGGTCAATGACGTCGATATATTGCATGATTGATTCTTTATAGGGAATAGTGATATTAAATCCATCAATTGGCGTATTCTTAATTTCATCTATGAAGGATTCTAGATCAGTTTTATCAATGTCCCAAATTTTATAGCTATGCTCAAGATTTAATGCAGTAAATGCAGCTTCATGTAGAATTGGTGAAATAGAATGTTGTATTGATTGCCCTAATAAACCAAGTTTTTTCATTGCATTATACTTTCATTATTCCAAGCAATTTTTTTCATATTGCGAAACCCAATAATTATGTTCTGCAAGATTTTCTGAAAATCTATGACTTCCATCACATTTTTCGCTTGCAACAAAAAATAAAAAATTTGTTTCCGCAGGTTCCATTGCCGCCACAATTGCATTAAAGCCAGGATTAGCTATAGGACCTTCTGGCAATCCTTTTACTACGTATGTATTATATGGGGATTCTTTTTCAAGATCTAATAGTGTTAAGTTTTGTTTCCACCATCCAAACCTCTCTACACTATTTATGTCAGCAATGGCATACTGTACAGTTGGATCTGATTGCAAAAGCATATTTTTCTCAAGTCGATTTTGTAAGACAGATGAAATAATAGCTTGTTCCTTTTGAAGAACTGATTCTCTTTCTATAAGGGATGCTAAATTAACAATCTCACTGAGGGACAACCCCAAAGAATTGTGATTTTCTAACACCAAACTCCCATATCGATCAATGAGCCTTCTCTGTAATTCATCAAGCATAAATCTTACAATTTCTTCAGGAGAATTATTGGCATCAATATCATAACTTGCAGGAAGCATATAACCATTAAGCATGGCATTGCTCTCAATTTTTGCAACGTCTACCACTGGATGATCAATTTTCTGATTCAGAAAAATATCCCAACTGTTTTTTGTTATTATCTTATTATCAAAAAGCAATGATGCAATTTCTTCAATTCTTAATCCTTCTCGAATAGTCACTAAATCAACAGCATTTGGTCCATTAATAAAAAGGTAAATTAGTGACATAGGACTTTCGTTATAAGCTAGTCTGTACTTGCCCGCCTTTAATTCGGCGCCAACATCATAAACTTGTACAAAATAATTAAATTTGTCTTCACTATCAATGATATTCAATTTGAATAAATTCTTACTAATATCTCTGGAATTCTCTCCCTGTTGAATAACAAATTCAATTCCTTGCTTAGAAGAATTATTGTTGAAATCATTGATCGCTGAATTATATCTGTTGGATTGTATTGAATTATTGATAAATTGATACATGAATATGGCAATGACAATAAAACAAATAATATATAGTAACTTTCCGTTATCACCTAGGTATCTCACTTTATTCCCCAATAATCATCTGTCCAGAAACTGTTGTAAAATAATAGATGCAGCGATGTCATCAGTTCTCTCGCCCTTTTTTCTATGTGAATATTCAGATTGTTTTGTAGTCAGGCGCTCATCTTCATAAACGATTTTAAGATCAAAAATTTCTTCAAGTTGCGTGCCAAAATCTCTTGATTTTGATGCAAGCTCACCTTCATGCCCTGATAAATGCAGAGGTAAGCCAACTACAAAGCCTTGAATATCATTTTCAGCTATTACTTGACTTAAATATTCTTTAAAATTTGTAGTCGGAACGACTGATAAGGGGACCGACATTGTATTAGTGTCATTGGACACGGCCACGCCCAAATAGGTATCGCCATAATCAATTCCAATCCAACGCATCATTTTCCTTATTTTACAAGTAGTCTGTTATTTAATCTGATCAACTACTGCACGCACTAACTCAGAAAGTACCTCTTCTGCTTTTTCTATTTTGCTACCACCACCTTGTGCAAAATTTGGCCTGCCGCCACCGCCGCCATCCAAAGATTCTGATCCTTGCTTCACTAGGGAGCCAGCATGAACACCTTGAGCGACTAAATCATCACTAACGCCAATAAGTAATTGTACTTTCTCTTTAGCAATAGTTGTCAAAATAACTACGGTCTTAGCTGATTTCTTTTTTATTTCATCAATAAGGACTTTCATTGAATCAGTGCTGGTGTCTGGAATATACTCAGCTACAATTTTTATACCATTAGTTTCAGTAGCATTCTGTATAAATAAGTCTGATTTATTTTTTTGAATATTTGATTCTAATTCTTCTATTTTCAAAGAACTTTGTTTAATTTGTGCTTCGATTGAATCAATGCGAGAAATAATCTCATTGGTTGGCACTTTAAATTTATTTCCTAGATGACTAACAATGCTGAGCTGATCATTTAAATATTCTTCTGCTGCATTTCTAGTGATAGCTTCAATCCTTCTGATACCTGATCCAATGGATGTATCCGACAAAAGAACAAAAAACCCTGCTTGTCCCGTAGATGACAAATGCGTACCTCCGCAAAGTTCTTTACTAAAGCAAGCATCATCATCTATTGGACTGGATCCTCTTGATTCACAATATTCCACTACTCTTACAACTGATGAATATTTATCACCAAAGAATGCGCTTGCACCAGTTTTTAATGCATCATCATAATTCATTTCTTCAATATGGCTATGTATATTTTCTCTTATTTTTTCATTAACAATATTCTGTATGGTCACAAGAACATCTTGAGAAGGAGCATCAGTAGTTGTGTAATCAAAACGTAATCGATCAGGTCCAACATAGGAGCCTGCTTGTTTCACATGATCGCCCAATACAGTTTTAAGCGCAGCATAAAGCAAGTGAGTCGCAGTATGATTTGCAGCTGCATCAATACGCAAATCTTTTTCAACATTGACTTCCACTTTATCTTTTGTATTAAATGAGCCTTTTTGAAAGCTACCTAAATGAACGATTGAATCACCAAATGATTGTACGTCTTGCACAATAAAAATATTCTCGTCACCTAGTGTGATTGTGCCCTGATCAGCAATTTGGCCTCCTCCTTCTGGATACATTGATGTTTTATCTAATACAACACAAGTAATTGATCCCTCTTTTGATTTTTCTATACTAAATATATTTAAAACTTCAGCATTATTTTGCATAACCTCATATCCCATGAAGTCAGTTTTGTCCTTTTTATTGAGCTGATCAATGATAGTATTATGATCTGCTGAATTATCTGAAGTTTCTGCACGCGATCTTTTTTGTTGTTCTTGCATAAATTTTTGATACTCACTTTCTTCAACAGTCACATTTTTTGATAAGGCAATTTCTTTTACTAATTCTAATGGAAGGCCATGTGTGTCATAAAGGTTAAAAGCTACTTCTCCAGATAATTTTTCTCCATTTGGTAAATTTAATAATTGTTCATCGAGCATTCCAATGCCTTTTGATAGAGTTTCTTGAAATCTAGTCTCTTCATTATTGACTAGGTCTAAAATCAAAGATTCCTGTTCCTTGACTGCAGGGTAATAATTTGAACTATTGGATATGGCGCTTTTAACGACCGATGACAAGAAAGAGTCTGTTGTTCCAATTTTATATGCACCATAAACAGCTCTTCGTAGTAAGCGACGTAATATATAGCCACGTCCTTCATTAGAAGGATGCACACCATCAGTAATTAAAAAAGCAAGTGCACGTGAATGCTCAGAAATAGAACGTACCCAAAATGACTCCTCGTCATTTAATTTGTCACCTAGTTTTAATGAATTTATTGTCACTGGAAGAATTTGACTTAGTTCATCAGTCTCATATACAGACTGTACTCCTTGCACTACACTTGCAAGCCTTTCTAAGCCTGCACCAGTATCTATGTTAGTTGCTGGTAACGGTTCGCGTTCACCAGCTTCATTTTGAAAATAACTCATAAATACAAGATTCCAAATTTCTAAAAATCTACCTGAATCTAAAGCAGGATGATCATTGGCTTCATCATAATTTTTTATTTTTTTACTAGGCTTACCAAAATCGTAGTGTAGCTCAGAACATGGTCCGCATGGACCACTAGCACCAGGTGGACCCCACCAATTACCTTGTTCAGCTGTATAGCGCAAAATCCTATTTTTTGGTACACCAATTTTTTCCCATAAAGCAAAAGCTTCATCATCATCTTTATATACAGTTGCCCATAATCTCTTTTTATCTATAGACAGACGATCAACTAAAAAATCCCATGCCCAACTAATTGCGTCATCTTTATAGTAATCACCAACAGAAAAATTACCTAACATTTCAAAAAATGTTAAATGTGACAAATCACCAACAGACTCAATATCCGTAGTTCTAAAACACTTTTGAATAGAAGTCAGTCTGCTTGCGGGTGGCTTATCAATGCCCATAAAATATGGTTTAAATTGTACCATGCCAGCAGTTGTAAACATAAGTGTCGGATCATTATGAGGCACTAACGATGATGAAGGAATAGGCATATGTTCATTGCCTTCAAAAAAATTTATAAAATTATTCCGTATATCATTAACTAGCAATAAATTAACCTTAAATTATATTAATGCAATATAATAACCAATATACCACTGTCAATGTGGGTTAATGAATGCTTTTTATACTATATTTTGTTATATAAAAGTAGATGAGGTAATTTTATGAAAAAATGGATTTCTCTATCGTTATCTGGAGGTAACAGTTCTAGATTTCATTTAAGTGACCACAAGGCGTTACATAAGATAGCTGGAAAAAACATTGCCACCTTTATTATTGATGCAATGCAAGAAGCAGGGATTAAAAATAATGCAATTGTTGTACCAAATAATTTAGCTAAGAAATTTGAAGCTGCATTACAGAAGAAAATTGTATGCATTAAACAAAATAAAGCTTTAGGAACTGGTGATGCTGTGAAAATCAGCTTAAAACATTTATCTAATTATAAATATACATTGATTGCAAATGGAGATTTACCACTTATAAGCTCAAAATTAATAAAGAGACTGATAAGTAAGCATGAAAAATCTTCCGATCCTCTTACTATTGCCTTAATATCTGGAGAAAAATATCAAGGATATGGAAAAGTAAATTTTGAAAAGAAATTTATTACTCAAATTGATGAAAACAAAAATTATCAATCAACAGACAAGCTCAATGCTGGTATTTACGCTGTGACGAATAAATGGTTAGTTAAAGCTATAAATAAAATCAAAAAATCTAGTAATGGTGAATTTTTGTTAACTGATCTCATCAAAATTGCCTCAGACAACAAAGAGCAAATATCATCAATTGATTTTGGAAGCACAGATGATGCATTGCAGGTTAATACTGACGAACAACTTATTGCAGTAAGTAAAATCCTTCGATACAGATTATTTGAAAAAATGGCAAAAAGAGGTGTTCAAATTACTGATTGGGAAAATACATATATTGATTACTCTTTAGAAATTGGATCAAACTCAATCATTTTGCCAAACACCCGTTTAGAAGGAAAAAGTAAAATAGGCAAAAATTGTACTATTGGTCCAAACACTACCGTGACCGATGCACTGATCGGGAATAACAATATAATAGAAAATTCTACGGTCGCACATTCACAAATAAATAATCGCGTTTCTATTGGTCCTTATTCTCACATAAGACCAAAATCTCTAATTATGTCTGAGGTCAACATAGGAACAAATGTTGAAATTAAGAACTCAATTATTGGAGAAAAATCAAAAATCAATCATTTTGCATACATTGGTGATGCAAAATTAGAAAATGCAGTAAATATAGGTGCAGGTGTAGTAACTGCGAATTATGATGGTAAAAATAAATCAATCACAAAAATTGGTCAAAATGCTTTTATTGGTAGCAATGCTACATTAATTGCTCCTATAAATCTGGGTGACAATACTTATATTGGAGCTGGTTCTGTAGTAACAAAAAATGTACCTAAAAATCAAACTTGGGCAGGAAACCCCGCTAAATTATTGAAAAAATAATATCCCTAACATAAACTACAATCAAAAGAAAGGATGGATCTACTTCAACGATCCATACAATAAACAACTTTGACGTTACTTTTAATTTTTATTCTATCTTTAATTCTTTTGTTTTTAGCCTTATCAGAAGCAAGTATCATTGCTATCAGCAGCAGAAGAACTCCTGCGTCCACTGATAACTTAACAGTAATTCTCAGAAAATATATAAATCAAAGACAAGATATTTTAAGCTCCATATCATTTGCATCAACAACAATGCTAATTATTCTAACCATAGTTATAGCTAGGCAAATTAATTTAATATCGGGTGATTTTCAAAAAAGCCTTACTACAATTATCGTTGTCATCTTAATCGCTAGCTTAATTAGGCAAACTGCTAGGCAAATTGCACTGCTGAATCCCGAATTTGTTGGTTATCGATTATCAAAGTTAATAGATTTTGTTCTTTTAATTTTCTCGCCAGTTATTTGGATTATAACTAGGCCAGTTAATTTTATCAGCAGATTGCTAGGTCGTGATATTAAACTAATTGAACCAGAACCTATAGATGAGTTATTAAATATTCTAGACTACCAGGCAAATAATAATGTGCACATACAAGAAAGAAGCATGATCAAAGGGGTCTTGCAAATGAATCATCAAACTGCAAGAGAATTAATGTCTCCAAGGACAGATTTAACAGCAATATCTAAAGATACCACTATTTCTGAAGCGAAGAACATTATTGCACAATCAGGATATTCAAGGATACCTGTATATGAAGACTCAATTGATACAATTATAGGAATTTTGTATGCAAAAGATCTTATGCTGCTAGATATACAAGAGCAAAAAGGAAACATCATTGAAATTTTAAGACCACCTTTTTTTGTTCCTGAATCAAGAAAGGCAGATGCGCTTTTAACTGATTTTAGAGCAAATCAAATTCATCTAGGAATAGTTGTTGATGAATATGGTGGCACAGCTGGTGTAGTTACCGTTGAAGACTTACTTGAAGAAATTGTCGGTGAAATTGAGGATGAATATGATGATGAAGAAAATGAAATAGAAAAACTTTCCGCAAATGAATTAATTGTGGATGCAAGCATACCCATTGATGATTTAAAAGATGTATTAGAGATAAATGACTTTACAAAATTTGATGAGAATAATGAAGATTTCGATAGTATTGGTGGTTTAATACTTACAGAATTGGGCAGATTAGCAATTCCTGGTGACCAAATTAAAATTGAAACAAATTCTGCTGAAAATAATTTGAATATCAAAGTTCTCTCTATTCGTGGGCATAGAATTAAAAAGATAAGAATTACTAAAGAAAAACTAACACAACAAGAAACCTAATCAATATAAAAATATAAGTATTTGAAATATTCTTAGTCAAGTATGTTGCGATAAGCGCAACATTGAATTATCTAAATATAAATAAGATTATTATTTGAGAAGGACAAAATGTATTTAGTAGTCGTAGAGTCACCTACAAAGGCAAAAACAATTAAAAAGTTTTTAAATGACGATTTTGAGGTACTTGCATCAGTTGGCCATATTAGAGATATACCATCAAAAAAATCTGAAATACCTGAAAAATACAGAAAAGAATTTAGCGATGAAGTTATAGGCATCAATATTAACGATAACTTTATGCCTACATATGTAATGACTGCTGAGCAAAAAAAGAGAGTTTCTGAATTAAAAAAAGCTGCAAAGCTTGCAGATTCAATTTACCTCGCAACAGACGAAGATAGAGAAGGTGAAGCAATTGCATGGCATATCCTTCAAGAAGTAGGCAACAAGATTCCTGCGAAAAGAATGGTGTTTCATGAAATTACTGAAGGTGCTATCAAGCAAGCTATAGAAAATACACGTGAGATTGACGAAGATTTAGTTGCAGCTCAAGAAGCAAGACGAATTCTTGACAGACTTGTTGGTTATCAAATATCTCCTATTTTATGGCGAACAGTACAAAAAGGCTTGTCTGCTGGAAGAGTGCAATCTTCAGCACTCAAGATTCTTGTAGATCGTGAAAGAATTCGTATGAAGTTTCAACCAACCGATTACGCAAGCTTAATGATCGATACAAACAATGACAAAGCTGAAGTTATTCAATTTAAATTAGCAGCACTAAATGAAAAGAAAATTGCTACTGGAAAAGATATTGATGGAGAAAGCGGGCAATTGATAGATGACTCAAAGACATTAAAGCTCACTTATCAAAATGCACAAAAAATTGCTGAAGAATTAAAGAATAGTCATTTAACAATTAATTCAGTGAGTTCTCAAAAATATGAGAAACAGGGACCTAGGCCATTTACAACTTCAACTCTTCAACAAGAGTCTGGCAGAAAATTAAAAATGTCTACCAGGAATACGATGAGTGCTGCACAAGAACTTTATGAAAATGGTCACATTACATATATGAGAACTGACTCAGTTTCAATATCTAATGATGCAATTAAAGGAATTCGTAATACAATCTCGCAATCATATGGGAACAATTATTTAACAAAACAAATTCGCATGCATGCTAGCAAAAATAAAAACTCACAAGAAGCTCATGAAGCTATCCGCCCTACAGGTAATGAGCCTCTACATCCTGAACAATTACCAAGTTCACTGTCTCCAAATGCAAAGAAATTATATAAGATTATCTGGCAAAGAACCTTGGCCTCACAAATGTCGAACATGCAAGCAACAAGGATGAAAATATCAGCTTTGACAAATTTAGAAAAAGAAGGACAGGCAGAATTTGTAGCTCAAGGCTCTAAAATTGATTTTGATGGGTTCCAAGTGCTTTACAAAGAGGATGTTGATGAAATCGATGAAGAGAATGACGAAGATTCTAATCAAATTTTTCCAAAAATCAATGAAAGTGACACACTCAAAATTTCAGATGCAACAAGCTCAAAACATATAACTAAAGCAATCAACAGATTTACAGAAGCAAGCTTAGTGAAATTATTAGAAGAATTAAGTATTGGTAGACCGTCAACTTATTCAGCAACTATTCAAACAATTATCAATAGAAAATATGCTTATAAAAAAGGAACAACTCTCATACCAACTTTTACCGGAATAGCAATTACTCAATTGCTAGAAGTATACTTTCCAGAATTAGTTGATCTGGATTTCACAGCTCGAATGGAAAATGATCTAGATTTAATTTCTACAGGTCAAATCAATCGAGCTCCTTGGCTTTCACAATTTTATTTTGGTGACCAGCAGGCTAGTGAAAATTTATCTACAATAGGTCTGCAAAAAAGAATCGAAGATTGTTGGGATAATATTGATCCTAGGCTAATATCATCAATAGCTATTGGCAATGACGATAATGGTGAAGAAATGGCAGTGAGAGTTGGACAATTTGGGCCATATTTACAAGCTGGCGATACAGACAGCAAGATTGCTGTTCCAGTAGATATTGCTCCTGACGAACTTGATATCAATACTGCAAAAGATATGCTGAGTTCATTAGCTGTGCAAGGAAAAAATTTAGGCGAATACGCTGATGGTGGTTTCATTGAATTAAAAACTGGGAAGTTTGGGCCTTATCTTCAAGTGACTAATGAAGAATTAGAAAATCCTGTTGTGAAGCGTGCAGGATTATGGCCAAACATGGATCCAGAAGAAATTGACAGAGAGACTGCTCTCTCTCTGTTAGCTTATCCAATTGAACTTGGCGTCAATCCAACGAATGATAAAATGATTACTGCTCATTATGGTAAAAATGGCCCATATCTGAAGTCTGGTGCAAGTTCAGCATCGATTAGCACGTATGATGAACTGCAATCAATTACATTAGAAAAATCTATTCACCTATTAGGACAAAAACCAAGTAATAAAGAAATTGGACTGGATCTCAATACTGGCCTACCGTTACTTCAGAAAAATGGACGCTTTGGACCATACATATCTGATGGTAAAATCAACGCAAGTATTCCAAAGGACCTCATTGGTCAAGAAATATCCATAGAAACTGCATCTGAGCTAATGGAAATTAAAAGAAATAAACCATCAAAGAAAAAATAATAGGCTTAAATCACTGTCCTATTTTACTGCTTTATGTTAAGTAATGGGTTAGAATATATCTATGTATTCAAAAAATAAAGCACTAAATGAATATATAGTATATTTGTCTGAAGTTAAAAAAAGGTCTAAATATACAATTCGTAATTATGCAAATGACATAATTAAATTCTTAAATTTCCTTGAAAGTATAAATATTAATTACCTAAACGCAGGTAGAATTGATGCTCGTGATTTTATTGATAGATTGTCTTCAGAAAATTACTCTGAAAAATCATTGCGCAGGTTCACTGCTTCTATTAAATCATTTTATAAATGGATCGTAGTTAATGGCTATAATCTTTCCAATGAGCCAGGAGACTCAATACTTAACTTAAAATATCGTAAATTACCAAAATCGTTACCAAAATATTTAACAATCAATGAAGTTAAAGAACTAATTACTGATAACCCGAAAGAAAGGAGTCCTATTGAAATAAGAAATCATTGCATTATGGAATTACTCTACGCTACAGGAGTTCGAGTATCAGAACTTGTTTCATTAAATTTAGATGACATTGATAATACCAATTATCAAATAAGAGTGATGGGTAAAGGCATGAAGGAGAGAATTTGTATATATGGAGAAGAAGCAGAAAAAAGTTTATCGAACTATTTAATGAATAGCCGGCCACAACTAGAGCAAGGGAATGATCCTAATGCTCTTTTTATAAATAAAATGGGAAATAGAATTTCGACAAGAGCAATTCAAAGAATCACTAGCAACTTTGGGAAAAAGTCAGGTTCGCTTAAAAAGATTCATCCTCATTTAATTCGCCACTCATTTGCTACACATTTAGTACAAAATAATGCTGATCTTAGAATTGTTCAACAGCTACTGGGGCACACCTCTGCTAATACAACTCAAATATACACAAGCATTAATACGATTGGATACAGGCCTATAATTTCAAAGGCTCTAAAAAATACAAGATCAATTGAAAAAGACAGGGAGTAATATATTGATTAATCAAAAACATGATTTACGATTAGTGCATTTTGCAGGATAATAATTATAAGGTTAATATAATGAAAATTTTAATACTCAACGGCCCAAGTTTAAATTTATTGGGAAAACGCAACCCGCAAATGTACGGCAAACATACACTTGAAGATATTCAATCAGCTTTAAATGAAAAAGCTGAAAAATTAGATATTGAATTAACCTTCGCTCAATCTAATCATGAAGGTGAATTAATTGATATACTGCAAAAAAATTCTGATTGTAGCGGTATTATCTTTAATCCAGGAGCATTTACTCACACATCCATTGCAATAGCTGATGCTTTAGAATCAATAGAAATACCCACTGTAGAAGTTCATTTATCAAATATTTATGCACGAGAAGAATTTCGATCCCATTCTTATGTAGCACCAATAGCTTTAGGGCAAATTTCTGGTTTTGGTCTCTCTGGATATCTTGCCGCTCTTGATTTAATTAATGGATATTTACTAAATACGAATGACTAAAGAACTTAATATTAATAGATTACGTAATGCACTAAATGAATCTAAATATGAATCTTTAGTAATTAGATCTCTCGATAATATTGAATGGGCTTCAGGCTTTTCTGGTTCCAATGCTTGGTTATTTATTGATAATACAGAAAATTATTTAGCAACCGATTCAAGGTACGCAACGCAAGCAGAAGAAGAATCTAAAAATTGGCATATCTCGATAGGAGAGAGGCATGGCGTCTCAAATATAAGTGAAATTATTAATCAATCGCCAGCACACAATATTGCAATACTAGAAAATGATATCAGCCTAAAAGAGTACAATCAGCTGGCAAAAGAGCTTAAACCTAATAAAACCATACACGTACTTGAAGAAGGTGATGATTTATTAATTAGATTACGGATGACTAAAACAAAAGATGAAATAAATAGGATTGAACAATCAGCACAGCTTGCAAGCGATATTATTGAATTTGGCGTTAGGCAAATACATGCAGGAATGACAGAAAAAGAACTTGTACATCAAATTGAATCTTATGCAAAAAAACAAGGTGCTCAAAAGATGTCTTTTGACACGATAGTAGCTTCAGGAGCACGAGCTGCAATGCCTCATGCAAAGCCGCAAAATGAAGCAATAATGGATAACTCGATGGTATTAATTGATCTAGGTGTTTACCTTGATGGTTATGCTTCAGATATAACAAGAACTCAGTGGATTGGTCAGAGTAATGAAAAATTTGAAAGAATATACTCTCTAGTAAAACTCGCTCAAGAAATGGCATCAGAAAGATGTGAGGCTGGAATGAGCGGACGAGATGTCCATGCAATAGCAGACACAGTATTTAATGAAGCTAATATCTCAGATTTATTTATTCATGGTCTTGGGCATGGAGTTGGTAAAGCAATACATGAATCACCATACCTCGATAAAAATTCAGATGATATTTTAAAACCAGGTTCAATTATTACAATAGAACCTGGAATATATATTCCAGGTTGGGGAGGCATTCGTATTGAAGATATGTTCGAAGTAACAGATACTAAACTGAGACAAATTACAACGGCAGATAAATAACTAAAGGAGTAATGCAAATGATTAATTTAGGAGACTTAAAAAAGGGAAATAGTATTGAAATTGAAGGTAGGCTGTTACAAGTTTTACAAGTACAGCATGTAAAAACAAAAAAATCAGCTGTATATAAAGTGAAAGTGAAAGATTTAAGAAATGGTTCAATTACTGAAAAGTCGTTCAATGCTGGTGAAAAATTACAAGAGGCCAATGTAGAAAGACGAACATTGCAGTATCTCTATAAAGAGAGTGATCAGCATATTTTTATGAACAATGATTCCTTTGAGCAAGTTGGAATTAATAGTGAGATCATTCAAACAGAAATGCAATTTATTACTGAAGGTTCTGGTGTGCAAGGAATGATGGCTGACAATGAAGTTTTAGGTATTGAACTGCCTCCTGCAGTTGTTTTAGAAGTGAAAGAAGCAGATCCGGGATTAAAAGGTGATACGTCATCAGGTGCAACAAAACCTGCTACTTTAGAGACAGGATTAGTAATCAATGTTCCATTATTTATTAATGCAGGAGATAAATTAAAAATTTCAACTGATAACGGAGAATACCTTGAACGTGTCTCAGAATAATGATGCTGATATTAATGATCCAATAGGCATAAGTGACTCTCTTTCCGTGACTGAGCTAATTAATAATATAAGCATAGCAATTCATGATGCAAAATTACAAAACTTATGGATTCAAGGTGAGCTATCTAATTACACGTACTCTGCTAATAATAACCATTTCTTTTCATTGTCAGATGGAATAAATAGTATTGACTGTATTGCATTCAGTAATGCCTTTGAAAAACTTGACGAGCAAGCGCTGTCAGGAAATGCTGTCCTTGCTCATGGAAACATTGACATATACAGACAGAGAGGGCGATTACAGCTTGTAGTTGACTTCATTTATTTTGGCCAAACAGGCCAACAGCATGCAGATTTTTTAAGATTAAAGAAGAAATTCGAAGAAGAAGGATTATTCTCATTAGATAGGAAGAGATCCCTCCCAAAATATCCAAAATCCATTGGCATTATTACCTCCGAGCATGGTGCAGTCATTAATGATCTGCTTACTATTTTAAATCGTAGATGGCCAATTGCAAAAATATACGTTAGCCCAAGCAGCGTCCAAGGTCAGCAAGCTCCTTTAGAAATCTTGCATGCATTAGATCTAATGAATCTAAAAAACCCAGATGTAACAGTGATTGCGAGAGGCGGTGGGTCTAATGATGATTTTGATGCGTTTAATAATGAAGAAGTGGTAAGAGCAATCTATAAATCAGATTTTCCAATCGTAACGGCATTAGGTCATCAAGAAAATTGGACCCTTTCAGATTTAGCTTCAGATTTTCAGGCAGCCACACCATCAGAAGCAGCAGAAGTTATCTCACCAAATATTCAAGAGCTCTCATTAAGAGTAAAAGGCACTTTCAGTTCTTTGCGTGATGCAGTTTATTTTAAAATTGCACAAACAAAAAAAACAGTTGCAATCATAGCGCAGGGAATGATACATAACGTTTTTGACACTGAAAAGATAAGGATGTCTGCTAATAATATTTTAAAATCAGATTTAAATAATCTGCAACATCAGAGTGAAAATAAGGCGATGCATGCTGATGCCCTGAAAGAAATCATTGCCGCATTATCTCCAAAAAAAGTATTAGATAGAGGGTACTCAATTATCAGCAACAAAGATGACAAAGTACTTTCAAAAACAACCGAATTGTATGAAGAACAACAATTTAAAGTGACTTTATCAGATGGTTCGGTGCAAGCAGAGATTGGAAAGACAAATGACTAAAGAGAAAAAGTTAGACATCGAACAATTAATTGAAAAGCTAGAAGCGATTAGTGAACAATTGCAATCTGGCAACCTTTCCTTAAATGAGTCAATTGAATTATATAAAGAAGGAATAGAAGTCGCTAAATTACTTGATAAAGAGCTCGCAAAAGTTGATTCAGATATCGAAGTGTTAAAAGAACAGTTGACGAATATTAATCTAAATGAAGAAAGTGAATAAATGTCTTTAAAAATAGGTTGGTTCACAACAGCGCGTGGGCCAGGATCAATGGGAATGTATAGTAACGTAGTTAATGCAATTCAATCAAAGACAATAGATGCCGAAATCAGTTTTGTCTTCTCAAATAGAGAACAAGGTGAATCTGATGCAACTGATAACTTTTTTCAATTTGTTAAAAAAAATAATGTGCCACTTATTACACTTTCATCGAAAAAATTCAAACTAAAACATGCCACTCAAGATGTCAAGATCAATGGTCTGCCAGCTTGGCGAATAAAATATGATGAAGCAATATCCAGTTTAATTGAAAGCTATGAATATGATATTGGTGTGCTAGGAGGGTACATGTTAATTTTTTCTGGCAATTTTTGTAAAAAACATTATTTATTAAATTTACATCCAGCCTTACCAAGTGGGCCAACAGGGACATGGCAAGAGGTCATTATTGAATTAATTCGCTCAAGATCTGAAGAATCAGGTATTATGATGCATCAGGCAATAGAAGAAGTTGATCGAGGTCCAGTAGCTACGTTTTGCAAATACCCCATTCAGGATAAAGTAAACAATAATTTATGGGAGAAAATGAAGAATTATAGTCCATTAATTGGTGATAAAGAAATTGAAAATTCAGAATTGTTTCAAGATATAAGAGAAAGAGGGGTTTCAGCAGAGCCAAAATTTATTCTTGCAACACTACAGGCATTTGCCGAAAAACGTATCATTGTTACTGATGCAATCATGCAGGCTCAAGATTCAAATTTACCCATTGATATTAGTGATAAAATATAAACGCATGGCAGACAAAGAAGAAAGAATACAAAAATTTATTGCAAATCATTCTTCAATTAGCAGAAGGCAGGCTGAAAAATTAATTAACCAAGGAGTTGTCTTGATCAATGGCAACCAAGCTAAAATTGGACAAAAAATAATACCTAATACAGTTACGGTAACAATAAATGGTCAACAAATTGATTCGAATCAAGAAGAAATTACTATAGCCTACAATAAGCCCAAAGGCGTGATTGTTTCAAAGCATGACCCCCAAAAAAGAAAAACCATTTATAACGATTTATCTAAAGAATATAGTCATCTTGTACATGTTGGCAGGCTGGACAAAGAATCTGAAGGGATATTACTGCTAACTTCAAATGGTGAATTGTGCTATAGACTTACTCATCCAAAATATAGCATTGAGAAGGAGTATCTGGTACATGTTACCGGTGTCCCTGATCAAGCAATGTTAGCTCAAGTGCAAAATGGTGTGCAAGTTGATAATATTTTTATCAAACCATCAGGCATACAATTAGAAAATGTGACTGAAGATGGAGAAGCAATATTACGTATTACTTTAACCGAAGGAAGAAAAAGAGAAATACGCAGGCTAATTAAACATTTAGGATTTAGCGTTAAAATGTTACAACGTATTCGCATTGGTAATATTTTATTGTCCGAATTAAATAATAAAAAAATAAAACAATTGAGCACAGAAAAAATTGATACCCTGAAACAAATGGTTGGATTATGATTTATTACATGAAAAATTCAAAACAATTTTCCTCAAGATAAATTATTTGCTAGTATTGTATAAATTAAGGAAAAAAAATTACAGCTTCACAAGAATCAATGATGAATTTAGCCCATTCCATAGCTATTGATGGCCCTACTGCTTCAGGTAAAACAACCTTAGGTAAAGGGTTAGCAGATTCATTAAAAATTGGTTTCTTTGATACAGGGTTAATGTATAGGGCAGCAACTCTCTCAGTTATTAATAATGAAATAGATTTACAAGATGCACAAAAGATCGTGGAGCATGTGAAAGAAATCAACCTGAATGTAATTTGGAATGTATTTTCGAATCCAGAAATCGAACTTAATGGAATAAATATTACAGAAAAGTTACGTGAAAAGACGATTGAAGACAATGTTTCCACAATTTCAAAAATTCCTGAAATAAGAACATTAATGGTAGAGTATCAACGTAATCATGCAAAGAAATCACCTATTGTTATGGCTGGGAGAGATATAGGTACTAGAGTGCTCATAGAAGCGGAAATTAAATTTTTTTTACATGCTCCTGCTGAAATTCGCGCAACTAGAAGAATGGAAGAGTTAAAGAATAGCGGTGATGAACGTTCTTTCGAAGATGTCCTTGAACAAACAAAGCAGCGTGACAATCAGGATCAAACTGGCAAACGAGCTATTACAGTTGAACAGGCGGCGGATGATGCAGCAATTATAGAAACTGCTGATTTAAGTATTGAAGAATTAGTTAATTTGTGTGCTGGTATCTACATAAAAAAGTTTGGACAGCAATGAGTAAAATCAAACTGAGCAGTTTATCAATTATATTATTTGGCCCAATAGCCCGACTAATTGCAAAAATATTATCTCAAATTGTTTTTCGCATGTTCGCTTCATGGAAAATTATTGATAGCAGTAATGTCCCACAAAAAGGTGGGTGCATCTTTATTGCAAATCATATTCATGAAATTGATCCTCCCCTTGTTTTGGCATCCATCCCTCGGCAAACTAGACCAATGGCTAAAAATGAACTCTTTAAAATTCCTGTAATCGGTTGGTTTTTCCGCGCATATGGAGCATTTCCTGTAAAAAGGTTTTCAGCAGACACAAAAACGATGATGGTTGCAAAAAGAATTATTAAAAATGGCAAGCCTATCTTAATGTTCCCCGAGGGAACACGCTCAAAAGATGGTAAATTAAAAAAAGGATACCCAGGAGCTGCGATGCTAGCAATGTTAGCAGAATGCGCAATTGTGCCTGTTGCAATTACTGGCACGCAAAAATTAACAAAGATGAAAATGCTGCGAGGTTTTTTCATAAATCGTAAACCCGTTTTAACCGTCACATTTGGAAAAATGTTCTATTTATCAACTGACAAAATTGATGCCAATGCTGCCAGGGAAGGCACAGAGGTTATGATGAAAAAATTAGCAGAGATACTCCCAAAAAATTATCAAGGTGAATACGAAAATAAGATACAATGATTTGTAACATTGGAGATATTTCATGTGTGGAATAATTGCCTATACAGGCGAAGGCGATGTGAGAAAAATCTTACATAGTGGCCTAAAGCAATTAGAATATAGGGGCTATGACTCCTCAGGCATCGCTCTGCAAAATTTAACAGGTAACATACAAACAAGTAAGGTTGTAGGTTCCGTCAATAAATTGAAAACCAAGACAGCTAAATTTGTGGCAACCTCAGGCATTGGGCATACGAGATGGGCAACACATGGCAGTCCATTATTAAAAAACGCACATCCCATTGAAAGCTCTTCTAAATCAATCTCTCTAGTACATAACGGTATTATTGAGAATTATGCAGAATTAAAATCTAAACTGCAAAAAAAAGGGGTTCATTTTCATACAGATACTGACACCGAAGTATTAGCAAATCTTATTGATTCGTTTCTCACTGCTAGAACAAGCATAGAAAACGCTCTGTCAAAAGCAATCAAATTAACTACAGGCGCATATACAGTCGCAGTAATAAGCAATAAGCATCCAGGCAAGATAGTCTTTGCGCGAACTGGTTATGCTGGTGGTATTATCGTGGCTAAAAATGGGACCAGCACGATCATTGCATCTGATATTGCTGCAATTACAAACAATAATTATTCAATGACCTTTTTAGAAGCAGGTGAAATGGGTGTTGCGTTAAACAATGCTGTTTCTTTTTTTAACTTGAAAGGAAAAAAAATATCAAAAAAATTCGAAAAGTTTAATCTCTCTGATTCAATTAACGAAAAAGGAAAGTATCGTTACTTTTTAGAAAAAGAGATTTTTGAACAACCAGATTCAATGTTTGATTTTATTCGAGATACCTATCAACAAAACAAGCATGATATTCATTTTGATGACTTCAAACTGACTTCTAAGGAAATTAAATCAATCAATCGTATCATTTTGCTTGGAATGGGTTCTTCTGAATATGCAGCAGCTGTTGGTAGATATTATATTGAATCACTAACTGGTATACCCACTCAAGTAGAAAACGCGTCAGAATTTGCAAATCGAGAAGTTATCGCTGATAAAAATACACTTGTGATTTCAATCAGCCAATCTGGTGAAACCGTTGATACCATCCGCGCTATGAATTTAGTCAAAAAAGCACAAGCATTACAGATTGCGATCACTAACACTCCCCGCTCACAGACAACGAGGATTGCAGATACAACAATTCACTTACGAGCAAGCACTGAAATTGCAGTGGCCAGTACCAAATGTTTTATTGCAGCGGTGGCAGCTTTGCACGCACTTGCGCTAAAAATTGCAATAATTCGCGGGTCAAGCACCAAAAAGAATATACACAATCAAATAAATGATTATGTCAAGTTGCCAGCATTAATCAGCAATACATTGACTTTAAACACTCAAATTAAAAAACTTGCAAATAAATACAGTAAATATGACGATTTTCTCTTTTTAGGCAGAGGGCAACTCTACCCAATCGCAATGGAAGGTGTTTTGAAAATGAAAGAGCTTGCCTATATTCATGCTGAGGGTTATTCAGCTGGTGAAATGAAACACGGTCCTATTGCGTTGATCGATGCACAGATGCCAACAATTTTTGTGGCAACCAATGAACGATTATTCGACAAAATCTATGCTAACGTTGAACAAGTTAAAGCTCGTAAAGGTAAGATCATCGCCATTGTGCAACAAGGAGAAAAAAGAATGAATAAACTTGCACATGACGTGATTGAAATCCCTAAAGCCAGTGCTGTACAGTCCCCTGTTATCACAGTAATCGTCTTACAACTGCTTGCATATCATATTGCTCAAAAATTAGGAAAAAATATTGATCAGCCCAGAAATCTTGCCAAAACAGTCACTGTGGAGTAAGTTGGAACAGTGATTTAAAGGGAGATAATTATGGAAGGGTTGGCAGTAATGGGTTTTGTGTTTGGAATGGTTGGGGTGGTTGCACTTGTGCGTCTAGAAAAACTTACAAAGACTTTAAAAGAAAAGGGGATTCTCGCAGACGATTACAAGGAAGAGTAAATCACTGTTTAAAAATACTCCGTAACTGTCGAGTGGTTAATGGTTTAAGGAATTCAGTAATGATAAGTTATCTTTTATTTATTCACATAATTGCAGGGACAATATCATTATTAGCAGCATTTGCTGCAACCTTAGCATCAAAGGGGCAAAAACTTCACATTCTTGCAGGGAGAACATATTTCTGGGGAATGGCTACAATTTTCTTTACAGCTATTCCAATGTCGATTGCTAGCAGTAATTTATTCCTATTTCTCATCGCTATCTTTTCATTCTACTTGGCTTATGCAGGAATGAGATTTGCTAGGAACAGAAAAGGTATCGCAAATTTTTTAGATTGGCTTGCTGTTGGCTTAATGGTTACAGCTGGAGTGGCAATGTGGGTTTTAGCAACAGTTTATTTCTTGAACAATAATTCACAATACATCACTCTTGCAATTTTTGGATTCATAGCAATAAGCATAGGTTATACTGATTTTAAAAATTACAAAAAGAAATTAGCTCGTGGAAAACAGAGAATTGCAAGACATTTAACTAACATGCTAGCTGGTACAATAGCAGTCGTAACAGCTGTATTAGTAACTAACGTACAATTTGGTCCGGCTGTTATATTGTGGATACTGCCAACAATAGTTATCACGCCATTTATTGTTTGGTGGAACAGAACTGTTTTAATTAATAAAAATGAGGAATAAAACAGGCACCCTTGTACGAATCGTGCAGTTAAATATGATAGGACTAATTCATGAAACAACAAACAAATTGGGATAAAGAAAAAGGTATTTCTTCAGATACTGCAGAACAATACAAGCAGGCAATTCATGATTTTATTAGTGATCGAACTAAATGCATGGCTTATTTTATGTCACGGAGAAAAGATGGTAGAGAAATCATGCGTCCTGTTTCAACAATTGTTGATAATTGGATTGTGCATACAATGACTCAAGATGTTCAGCCAAAAACAAAGCATGTACAAAACGATCCGATAGTTGGTTATTTGTGGGTGGGGCATGAAACGAGGGATGAAGGAATTTATAGTTATCCAGACAAATGGAATCCAAAAGTTGTATGGATGCAAGGTACCGTTGAACTAATTAAAGACCAAACAGAAGTTGACTTATTTTATAAAATGCGAGAAAAAAAATATGGCCGTGGTCGCGCCCATCCTCCTGATGAAACACTATATTTAATGAAAACAACACCGCAATACGTACGTGCTGAAGGATGGCATGACCGGCATGCTATTGTTTATAAAGATTTCTAAATTAAGAAATTGAGGGCATAATGGGCAACAAAGCATTTTGGTGCAACAATGCACTGCCACTATCCATTCTGTTCAGTGTCGTATTCCTTGCTATCTATTTATCATTGAGTGCTGCTGGTTATTTAATTGGGTTAGACCCAAATACGGCAGTGGGAGATGTCTCACGCTGGTGTGAACGTATTCATCATAGCGTCGTGCGTGAACCAATTAACGCCTTAAGTAACATTAGTTTTATGGTTGCTGCAATTTTTATGATCAAAACGATAGCACAGGATCATAAAGCAGGCATAACCCTCAATCAATATCATGGATTTACACCGATCGTTTTACTGTACATTGGCGGTGCTTATTTCCTAGGACCCGGTTCAATGTTTATGCATGGCACAAACACATATTGGGGTGGCTGGATAGATAATTTGAGCATGATCATGTACATCCTTATACCTTGGCTTATCAACGTTAAAGAAATGGCAGGTTGGTCAATGCGCACGTTTGTTAGCGTTTATGTGGCAATTGTGCTCATATATGGTATTAGTAGCTGGATATATGACTCAGAAATGGGAATCAACTTGGATTTATGGGCGGTATCCATTGGCTTATGGATTATTTCTGAAGCCTTGTTCAGATTTTGGTCGCCAAGTTTCAGAATTATCTCTGGTTTTATTGGTTTTATTGTAGCAATCGTCTTCAGTATTTCACCGATAACAATGTTGCAAAACCTCGATAATTACTGGTGGATTATTCTTTTTTGGCTTCCTGGTGTTTTTGCAACGCAGGCACCGCAAAAAAAACGTTCCTACAATCCTTGGTTTTTCCTCGGTGTGTTCTTCTTTATTGCAGCTTATTATATCTGGGAGCAAGGGAAAGCTGGCAAGGACTGGTGTCATCCCGATTCATTGTTGCAACTCCACGGTATCTGGCATTTTCTGTGTGCTATGGCCACATGGTCATTTTTCAAGTTTTTCCGAACTGAAGTTGTGAGCTAATGCATTTTGATGTATTGCCTGTGATGGCATTGTTTGTTTTTGTGACATCTGTAACTCCAGGCCCGAACAATATGATGTTGCTTGCTTCTGGTGTGAATTTTGGATACAAAAAAACGCTCTGGCATTTAGCAGGAATTTCCTTTGGTCATTTTATTATGTTGATGGCTGTTGGTAGTGGTTTGGAAACTATATTTACTGCATATCCAATCACTTTTCAAATAATGAAACTTATAGGATTAATATACTTAATCTATTTGGCAATCAAAATTGTTCGAAGCAACACCATTGATGATCATAATGAGCATCGAGCACAACCGCTTTCGTTCTTTGGTGCAGCTGCATTTCAATGGGTGAACCCTAAAGCATGGATGATGTCAATTGGGTTTTTTAGCAATTATATGCCAGAAGAAGCATCATTCTTATTTGTAATAATCAGTTGTGCGATGTTTAGTTGTATTAATTTTCCGACAATTAACCTTTGGGCTGGTCTTGGGACAAAAATGGTCAAATATTTACTCGATACTCGAAAACGCACAGTATTTAACTGGATCATGGCTTCCCTGCTAGTTATATCAATGATTCCAGCATTTTTTATTTAGATGAATTCTACAGACAGCAAGCACAGTCCAAGTTAATGTAGATACAGAATAGTTTGTAAATTCATTGAAATGGAAAGGGTATGTCAAAAAAAAGTTGGCTGCTCACTTTATGCATGGGAGCAATGTGGGGCAGCAGTTTCTTATTTATAGAAATATTACTAAAAACACTGCATCCGTTTATGATTGTATTTCTGCGTGCAGGGGTAGCATTAGTAGGTATAGTATTATTTTTGCTCTATAAAAAAATAAAATTGCCTACTGATAAAAATATATGGTTAAAACTAATCATTTTAGGTGTTCTTGCTAACGCCTTACCATTTTCGTTGATCACATCAGGACAAGAAACGATATCTGCAGGGCTAGCCTCAATCTTGAACGCATGTGCAGCATTTTTTGGAGTAATTCTTAGTGCCACATTTCTTAGTGAAGAAAGATTTGCATTACATCGATTAATTGGTGTTGTTATAGGCATTTCAGGAATCGTTATAACAATTGGTTACGAAAATATTCTCAGCATAGATATTGATAATAGAGGTCAATACTTAGTCATTCTTGCAACATTCTTCTATGCATTAGCTGCAAATTGGGCAAAAATAAAATTAAATACTATAGATCCAGCAATCTCAATATTTGGCATGCTATTGACTGCAACAGTATTATTATTTGCATTGACTTTATTCACTGATTCATTCTCATCCATTGCTGTTTCGTTTGAGGTCGTTATTAGTATTTTAGGTATTTCATTAGGCGGCACAGCCATTGGATTTTATTTATGGTTGAAGGTTATCAATGCAGAAAGTGCATCAGATGCATTGCTTGTTGCTATTACTGTCCCAGTATTTGCTGTAATGCTAGATGGCATTATATTAAGTCAATTTTTAAACAATCAAGAAATTATTGGCTTTATATTTGTTGTATCAGGGCTCATTGTTATGGATGGTAGAATTATTAAATTGAATAAAAATTAACTTGAAGCTTGTGCGGCTGCAAATAATGCAATCGGGACTCTATAAGGAGAACAAGAAACATAATTCATCCCTGCATCAGCACAGAATTGTATTGATGGTGGGTTGCCACCATGCTCTCCACAAATACCAATTTTAATATCACTTTTTGTTGATCTGCCTTTTTCAACACCAATTTTTACTAACTGTCCAACTCCATTTTGATCAAGTTCAACAAATGGATCGACTTTAAAAATACCTTCAGATAAATAGTCAGGTAAAAAACGTGAAGCATCGTCTCTGGACAAGCCAAAAGATGTCTGAGTCAAGTCATTAGTACCGAACGAAAAGAAATCAACGTGTTCTGCAATTTCATTAGCAATTAAACATGCTCGAGGCAATTCAATCATAGTGCCTACAAGATATTTCACTTCTGTGCTCTTCTCGCTCATGACCAAGCTAGCTACATCATGCACACGTTGTGTCATGAACGTAATTTCTTCTAAAGTACCAATCAGAGGTATCATGATCTCTGGCAAGACTTCTACACCTTGATTTGTGAGCTCGCAAGCAGCTTCAATAATTGCTCTCACTTGTATCTCATAAATTTCAGGAGAAGTGATTGCTAATCGCACACCCCTATGACCAAGCATGGGGTTGAACTCTCGTAAGGATTCGACTTTCTCTTGTACAAACTTAATATCTTTATTGATAACCTTTGCAAGCTCTGCTATTTCATCTTCTGAATTTGGTAAGAATTCATGTAATGGCGGATCCAAAAGCCTGATAGTCACTGGTAAGCCCGCCATGGCTTGAAAAATACCAATAAAATCTTCTCTTTGCATAGGTAGTATTTTTTCAAGAGCTTTTAATCGATCATCAGAATTATCTGCACAAATCATTTCACGAACTGCAAGGATTCTGTTTGCTCCAAAAAACATGTGTTCCGTCCTGCACAGACCAATGCCTTCTGCTCCAAATTCTCGAGCACGTAAAGCATCTTCTGGTGTATCAGCATTTGCTCGTACGTTTATATTGCGATATTCATTTGCCCACTTTAATAACTTCAGATACTCTTCTGGTAATGTAGCAGCTTCAGTTTCCAGAGCTCCAATCATTACTTCACCAGTTGTGCCATCAATGGATAACGTGTCTCCTTCTTTAATAATGACGTCATTGTGGCCATCGATTGCTATAACTTTGTTCTCGTAATCAATTTTTAACGACTGACAACCAGTAATACAAGGCTTACCCATGCCTCTTGCAACAACAGCTGCATGAGATGTTGTCCCTCCTCGAGCTGTTAAAATTCCTTTCGAAGTCGTCATGCCTTCGATATCTTCAGGGCTCGTCTCATCTCGAACAAGAATAACTGCTTCGCCTTTAGCCGCATGTGAGGCAGCATCTTCAGCAGAAAACATTACTGAGCCAACAGCAGCTCCTGGTGATGCAGCAAGACCAATCGCAATAGGATTAGTTGTGCTGGTATTTTTGAAGACAGGATGTAATAATTCGTTGATTTGTTCCGGATCAATTCTATCAATGGCTTCTTTTTGTGAAATTAATTTTTCTTCAACAAGTTCTACTGCTATCTTAACCATCGCAAGGCCAGTTCTTTTTGCATTACGGGTCTGCAATATCCACAATTTGTTTTGTTGAATAGTAAATTCAATATCTTGCATATCTCCGTAATGTTGCTCGAGGCTATCACACACTTTAATCAATTCCTTTAAAGAGTTTGGCATTGTTTCTTCTAGAGATAGTCCTTCGTCTTCATTTCGATCTTTTTTGAATATTTTTTGTGGTGTACGGACACCAGCAACAACATCTTCTCCTTGAGCATTAATTAAGTATTCTCCGACAAGCCCTTTGGTTCCATTTGCAGGGTCTCTAGTAAAACAAACCCCCGTTGCACAATTATCACCTTGGTTGCCGAAAACCATAGCTTGCACATTTACTGCTGTGCCCCATTCATCAGAAAAATTATTTATTTTTCTGTACACTTTTGCACGATCGGAGTGCCATGACATAAACACTGCGCTAATTGCAGTCCATAATTGCTCCCAAGGATCATCAGGAAATTCTTGACCAAGCTCTTTTTTTACTAATTTTTTATATTGCACAACAAGCTGCTTAAGAGACTCAACAGATAATTCAGTATCGAGCGATACTCCTTGTGCATCTTTTTGTTTATTCAATAAACTTTCAAATGGATCTTCGTCTTGATCTGATTTTCTCCTGACACCCAACACAACATCACTAAACATTGCAATAAATCGCCTGTATGAATCATAAGCAAATCTCTCATCATTTGACTGCTTGGCCAAGCCAACTACAGTAGAGTCATTTAATCCTAAATTTAAAACTGTGTCCATCATGCCAGGCATTGAGACACGTGCACCTGAGCGCACAGAAACAAGTAATGGATTACTGTCTGAACCGAATTCTGCACCAACAATTTCACCTATTGTACTTAAGGATTTTTTAATATCATCTTTGAGCTCTTCAGGAAAAGTAAAATTGTTTTCAAAAAATGTATTACAAACTTCCGTAGAAATGGTTAAGCCAGGCGGCACAGGAACACCTGCATTTGACATTTCTGCCAAGCCGGCACCTTTGCCTCCAAGCAAATCACGCATTTCTGCATTTCCATCAGCTTTACCATCACCAAAGAAATATATTGACTGATTTTGTTTTATAGTTGTCATTATCTCCTCTTAAGTATCAGTCAATCAGTGTTTACAATTAAGAAAATATAAATTACATTTTATCGAAAGACTACGTACACAATATATAATATTGTTACATAGATCAACAGTTTAGATATGCTTTTGAAAATATCCTGAAATTTGGATCATGAAAAATAAAATTACGCAATTTATTTCAATCATTATCTTAATGCTGACTTGCATCTGGCTTTTTTCTGCTTATCAGCTGTTTAATGGAGAAACAACATCCTCTACTTTTAATCAAGGAAGTGCCTCTAAGCAAGTCATGCAGAATAGCCCTGGAACCATTAGGCTTGCATTTACAGCAAACCTTCGAAAAAATCCTTCTATAGATTCAAATTTGGTTGCAATTTTACCAAACGAAACATTAATTAAGATAAGTGCAAAAGATCCAGAAGAGCAATGGTTTTACGTCTATCGCGTAGACAACAACAACGTAAGAGGATGGGTGCAAGCCGTTCACATTGCAAATTGTAATTGCATTGCAGACACTCCCTTTGCTCAAACAATCGAAGTGACTACTCCGCAAGAAAAACTAGATACAGAAGAAGAAAGTAAACCTGACCTGATCATTTATGAATCTTCGATACTTCAATCAAATAAAATACTAATTACGTTAGGCAATATTGGTACTAGCTCTCTCATGGATCAAACGTTTGGTATTAAATTGTCAAAAATTAGTGGTGAGATTATTGGCATTATAGAATTTGGCCCAGATAACATAATCAAAAATAGATATACTACCTTTATTGTTCCTATAGAATTGCAAGAATCTGGGCTTCATATTATCCACATTGATTACCTAAATGAGATTGACGAAATCAATGAAGAAAATAATACTGTCTCTCAAGTGTATTTAATTAATGAAAAAAATGAGTCACCTAATTAATAAAATGTTCCGCAATAATTTAAAAATAATTGATAAAATTCTTTGAGTCGCTAGAATGGACTACAGGGGCAAAATTTATGCAGACAGACGTAGAAAAAATTAAAGATGCTCTTTCTATTGTTGACGTAATTAACAAATATGTATCCGGGCTAAATAAAAGTGGAAGGCTTTGGAAAGCCAATTGTCCATTTCATGATGAAAAAACACCATCATTTATTGTTGATGAATCTAAACAAAGATGGCATTGCTTTGGAACTTGTAACATAGGAGGAGATGTTATTGAATTTATCAAGCAACACGAACGATGTGAATTTATTGAAGCATTAAAAATCTGCGCAGACATAGCAGGTATTAATCTGACACTAAACGAAAATTCTGAAAAGAGAGATTATCTTGAAAAATTTTATTCTATCAATGAACTTGCAGCTCAATATTTTGCAAATAACTTAAGCTCTGATGCAGGAAACGAATTTAAATTATACCTGGAAAATAGACAATTTAATGCATCGACCATTGCTGAGTGGAAGCTTGGTTGTGTCAATAAAAATCAAAAAGGGCTTATCGAATTCCTTGGTAAAAATAATATCACCATGGAAGATATGATAAAGGCAGGATTAGCGCTGGATCGATCTGATGAAAATGCAAATCAAGATATTATTGATCGATTTAGAAATAAGTTAATGATCCCAATCATGAATCCAAAAGGCAACATAATAGGATTCGGAGCAAGGACGATCGAAAAAGATTTTCATCCAAAATATTTAAATTCACCTGCCTCACCCACTTTTGATAAAAAAAGTATTCTGTTTGGTATGAATCTTGCTACTCAAGAAATAAGAAAAAAGGATCAAATCATTATTGTCGAAGGGTACTTTGATGTTATTGGTTGCTACCAACATGGTATCAAGAATGTGGTTGCATCAATGGGAACAGCAATTACAGGAAATCAACTTAAATCTATTACAAAGTTAACAAAAAATATTATCTTTGCACTTGATGGTGATTCTGCTGGTGTGTCTGCAGCATTGAAAGGGATATCGACTGCAAGTGAAGAATTAGATGGAGAAGCAATAGCATCAATTGATTGGCAAGGATTAGTATCCTTGCAAGAAAAGTTTTCTGCACAAATTAAAATTGCAGATATGCCTAGTGGAGAAGATCCAGACAGCATCGTGCAAAAATCAAAAGAAAAATTTTTAGAGTTAATAGAAAACAGTCAATATATTACCGATTATCTTATTCAGCACAACATTGAGGGTCAAAATATTACCGACCCACGCTTGTTATCTGAGGCCATCAATCAAGTTATACCTTCCGTTGCAGAAATATCAGATCCCATTGTTCGCGCACATTATGCTCAAAAACTTACTCGACTTGCAAAAGTCGAAGAGTCTTATATATCTCAGCAAATAGCAAATCATAGAAAACAAAAAGTTAGAATTGTTAATAATAGCAAACAAATAAAAACAAGTTCTTCTTCGCCAGTAAACTATGGACCAGAAGAGCAAATCTTGCGATTAATAATTATGAATCAATTAGAATTAAAAGAATTTGAAAGCATTATCAGTTCAGAGTTTTTTGAAGATTCAATTAATAAAGAAATTTTTAGTAAAATAGCTAGTGGCATTGAAATACTTTCAAGCTTAGATGATTTAGAAATGCCTCTAATAGAAAAAATTAATATGCTATCAAGTACCGCAATTCCCGCATATACTCAAGAAGAAGTTGTCTCAATGATTAGTGAAATTAGTACACGGATTAAACTTTTAAGAAAGAAAGAAATACTTAATAAACAAGCACAAGACATAGCAGATGAATTGAAAGAACAACGAGAACAAAAAAGTAATTTAGAAAATAATGAAAACATCACTACGGATTCGTCATCTCTGGAAGATTCGCTAGATGGATTATCGCAACAATCGAAAGAATTGTTTCAAGAAATGAGATCAGAATCCAATGAAGCTGTAGAATAAGAATAGAAACGGAGCACATTTTGAGCATCAAAACAAATACAACAGTTAAAAAATTAGTCAGAAAAGGGAAGAAGACAGGCATTGTTGATGCTGAAGATATATTGGAAAATATAGAAGTATTAAAACAAGATGGCATCAACACAAAAGATATGATTTCGCATCTTTCAGGCATAGGTATTTCTGTAAAAATTCAAAATGCTACAGGAAAAGAAGCTAGTGGAGTAGTGGACTTTGCAAAAAAAATAGCTGAAGATGCTTCAAAGCTTGACGACCCAGTCAGAATGTATCTTCGTGAAATTGGGAAAGTGCCTCTACTTAATGCGACTGATGAAAAAAGGCTTTCCAGGGATATAGAAAATTGGAGACACATTGAAGAACTGAAGGAATCCTATAAAGCGATAAATAATGAAGACCCAAGTATCGGTCAAATTATTGCAGAATTATTTAATCAAGTAAGAGAAGATGATGAAATTTTCACTTATTTACAAAAAACAATAAAAATCAGTCCAGAAAAATTTTCTGACCTCATTCAAGATATCACTTTTCGCAATACTGTCGATGGAACTCTCGATGAAGTAATTCAAATGCGCATAAAGCGTAAATTTAAAATTGATGCAATCAAAGCAAAAAATCTCATGAACAAGTTTTCAATCGCCACTGCACTATTAGAACCTGAATTAGTGCAATGGATTGAACAAAATACTTCATCGAAGAAATTTGTTCCAATGATTTCTAATGAATTGATTCAAAAAATAAATAATGAAAAAGGAGCTGAATTAAAATATTATTTCGACCGAGTTGAATATGCTGGCAGAAGATCAGAGAGAGAACTAACTGAATCGAACCTTCGATTAGTTGTTTCTGTTGCAAAGAAATATATTGGTAGAGGCATGGCTCTTCTAGATCTCATTCAAGAGGGTAATATAGGTTTAATTCGTGCTGTAGAAAAATTCGATTACAGAAAAGGATTTAAGTTTTCAACTTATGCAACATGGTGGATTAGGCAAGCAATTACTAGAGCAATTGCAGATCAAGCTAGAACCATAAGGATTCCTGTACATATGGTCGAAACAATTAATAAACTCGTTCGTATTTCTAGAAGATTAGTGCAAGAACATGGGAGAGAACCTACGCCTGAAGAAATTGGCAAAGAATTAGAATTACCTCCTGACAGAGTGCGTGAAATTTTAAAGGCATCACAAGAACCAGTTTCATTAGAAACACCAATTGGCGAGGAAGATGATTCTCATTTAGAAGATTTTCTGCCAGATGATACTCAAGCAGCACCTGCAGATGCTGCATCAAACCAGCTTTTAAAAGAACAAGTTGCAGAAGTCCTTTCATCACTGACTCCAAGAGAAAGAAAAGTCTTAGAATTACGTTTTGGGCTTGAAGATGGTCGCTCTAGAACTCTTGAGGAAGTAGGAAGAGATTTTAGTGTAACTAGAGAGCGTATTCGGCAAATCGAAGCCAAGGCATTAAGGAAATTGAGACATCCTATAAGATCAAACAAGCTTCAAGATTACCTTGATGCATAGTTATCAACTATCTTAAGAACTTTTTTATTGAATAAGCAGTGAGATAGATTGCTGTATTGATAATTAATACAGTTGATATGAAAGCAACAGTGATGAGGTTCCAAAATTTTAATGGATATAATTTGATCAAAAAATCTTTATTTGGATCTAAAATCCAATAGTCATTATCAAATGCTAACTCATGGAAATAAACAAAATAACGATCAAAAGAAAAATATAGCAAGATTCCTAGAGATATTAATAAAATGTTGCTAATTAGCCCTGCTATTTGTAAGTTGGAAATAATATCTCGTATACCAGCATTCTTTTTAGTCACTAAAACTACAGTTATGTATGTTAGCACGTAAAACAAGGCAACCAGCTGCAATGAATATATATTCATTAGAATTTTTTTTACATCTTGCATATGTAATATTTCTTTTGGTGAAAAAAGCGCTAACAAGCCTGAAGAGGACTGCATTCGTATGTCGAGTAAATCAGTTTTATTGGATAGATATTCAGACATCGTAATTGAAATACTCTGTAGTTGGTTTTTAGTAAAATTTGTTTTTTGCTCAACATTTGAATAATCCATTAAAGTATCTTGGACAGCCGGTTCAGTAGCAAAAAAACGTACTACTGTCGTTATAACCAAAATGAAGACACAGAGTACAAATAAAAATCTTGAGAGGCTAGTAACGATTTTCAATTTTCTGCCTATAATATATATACAATAAAAACTAGATTAACAAAAAATTTAGTATTATAAACAGATAAATGATCAAATAAAAGACAAATTAAATTACTGATTGGAGACACTATGACAGAAGCAGCATCTGTAGTAACTGAATCAAGATTTGAACAAGGAGTAAAATCCTTTAATGAATGGCTTGATATAATCGATATCAGAGAAGATCAATTTCAAAGAAATTATGACGAGTATCAGCCTGAAGAAAATAATTTAAATCAATTACAGGAATTGGTTAATGAGCATGGAATTAAAGCTTTGGTAATAGGTGAGGCATGGTGCCCAGATGTCTGGCGTGGCCTTCCAGTAATAGCAAAATTATCTGAAGCTACAGGAATGCAGGCGAGATACTTTATTAAAGATGACAACCAAGACATTATGTCTGAATTCTTGAATGGTGAATTTGAGTCGATTCCAACAGTAGTCTTTTATGATAAGGATATGAATTATATCTTTCATTGGATAGAAAGGCCACAAGAAGCTAACGAAGAAATGGCAGTGCTCCGTGATAAATTTTTACAAGGAGTCCCTAGCGAAGGAGAAGAAAGAGATGCAGCGATGCGGGCATTTCGTGTAGAAGTTGCAAAGCGTTCAGATCACTGGCGACATTTAACATTATTTGAAATTGTTGAATCACTAAAAAAACATCTGACGTAATCGTAAGAAAAGCACTAATTGCGAGAATTATTGTCTGAGTTCTCTTTTTTTTCTTTAATTAATTGATCAATTTTTTTATTTGTGGCCTGCGTGCTTCTTGTCAAGTTTTTCAATTTAGAAAAATCAATCTGATTTAAAATTTTAGCAATATTGAAACTTGGTAAAGACTTTGTCGTTTTCTGTCTAGAAACGGGCTGTTTTTCATTATTCATTTGTTGTTGGGCCCGAGCTTGTTGTGCTTGTTGCACGGCCTCAGAAGGAGCTGAGCATTTAGGACAAAAAGCCCATTTTTTAGCCATGACAGTCTTGCAGTCAGGCTTTAAGCATAATTTGCGCTCTTGCCTGCCACAATACACACATGTAATCCAATTTTCCTTTAATGGTTTACGGCAACGTGGATTAGAACAAATATCTATGTTATACATCTCAGTAAGCAACAACTGTTGTTCAATACTATTTTCAAATGATTGATTCAGCGTAGCTGAAGGTCGCAAAATAAAATATATAGGAAGCCCCACAAACGGCAGTATCAAGCTAATTGCAACTGCAACAAAAATTGAAATAGGATCTTTGGTCCTGTTTGAAATATCACGAATTACCCAAACAACAGAAGCGAACCAAATTAATAACAAATAGAACAAAAAACCGTATCCAATATAACGAAAAGTTGCCTGAATTTGATCGCTCAGTATGCCGTCAAACAATTCCAAAATGTTCTCCTAAATAATTAGAATGTAAAACTAATTCACACTAGTTTTCTTTTATTAACAATGTTTAAATATTGCAGACTCATAAAAGAAAAAAAATATATGTCTAAGGAAATCATACAATTAAATACTACGCAACGGAAAGCAGTTGAGCATGAAAATGGACAATTGATTATCCTCGCTGGTCCAGGTTCAGGTAAAACAAGAGTAATTACTAGCAAAATTGCACATTTAATTTTAAATAAAAATTTACACCCACGACAAATACTTGCTGCTACTTTTACAAAAAAGGCTGCTACAGAAATGAAAGAAAGAATTGAAGTTCTCATTAATCAACAAACTAATGAATTGAATATTGGTACATTCCATTCAATATGCGCTCTGCTATTAAGAAAATATGGTAATGCAATAGGAATTAAGCGTTCTTTTACAATTTACGACGGAGATGATCAAAGGGCTTTGATGAGAATGATTATTAATGATATGAACTTAAATTCACAAATGTTTAATCCGAATAAAATCTTGAATAGAATTTCAAAGAACAAAAATGATAAATTAACTTACAATTATGCTGAATCAAATCAAGGAACTAGCTATGAACGCAGAATATATGAAATTGCTCATAGTTACCAGCAACATCTTCAAGGAAGCAACGCCTTAGACTTTGATGATTTATTAATTTATACTTATCAATTGCTTTTAAATAATCCAGAATCCAGAGAACAAATCTCTCAGCAATTTAAACACGTACTAATTGATGAATTTCAAGATACAAATACTCTTCAATATGAAATTAGCAAATTACTTGCATCTGCACATAACAACATCACCATTGTTGGGGATCCAGATCAATCAATCTATTCTTGGCGCTCAGCAAACATAGCAAATATTACAAAATTTCAAGAAGATTTTCCTAAACATGAGTTAATCTTACTTGAACAAAATTATCGTTCAACAAAATCAATACTTGAAGTAGCTAATAATGTTATTGCAACATCAAATGAGAGAATTCAAAAAGAGATCTGGACAGAGAATATAACTGGGGATCCGGTTGAACTCAACCACTTTAATAATGGTGATGACGAGGGAAATTATATTGCAAATACTATTAAGGACCTTTTACGTTCACAACAAAATACATCTCAAGATATTGCGGTAATGTATCGAACAAATGCGCAATCTAGAATTATTGAAGAGGCATTATTATTGCAAAATATCAAATATCGTATAGTAGGCGGCCTAAGATTCTATGAACGAAAAGAAATCAAGGATCTGCTTGCATATCTTCGCATTATCACAAATCCCAATGATACAATTGCATTCACAAGGATCATTAATACTCCTACAAGAGGTATCGGCAAAGAAACATTGACAAGACTACTATTGCTTGCTGATTCAGCAAAGGAGCCTGTTATAGATACAATCAGACAATTAATTGATGCCAATTCTGCAGAAAGTATAGCCAAACAAGAACCTGAATGGAAACTACGATCAGCAACTCTGCAAGGGCTGCATGAGTTTCTATACATTTATGACGAAATAAACGAAACAATCAAAAAGCAATCAATTGAATCAACTTTGTCCCAAATTATGCAATTAACTAAATATGAAAAAACTGTGATCAACAAAGATGCTAAAACTGCAGAGCAACAACATGCAAAGCGAGAAAACATCAATGAATTACTTTCTATAGCAAATCAATATGATGAAGCAAATGCAGACAATCCTGTAACAGAATTTTTACATGATCTCTCGTTAATTGCAGATGTTGCTGATGTTGTGGAAGACACTGAAAATGCAGTGACTCTGACTACGCTTCACAGCGCAAAAGGGTTAGAATTTCCAATTGTATTTTTGCCAGGAGTCGAAGAAGGATTATTACCGCATGTGATGTCCTTAGACACTCTTGAAGAAATTGAAGAGGAGCGGAGGATTCTTTATGTAGGAATCACTCGAGCAAAAAACAAACTTTATATCTCAACAGCACGTAGCAGGTATATATCTGGCTCACCACGATCATCTAAGCCATCTCGATTTTTGTCATTTTTAGAAAACGAAGATTCAACTACGCACATTGTTGATAGCACATCTCAGAGTCGTGAAAACTTTATTCAAGAGAGAAAAAGCCTTATTTATCGCAAACAACTTGCCCCCTATGCAGAAGGTATGAAGGTGCGTCATGACAGTTTTGGTGATGGGTTAATTGTTTCTATAGAGGCTCGAGGCGATGATCAGGAGTTAACAGTTGCATTCAAAGAGCAAGGCATCAAAAAAATTCTTGCATCACATGCACCAATGGAACAACGAGAATCTTAAAAATCAGCAATATCTGCAGAGTTGTTAAATATCCTAATAATTTCATTAACTTTACTTAGTGTCACAATCTGCTGTGTGCCAATAATAACACCAATCTTTTCCATTGCTTCATTTGTTGAATAATCTGTGATTGCAAGAGTAGTTTCAGGATTACCACTGAGCCTGTCAATAATGTATGGGCTTGGTTCATTGCCTCCTGTTAATAAAACGCAGGTTGTGTCTCCTGCCATTGCTCCTAGCACTAAATCAACTTTTTCTGAACGAGTGACAATCAACTTATTTGTAAATTTATCAAAATATGATGAATCAGTTGCATCATGTGAAATAGGTCCGATTAAGATATTTTCAACAGATGTTCTATCTGTGTAGCTACTAGATGATATTACTCTTGCTTCTACAACTTCTAAAATGGTAGGCAGATCCGTTGCAGAAAGAACAATGTTTTCCATAATTGAATCTGTGCCCGGCTTTGAAGCATGATTATGTATAACGCGATCAAAGCCTGCCGGTATTTCCATGGCAACATCTGCAACTAAAATCCTGCAATCATCTTCCTGAGATAATTTCTGCACATCAACATCTTGTGGAACTTCAATAATAGCTATCTCATTGTTTGATATATTTGCAGCAGCAAATTGTTCTGCGTTCATTGGCTCTGAGGCAGCAGTTATATTATCTATATTAGCAAACGTCTGCGCATCATGTTGCGCAGCTTCATCGCTACCTATTCGAAATAAAGACACATTTTTGCCCTGCGCATTTAAAGCACCAGCTATACCTATGCATACAGTGGAGGTGCCAACACGATTTTTATTGCCTTGTACAAAATACTTCATGAAAATATTATTACGAAATTTTCTTCATAAGCATAGAGAGATCATGTAAAAGTTGATTGATATCAGGAGTACTACTGTAAATATTATAAATCAGACCATTGTAAATTAAAAAAGACGTTGGATACGCCCTAACTTTATAATTAGATCGAACTTGTTTACCATTGACTAATACTTCATATGAAGTGTTAATTCCGTTATCATATGTCCAGTTGATTTTATCAAATGATTCAACAAAAGAACCTTCTTTCGTCAATCGTCGATCTGGTACTCTTGCTAATTCATTAAGATATTTATTAGCTATTTCAGCTGACTCATCTGTAATAGTAATAACTTGTAAATTATCAATCTGATCAGAGTGATCTTGTAAAAATTGTAATACAGGTTGAGTCCTATGGCATACTGGGCACCAGGTGGCCCAAAAGGTTAATAGATAAGGTACGTCTTGAAGATCGCTTGATTTCAACACAGTTTGATCATTTGTCAGCAATGTACCACGATTTATTAATCTCTCCAATTTAAATTCAGGTGCTCGCACAAGATCATCCTTTTCAAGATCAAGAACATTAAACGGTTTGTCATATAGATTGGCTAAAATATGATGCTTGCGCATAAATGCGTCTGTGAGATTCTCAGGTGGCAACAATACAGGTGGGTTAGCGTCGATGTTAGGCCTTGTTAAGTTGCGTTCTATTAGTAATGTTACATTTCTAACCTTATATGTCGATCGTAATTCTTTTATGACAGATTCAGGATCACTTGTTTCAATGCCATTAACTTGAATGACTTTGTCAAGAAATTTCAAGCCAGCTAAATCTCCAGGACATCCTTGAACAGGTCTTATCTGTAATTTACTGTTCATGAAAATACCATACCATGTCATTTGTTTTTCTACTGATTTTTCGTTTTTTGACCTATCTATATAGCACCACTTGTCAGCTTTTACATGAATTGAAAGCTGAACTATCTCATCTTTTTTTATTTTTTTATCAGGCAGCACTAGTTTTTTTGTATTTGAATCAGGCTGAGCCCCCACTTGTACTGTTATTTGTGACTCAGTTTGATTTACTGCTTGCTGGCTTGTTGTTGGATCGGAGGCTGCTGGTTGTGTCTTTGCAACTGGCTCAGCACCACTGCAGGCAATAATTCCTAATGTAAAGAATGCCACAAACATAAATCTAATCATTGAATTATTATATAGGATAGTGAAGCGCGGTTATTATGTTCTAAGTAAAAACATAATAACCTTTCTTAGATAGAACCATATATGTCAAATAATTGATTCTACTCTGGAGATATGGTGCCCAGGGACAGAATCGAACTGCCGACACAACGATTTTCAGTCGTTTGCTCTACCGACTGAGCTACCTGGGCAAACCATTTATATAGGATATTTCAACGTTGCTCTAAAGTACAGGGTTTCCTGACACGGAATATATCATTCATCAAAATTAGTCAGGCAATATTTTTAATTGTTCAGAGGTATCTAATAACAGAAAATCTGCAAAATCTTTATAGAACTGATCAACGGATAAACCAAAGCTTTCTTCAAATGCTGCGACCCATCCCAAATAATGCACTTGTGGCATATACTCTTTGTAAACAGTATCCATCGATGTAAGATGAACCAGATATGCTGTTGCCCAAATACCAAACTCATATTGCACCCTACCAATGCATAAGCCGCAATAATTAAACGTTCGATCTCGTAACTTGTTTGTCGCAACATCTGCTAGAGAAATGCCTGGCACTTTTACAGATAAATCTTTAGTGATCTCTAATGCCTCGAGCAAGCTCTCTTGAAAATTCACTCTATTGGGTTCTTTCTGAGACCAGAGGTATAGTGCAAGGAATTCTGCACTGCCTTCTTCAAGCCAAATAGGCCATTTTAAATCATCGCTGTTTTCTCCTTCGATAAGAATTTGTGCATTTTGATAGATGTGAATGTATTCATGCGCAGATCCTTTATTGCCTCCACCCATATGTGGATTCCCAACAACATATGCTTGTGTTGCTATTTCACCCCTTGAATGCTGTGCAAAACCATTAGTGCCCTTGTAAAACGCTATTTCTTCTATACCAATGCCTTGATCTTGTTCTACGCAATAATCAATCCGATCTTTTGGATAAGACCATGTACAAAAATCAACTGCAGCTAGTTTTGTCTCTTCAATGTCTGTACCAATCACATATACGCGTAATGGACCATATGTCCCTAAATACTCTTGTGCAGCATTCATGCCAGGAATGACATAATCCAAAACATCCCGGTCAAGATCTTTTGTGATGTAATAGGAAACGGGCGTTGTTGTTGGATCCTTCCATCCTCTAGCCATGAGCTCTTCTGCATCTTGTAATTGTTGTTTTGTTGGCTTTAGAACAGGCGTTGGTACTGGCGCGACAGAAATAAAGTTTCGATACGTTCTATGCTCCCAGCAATATTCATATTGCTGTAAAATTTCTGTGGTTGCGCCAAGTCCAATGGAAATGCCTGCTTTATCAGCTGCTACACACTCTTGAGGTGCATCAGATGGCCACGTCCAACACATGTTTTGGTCTGCTGATTCACAATGTCCAAATGTTTCCGTATCAGCATATCCTGTTCTTACAGCGTTTGGCTGAGTAGAACTGGGGCTTTCTTTCTCTAGAGCTGATGATGGTAATGCTGGAGAACGTGAGGACTCATATCCATTACTTGAATCAGAGCATGCAATCACAACGAAACTGCACAATACAATAATTGCTAGCTTAGATCTTAAAGCATAAAAAATATGTCTACTCCCATTTAAATGTTTTTGCGCAGATACCAAAAGCAATAATCATCCATATAAATGTATAACCAAATTGCGGCAAGGTGTCTAATGTTGAATCACCATATAAGACTGACAACCTAATGCCTTCAGCAACATGCGTCAACGGTAAGAGATTACAAAAGTAATAAATGGATTTAGGTAAATAATCTATAGGAAAAAAAACACCTGACAAAAAAAGCATAGGAAACGTTACGAGATTTGCAAGTGCAGGTGCACTATCTTCATTCGGTGCAGCACTTGAAATTGCCAGACCAATTGACAAAAACAATATACCACCGAGTATTGCCATAAGAAAGATATTCAAATATGCAAAGATATTGCCTAAGCCAATGGATACGCCTAAAACAACTGCACCTATAGCAAGAAGTAGTGCTGTTTGACAAACAATAATAAAAACACGTGATACTAAATGTCCAACAATAAAATGAGCAGGAGATATAGGTGTAGCTTGCAATCTACGTAAAACACCTTGATTTTTATAACTCAGTAAAGTGAATACAACAGTAAAGATCCCGCTTTGCATGATTGCCATGCCAACAATACCAGCAACAAGAAAGCCCGTGTATCCTTGATAGCGAATATCAGCAATATTTGTAAGAATTGTTTCCTGATTATTTAATGATTTCGCTGTATTGTTAATATTCGCTAAAGCAATGTATACAACATTTTGCACTAATTCAAGTTCAGGCTTATCACCGTCTCTCGTTGTAATTGCAATATTATTATTCGCATTTGTAAAATCATTTGGAATTTCAATATATGCGACAATACTTCCTTTTTCTAACGCATTATCACCTTCTGTTGATGAGTTTAAATTTTTGACAACAATAGTACTCGCTTTAGCTAGTGCACCAGAGAGATTTCTTGCAGCTTGGCCATCTGCATTATTAATGAGTCCCACGTTCGGCGCACTATATGCACCAAAACTAAAATTACCCAACGCAAGCATAATGACAACAGGAAAAAACAATGTCCAAAAAATTGAACTTTTTCTTCGAAAAAACATTTTACTAGCAGCAATAATAAATCCAGTGTAAATTTTCATTAATCTTCTCGTAAACTTTTCCCTGTTAAACTAATAAATACATCCTCCAACGTAGCGCCTCTAATTTCTCTATCTGATTCAAAGCCAGATTGCATGAGCTCATCAATTAAATGAGCCGGAGTATCAATTTTAATAATTTGACCTTCATCGATAATCGCCACCCTATTACATAGTGTTTCAGCTTCTTCCATATAATGCGTTGTTAGCATGATTGTCTTACCATCTTTTTGAAATGATTGAATGAGCTCCCACATATTTCTTCTTGCTTGCGGATCTAAACCAGTCGTAGGCTCATCAAAAAAAAGTATGACTGGGTCGTTGACTAATGCAACTGCAATAGATAGTCGTTGTTGTTGTCCTCCTGACAATTCTTTAAATCGTGCTTGCTGTTTTTCTAATAAGCCTACTCTGTCAAGAATTTGAAGTGGATCAACTTCTGTTTCATACAATAATGCAAATAATTCAACTATTTCATACAGACTCAACATTTCAAAAAAATTGACTGACTGTAACTGCACTCCAATAATTTTTTTTATTGCCTTCGCGTCTGTATTGATATTTAAGCCATGAATAATTGCATCACCGCTCGAAGGCTTTCGTAATCCTTCTAAAATCTCAACAATAGTTGTTTTACCTGCCCCATTAGGACCAAGTAATCCAAAAACTTCACCTTGCAGCACCTCAAAGTTCACACCGCGAACTGCTTCGAATTCTTTATAAGATTTTTTTAAATTTTGGACTTCTATTATCGACATGAGGGAATTATAACCGTAACAAATCGTTGCGTCTTTAATTTTTTTTTATAATAATCTATAGAAAAATTATTTGAAATAAATATTAAAATCAGACTGATATATAGAAAAGTACTGTAGTATCAGACAATATTAATTCAATAGGTAATTATGCTATCAACATTTCCAGCACTGCAATCAAAAGAGTTCAGGAAGTTATTTTATAGCTATGTCATGTCATCAGCTGCACAATGGGCTTTATTGCTGGGAAGAGGATGGCTGATATTTGAATTAACTGGCTCCACGAGTGCAGTTGGACTCGTCACTTTTGGTGGTATGGCTCCATTGTTATTTTTTGGTCCAATATTTGGACCCCTAGCAGACAGCTTTGACAGGAGAAAAATGGCAATTATTGCTGCGTCTGCTGGTGTGCTAACTTCTACTATTTTGAGCATACTTACCTTATCTGGTGCGGTAGCAATGTGGCATGTAGTGGTCATAGCAATTCTCCAAGGTACAGCAATGGCAGCAATTACTCCGCCATCTGAAGCAATGATCCCCAGCCTTGTTCCAAAAATACACTTGTTAAGTGCAGTAGCTATCAGAGGTACAGCTCGTCATGGTTCAAAAGTGCTAGGACCATTTATTGGCGGGGTCATCATGTCAGCATTTGAAAATGGTACTGGATGGGTATTTGTGGTTGGTGCTCTTTTCTTCTTGCTTGCTGGTATACAGTTGTTTCGAATCAATTATCAACAAACACCAAAAGAAACTGGAAATAATAAATTAAACATCAATTTTATTACTCCTATGCTTGAAGCTGCCGCATACTCCTATCAAGATAAAAGGTTGTTTTTGGTGCTCAGCTTATTAGGCATGCATTGTGGATTTACGATGGCATTTGATTCATTGTTGCCTGGTATAGCAGATTCTGTTGGCGCTGGTAAAGAGACATACTCAGCAATAACTGTAGCAGTTGGCGCAGGTGCACTGATCACAACATTATACGTATCATCAATTTCAGAAGAAGCGAAACGAGGACCTATTTTTTTGGTCACAGCAATTGGGAGTGGCATAGGTATTCTGATCATCGGCGTTGCAACGAGCCCATTAATAGCAATTATTGGAGGTTTTATTGCGGGCGCTACGCAAGCTCCGTATATGTCTGTATCAGCAACACTAATCCAACAAGTTGTTCCTGATGAATTAAGAGGAAGAGTCATGGCATTCTATATTATGATTGCAGCTGGATTTATGGCATTTATGAATTTGGGGTTTGGATTATTAGCTGACATAACAGGAGAAAGAATCTTGTGTATTGTGCCTGGTGGAATTTGGCTAGCATATTTTATGCTTGCATCATTAACAAGTTTTAAACTGCGATATTTAATGCAAAAAGGTAATTTTTTACCCACGTAAGTCTTGTGATCTTAGATAGCCGATAGTTAAATTAATATAAAGAAAAATGTTTATAATGAAAAACAAATCAGTCAAACTATTGTCCATTTTTATTGTCTTATCAACATTAAGTTGCTCAGATAGTGGATCAAGCACAGTTAAGAATCCTTCAACGTCTCTGAATACTCAACCTGCACCAGCAAAGCAATCTCCTCAAACAGCTGTTACTCAGGCACCAACGCAACAAAACAGCTCTCCGTCAGTACAGGCACCTAAACAACAACCAGTGCCACCAGGTACGCCTGCATCACAAAATCCATTTATGATTGAAGAGCCAAATTTAAAAAATTGTCTTATCAGTATTTTTGGCGAAAAGAGATATTTTGAATTACGAATGACACCGCCAACACAACAAGAAGTTGCAATGTTAGGTCCATGCATGCCGCTCATGCAAACGGCAATGCCTAATGGCGCCATGTCAGCTAATAGAAATGCTCCTCCTGGTATTGCAACGCCACCACCAGGTAATATGCCTGCTGGCGTCATGCCTAATCAGGATTTTCAAAAATATATTGATATGATCAAAAAAGATCCAACAGTTTGTTACACAGCTACTGGCATGCTCGCAGAAGTTTGTAAGATGGGCCCTGCACCACCCACTAATGCTGGACATGGCGCACCGCCACCTAATGCAGGCCACAACAATCAACCACTTGGCCCTCCAACAGCAAAACCAAATGAAAAATTGGAATCGGATACCACCCAAGTTGCACTTGGTTCACCAGTAGATCCTAATAATCCACCAAAAATTGCTACATACAACTTTATTGATTTACAACCATTTGTATCTATATCAAAGATACGTTCCATTACTGGACACATGTATTCAGGTGGCGATTCAGAATATGATGTGACTGGAAAATCTTGTAGAAGCATGAAACATTATTTTGAATCATACACTAAGGACCAAAGATGGAATAATAGTTTTGGAAGCTATAATACAAAGGGAAATGTTAAGTTTTATGCTCCGGCAGATGGGACTTTAACAGATGTGGTGACTGCATCTGCTGAAGGTGGAACAGAATATCAATTTCGCATAGAATCCTCATTGTATCCACGAATTGCATTTAGTTTTCATCATATTGATCTTTTACCGGAACTGCGAAATGGTGCAGAGGTATCAGCTGGCCAATTCCTAGGGACCATGTATAGAAATAACGGCCAAGGAGAAATTGCAACATACGTTGAGACTGGTGCAGAGCGAGGTGATAGCGGTGATTACATTTCATTCTTCGATGTCATGAGCGATGATGTTTTTGCCCTATATCAAGCAAAAGGAATCCAGTCACGTTCACAAATGACAATACCGCTTGCAGAACGTGAAGCAAATCCTATTGGCTGTACGTTAGGAGATGGTAAGGGCGGCAAGTTCATTCCGAATGGTGATGCATATGCATTTGCAAAATGGCAAGATGGGCCGGATAATTGGGTATTTATGACAAATTAATCCCCATAAAAAATTTATTCATTTTTGTGTGTGGCATTTTTTCACTACTTATTTTTACTTCCTGTGGGAACGCTGAGGTGAATGTTGTGCCTACAACAGAAGTTAATGAATCAAATAATGTTGTCAACATTAATCAAGCTCCTGGTATAGCAAAAGGCAAACCACCGGACAGATATGCATGTGTTATTAACTCTGCCGGGCATTGTATTTTCACTGGCTCTCCCCATCAAACAGGCTTAGAGCCAGGCACAAATAATATTATTGATCGTGCAGGGAATATATTATTTTCTATCAATACAGCAGTTGCATCAAATGCAACTGGTGAGCTGTTAATGCCGAGTGGCAGGCCTGCTTTTGACGGTGATGAAATGATTATGTTCAATACAAACGATATGGATGCAGACGAAAAAGCATTTCATCGAACTATGGCGATTATGTTTCCAATACGCAATATGCTCATGTATGACATAGAAACAGCAACATCAAATGAATGGAATAACTTAGTTGAAGAGCTTACCAAAAGAGATATAAAACAAATAACCTACACTGGTGGTCCAACTCCTAAAGATAACTTTTATAGCACAGAAGGAATCTTTAAATTAGCAAAACAACCTAATAACAGAGATATTCATCATGACGTTATGAAGTTTTTAGAAGAATCAGGCTTATACTTACTGTGTCATGTAACTTCTGACGCATTCAATGCATTCCTCCAAGAGTCTCATCCAGAAGGCCATGATCCATGTCAAGATGCAAATATATCTTCAAAAATTGGATACTAAAGTAAGGTAACAAAACAATGATGGCCGTTGTAATAGTCATAACAGCATACCTAGCTTCTCTACTCACTTTATTCTCTGGCTTTGGCTTAGGGACCTTGTTGATGCCAATCATAGCAATCTTCTTTCCAGTAGCTATTGCGATTGCTATGACAGCATTTGTCCATTTGCTCAATAATATATTTAAATTACTGACTCTGTGGAAATCCATTAATTGGTACGTTTCTCTCTATTTTGGTATACCAGCACTACTTGCAGCAATCCCAGGAGCATGGATATTAACCAATCTATCCACACAAGCAATGATCGCACAATATGTTGTGTTCAATCTTGCTGCTGAAATAACGCCAATTAAGCTCGTTATTGGCGTATTGCTAATAGTGTTTTCTGGCATCGAATTCTTTAGTATCAGTAACAAGTTAAATATTTCTAAAGACTTACTCCCTTTTGGTGGTATTTTAAGTGGGTTTTTTGGTGGTTTATCTGGGCATCAAGGAGCTTTTCGTAGTGCCTTCCTGTTGCACGCAGACTTGAACCCGCAACAGTTTATTGCCACTAATGCTGCAATTGCAACATTAGTGGATATAACACGATTAATCATATACGGAATTAATATTCAACTCTTATTCAACGAAGTGGACACAATTCTAGTTATAGTAGCTTCATGTGCAGCATTTGCAGGTGTTTTAACTGGAACATTAGGAATTCATAAAGTAACTATTCATCGAATACAAACTCTTGTTGCATATATGCTGCTTGGCATCGGAATATTGTTATCTCTTGGCATTCTATAATTATGTAGTTATGTAAAATACATATACAAATAACGAAAAACTAATATTGAACTATTTGTAGTATTTATGTAAAATATACTATAAATAATTGAGGTAATATGTTAACTATCGATCAGGATTTCATTTGGAAACGATCATTAAAGGCGACCAATGATAATGGTTTAATGAAATATAGTCCTAATGTCATTTGCAAGCCACTCGATCCATCAGAAAACCAAAATGCTGATTGGGTCATTACTATTGACTCTAACGCCTATGATACTATTGTCCCCTATGCACCATTTCGTGCTACAGATTGGCATAAATCTGGACCAGAAAAATCAATGAACGTTGGCCAATACAATGATGCAAAACTAGATACAGCGCCCTTTGAACTTTCTGTGAGTACAAGACGTGCTCGTATAGGAAGATACGGCAGAAAAAATAGGCAAAGAGGACCTTACAAGCCCATCACGAAACAACAAATAGAAATAGCAGATGCATTTGGTGATAAGCCCGCAGATTATGAAGAGATGAAACAAGCTGCAACGATGAATTTTGTTGATAATGACAAGCTAAATAAAAGTCAACTACGACATTATGCTTTGCATACACTCTTATCACAATGCATGGTTAATTTTACTGAAAAATATGGATTTCTCTTTGATATTCCATCCATTACTCTGCTTTCAATGACTGAAGAAGCAATGCAAATTGGTTGGGTGGTAGATTATGCGCATAATCTCATGGTTGAGCCTCTACCAGAATTCATTGATTTCCGCATTGAAGGCTATAAGAGTTTAGATCGCGTGAGTGTAAAACGAACAGAAGCTGAAGAGATGATTAGTAAGTTTATTAAACAAAAGCTTGTCTTTCATAATGAGCTCTCCTTTTCACAATTTACTATGGCCCCTACTGCTCGGCCAAAACATCTCCTAGGTGCATTATGGGCTACTTTAGCAAATCATCTTGAACAACGAACTGTTTTTCATTCATGCAAAGATGTTTTTTCTCCTTGTAGCAACATGATCAATTTAAGTAGAGACTCTAGACGAACTGTTTGCAGCAACAATTGTAACAACATGTCAAACCACTATGCTAAACAAGACAAATACTCGGAATATCTATCTACACAATGGAAAAAACATTACACATGGAAACAGCAATCCATCGAGAATAGAAAATCACCTGATATTATGATTTAGGCTATTATATCCATATAGCCCAATTGTGGTTATAATAGATACCCAGATACAATTTTAAAGGTAATATCTTGGTTCCAAAATCAAAAAACATCTTTTATGGCTGGTACATCGTCTTTGCAGCCTGGATTACCTATTTCGCCACAGCATCGATGCAAGGATATGGTACAGGTGCGTTCATTATTCCGATGACGGAATCTTTAGGCTGGACAAGAACAGAATTTGTCTTGGCAATTACAATTGCACAATTTATTATGGCATTTACGCAAACTGCAATCGGTAAGCCACTCGACGAGCGTGGCCCAAAGCCCTTTTTACTTATTTCAGCCATTATCATTTTTGTGGGTGGTTTTCTTATCAGTCAAGTTGATGCTCTCTGGCAATGGATCCTTGTCAGAGGATTGTTTGTTGCAGTTGGAACTGGCCTCACCAGTGGCATACTGGTAACGGTGACGTTAGCTCGTTGGTTTGTAGTCAAACGTGGGCGAGCACTTGGCTTTGCATCTGTTGGTATCTCCTTATCTGGAGTTATAGTTCCATATCTCTTAACCTTGCTGATTGTGGCTATTGGATGGGATAAAACTTGGTTAGTTCTGACTAGCATTGTAGCAATTATACTTCTTATTTCTCGAAAAATAATGTACAGACAACCTGAAGATCGCGGCTTATATCCTGATGGTTACACACAAGAGCAAATACAACAAGGAGCTGGTGAGGCTGCGAGAAAAGACTATGACAATTCGTTGAACAGAGTGCAGGCAATGAAAACTCCTGCATTTTGGCTGTTAATTGTCGCATTTGGAATAGGGAGTTACAGCATCCTGTCTATGGCAATCCATGCTATCCCCTATCTTGTAGATTCGGGCTTTTCTTCTAAAACCGCTGCATTAATGATCACTGTCTATACAATTCCTGGCTTACTCACGAGACCATTTTGGGGTATATTGGGTGAGCGATATAATCCACAAATTGTTGCTGCGTTAATCTTTACGACTATGGCTACGGGCTTAATGATTATTGTCTACGGTGCAAGTAATGTCAATTTAATCATCGTCATGGCTGGATTCATTATTGCTGGTACAGGTTTAGCAGGCAATATTCCTATTAATGAACTGATTTTTGCGACATTTTTTGGTAGAAAATACCTTGGGCAAGTTCGGGGTATGGCACAACCATTTCGAATGGTCTTTAATTCTTCCGGCCCCATTCTGTTAGCTCTTTGGTATGATTACACAGGAAGTTATACGATCTCTTTAATTGTAATGGGTGCCTTGGCATATTTAGCTGCAGTTGTTATGGTAATGATACCTAGGCCAAATTTACAACAAGTAGGTAAAGATGAGTAGTCAAATATTAAACATAACGAATCTTGAAAAATCATTTGGTGGCAACAAGGCAGTAAATGAAGCTACCTTTTCTATTGAGCAAGGTAAGATTACTGGCTTAATTGGGCCAAATGGTGCAGGCAAAACGACCTGCTTCAATTGTATTGCGGGAAGTATTATGCCTGATGGAGGAAGTATTTATTTTCATGAAACAGATATCACAAAATTACCTCCCCATAAAATTTTTGAACTGGGGATTGCGCGAACATTTCAAATACCTCAAGAGTTAACAATGCTAACAGTGGAAGAAAATTTACTGTTGACTCCGAAAAATCAACTTGGAGAGAAATTTTATAACAATTGGTTGTTTGGTAAAAAAATTGCACATCAAGAAGAAAATTTACAAAATCGTGCACATGAAATACTGGAAACAGTTGGATTGGCAGATAAAGCTGCAGATTTAGCAGGCACCCTATCAGGTGGACAAAGAAAATTATTGGAACTAGGCAGAGCATTGATGGAAGAACCAGAATTAGTGTTGCTTGATGAACCAAATGCTGGGGTCAATCCTAAACTAGCCAATCAACTTGTTGCAAAAATAAAAGATTTGAATAAATCTCTAAATATTACATTTTTAATTATTGGGCATGATATCGATGTCGTCTCTAATCTGTCTGATAAACTTGTGTTTATGTCTGCAGGCGCAGTACTTTTAGAAGGTCCTCCTGATGATGTATTAAATTCACCAGTTGTACAAGACGCTTATTTAGGAAGTCAGTATCGTGAGTAATATATTAGAAACAAAAGAACTCTCAAGTGGATATGGTGACATCACTATCATTGACAATATTTCAATGTATCTTGAGCCTGCTGAGATTGTTACCATTATTGGCCCCAACGGTGCTGGGAAGTCAACATTACTCAAAGCTATTTTCGGTTTATTGCCAATCTTTAATGGTGAAGTAGAATTTCAGGGTGAAACCATCACCAGAAAAAATCCATCTGAAATTGTTGCATTAGGTGCTTCATTTGTTCCGCAAACAGATAATATTTTCCCTTCACTAAGCATAAAAGAAAATTTAGAAATAGGCGGGTATCAGCGGATCAATGAACTTGATGAACAAATCAAAAAAATGTTTGCATTGTTTCCTGAGCTTGCAAAAAAATCTAATGAAAAAGCTTCAAATCTGTCTGGTGGTCAGCGACAATCACTGGCATTAGCTCGTGCTCTGATGCTTGATCCAAAAATACTGCTTTTGGATGAACCATCTGCTGCACTGTCACCTGTCATGAGAATTTTCATTTTTGACAAAATAAAAGAAATTGCATCTCTTGGTGTAGGCATTTTAATGATAGAGCAAAATGCTGAAGAGGCTTTAAAGGAATCAGACCGAGGATACGTTTTGGCAGGTGGCACAATAGCATTTCATGATACGGCTGAAGCAATTCTTGCAAATCCAGAAGTTGGTCAATTATTTCTTGGTTTACAGAAAGAGTGATGATGGAAGAAATTTTACAGTTGACAGTTTTTGGTATCGTCATTGGGTCAATTATTGGCCTGGGTTCTATGGGGTTAACGCTCAGTTACGGCATTACCAAATTTGCAAACTTTGCCCACGGAGACATTATGTCTTTGGCTATGTATATTGCATATTTCATTGTCGTTGACATAGGGGTAATGGGGCCAACAGTCTTTTCGTTGTCTTTTGGATGGGGTATGTTTTTAGCAATTGCTGTCACAGTTATATTACTTGCAATTTTTTCAGTAGCAGTGGATAAGTTGATTTATAAAAAATTACGAAGCGACAGATCAAATATTGTCACAATGGCAATTGCATCATTGGGAGTCGGCATCATCATTCGTGCAGTTGTCACAATGTTTTGGGGGCCATATGCACGTCTATATGTTCCAGGTATTCATGAAGCAGTACCAATTGCCGGGAGCAACATATTAATTAAACCTGATCAAATATTCATTATTGGTTTAACGATTGTTGTGACTTTAATTATGTACTATTTGCTTTATCATACAAAGCTTGGCAAAGCGATGCGTGCAACAGCTGACAATCCTGATTTAGCAGCTGTTTCAGGAGTCAATATTAATAATATTCTTGCATATACCTGGGCAATCACGGGAGCATTAACTGCTGTTGCAGGCATCATGCTCGGCATTCAAGCGCAAGTATACATTAATTTAGGCTTTAACCTGCTACTTCCTATGTTTGCTGCTGTCATTCTTGGTGGTATTGGTAATCCATGGGGTGCACTCATAGGTGGGTTTGTTGTAGCGATCTCTTCAGAAGTTTCTACAGCTTGGATAGCCACTGGCTATAAACCTGCAGTCCCTTTTGTAATTTTAATTATCATGTTAATAGTAAGACCAAGAGGTATTTTTGGTTCGAATATATAGGTAGTATATGAGTTTTTTGATTTTTGAAAATAGTTACTTTCTTGTTACCGCTACTGGTGTCATGAACTGGTTTGTTGGGTTTTTAACCACGTTTGCTATTTTTGCAATCATGTCACTTGCTTTAAATATTCAATGGGGATTTACAGGAATTTTTAATTTTGGTGTTGTTTCATTTTTTATGGTTGGTGCATACACCAGTGCGCTGCTCACAATAGGAGCTCCTGGTGAATATGAAAACTATGTTATGGGTTTTGAATTACCTATCATATTTGGCTGGCTTGCAGCAATGATATCTGCAGGAGTATTAGCACTATTAATTGGACTACCGACATTACGGTTACAGCGTGATTTCCTTGCAATAGCAACAATTGGCATTGCAGCAATTTTACGTGCAATTGCTCTTTCAACAGAAGGCTTTGTTAATAGAGCACGCGGCATGAATGGTATTCCAAGGTTTCTTGGTGATGTTGCATCGGGGCCAGACTACAAATGGGTATTGCTTGCTGTCACACTCATTACTCTCATCATAGTCTATATTCTTGTTGAAAGATTAACAGCTTCACCATGGGGCAGAGTGCTACGTAGCATTAGAGAAAATGAAGACACAGCCAAATCTGTTGGTAAGGATACTGTCAATTATAGAATGCAAGCATTTGTTTTGGGTGCAATGATTATGGGGCTTGGAGGAGCAATATGGGCTCATCGAATGACGTCTATTGATCCAGAAGCTTTTAATGATCTGTTCGGGACATTTTTAATTTGGACCATGGTCATGTTTGGCGGCAATGGCAATAACAAAGGTGCAGTAATGGGTGCGTTCTTGTGTTGTACGTTTTGGTTTGGTTTTCCGTTGATCCAAGAAACTCTTCCAGACTTTCTTGGCAATAAAGTTTTTCAGTTAAGAGAGATGTCTATTGGTATCTTGATTATATTATTTTTGCTCTTCAAGCCTAACGGCGTTATCCCAGAAAAACCTAAGATATCCAGACATCTATGAGATAAAAAAAAGCTGAGGTTTCCCTCAGCTTTTTTTATATTTTCACTAAAATAATTTAGTTAAGGTCGACTGGCTTAGAGTCAAGAGTAGCGATACCGCCATCCTTGTACTGCCAAATGTCGATATAACCATTAGTGATATCACCTTTGTCATTCCAATCAAGAGATGTTGCTGCACCCTCAAAGTTTACAGCTTTGCCATCACTTGCAAGATCAAGAGCTGTTTTAACTCCTGCTGCGCCTGGAATAGCTTTTTCGCCATCACCACCACAAACTTTTGGTAGTGCAGCAGCAATATCTGCACCAGCTACTGAACCTGCAGATGCAGATGCCAATGCTAGACAAATAGTTGCGTCATAAGCTTCACGGACAAAAGGAAGAGCTGGCAAATCGCCATTCTTCGCTTTATATGCGTCATTCCAAGCCTTTAGGGCTGGGGTTTCAGGACCAGCACCAGGTGCTGTTCCTTTTTGACCATCTAACGCATCCGCACCAACTGCGGCAATTAAATCTTCTGATTTAGTACCATCAACAAACAAGAATTTATCATAAATCTTGTTTTCAAGCGCTTCCTTAATAAAGATAGCAGCTTGTGTTGGGTATCCAGCAGCAATAAGTACTTCTCCACCATTAGCAGCAGATGCTTTCAATTCAGCTAAATATGAAGCTGCTTTAGCTTCATATGAAGTAATTGTTGCAGAACCACCACCAGCTTCGAAAGAAGCCTTGAATGCTTCAGCTAAGCCTTGGCCATAAGGGCTGTTTTCATATAAAACACCCGCTTTTGAATAACCTTCAGCCTTAGCCAAATCAGCTAAGATAACACCTTGAGCAGCATCAGAAATAGTTGACCTAAATAGGTAACCATTGTCATCAGCGTTAGTAAGTGCAGGTGATGTTGCTGAAGGAGAAATCTGTGGAATGTTACTAGTACTTGTTACACTACCAGATACAGCTAATGTTACACCACTGGAAAGTGGTCCAACAATACCATGTACACCCTCAATATCAATCAACCTACGTGCTTCTTCAGTAGCTTTAGTTTTATCTAAACCACTGTCACCTGTTACAAGGAGAACATCCTTGCCATTTACTCCGCCTGCTGCATTTATATGATCTATTGCTAGTTCAACTCCCGTTTGAATTACTGGACCAAATTCTTTTAATGGACCAGAGTAGTCAGCTAAGAAAGCAATCTTAAGCTGTTCTTTTTCGCCGCCACATCCAACTAGGAGAAAACCAAGCATAGAGGTCGCTAAAACTATTGCAATAGCCTTACGACTTACATCTTGAAATAAAGAAATCATGTTTTTCCTCTCCAATATTCTCTCCAAAATAAATACAACTATGAAGTTTTATAAACGTTTATAAAAATACATAGGGTCATTAGATTAGCTCTACCAACAAATAGGTTCAATAGAATACAAAAATAAATATAACTTTATGTAAAGTAGGTTACGATAGGAGAATATAGAAAATATACGCCAAAACATACCAAGAGAAGGCCACATACCCTGTTAATGATATTTTGTGTTGTTAGCGTAATCCAATTTTTCCCTGTACTAAAAACCATTGAAAGTAAAATCATCCAAGCAAAATCAGCCATTATATGACCAAAATACACAGCTGATACGCCTAGAGGGCCATTTCCCAATCCGTCATTGATGATTTTTGCACCTATAGTGAGCCACCAGATAATGAAATACGGATTTGTAGCTGAAACGACTACTGAAAGCCATCCGAGATTAATCCAAATTTTATATTTTGTAAATATTGAGCCATTTGATTGAACAGTGGGAGCGCTTGCTAGGCTTAGCATGCCTTGATCTGCTTTTAACAAAATTAAGCTTCTGCCCATAATCAATAATACAACACCACCAACTACGCCAATGATATTTTCAACAACTTCGTTATCCTGTGCAAAGCTTAGTAACCCCAATGCTAAGAAAAGTACTACAAATATTTCTAAAATACTATGCCCTATTGCCATGACAGGGCCGACAAAAAAACCATGTTTTATGCTTTGCTGAATTGTCACAATAGTCACTGGGCCAGGGCTTACTGCACCAGAAATGCCAATACCAAAAGAAATCAAGCCAAGTTGAATCAGATCCAATATACACCTCTTTTGAATAATTTAGATTAATTGTAATTTTGATAGCATAATCTTTGTTATCTATATATTATGGAAAAACCTAATTAATAATATGAATATTTAGGAGTAATTTATGCACAAATTACTAAATAGTATTACTGTCATTGCCCTTGCAGATAGCGTTGCCTCTTTAATGGCTTGCAGAATTCTTTCTTTTCTTGGTGCCAACATTACATTAATCATTGAAAAAGGAGGAATACAAGATACATTACATGCGCAGGATAGAAAGGCTTTTTACGAATTTCTATCCGAGAATTGCAAAAAAATAGAAAGTAACGTCAGTGAAGATAAGGGTGGTTTTTTAAATGCTCTTCAGAAAGCAAATGTGCTTTTATATTCTCAAACCAGCATACAGATAGTAGATAGTATTATTAGTTCTGACGAATTAACTAAAAAATATCCCGAGCTGATTGTAGCTATTGAGACTCCGTTCGGAACATCAGGGCTATACAACAATTGGCTTACAAGTGAGATAACTGACTTTGCGATGGGAGGGTATATGCAGTTTTGTGGCCATCCTGATAAAGAACCGCTTATGATTAAAGGCTATCAAGCTCAATTGCATTCAGGCTTGCAGCTAGCATATGCAGTAATAGCGAGTTATTGGCATCAATTACAAACAAATAAAGGAACAACACTAGAAGTCTCAAGAATGGAAAGTATGCTTAATGCACAGGTGTGGTATGTGCCACGATGGTTACAAGAAGGATATGCTTGGCCAAGAGAAGAATCTATCCTGATTCCCTGTAAAAATGGATATGTGATTTGGGGCCTACAAACACCTGAAATTTTTTTACTGATAGAACGTATTGATCTATATGAGGATCCACTTTATAGAACAGCAACTGGATGGAATCAAGAACGAGAAGTGGTCAAGAAGTTACTAAAAGAATGGTGCTTAGAGCACACTAAAGAAGAAATTTATGAAAATGCGCAAGCTTTAAGAATCACCATTACTCCTGTCAATAATATTGCAGATATTTTAGAATCCGAACAATTTGCACATAGAGAGTGGTGGCAAAAAAAATCTTTCGATGAGGCAGGTGATTTTATTGCTCCGTCAGAACCATGGAAAATTAATTATGGTAGGGTGAATGATTCTATTAATAATCACAATGAACGATTTGGTAAGACCGAAGAAGCCCTTCCTTTAAAAGGAGTAAAGGTCCTTGAAGTAACAAATAATTGGGCTGGCCCGCATGCGGGTAGAATGCTTGCTGATCTTGGTGCTGAAGTAATCGTCATCGAGAGAAATCATGTACAAGTGACAAGAAGTAATCATTTTTTAGGAGGCAACGATCATTTATCACCTAATTTTTATAACCGTGCCCATACATTTAATCAGTTGAACCGAAATAAAAAAGGGATTGTTTTAGATCTATCAAAAAATGAAGGAAAAGATATCTTCCTTAATCTAGCAAAACAAACAGATATTATCATTGAAAATAACTCTAGTCGCGTATTTCCTAACTTTGGGTTAAGTTTTGACGAAATCAAAAAACACAATCCTAACGTAATCCTATGTTCTATTTCTGGCTTTGGAGCGACTGGACCACAAGCGCATCATGTAGCTTTGGGGTCAAATCTTGAAGGCTCTGGTGGCCTTGTTTCAACAATTGGATATGCTGATAATCAGCTTTCTGAATCAGGTTCTTTCTATGCAGATCCAGTGGGTGGTTCGTTTGGAGCGATCGTTAGTTTATCCGCATTAATTTACCAGCAACAGCAAGCACAACCTATGCATATTGACCTTTCCCTACTAGAATCAGTGGCATTATTTATCTCTGATGCTATTTTTAAATTTCAAAATAATGAAAAGCTCAACAATTTAGAGGGCAATAAATCTAATTACATTGCTCCTCAAGGAGCATATCAAACTGCAGGGCATGATTGCTGGATAGCAATTGCAATTGAAAATGATTCACAATGGAGTAACCTCTGCCAAGTAATTCAAAATCCACAATTAAAAGCCTATAAAACATTTGAAGAAAGAAAAAATAATGAAACGGAAATTGATGCAATAATACAACAGTGGGTAAAACAATATGACCATTATCAAGCTACTAAAATTTTGCAAGAAGTAGGTGTGCCTGCAGCGCCTGTACTTGCAAATTGGGAAATTGCTGCTGATCCTCATCTTTATAAAAGAAAATATTGGATTCATAATGTTCATCAAGATGCCGGATATCAAAGATGGGACGGGTATCCATGGCGTATTTCAAAAAACTGGAAAATGCTATCAGATCCTGCGCCAAGATTCGGAGAGCATAATGAAGAAGTTTTATTGAATGCAGGATATACTAAAGATCAAGTTGAAAAACTGCTTGCAGATTCAGTCATTTCAAACATGCCGGCAGATATAAATATGTATATTGATTAAATTAATGAGGGGAAAATGGGACAAATAATTGACTTTCAATCAAATGGCAAAACGGCTTCAGGATATGTAGCGGAACCGAGCTCGCTAAAAGGTGGCATCATAGTACTGCAAGAATGGTGGGGGCTAAATGACCATATCAAGGATCTTTGCGATCGATTTGCAGAGCAAGGATATTTAAGTCTAGCACCAGATATGTATGATGGACAAATTGCAGCAGAACCAGATGAAGCAGGCAAACTGATGATGGCATTAGACATTGCGCAGTCTGCTAAAAAATTAAATGGCGCTGTTAATTATCTTATTGAAAAAACTAGTAAACCAATTGGCACAGTAGGTTTTTGCATGGGCGGTGCGCTCAGTTTATTTGCTGCATGTAATGAAGGAGATAGAGTTGCTGCCTGTGTTGATTTTTATGGCATACACCCTGCCATAGAATATAATTGGGAAAATCTTAGTGCCCCAGTCCTTGGATTATTTGCTGAACATGATGATAATGTCAATCCAAATATTCCACTACATGAAGAAAACCTAAGCAAATATGGGAAAAAGTTCGAATTCCATATTTATCCAGATACAAGTCATGCATTTTTCAATGACACAAATGTGTCAAATTACGATCAAGATGCTGCCAATGATGCCTGGGAAAAAGTATTACATTTTTATAATGAACATATTTAGTGAAAATCATTATCGATCAAATTATGTTTCTTTGCTTGTGTGTCTTAGGAGCGCTTTTGCTAGCGCTCCCTGCAATAGCAATCTTTGGTACAATACGAGCAGCCTGGTCTCTCTATAATTGAGATTGATGGATCATTTTTCTAATTCTATATTTTTCACTTCTGGTAAAATGAAGTAAATTAAAAATGCAAAAAATGCAACGATTAAAGCAAATAGCATGATCGTGAATGGCACTGACGTCGCAGCTGCGAGCATTCCAGACAAAAAACCTCCGATTGAAATTAAAAAATATGTTGTAGTATAAATGCTCATTACCCTACCTCGCAGTGCATCGGGAACAGTTAATTGAATAACCGTCATAGAATAGTTAAGATAAATGGATTGAAACATCCCTGCTATTAAAAGCATGATCATCGATAAAATTAACAGCTTAGTAAAGGCAAAAATGGCTAAAGCAAATCCAAATAATGCGGAGCATCCAATGATCGTTCGACCAATTTTATTTGCTGGGCCCATTTTAATTACAATTAGAGTTCCTATAATTGCACCAGTGCCTGCAGCAGCTTCCATTGCCCCAAATCCCTGAGCTCCAACTTGCAATACATCACTTGCAAAAATTGGCAAAAGAATCATATATGATGTTCCAAATGTAGAAGCGCAAAATGATATTAGGGTTAAGCCAAGAAAAACCTTGTTATGAAAAACGTAGGATGCACCCTCCTTCATTTCTGAAATTATATTTGAAGAGCCATGATCATTCTTCTTAGGAGATGTATCAACGATAATTGCAAAAATTGCTATACTAGCGATAAAATAGCCTACACTTGTCATCAATAACGAATATCCGGGCCCAATAATTGCTACTGCTATACCTGCAGCCGCTGGTCCAATGACTCTTGATGTTTGCCAAATACCACTGGTGTATGCGATTGCACTAGTCATTGCTGACATAGAAATTAATTTAGGTAATAATACATTTTGCCCACCTGCAGAAATTGCGAAAATGCTACCTACAAAAGCCGACCAAATAATCAACATCCATAATTCTACCAATCCAGTGATGGTTAATATCGCTATACAAAAATGTGCGATAGCTATTACAAAATCACTTATATATACTAATTTTTTTGAATCATATTTATCTGCAATTGCCCCAGCAGGTATTGATAAAATAATAGTTGGCAATGCTTGGCATAGTGCAATAATACCTAACCAAGCTGGAGAATTCGTTAATTGGACGACAAGCCATCCTGAAGCAATAAAACGAAAACGTTCACCAAATACTGCAACAAAGCTACCTATCCAATATTTTTTATACGGTGTGTAGTGAAAAGCATTACTGGGATCAGCAAACATATTTCGAAAAAATTGCATAATTTAATCTTTTCTATTTGATTGAAGATATTGCTTCAATTGCTAATTCAAGATTCTCATTAGTTCTTTCATAAGACATTAAATTGCTTGCTGTATATAGTGTAATAGCATCCACGACACCTTCATATCGTTGAATTTGCTCCAAAATATCATCAGGAGTTCCTGCAATGCCATGTTTAAGTGCAACTTCGTCTGGAAGCGCATCTGCTAGTGCATCCACATCTTCAGGATTATTAAAAAAAGCATCCTGTATTGCTGCTTTTACATCTTGATATCCTTGTGAATCCAAGACAATAGAATAACTACGCGTAGCCATAAATCTTGCTAAATGGACTTTTAACTCTTTGATTGCCTGATTCCGATCATGAGAAACAGCCATTGTCACCCATGTTTGATGATCAAAAGATTCACGTGTTCGACCAGAACGTTCAAGCCCTTCATCAACATGCGGCCAAACAACATTATTAATAAAATCAACCGATGCTATCGGATGGCCGCATAGACCATCACAGATATCGCCTGCCATACGTAACATTGCAGGATTCACCGCAGCAAGATAAATTGGTGCTCGTAACTGCTTTGGCTCTTCATTCCAGCGTAAAGGAGCTCCAGTTATTTGATAAAATTGTCCATCAAAATTAATCTTATCTTCAACACCGACTGACCACGCATATCTCAAAAAATTAATAATCTCTCTAATTCTACTTGCTGGTTTTGAGAAATCTTCACCAAGAGTAGCAATATTCATATACTTAGTACCGCCACCAAGCCCCAATACAAATCGATCGCCATACATTAATTGAAAATCTAAAACATGCTGAGCAATATTTTTTGGATGGTGTTGAAATGCTCGTATTACACCACTTCCTACTTTGATAGCATCTGTATTATTTAGCATGGCAGCAAAGGTTGGAATACTTTCGCCAGAATTCCATACCATATCAAATCCAGCTTCTTCTGCTTTCCTAGCTAAAGAAGGTTTTGTTGCTATATGACCATCTGCAAGTGAAATAGCTATTCGCATTTTATTTCCTAAATTATGCTAATCTATAATACACTATTTTTATTAAGACAAGAATATTTGAAAAGGAATATCGTGATGAACTCAGAAGAATGTATTAAAACTAGACGGTCAATTAGGCATTTCAATACAAGCACAATATCTATTGAAGTTATTAAAGATCTTATCGAAGCAGCAAGTTATGCCCCAGCACCCCATCATACTAAACCATGGAGATTTGTCATCGTAGATAAAGAGCAGCGTGTTAATCTTGCAGATGCGATGGGTAAAGTTTGGGAAAAAGACTTATTAAAAGATGGTGTAAGCAAAGATAAAATTTTAGAGCTTTTAGATGCATCAAAAAACAAAATTGTTTCTGCTCCATCATTGATTATTGGATGCATCAATAAGTCAGTATTACGCACATATGGTGAAGCATCAAAAGATAATTTTGAAATGATTATGGCTCATCATTCACTAGGCGCAGCATTACAAAACATCTTTTTATCTGCACATGCAAAAGGGCTAGCAAGTTACTGGATTTCATCTCCTTTATATGCAGCACATGCAGTACAAGAGGTGTTAGGATACCCAAGTGATTGGATATCGTGTGCAGGTATTGCGATAGGTGAACCAAAGGAATCATTCGTTCCTCCGACAAGGCAACAAGTTAATCTGGAGGAGCTAATTTTCTCAAAATAGCTCAGCTATCTCGTAACTATGATGAATCTTAATTTGACAATTGATAAATTCTTTGAGCATTTTGATGATTCATTAAATCAACTTCGTCTTCTGTGAAAATATAACCATATTTTTTAGCATTACTAATAAGATTTTGGAAGAAAACAGCCCAATCAATACTCTTTTGTTTATCAAAACCTCTCATATAATCAGAACCCCATAGAATTCTATGTGCACCTATAGTTTCTCTAAAGGTATGCAAGATCTTAACAAATTCTTCTAATCGATCTGGAGCACGCTCGCTGCCAAACAAATCAGGGCCTTGCCAAAGAGAAGGCATCAAATTGACATTTGGATTAGCCTTAGCAACTAATAATGATTCTCTCCACAAACCATCCAGCCCTCCACCAGCATGTTCGTCAATAATTTCTAAATCCCTGAAAAGTCGAGCTACTTCCTCTATATGATATGGGCGTGATTCAGGAGTATAGGGTCCTATATCACCATAGCCAGTCCTAATTATAACAGGAACATTCAGTTCTAAGCACTTTGCGTATAGAGGCATGCATATGCTATCTGTAGGAGAATACCCGTTAGCAGGAAAACACTGCCAACCTACAGCACCCCAATCTTTAATAGATTTTTCTAGAATTTGCATCGCATCATGTCTGCGAGGATCTACTCCGCACATAAATTGTACTTTGCCTTTCGTTTGAGTGGTGATTTCAAAAGCATGTTCATGGATTTTCCATCCATCCCATTCAGCTTCCTCACCAAAACAAGGTCCGAATTCAGAAACAGCATTAACTGCAATATCAATCTTCGCGTCCTGCATGAATTGCAAAAGATCTTCAGCACCTGGATCCCACGTACCTCTTCCAACTCGAGGTAAAATATCTAATGGATCTCTGTAAGGCAACCTAGATCGTGCTGCGCGTCTAGCAAATTCCATTCTATTGCCATCTGGTAAATTTTCTTTAACAAAAACATGTACTTGTGCGTCTATCATTGCTTATCCTTAAATTATCAGTACAAAAAATTCAAATCTTGTATCGAACATCGTACACTACAAATATACGAATTTGCAAATATTGAGGTGTAATTTGAATTCAAATTTATTTCCTGCAAAAGGCAATGAACATTTAGTGGTAGGATGTGCGATTCTTCCTAATTCGTTTGATCCAGATAATTTCATGCAAGTAAATCCCTGGAGCAATCCAATGAACTGGGATATGCAAGTTCAATTATTTGATACTTTTTTTCAGTATGGCACCGTTAGTAAATCGCAAGCTCTTGTTCAAGATACAGGTCATTTTTCAAGCATGCTAGCTACTCATATTGAATCAAATGAAGATGGTTATAAATATCGCATTTCTTTGCAAGAGGATATACGGAGTGAATACGGGCATGAATTAACTGCTGATGATGTCTATTGGAGCTGGCAAGCAGTCAAGGCAACTCCAGGTGCTTTGCAGCCTCCTGATACGCACTGGTTAGATACTGGTGATCCTGGTGAAGTTGGTAGATGGATTGCCCTAACTGGATCAGCTCCTGTTGAAACAAATCCTGTCTCTGTAATAGATAAATATACGGTGGAATTTAATTTACGAGAACCTTCATTGGCTTTTCCTCATATTTTGACAATGGCTCTGCCTCCAATCTATGACTCTACTGAAGCAAAAAAACATGTCACAGAAGCAGATCCTTTTGCACGAAAATGGCTCATGGAACATTCATGTGGATTTTCACCTTACTATCTTCATAGCAAAACAGATGAATCGCTTATTTTAAAAGCACGAGAAGGATATAAGCGAATTAATCCAAAAATAAAAACAATTGAGTATGTAAAAATTAAACCAGAAGAACATGTTGAATCACTAATAGATGGATGCATTGATCTATTTAGATCGCCAAGTCCAAAAGAAGCAGATGCAATAAAACAATCAAAAGGTCCTGTTGTCTTTGAAGCTTCAGGAAATCAACAGCTTTCGCTCCAAATGGATATCAAGATGAGTCCTTATAACGATTTACATTTTAGAAAAGCATTGATGCATTTAATTCCATATGACTCAATTATTAAAGAAATATATCAGGGATATGCTCGACCATGGAATGGGGTAGTTTCAGATGTAAATCCTGCATATCAAGAGTTCTTTAACGGTGAAACAAATTTTGATTTAGCAAAAAAAGAGCTAGAAATGTCTGCATATAGCAATGAATCTCTTGAGCTATATTATCCTCAAGAAAGTATTCTTCAAAAGCAAATTGTCTCAGCAATTATTGAGAATGCTGCAAAGATTAATCTATCAATCAAAAGTCGTCCTGTTAGTGGTGAAAAAATGAGTACAATGCAAAAGAAATTTCAAATTCCTTTTGCCATTGCTGGCGGAGGTCATCGTTGCGCAGAAATGAGCTATGCAATGCCTCATGATTTTGGAGATAGGATCTATGGGATAACGAATTGGATTGATTACAATAATGCAGATTTAAACAAAATGATTGAAGATATCAAATTTAATACTAATGAAAATGATAGATTTGACTTGATCAAAAAAAGCCACGCTATTGTAGCGAAAGATCTTCCCTGGATATTTATAGCGCAGCCTAGTTATTTAGTTGCTCACAAGCCTGGCCTTCAAAATATATCTTGGCGTTCTCGAGCTTCAGGCCCTCAAGCATATGCTGATCTTTATTGGAAGCATAATTAGTCAAAAACAATTTTTGGGTCTTTACTAAACCAAAAGAGTGGAACAGCAACGAAAGTTGTTATCATGCAAATCAGCCAAGCAAGTTCATATGAACCTCTGGAGTCAAACATCCATCCAATAAATATTGGGCTTATTGCTGACCCAAAGGTTGCAAGTCCATTACTTAAGCCGGTAATTGAACCAATGTGTTTTGTGCCAAAATAATCAGCTAAAAGTGATGGGCGCACTGGTAATGTCCCCCCTATTCCTATTCCTACAATCCCTGTTCCAATACACGCAAATAAAGCAGATGAAGAAAAAGCTAAGATTGGCAAGCCTGCTACAATAAATGCACTAGTCATAGCGAGTAATTTTCTTTTTGAATATTTGTCCGCAAAAAAAGCAAAAGCTACTCTTCCAAGGATTGATGACAAAGTAAAAGCTGTAATACTTAGTGCTGCAATTTCTTTTCTGTAACCCAAAAATTCTAAATATGGAATAATATGCACGATAACACCAGTCGTTGACACAAAGCACATAGCCTGGCCTAAAGAAACAAAAATAAATGGCTTTGTTTTATAAATGCTTTTTAAAGTTACACCTCGATCAATTTGCTCATTCATTGTTTCTTTATTTGCAAAAGGCTTGCCGTCAATATCAATTGGATAATCAATGGGTCTCCTGCGAATGGGTAATGCCAATAAACATCCGATAATAAGCATGGATAAAGCAATGATGTCTAAAGTATCCCGCCAGCCAAATTCATTAACTAGGTAAGCAATGCCTGGCACAACAAGTCCTGCGAAACCAGGGCCTAAAATAACTAAACCGATTGCACGACTTCGAAATGATTTAAACCATGTCAATACAGCAGCTTGTGCAACTTGGCCACCAGCAGCACCTAATCCAACAGAAATTAAAAGCATGTAAAAATAATACTCCCAAAGAGTATCAATACGAGCTAACATAAATGTACTTCCTGAAGCCAATAAAATTCCAATGAACAATATTCTTCGTGCACCATACTTATCAAAAGCAAAGCCTACAATAGGAGCAATTACACTTTGTGATTCAGATCTTATAGAAAATGCAACTGCAGTAACTGCAGCACTCCATCCAAATTCTTCACGAAGAGAATTAAAAATATTACCAAAACCATAGAAAAATAGAGCTGCTACCATAAATCCCAACAAGCAACCTGAAAATGCAACGCGCCATCCTTCATAAATCTGTAGTGATAAAATTTTTTTCATGAAATCCTACGCATAATTAGCAGAAAGTTAAAATATTATGGCAAAATAAAAATACATTATTCATAATGACATAAATTATAAACAATTCATAGATAGGGATTTAATTATGGATCTTAATATCAATAATAAGGTGGCAATAATAACTGGGGGCAGCAGAGGAATTGGCCTAGCATGTGCAATAGAACTAGCAAAAGAGGGTGCAAAAATTGTTATTGCTGCACAATCAGAAAAAAATTTAAAAAATGCAATAAATTTAATAAAGAAACATACAGATGATTGCATTTATGTTTCAGCGAACTTATCTAACAAAGATGGTTGCGAGAAAGTTGTCAAAGAAGCAATTAAAAAATTTAATACGATAGATATATTAATCAATAATGTGGGCGCTGCAAATGAAGAAAATGTTTTAACGCTCACAAGAGAAACCATTGAAGGGGCTGCAAACCTCAAAACATATAGTTATTTAACAATGTCACAATTAGTTATTCCATATATGCAAAAAAATCAATGGGGCAGAATTGTCAATATTGCAGGAGGGGCTGGAACAAGTCCAAATGCCTATAATCTACCACTTAGTTTTGCTAATGCTGCAGTTTTAAATATGACGCGCGCGCTTTCTAATCAAGTTTCAAGGGATAACATTCTAGTTAATGTGATTTGCCCAGGGGCTACAAATACTGATAGAGCAAGAGAACTTATTAGAGGAAGAATGAATGCCGAAAATGACAACATCGAGGAAGCTATTCAGCAATTAGGAAATTCATTACCTGCAAGAAGAATTGCAGAACCAGAAGAAATTGCAAAAATGGCAACATTTTTGTCATCAAATGCTTGCACTTATGTATTTGGTAGTTCAATTTATATGGATGGCGGGAGTAGAAAAGCATCACCATAGTGACAATATGTAGGCAATGCGAGTAAACTAGCAACAAAGCCGAGGTGGCGGAACTGGTAGACGCGGTGCTCTCAAACAGCATTGAGGTTTTCCTCGTGTGGGTTCGAGTCCCACCCTCGGCACCAAAATTTATTTTACATTTATTTTTTTAGACCGCTTTTTAGATTTACTGGATTTTTTTTCAGGAACATCAATGAGTTTACTCAACGCAGAAGTCATTTCACTAACAGTTGCTAGCTGTTGACTTAATAATTTTCGCATCTTCTCAGATATATCATTTGAGCTTATTTGATCAACAAATTTTTTGGATAAATCTTTGCTAGAATTAGCTTCTAATTTCTTGATACGTGCTTCAAGTTTTTTGATTTGCTCTTGTTCTTTTTTACTCATTATTTTGTCCTCCGAACTTAACTTTAAGTATATCATTATTCATGCTTGCGGAAAGTACTTCACGTTTTTGCAATGAGCGCGGTAATAACATATTTCGTCTATATCTACCTACTTCAATGATAAGCTCCTCACCAGTTTGATTAAGTTTTAGATCAGACTTATCAATAGACGGAATCTTTAATCTTAATTCTTGCTCGACTCCATCAAGATTATCATTATTTTTTAAGCTGATAACTTCAAATGGAAGATCTGTATAAAAAAACTGCGTTGGATCGCTATTGTCAAACAATGCACTTGCTAGTAAATCCAATTTTTTCAAACCAAAAATTTCTTGATCAAACATAGGTATAGTTTTAATAGGTATGTTGCCAAAAATTTGATCTAAATTTTTTAAATAATTTTGTTGATCTTTTATTCGAGAATTAAAATATCCAGATTCTACTGCATCTTCAGGTATAACTCTATTACATACAATTAGATCAGCAAGATAACCAAACAATCCAATTTGCGTGTATGCTCTTTGTGTCTCTTTAATGACCATCTTTTCAGGGTTCGTAACTAATCTTAGACTTGTGATTTTTGGGTCACTTAATAGCTTTTGTATTTTTTCTATCTGAATCATTAATTCTGCAGTTGCATCAAATACATCATCATCTGGCATTGGTATATTAGTAACTTTCTTTAAAACAGGTCTTGCAAAACCAGATATTCTTCTACTCAAAGGAAAAATTTTCTCTAACCACCATCTGCCTGCTTCAGGAAAAGACAATAAACGAAAGGTTTCTGCAGTTGGAGCACAATCAACAACAATGAGATCATATTTTTGTTTTTTATGATGTTCTAATATCCATAATAAGCTTGCCAGTTCATCCATGCCTGGTAAAACAACCATTTCATCTGCTAAGACAGGATCAAAGCCTTCCCATGCAAGTAGTGATTCAAGCCATAATTGTACTTTCCCCCAATATTTATCCATATTGTAATAAACGTCACTCTCTTGTGCCCATAAAGATTTAGCAATCTTTTTTGGCTCTGGCGATAATTCCATATCGAATGAGTCACCAAGACTATGAGCAGAATCAGTACTCAATACGATAGTTTTAAGACCATTCTGAGAAGCTCGAAGAGCAGTTGCTGCAGCGATAGAAGTTTTACCAACTCCCCCTTTACCTGTATATAAAATAATTCGTGTTTGTGTCAAAATGTTCCCTTTCGTATCATGCATTACAACTAAAAATACTGGAGTTAATTTCTTATATTGCGTACAATATAAATCATTATTAGTTTAGTAACAATTAAAATTTTTAATTATGCATCGAAACAAAAGTTAATGGATAAAAAGCTTTATAATACACTAAACAAAGTTCAGCTTACAGAGAAATTAGATTCGGAAGAATTTGTTAGACTTACTTGTTCTTTTTATAAATATATCAATATTAAAGATCCGTTAAAATTAAGAGATGAACTATACATAGAGCTAAGCAACCTTGGCATTTTGGGAAGAATCTACGTAGCAAAAGAAGGTATAAATGCTCAAATAAGCGTACCAGAATATCAATGGGAGAAACTTGCAACACTAATTAACTCGAATCAATATTTGAAAAATATTCATATCAATCAAGCAGTTGAAGAAGGCGTATCTTTTTACAAATTAAAGATAAAGATTAAAAATGAAATAGTAGCATATGGCATGGAAGAGTCTTCATTTGATATGCAGGTAACTGGCAAACATCTTAATAGTGATGAATTTAACAATGAACTAAATAAGCCCGATACAATTATTGTAGATATGCGAAACAAATATGAAAGTGAAGTAGGTAGATTTGAAGGAGCTATATTGCCTGATGTTGAAACATCCCGTGAATTATTACCTAAAGTTAGTAAATTATTAAATGGTAAAGAAGATAAACAAGTGTTGCTCTATTGTACTGGGGGAATTAGATGTGAAAAAGCAAGCTCCTTTCTAATAAAGAAAGGCTTTAAGAATGTCAAGCAATTAAAAGGAGGTGTCATTAATTATGCCAATGAAATCAAAGAAAAAAAATTGCAATCGAAATTCATCGGGAAAAACTTTGTTTTCGATGCAAGACTTGGTGAAAGTATTACAGATGACATCTTAGGTGAATGCTATATATGTAAAACACCAGCCGACAAACATGGTGACTGCAACAATCAAATGTGTCACATCCTATTTTTGGCATGTGAAGATTGTGCAAAAAAATTTGATGGTTGTTGCTCAAATAAATGCAAGGAAATCGCCGCTTTACCAATAGAAAAACAAAGAATATTAAGGCGAGTCAAACAATGATAAATTCTTCAAAATCAACTTCCAAAAGAATACAATTTTATTTTATTTTTTCTTTGATAATATTGATTTCAATCAACTGTTCAGAAAAAAGCACAGATAATCAGCTAGAACAAACTATAAATCAAAAAGATCAAACAACCATTAATTCTCATACGCCAAAGCAAAGTGCAACTAATCAAAATCCAAATGCAAACAACAATCAACAACAAACATCAAGAGAGCCGAAAAATAAAAATCCAGATGCAAACAACAATCAACAACAAACAT
>MDTE01022444.1_pt1 | contig 82563 bp, 66 predicted proteins | sample 811231 | NCBI WGS metagenome assembly MDTE01 (sample SAMN05326651, study PRJNA326480) | marine metagenome | isolation source: seawater | place: Indian Ocean: Red Sea | collected 2010 | reverse complement strand
GCGACGATGAAGCTGGCGACGATGAAGCTGGCGACGATGAAGCTGGCGACGATGAAGCTGGCGACGATGAAGCTGGCGACGATGAAGCTGGCGACGAGTAAATCGGCGACGTATCGAGAGTCGTTACCCACGAACGTCGTCTCAGCCTCAGTCACGTGCGGGACGTCGGGGCTGTATCGATTGGGTCGGTCTGGAAGACGAGGCTTCCGAACGCCCCAGCTTGACCGCTCGAGCACGAGAGGTAGAATTGTCGTGTTTCGCGAGGTTCCGGGCAGCACGGATGCCCGGATTGGCCTTGGCGAGCGTGGTCCGGCAGTCCATCAGGTGCGTGGTAGTGCCTGGAGGGTAGTCGGCACGAGGATCGCAGGAGAGTCCTGTGACAGGCGGCGACCTCGGCGACTTCAAGGAACAGGTGCGTGCTCAGACGGATCTCGTCGCGCTCGTAGGAGAGTCGATCTCTCTGACGGCGCGGAGCGGGGGACGTGAGCACGTTGGTCTGTGTCCGTTCCACGATGATCACAACCCATCGATGGTGGTCTATCCCGACCGCCAGACGTACCGCTGCTGGGTCTGCGACTCGGGCGGCGATTGCTTCTCGTGGGTGATGAACATCGATGGGGTGGGATTTGTCGACGCTGTCGAGCATCTCGCCGAACGGGTCAACCTGGAAATGCCGCGTCGGAGGCGACCCGATGCGATCGCACGTGATGCGAAATCGCGGCTGTACGAAGTGCTGAAGTGGGCCGAGGAGCAGTTCCACAGATGCCTGTTGGAAGACTCTCAGTCTGCGCGATGTCGTGATTATCTGGCGGACCAACGGAGGATTGGTCCGGAGATGATTGCGAGATTCCGTATTGGCTTTCACCCTCCCAGTTGGGATTGGATCCAGCAGCGGGCTCGCGGCCGCTTCACGGCCGCCGATCTCGAGGCGGCGGGATTGGTGAAGCAACGGCAGGACGGGTCCGGACTGCGTGACGACTTTGTGGACCGGGTCTTGTTTCCGATTCACGACCTGCAGGATCGAACCGTGGGTTTCGGCGGCCGGATACTTCCGGATCACAGGTATGCGGATGCTCCGAAATATCTGAACAGCGGTGAGAATCCGGTGTTTTCGAAGAAGACCCTCCTTTATGGCTTGGCAACGTCTCGCAAGGCGATCCAGGCGAAGAAGTCCGCGATCGTGGTTGAGGGTTACACCGATTGCGTCACCGCTCACCAATTCGGGGTCACTCACGTTGTGGGCACCCTGGGGACCAGCCTGACCGATGAGCACGTGACCGTGTTGAAACGGTTCACCGATCGGGTGGTCCTGGTATATGACGGTGACCAGGCCGGCCAGGCGGCTGCCGAGCGAGCTTTGCCTCGGTTCTTGGCCCAGGATGTGGATCTCCGGGTGTTGACCCTGCCCGAAGGGTTGGATCCGGCTGAATTCCTCGAACGTCATGGTGAGGGGGCGTTTGCCGAGCTGGCTGACGGAGCTCCCGAGGCCTTGGACTTCAAGTGGCAATCGGCTCAGTCGCGGATTGGAACCGCGACCGTCGACGCCCGGCGGAAGCTGCTCGAGGAGATGATCGAGCTCGTGGCAGCGGCACCGAGGCTGGTGAACACGGCGCGCGAGGCCGTGATCCTGGGAATGGTCAGCCAGAAACTGGGTATGGCCGAAACGGACTTGCGATCAGAGCTGGCCAGGCGACGACGCGTCCTGGAGAATCAGCGGACCGTGCAGCGTCAGCGAATCGACCGCGTCGAAGACGAGCACGGTGGTCTGCCAGCCCCAGTGGTCTCGGCAGCGACGACGCGTCACGAACATGCCGAGCGGGCGGTGATCGAAATCCTGGTTTCTGCGCCGGAGAAAATCGAGACGATCCGAAACGCGGTGCGAGTCGCGGAGATCAGAGACCGCTATTTGCGGGAGTTGCTGGACGTCTTCTACGAGATTCACGACAACGGAGGCGTTCCGACGTTTGACCGCGTCGCGGCGAGGATCGAAAGGGAGGAGCTGAAGCGGCTTCTGGTGAAGATCGACGAGGAGGCGAGGACAAAAAACACCTCAGCGCTGCTGAATGAATCCGATGTGAATCTCGTTGACGAGGTCATTGGAGTTCTGAAGTGGCGAAACGAGCAAGAGAAGTTTGAGACCGAACGAGCCGCCCGGGAGGGGCGTGAGGACACGGGCGGTGGATTGGATGAAGAGCAGAAGGCACGTCTTTTGCGTGGCTTCGAACACCACAAGGAACGGACACGCCAGGGCGTGATCCGTTGAGACCTGTGAGGATCGAATCGTGTACCGACTGATCGAAGAACTTAGAACCGTCATCGAAGCGGGACAGAAGCAGGGCTACCTGACCTATTCGCAGGTCAACGCGTACCTGCCCGATGAGGCGGCCACCCCCGAGAAGCTTGATGCACTGCTGATGTGTGCCGAGGAACTCGGGCTCGACATTGTCGCCGACAAGGCCGTACCCGAGGACTTCTCGAAGAACTCGAAAAAGAAGGCACGCAACTCGAGGCAAAAGTCAGTCATCGGCGAAGACCGTTCGCGAAGGATCGATGATCCCGTGCGGATGTACCTGACGCAGATGGGAGAGATTCCACTGCTGACGCGCGCCGAGGAGATCGCGCTGGCCAAGAAGATCGAGGTGACTCGGAAGCGGTTTCGCAGGTCCTTGCTCGAGAGCGACTTTCCTCTCAGGACGGCCATCGAGATCCTCAGGAAGGTTCACAACGGCGAAATGCCATTTGACCGTACGATCAAGGTGTCGGTCACCGAGGGCCTCGAGAAGACCCAGATCCTGGGCCGCATGCCGCACAACCTGAAGACGATCGACCTGTTGCGGCACGAGTACTTGCCGGATGCTGAGAAGATGGTCAATCCACGCGTCGTGGACTCGACGCGTGAGAAGCTGCGTCCGGAGATTGATCGACGCCGCCGCAAAATGGTGACGCTGGTCGAAGAACTCAGCGTTCGGACGCAGCGGCTGCAACCGGTCATGAAACGGATGGAACAGATCAACGAGCGGATGGGCGAAATCACACGTCGGCTGAAAGCCATCCGGCGTCTCAAGACCGCCACCGACGAACGGGCGAACCTGCAGCGAGAAATGCAGGACCTGGTGCTGCTAACGCTGGAGACTCCTGACGCGATGGCCGAGCGTATGGGGATCATCGAAAAACGATTCGCCGACTACGAACAGGCGATGCGCGAGTTGTCCGGCGGCAACCTTCGGCTCGTGGTGTCGATCGCCAAAAAGTATCGCAACCGCGGCCTGAGCTTCCTGGACCTGATCCAGGAGGGCAACACCGGACTCATGAGGGCGGTTGACAAGTACGAATACCGGCGCGGCTACAAGTTCTCGACGTACGCCACGTGGTGGATCCGACAAGCGATCACCCGTGCGATCGCCGACCAGGCCCGGACCATTCGTATCCCGGTGCACATGATCGAGACCATGTCCAAGCTCCGCAAAGTCAGCAAGCAGCTGCTTCAGGAAATGGGGCGTGAGCCGACCTTGGAAGAAACTGCGGAGGCAGCCGGCGTGAGTCTCGAAGAGACACGCCGTGTCTTGAAGATCTCAAGACATCCCATTAGCTTGGACCGGCCTGTCGGTGAGAGTGAAGACAGCTACTTCGGTGATTTTATCGAGGACAACAGCACCGATAGCCCGGTCAACTCCGCCACCCAGGAAATGCTCAAGGATAAGATCGACTCGGTTCTCAAGACGCTGACTTATCGCGAACGCGAGATTATCAAGCTGCGTTATGGGCTCGGAGACGGTTACACATACACCCTCGAGGAAGTGGGCAGGATTTTCAAAGTGACTCGCGAACGGGTACGTCAGATCGAAGCGAAGGCGGTGAGGAAACTCCAGCACCCGGTCCGTAGTCGGCAGCTCAAGGGCTTCCTTGAGGGGGTGCTCGCGGGTGCGAGCAACTGACCTCACAGGGCCGGTCGAGATTCGACCGGCCCTTTTTTTTTGATTGTTTCAACAGCATGCGAAAAAGCCGGGAACGACACGACCGGTCAAGATGGCAGGAGACGATTCGATGACGACGGCCGCCAGCGGTTTGCGGGAACTGCATCAACTGCAGCTGGAACACAGCAGCGTCCAGGAACGCATTGAAGCAGGCCCTCGACAGGTCCGGGCACGTGAGGCGTTGACAGAAAAGAAACAGGCTGAGGTGGATGCCGAAATGCAGGCGGTCACCGATCTGAGAAAGGCGGCCGACGAACGTTCCCTCCAGTTGAAGACGAACGAGACCAAGATCATCGACCTGCAAGGGAAGCTCAACACCGCTTCGTCGAATAAGGAATACGACATCATCAAGGGACAGATCGACGCCGACACGGTCGCCAATAGCGTGCTCGAGGATGAGATCCTGGAACTGTTCGACAGGGTCGAGGCGGCACAGGAGCAGGTGTCGTCTCTCGAGGCACAACGCGATTCGGCGGAAGCAGAGCACAAGCGGGTGCAAACAGAGGTGGCGTCGGTTGAGCCGGGGCTGGTCGAGGAACGCGAGTCGCTCGCGCAGGCGATTGCCGACGCCGAATCACAGCTGTCCCAGGATGTGGCCGATCAGTACCGGCGGCTGGTCAACGCCCATGGTCCTGGTGCCATGGCGTCCGTCGACGATGGCTCCTGCAACTCTTGTTCTGTCCAGCTGTCACCGCAAAAGCAGGTTGAGCTGTCACTCGGAAAGATCGTGAATTGCAACAACTGCGGACGGTTGTTGTACCTCACGGAAGAGACGGACGAGTAGCCGAGATCTGACGTGGCGCTGCAGTGTTGACTTTCGGCAACACGCGTGGCGAAACGTCTACATGAGTCTCCCACAGTGAGCCTCGCCCGCGTTTTGTAAACGGCGAGTGCGTCAGGGGTTACGGCAGAAAGTGCTGAATCGCGTGTGATTGGCGCGAAGATTGCCAAGTAGGAGGGGTGTTGGCAAATCGCAGCACCCCCCCTTCCCGGCTCTCACTCGAGGCAAACTCATGGCACGCAGACATCAAATGACCGTCGAGCATCGAAATTCGTACAAGATCATCAACCTGGGCCCGATGGAAATCTGGGACGGTGCCGACTTGGCCCTGTTGCGTGAGACGTTGGCCCAGCTGATCGACCGTGAGGGAGCTCCGCGAGTAGGAGTCGACATGAGCCACGTGAAGTACGTCCCGAGCGGATTCTTCGGCATGTTGTTCGACTGGTGCGAGCAGGGTGCGTCGATCTGCCTCGACGATCCCTGTGAACGCGTTCGGAACATGATCTGGTTCCGGCAGTTCATGGCTCCACTGGACAACGATCGATTCCGCCTGGAGACCGAGGCGTTGCAGCCTGTGGCTGTGGGGCTCGGTGAGGATGCCGATTGGTCAGTTGGTGACCCGACCGCCGAAGCGGGCACCCTGGTTGGGGCAACGGCCGACTCGAGCCATGCCATCGGACTCTAGGTCAATCGACAGGCGAGTCTGTCGGCGCGAGACCTGAGAAGAGCGACCGTCCGAGGCGGATCATGGTGGCTCCGGCTTCGACGGCCACTTCAAAATCGCCGCTCATGCCCATCGAGAGTTCGGTGAGCACAGGACCGTTCGATTCGGGGTGCGAGCCCTTCAATTCCTCGGCCAACCCAGCCAGGGATTCAAAATATGGACGGCACTCCTCAGGCGACTCCGTCAAGGGAGCCATCGTCATCAGGCCTTGCACGCGTGTTCGCGCGAGCTCACAGACTTCCGGCCAGGCGTCACGCAGTGCGTCAGGGGTAAATCCGCTCTTGGCGGCTTCGCCCGATACATTGACCTGGAGCAGTACATCCGGCGTGCGGCCTTCCTCCAAGGCGATGGTCTCGATGCGATTCAGTAACCGGATGGAGTCGACCGAGTGGATCAGTGACGCATTATCGAGAGTCTTTCTCACCTTGTTGCGTTGCAATTGCCCAACGAGGTGCCACTGGACGTCCGGCGGGAACTGCTCGGCGCGTTCTGCCAACTGTTGAGGTCGGTTTTCACCGAGGATTCTCTCGCCGCACTCCAGCAGTCCCTCGACCCATTCGTGTTTGGCGTACTTGGTAACGCAGACGAGAGTGACATCGTCGGGATTTCGTCCACTGCGTTCGCACGCCACGGCGATTCGCTCTCGTACGGTTGCAAGATTGCAAGAGATCTGTCTGGCGATGGATGACATCGAGGAAAACGGCGTCAACAAGGTGGAGGTGCGTCAGGCGGCGGGGTCTTGGGCTTCACGTCGAGTGGCATGGGAGGATGTGGGACGTGTCACAACTGGGGGCTCGACGATTGGCAACGCGTGAGGTCGAGTCGCATGGGGCTGAGGGGCCGGTGACCTCCGGGGCGGGCCTGCCAAAACGTGGCGAGCAGTGGCCAGGAGGGCTCGGAATGACTGAAACGTTTGTGTGACCGCCGTCGGCTCGAACCCACTATGGACCATGCAGTCGCTGCAGGCCGGGTTGCCGCTCTTTGGTCCATAGTGGTCCCATTGCGTCGTGTTGAGCAACTCGGCGAAACTCCCAACGGATCCTTCTTCGAGCAGATAGCAGGGGCGCTGCCAGCCGAACAGGTTGTATGTCGGGTTTCCCCAGGGTGTGCATTCCAGATCCCAATGGCCCTGCAGGAATTCCAGAAACAGGGGCGACTGGTTGAACCGCCACTTGCGCGGTCGATGGGCGAACAACCGGCGAAACAGCGAAATCGTCTGGTTGCGGTGCAGAAAGTGTTCCTGGTCGGGTGCTTTCTCGTAGGGATAGCCTGGCGAGACCATCATGCCCTCGACGCCCAGATCCATGAGGTGGTCAAAGAACGCGCGGTACGTTTCCGGGTCGGCTGTGTTGAACAGGGTGGTGTTGGTCGTGACGCGGAACCCGGCGGCCAGTGCAGCGACCAGGGCATCCTCAGCTTTCGTGTAGACGCCGTCTCGGCAAACCGCCACATCATGCTCTTCCGCGGGACCGTCCAGGTGGACAGAAAACGTGAGGTACTTGGACGGGGTGAACCGAGGCAAGGCGTCTTTGAGCAGCAGGGCATTTGTGCAGAGATAGACGTACTTGCGTCTTGCGACGAGCCCTTCGACGATCTCAACGATGTCCGGGTGCAACAGGGGTTCTCCCCCGGGAATCGAGACGATGGGGGCACCGCATTCCTCGACGGCGTCGAAGCACTGTTTCGGTGTCAGGTGTCGTTTCAGGACGTTGGTCGGATGCTGGATCTTGCCGCAACCGGCACACGCCAGATTGCAGCGAAAGAGCGGTTCGAGCATCAGGACCAGTGGATAGCGGCTGCGACGGCGCAGGCGTTGTCCCAGGACGTAGCGAGCGACTGCCCACATCTGTGAAAAGGGGACGGCCATCTGTGCGAATGGGATCCTGAGAGAAGGCGCCAGCCGAAAACCGGGGCGTGGTGATAACACGAACAGTTGACGGTGTCACCGTCAAATCGCTCAACTCATGGGGTTGTTCGAGTGGCCGGCTTCAGGTAAACCCGCCGAAGACAGCACAGACGGGACCGCGGGCGGGTGGTGAATTGGCGATGCGGATCAGCGACCTGACAGCGTGGCATGTGCGCATTCCGCTGAAGACAACTGTTCAGCACGCATCCCACACGCGTCGCGAGACCGATTCGATCATTGTCCGCTGTCGCCTGGTCGATGGGACGATCGGCTGGGGTGAGGGGCTTCCGAGGGAGTATGTGACGGGCGAGACGATCGAGTCGGCGCTGGCACAACTCGAGGCGACCGATCTTCAGGCCCAGCTGGGAGAAGAGATACGCGACATCGGGGCCGCCATTTCGGTTTGCAGGCGGCTACATCTGGAAGATCCTCCCGAGGAGTTGCTCCCCGCCGTGGGCCTGCGGCGGGATTGTTTTGGGCACTCGGCCCGCTGTGCCGTTGAACTGGCTGTTCTGGATGCATGTGCGCGAGCCGAGCGGATTCCGTTTTCGGACATCACGGGGCGATTCCCGGTCACGATGGCCATTCGGCATCGGGCGGATCGAGCACGCTACAGTCTGGCATTCACTCCCAAGGCGGCCTGGAAGATTCGATTGCGAGGATGGTTGTTGCGAGGCTTTGGGTTTCACCAGGCGAAGGTGAAGGTGGGAGTTGCCGGCGTCGATGACGTGGCGTTGCTACAGCTTGTCCGGAAGAGTGTCGGGCCCCGAGTCGACTTGAGACTGGACGCTAACGAGGCTTGGCAGTGTGACGAGGTTGTTGAGCAGATGACGCAACTGATCCCCTTTGGCGTGACGTCCCTGGAGCAGCCTGTTTCGCACGACGACGTGGCTGGCTTGGCGAAGATCCGTGACGAACTCGACGTCCCGATCATGCTTGATGAGTCTCTTTGCAGCGCGACGGATGCTCGTCGAGCCATCGAATCAGGATGGTGCGATCTGTTTAACATCCGTCTGTCCAAGTGCGGTGGGTTTCTCAACGGACTCGAATTGGCGGCGATGGCCCATCAGGCGGGACTCGGTTACCAACTCGGGTGTCAGGTCGGAGAGACAGGGATCCTGTCGGCGGCGGGCAGGCACTTTGCAACCAGTGTCGCTGGGATTCGTTACCTGGAAGGGAGCTTCGACCGATATCTCGTCGCCGAGAGGCTGACGGTGGAAGACCTGACATTCGGCCGGGGCGGCTATGCTCCTGCCTTGCCGGGCCCGGGACTCGGCGTCTCAGTGGATCGGGAGGCGATTCGGCGAGTTGAGATCGCACGTCGAGACTGGAACTGGCAGACTCGGGTGAATTCGTGAATGATGTGTCGGTCGGAAACGTGGCGAGCCCAAGGACTCCGGGAGTCTCGAAGGAGGCCATCCGCTGTGTGGCGATTGACGCGGTGGGAACGCTGTTTGCCGCCGACCCACCTGTCGACATCGCTTATTTTGAAATCGGGCGGCTGCATGGCAGCCGCCTTGACCAGCAGACAATCGGTCAACGGCTCGGAAAGGCATTTGCCAAGCTGAGTGGTGATGATCGGTCGCTGGAGACGAGTGAGGCGGCTGAGGAGGCCTGGTGGAAAGAGGTGGTGTCGGAGGTGTTTCGCGATTCCGGGATCGACGACCGGTTGGAGCATTGTTTTTCCGACCTGTTTCACCACTTCGGTATGTCAGCATCCTGGCGATGTTACGCCGATGTCGGACCGACTCTCGAATGGCTGGTTGCCAGCGGTATCGATTTTGTGGTCGCTTCAAATTTTGATCAACGTCTCCACGATGTGTGTCGCGACTGGCCGTTGTTTCAGCAGGCGCGAGCGATGGTCGTCTCATCAGAGGTGGGTTGGAAGAAACCGGCTGCGGGGTTTTATGAGTCGGTGCTCGTGGCAAGTGGGTGTGAAGCTCGTCATGTCTTGATGGTCGGGGATGACCTGCGTAACGATGTTAGGGGGGCGCTGGCGTGCGGACTGCAGGCTGTGCATCTCGATCGCGACGGAACCGGTGACGCTCGTGGCCATTCAGGCGGCCAATCCGGTCGTCATGCCGTGATACGGTCTCTGGCAGAGCTTCCTCGCTTGCTGGGGGGATTCCCAACATGACGGGCTTTACCATGGATCGGCCGTGGGTGGCCATCCAGCGAAATCCGAAGTCCGGCTCGGGACGACGTCGCCGTGAACTGGTGGCACTGTGCCGCGGCCTGGTTCGTTTCGGCCTGACACCTCGGCTGTTCACCGACCGAGCTGAACTGGATTCCCGTGTGACCGACGTCGAGTCGCGGCAGCACCTTGTCTGTATTGTCGCAGCCGGTGGGGATGGCACGATGGTCGATGTCGTGAACCGTCATCCGGACCTGCCGCTGGCTGTGTTGCCCATGGGAACCGAAAACCTCCTGGCTCGGTATCTCGGTTTGGGGCGGGATGGAGGCGAACTGGCCGAGGTCATTCACAGGGGAGAGACACGGACGATCGACACGGGCCGCATCAACGATCAGTTGTTCGTGCTGGTGGCCAGTGCAGGGTTTGATGCCTGGATCGCCCACGAATTGGCTCGTACGCGGTCCGGAAATATCAGTCACCTGACGTACCTGCGGCCGATTTGGCGGGCCCTGAGGACCTACACCTTCCCTCGCATGCGGATTTACCTGGACGACGGTCCCGATCCGCTCGAGGGGGTTGAAGTGATGATCTCAAACCTGCCGGCGTACGGCATGAAGTTGCAGGTGGGGCAGTCTGCGGTCGAAAACGACGGCAAGCTCACCGTGACGGTGATGGAGCGAGGATCGGCGTTTCAAATGATCCGGTACTCCTATAACTTGTTTCGCGGTACACACGAGCAACTGCCGGATGTGCGCGTGGAGACCGCTCAGCGGATACGGGTTGAACTGGTTGATCCCGACCAGCGAGTGCCCGTTCAGATTGATGGTGACCCGGCGGGGAGTATTCCCATGGAATTGGAATGCCTGCCGTCGCAGTTGAGAGTGTTTGTGCCGCCAACGGATTGACGGGAGAAGTGAGCGTGCTGGAAAACCCGGTACCGGTGGGCGAAGCCTTGTGTGGAGCGGATCAACCGCTGTTGCTGATTGCCGGACCCTGCGTGATCGAGTCGGATGCACTGACCCGACAGATCGCGGATGAACTGTTGGCCATCGCCGAACGGCTGGGCTCCCCGTTGGTCTTCAAGGCGAGTTTTGATAAGGCCAACCGAACGAGTATCACGAGCTTTCGCGGACCGGGACTTGAAGAAGGGTTGAGGACATTGGAGCGTGTCCGCGACGAGTGCGGATTGGTGGTTACGACGGACATCCACCTCCCGACACAGGCCGAGCCAGCATCGGAGGTGTGCGGCGTCCTGCAAATCCCTGCGTTCCTGGCGAGGCAGACCGACCTGGTGGTGGCAGCAGCGGAAGCGACGAGCCGCCGCGGGGGCGCCGTCAACGTCAAGAAGCCTCAGTTCCTGGCTCCCGAAGACACGAGCCACATTGTTTCCAAGTGTGAAGAGGCCGGGAGTTCACGTGTGATGCTGACGGAACGGGGGACGACCTTTGGCTACGGACGCCTGGTCAATGATATGCGAGCGATTCCGATCATGCAGGAATGCGGAGTCCCGGTCATCTACGACGCGACACATAGCGTGCAGATGCCAGGTGGAGCGACAACCGGCGGGCAAAGACACATGGTGCCCGTGTTGGCCATGTCGGCCGTTGCGGCGGGGTGCGACGGCGTGTTTGCGGAAACGCACCCCGATCCCGACTCAGCACTGTCTGACGGTCCCAACATGTTGGCGCTGGGCGATATGGAGACACTCTGGCAGCGGTTGCTCGACGTTCATTCTGCAGCCCGCGGCTCCAACGGTTGATGCCGACGTGGTCGGATCCGCGAACGACTCAAGCACAGACCGAATCTGTGACGTAAAATGACGTAAGAACCGGACGCACCGCGTCGAGGTGGCCACGTCAGGGCGTGAGAACAGCAGACGAGAACAGGGTCATGCGAAGCCACACAAGGGATGGACGGGGACACTGGGGTTTGGGCCTGGCGGTCTGCTTGCTGACCGTCTCGGTCGGATGGGGCTGCAGAGGTGGCAGGTCGGACACGGCCGGTGCGACGGCGGAGACCGCTGCCAAGAAAAAGAAGCGGCGGGGCGACGTTCTGGCGACCCTGGTCGAAATGGCGCAGCCGAAAAAACTGTTCATCGAGACCCGGCCAGAGACGGTCGTCAGCCTGCTCAATGACTGGGTGGCGATGGGAGGGGAGTCTTTTGAAGCGACGGAAGAATTGGACGAGGTCTACAAGCGGCTGCTGGATGCGTCGTTTTGTGAGCGTGTGCAGGCACCGCGATTTGCACGTCGTGACGCATCACACATCCGCGATGCGCTCTGGTACGCTGCGATCAGTCGCGTGATCTGCGAGGGGGCCGACGGCGACCTCGCTCGAGCCAATCGGCTGTTTGGTTACGCCACAAGAAACATCGTGCTTCGGTCCGATGACGACACGCTGTTACCGCTGGCGCCGTTTGCCGTGGCAATGTTTGGCGAGGGCAACGTGCGGGACAGGGCGTGGCTGTTCGCAAACCTGCTCAGACAGCTGCGGATCGATGCGGTGGTATTCCATCCACCGGTCGAGGGTGGTGATGTACTCGTCGGAGTCCTGCTCGACAACCATGTCTATCTGTATGATCCGCTGCTCGGGGTGCCGGTGCCGTCCGGGCCGGCATCGGAGGGCGATGCGGCGATCAAACGGCCAGCAACGCTTGCCGCAGTGCGAGCGAATCCGGACCTCCTGGAGAACCTGGCTGCGGGTGACGAAGGGTATCGCTTCACGTCTCAATCCCTGGCCAAGCCAGTGGTGTCCATCGTCGGGGCGACGAGTTTCTGGGCGCCAAGGATGAGGCGACTGCAGCTGGCTCTCAGCAGCAACCACGACGTGTTGTTGTGGGATCCGTTGGAATCGAGCGACGTCGTGCCCGAAGGTGCCATGGCCCGGTTGGCGACAGCGGGATTCGACGCCGAGAGCGTTACGATCTGGGCGTATCCAGAGTCTCGCATGGACGGGAATGCGGACTTGTCGACTCAGCAATTGAAGTTGTTCCAGATGAGGTCGCGGGCCTTTGAGTCTCCCGTTCCGGTCAGTCAGGTGCTGGCCAACGACCAGACGGGGCAGGTGCAGCTCAAGGAAGCGGAACGGGGCAACTTTCGGCACCGCATGAGTCGGAATCGACAGTTGCTCGGCGAATGGCAGACGTCGGTGACCACCTACCTGAAGATCCGGATGTGGCGTGATGTGCCGCCGCTCCCCAAGTCGATCGGGTTTATCGATCGCGGGGATCAGGCCGGGTTGCGTTCGCTGCTTTCCACTCGCGTGCGGTTGATCCACGACGAGGCAGCCGACGACGCCGCGTTCTGGACGGCGATCTGTCAGTACGAACAGGGAGCGGTTGAGTCGGCCGCAAACGCCATGCAGGAGTATCTCGACCGAAGTGGGCCGCACGAATGGGAGTCGGGTGCGGTGTGGCTGCAAGGGCTTTGGCGAGGAGAGTTGAAGCAGTGGTCCCAGGCCGTGGCAATACTGGAGACGATCAAGGCCTCGGACCCTCACCACCCTGGCGCCCGGTTGCTGTTGTCTCGGTTCAAACCACTGGTGGCGAGCGAAGCAAAGATCCCGTGACCCGTCTCCGGTGCCGGGGCCGTGCCAGTACAGGTGACGGCGAACCGGGCACTCGCTAACTTGGTCTGGCATGTGGCTTGCGCACGCCAAGAAACACTGGTTCCTGGTCGGCATTGTCCTGTTAGTCGGCAGTGGTCTGGCTGTCGGTCTTTCGCTGACCGATGCTGCGGTCGCCCGCATCAACGACAGCGCCCTGTCGAAGGCTCCGGGTTGGGTCACCCGCGTGGTCCTGTTCCTGATGGCCTTCAGTCTCGACAGTGGGAAACTCAGGGAGTCACTGCGAGCGCCCATGCCGGTCTTGTGGGGGTCGGTGGTCAACTCGGTGGCAATTCCACTAGGAGCGTGGTCCCTGATGAGCCTGCAAACGGACGTCAGTTTCCAGGTGGGATTGATGATTGCCGGGTGTGTTCCGTGCACGATGGCTGCGGTGTCGGTCTGGACGAGGAAGGCCGGAGGCAATGACGCTGTCAGCCTGCTGACAACGTTGTTGACCAATTCCTGTTGCTTTTTCGTGACTCCCTTTTGGCTGAACCTGGCCACTCGAGACCTGGTCGAGGGGGGGGCATCGCTGGGATTTGTGCCCATGATGGAACGATTGCTTTATGTCGTACTGATTCCCTCGGTGCTGGGCCAAGTGGTACGTGCGATACCTGCCGCAGGACGATTTGCCGTGGCTCACAAGCCTCGAATCGGCATCGTGGCTCAGGGATTGATCCTCGTGCTGGTCTTCACCGCAGCGGCCTTTAAGGCGGGGCCGCAGTTGAGAACCGGGGGTGTGCCAATTGGTGGGATCGCGATCGTCTGGGCATGCTGCCTGGGGCTGCACCTGGTCGCCATGTGCATCGGTGGCCTCGGAGCACGGGCGATGTCGTTTTCCGATGAAGACCGAATCGCGGTCCTGTTTGGCAGCAGCCAGAAGACGCTGCCGATCGGCGTCTACCTGGCGACTGATGCGGGCATCGGGATCGCGGCCGCCTGTCCCTTTGCCGTTTTCCCGATGTTGATGTTCCACGCAACCCAGCTGTTTGTCGACACGATCATCGCGGGACGGATCGCCGACGAGGCCAGTCCCGTCGTGGTCGAGGATGAAGCGGGGGCCGGCGAGTCCTAGAACTTGGGAATCTTGATCCGCTTGCCAACGTCCCGGTAGCGAGGATCGTGGAATCCCTCGTGGATGTTCATCCCATAGCCCTGTCCGAGTTCCCACTCGGCACGCCGCGCCCAAGGTGTTCCGGGGTGCTCGGCGAGGACGATTTGAAACAACTCGGTGGCCCGTTTCTGCTGCTCCTTCATCTCCGCAAGAAAACTCTCTCGTTTCGACTTGATCTTGAACTGGACCTGGACCCGCTTGTACTGGCCTTCGTCTGGCGTGATCATCTTTCGGTCACGGCCGAAGTGCCATCGATTGGATTTTGGCTTCTTGGGCTTGGGGAACTGGGCTGCGTGTTTGTCGAGATGGAGAAGGAACTGGAACAGTCTGACCCGGTAGGCGTAGCACTGGGCACGGATCAGGTCAAAATTGGCTCTCCAACGTTGGGATTCCTCGCGTTCCCGGAGTTCGGCATTCTTGTCGAGAATCCCAATGGCCTGGCTGAGCAGGCCCATCGCGCGGAAAGCCCGGGTGCCGGCTTCAACCGCCTGGCGCCGGAATTCCATCACCTCGACGGAGTAGTGGATCTGTTGAATGTTGAGCTTGGGGTCGTGTGAGGGGATGAGCGGGTAGTTGTTCGGATTCAGCGTGGCGATGATGTTCGAGATGGCGACCCGAAACGGCCTGGCGGTGACCTGCTGAGCGTATTCGCGGCGAGCCAGCAGCAGTGGTTCGTATTCCTTCATGGCCAAGGCCGCAAAGCGACGTGACTCGTGGGCCCCTGCCCCGGAGAGGTTTTCCTCTTCGCCAGGCAGCATGAAGAAGATACCCCCGCTGTGCTTGGCGAGACGCACATGGGAATAGGGGCCAAAGCCGCTGGAAAAGGAATCCCAACGACCGTGCATGCCGTCGTACTGGAGGCACTCGGGGAATGCGGTTTCCGGGCCGCGATCTATCCTCACCCAGTGAGACAGACCATAAACGGGGTCAACCCAGCGGACGCGAGCGTACGGATACCCGAAAATGGCCTCCCGGCCGAGAATGTAAATGGGCGCTCCGGCCTTCTTGACTCGCTGGATGGCCTGTTCGACCTGGACATGATCGGTCGGCGATTCGTCGGTGACGACAATGACGACCAGTTGCCGTTTCTGTTTGCGGGCGATCGGGCCAAACTGATCCAGGACGGCCGCGATCGATCGACACATGTTCTCGTTGCCAGTCCGATCGATGCCGATGCGATGGATGGCCTGCTGGATTTTCTTGACGTCCCCGGTGGGTTCCTTGGTCAGGACACTGATGCGGTCACCGAAGCCCAGGATCGAGGTCATCAGAACCTCGCCCTTTTTCTGGATCTTCTCGTCTTGCATCTGCTGGATTCCGAGTTCCTCGTACACCTTGTGGAACTCGGTTGCGATCTCCTTCTGATCGTCCTTCATTGATTCGGATTCATCGAATAGCCAGACGGCCATGACCCTGCGTTCACGCATCAGCCGAACCAGTTCCTGGGTAATCCGCGACAGCGCCGCGCCGTAGCCTTCGACGACCGCTCCAACCTCGCCGTTGACCTCGCCGACTCCGAGATCGTTGCCGATGATTTCCTGCCCTGGCAAGTTGACGTCAGCCACGTTGACCTCGATGTCCGGCTCCTTGAGGGACTCGGACGTCTCGATATTGGTCTGGGCGACCTGGACTGAGCCTGAGCCGCCGATGGTCGTCGAGACCACGCCGCCGGCATTGACGTTCTGGGTCTCGGAAATCTCCGTTTGCTCGTCAATTTCCTTGACGAACCGCTCCTGGGTCTCTTCCTCGTCGAAAAACGTCTCAACGACGACATCCGGAATCGCTGGCAGCAATTCGATCGGAATGGTCCACAGGACGATCAATACCGTGACGTGGACGATGATCGAGGTGGAGAGAGCTGAGAGGTTGCGGAGCTGACTGAACATGCCGATGCTCTGGGGTGTCGCGAATGACGCCGTGGGTGGGCGCGTGGGGCCTACAACGGGGGACGCGGCCTGGCCTTGTTGGTGGCCATGACCCGTTTTTTCTTGCCGGTCTTGGGGTCTGTGACAAACAGCACGCGAGGCTGATTGTTGGCGGCGCCTCGGGCTCCAGCGGAGGTCATGGCCCGGTGGGCCTCAAGCCAGTCCCACCCCATGGGGGCACTCAGTTCTCGTTCGGCGAGGAGTGCCCAGGGGGTGCCGGCATGGTCATCGACGACGCGGTTGAGGTAGTCGAGAGCCTTCTTGTGCAGTCGCTTGACGGCCCCGCCCGACGTGATGTCGCGGGCGGGTTTGAGCCGCCAGAGATTGCTGTCTTTCTTGGTGAAGGACTTTGGCTGGCTCTTCATCTGGGCCAGTACGACGTTGTAGCCGTAGGCCCGGACGCGCATCGCCAGAACGCGTCCCATGGCCAGGTCGTAACCTGCCTGCCAGCGGGCTTCGGAGAGCTTTCCGCGGTCGTCCTCGCCGGCCTCAAGCTCAGCCTGCAGTTCCCTGAGACGGAAATCGAGTTCTGCGACGGGTTTCTGCGCTTCGTTGAGGCCGGTTCGCAACACGTTGTCGTTGGGGGCGTCAAAAGCGAGCGACAACACCGGGATGCGTCTTTCTCGCGTTAGCACGGCGGCCCTGAGCAGGCTCTTCTTGGCCGCGTTGGTCTCCACGTCCTTGAGGTATGTGCGGATGGGACGGTAGTCGGGGCGGTATCCCCGCATGACCGCCGGGTTGAACTTCTGGCCCCGACCTTCGTCGGCGATGAGATAGATGCCCTTGGACTCCGAGCAAAGTCGGTTGAGGGCATACGGTCCGTAGCCGGAAGACATCTGGTAGCGGCCGAAACCTCGAGTGCCCCAAAATGGCAGCGCCAGGCGTTCCATCATGACGGTCTCCGGACCCTGATCGACATCCCATTCCTGGGTGAAACCGTCGGGGTACTTGTACAGCACCCATCCCTTTTCGCGTCCAAAGACGGCCGCGTTGCCGATGCAGTACACGCGGATGCCATTGGCCCGCGTCAACTGGATGACTTTTTCGAGCGCTGAGCCGTCGGCTCCATAGTCACTGCCGCGCTCATCGGTCACAACGATGACCATCACGTTGTATCGCATGCGGCGACGGTAGGTCAGCCACTTGCGGGTGACCTGTGTGACGGCGGTGAAGACATTTTCGTCGGGCGAGGAGGCCGGCTTGATGCTGCGGATCTTCGAGACAACCTGTTCAACGTCGTCGACTGGCTCGGGCGTGTAAAACGTGGTCTTGTCGCTAAAGCCGACGACGGCGGTTTTGAGCGGTCGTCGCTCGGTGTTCTCGTCGGAACTCTGTAACGCACCGAGTTGCTTGTAGATACTCTCGAAACGGTCCGCGATGGCATTTCGACGGGGAGCCATCGAGCCAGACTCATCAAACAGCCAGATCGCGAGCGTCTTCCGTGTTTGAAGAGAGCGGTCGATCTCGACAGCCATACGATCGACGGCCCCTTCGATGCCACCCGGATTCTCTGTCTGTCCCTGGATGTCGATCACGTCGGCAAATTCGTTTTCTGGCGGCAGCGGAATCTCGGCGGTTTGCGGGGACTCGACCTTGAGAATCTTCTCCTCGAGCCGCTTCTGGACCTCCTGCTGTGGCGTCGTGCTGAGTGTTGTTGAGGCCGCCTGAGATGGGGACGGTGTGTCGAGATCGCTTTGATTACCCATCGTCTCGACGACGGCTGTGTCGAAGGTGTACTCGTTGGGATCAAAGTCCTCGAACACGCTGTCAAGAGGCGTGTGATCCTGGAACGGCAACCTGGCCTGGGTGACACTGTAAAGCACAACGAGAATTGCCACGTGAAACACGAGGCTGACCGCCCAAGCGGGGCGTTCCTTGGGCGTGACAATCCCAGCTGCCCCGTCGATTTCGTGGCCGGGTGTGCTTGACGCCTTGTTGTCGTGAACTGAACTCACGCGCAATTCCCTCGTATCGGCCCGCCGTCTGTCCAGGAGGACCGCGCGGATCCCACCGATGGCTCTCTTTAGTTTACTTCGGCGTTTGAGGGGGGACAACTGCGGTTCCTGGCACCGCTTGAAATCACCAGACCATTGGGCACAACCGCCACCGGACATGCTCGCAATACGCGACGTAGTCCGTCCAAGTTTCGCTCAGCAGTTGCTCCTCGGCCCGGATTCGCAGTGCTAGAACGGGTAGCGCGCATGCCGCCAGGAAGCAGGCGGCCCATGGCGAGTTGCTCAGGCCGCAGGCGACGAGGATCATCATGTGGCCGAGATAGGCAGGGTGTCGTACGAGTCGATAAGGGCCGTGATGGACCAACGGTCGGGCAGCTGGAAGCACTCCAAAACTCCGCCCCAAGGACAGGTAGGCGACCGTGCAGGTTGTGACGCCGATTCCCAGCAAGATGAGTGTCAGTGACGACCACTCTGCAAACGGAGTGGCCACCTGCAGCCCTACGCCGCCGAGTGCCAGGGCTGGCAAACTGGCCAGGAATTGCCTGGTGTTGCACGAGCGTGTCAACGGGCGGGGAAGCAGCAGCAGGAGTCCGGCGGTCAGCTGCACCGTGCCGACGAGGAGTCTCCCGACAGTGCCCATCTGAAACGACATCATGGCGCAGGCGAGCACGGCGATCGCAAGCAGGACTTCGATTACCCTCGGCGGACGAGGCATGGGCAGGCACCGTTGCTGCGGAATGCGATCAGCGGCGACCATCTGGAGGCTGTTGGTATCTGCTGGGATCAATAGACCCAGAATGGCCAGTCGAAGACCCAGCTGAGGAAATTGATCAACAGCAGGGCGCCGATCCAGATCAGCCAGCCCCAGGCCCCGCTGCCTCCGCCTCCAGAGGCTTCGCCCTGAACGGCCTGTTCGACGGCGACCACGAGCTCCTGGGCTTCCGACTGGCCCCAACCGTCATCCATGAGATCCTGGACGATTGACGTCTTGGGGCGTCCCTGGGACAGACCAGTGGCGACGGCTTTTGCGGCCTGTTCAATCTGAGCGTCGTCATGTTCTGGAGAAGACACGTGGCAGGGGCCTTCCGTCTGATAGGCACAGGGAATCTCGCGACGAAGGACGCGAGAATATATCGCGATTCTAACGCGAGCCGAGATCGATGCGAGAGGCGGCCGGTGCTATTGAGCGGTGTGGAGTGGAGGGTACTCGATCAGGACGGCAGAACCATGCGATTGGACGTCTGCGAGTCTGAAGCCTGGATGCAGGCTGACGACGTGGGCTCCGGCGTCGAGGTGGAAACCGAGAACCGGATCTCTCAGGGAGCCGGTCATGTGTGAGGCAACATGGTCTTGCAAGGTGCTGCCGCTAGAGCCCGGCACGGCGACCGGTCGGGTGAATCCGACCACTTTCTCGACGCCGGGCAACCCGTGGCCGTGTGCGACCTGGTGATCAATCAGCAGCCTGGCCAGCCCGCGGCCACGTAACGCCGGGGCTGTGGCCACTCCCACCAGTTGGTACCACTCACCATCTCCGATGTGAGTCCGTCGGAAACGGTTGTTGTCGGTGACCATGTCGTAGCAGAGTGTGCCTTCGTTCTTGAGCGTTGCAAACCAGTTGCGTGGCACGCGCTGTGCCGAGCTGTAGCCGACGATGTCTCCGTCATCAATCGTGATCCACTGGCCTTCGGGAAAGGTAGCGACTCGTTCGGCGACCTGGGCGGTATTGGCGGCCAATCCGTCGGGCCAGCTCGCGGATTCCAGGCGAGCGATGGCGTGTACGTCGTCGGGAGTGGCGATTCTCAGCTGGGACTGTTTTCCAGCCATGTCCCGACAACCTCCTGGTGGTGCTCGTCGAGCCCCGGGATGTGACGCGAGAGCGGTGGCGGTGAGTCATTCATGCGAAAAGGCGAAGCGGCGGTCAGGAGTTCGCCGCCGGTCCCGTCATCCATGCGGTGCCACATGTCGCGGCTGGCCAGATGTGGGTCGGAGACGACCTGGTCGATCGATCTGATGGGGGCGGCTGGGATGCCGTGGTCAGAGAGACGTTCCAGCCACGTGGCAGCTGTTTCGCGAGTCAGGGCCGCTTCAAGCTCTCGTGTCAGCTCGTCTTGATGTGCGGTGCGGTCGGCATTGGTGGTAAAGCGTGGATCCTGCGAGATGCCGGGAATGCCGAGGCATTGGCAGAGCGAGCCGAACAGCGAGTCATTGCCGGCGGCGATCACGATCGGGGCATCAGACGTCTGGAAACCCTGAAACGGTGTGATGGACGGGTGTCGTGTGCCCAGTGGCTGCGGCGGGGTGCCCGAGGTGGTGAACCGACTGATGGCGTTCTCGAGAGCAGCGACTGTGCAGTCGAGCATGGCCAGGTCAATCACCGTACCAGCGCCGCTGGTGGTGCGGCCATGGACGGCCGAGACGATGGCGACGGCTCCAAACACGCCGGTCAAGATGTCGCTGATGGATGTGCCGACCCGTACCGATTCACCCGGGCCCGACCCAGTGATGCTCATCAGCCCACTGAGCGCCTGCACGACGACATCATAAGCTGCTCGATCCGTGTCGGAGCCGGAGTGACCAAATCCCGACAAGGCGGCGTAGATCAGTCTCGGGTTCCTGGCCGTGAGCGTCGTGGCGCCGAGGTCCAGTTTCTGCATGGTCCCGGCCCGGTAATTCTCAACCAGTACATCGGCCGCATCGACGAGCTCCAAAAATGTCTCGCGATCCTCTGCTGCCTTCAGGTCCAGTGCGACACTCTTTTTGCCACGGTTGATGCTCGCGAAATAGGCACTCTGGCCGTTGTCGAGAAACGGGCCAAACTGTCTGGCGTCGTCGCCGATTCCTGGCCGCTCGATCTTGACAACCTCGGCGCCCAGGTCGGCGAGCAGCAATGTGCAGTATGGTCCGGCGAGAACGCGGGTGAGGTCGAGGACACGCAGGCCAGACAGGGGACGAGGGTGCACCGGATTCCGGCTCCAGGCGATGACAAACTGCTTGGGGAGGGGCTCGGCCCGATGCCGACTAGCCGTAAAGGTCGTGGGCTTCCTTGTATCCGAGCTTGCGTGCCCGGATCAGGCCTCCCTTGAGTTTTTCGCCATTGGGGTCGACGTAGACGCGTCCGGTCCGCGTGGTGCCAGGCGTCACACCCAGAACGTGGATGTTGAAGATGAATGCCCGGTCGGACTTGGCCTGGAACCAGTGCACGTTGTCCTTGTAGTCGCTGATCGAGGAATGGCCACCGGGGCCGAACATCTTGTCGATCGTCGGCTTGATGATGTACTCCTTTTCGCGGTCCTCGACGCGGTCGTAGTGGCGTCCGCGGAGCTTGCCGTCGAGGATCAGGAACGCCGTGGCCATGTTCATGTGCCCGTGCGGCACGACGGAGCGGTCTTTCTTGAGGGCAAAGATCTGGCGGCCGAACACGTACTGGGTCGGAAGGCCCTCGATCTTGGGGAATTCAAACCTGAGGCTCCTGGCCCCCTTCTCGACAAACTTGGCCCCCTTGGCGAGCTTGTCGAAGTCGATCATCGTGAGCAGGTCCGGCAAGTTGACCTTCTCGAACAGCGCCTCACACTGCTTTTGCCACTCGACCTGCTTGAGCTTCTGGCCCTTGACCGACTGTGCCAGGTCGTTGACGTCTGTGAGCCACTTGCGTGTGATGGGCTTCACCTCGGCGGCAAACAGGTCTCCGTTGGCGAGATCCTCAAGCAGCGTGTAGCTCAGCAGGGCACCCAGCGTCTTGCTGGTGAATTCGCGACGTGAGACGAAATCGGTCATGACGTGTGCCTCGGTCTGTCTCTGACGGGTGACTGGTCAGTTGAGGGGCCATCCTATCCCGCTTCCCCCCTGCCCTGCAAACTGATTGTGTGGCCTTGTGCGAAGTCGGGATGACGTTCAGAGTCGTGGCGAGGCACCGGACCTGGCGGAGCGGATTGTGCAGCGGATTTGCGTGTTCTGTGGTTCACAAACGGGCAACGAGCCCGTGTACGCCGATGTCGCCGCCCGGGTGGGACGGGAATTGGCGGCCCGTGGCATCGGTCTCGTTTACGGGGGCGGCGGCATTGGCCTGATGGGGATCGTGGCCGACGCCGTGTTGGAGGCTGGCGGCGAGGTGATCGGGGTGATCCCCGATGGGCTGGCGGTACAGGAGGTGATGCACCACGGCGTGCTCGACATGCGGGTGGTGGCCGGTATGCACGAACGGAAAGCCCTGATGCACTCGCTCTCAGATGCGTACCTGGCCCTGCCAGGTGGTGTGGGGACGTACGAGGAACTCTTTGAGGTCCTGGCGTGGAGGCAGTTGAAGATCCACGCGAAGCCGATCGGTGTCCTCGACGTGGCCGGATTCTTCGAGCCATTTGTCCAGGTGATCGAGATGTCGGTGGTCGAGGGATTCATGAAACCCAAGAACCGTCAGCTGTTTGTGCACGGGACCGAACCGGCTGAATTGCTCGATTCGCTGACGGCTGCCATGGAAGCCGTGTGAGGCGTCACAGGCGTCACAACCGGCAAGCCAACCGTGGTTGTTACGGATTCCCAGCCGGCCTGCTCCCTGGTTGCGAGCTAGGCTGTTGATGCGGGCCTCGTTGCGAGGCCTCCTGGCGGACCGACACACCGGAGCTGTGACCATGCTCGTTTTGAGCCGAAAGAGAGACGAACGCATCATGATTGGCGACGAGATCTCGTTGCTGGTCGTCGATATTCGAGGCGACAAGGTCCGTCTCGGCATCGAAGCACCCTCGGATGTCGCCGTGCATCGCAGCGAGGTGTACGAGGCGATCCAGCGAGAGAGGGTTCTTGAGGTCGAGGTCGCGGTGGCCGAATAGCCTGGCCATTACCGGCTGTTGCGACCGCGAGGACGAAATGCCAGCGAAGTCTGGATCGCGAAGTTGCACGTGCAGCCGGAGCTCGCTTCCGGAACCAGGAGTAGGCCACCCGCGGGGATCATGTTGATCCAGCACCCCGGTCTCGTGGTGGATGTCACCTTGCTGTAGGTGTTTGACGAGAGGTCAAACATGCTGGCTGAACCGTCACGGAAAAAGACGGTCGACGCCGAAGCGGTCAACGTCCCGCAACCGCGTCGGTGACGATTCTTCCAGGCAAATGATGGTAGCCGTTTGCCAGTGGCGAGGTCCCATGCGAAGGGTTCGCAGTACAGGACCGACCCAATGATCACCGGGTGATGATCCTGCTCCCCGTGTGAACCCCCGATGGCGGTGGTCTGCTTCTGGCTGGCATTCCAAAGTGGCTCGCCGTCATCGTCTCCGAAGACGTGGATGTCGTACCAGACTCGCGACGTTTTTGGATTCGTCCCATCGTTTCGCGACCCGACGACCACCAGGCGTCCCCCGGCCGCGGCAAGGTAGATCGAGTGTTGGATGGCACTGAAGTCGTAGGGTTGGTTGAACCGCACGCTGCCGGTCTTGAGGTCGACCGAAACCAGGCGGGCGCCCTCATGGAAGAGCTGCTTGGGTGTGGCGCGGCCTGTGCCGTTTTTCACCGTCTTTTCGTTGTCACTCTCGACAAAACTCACCGCACCTCGTCCGATGGCGATCGTCGGGTTGGGAACCAGCCCGCCGCCAGTGTGGTGGCTCCAAAGGTGTTTTCCGGTTCGGCGATCCAGGGCAAACAGGTACTCGCTCCCCACCAGCGGTCGATTGTCGTAGTAGGTCCCTTCCTCGATCGCTCCACGCGAGTGGTCTCTACGTGACGCACCTGGGGCCACAGCAGAACCGACGAGCGTGTCGTCCACGACCGCGAGATATCCCCAGTCGCGTGGCTTTCCGTCAGCAGCACGTGGGATCCGAAACGTCTTGAGAACTCGCCCGGTGTCTCCCTCGAGCCTCAAGCAGCGATCTGTGGTGGAGACATAGATCGAATCAGGGGTCGCGGCCAGGTAGCTGCAGTCCCTGAAGGCGCCGATCCGGCGAGACCCGGGCACGGCCCTGTTCCAGAGAACCGTGCCGTTGTAGCCATCGACGGCGATCACCCGGTCATTGCCGGGGACGAAGAGTCGTCCGGAGACAAACAGGGGCGCTACTGTTCGGTGGTGGCGGTCGATCATCTGCCGTGGCCCGGGAGGGCCAAACCACTGCAGGTCAAGAGGACCTGATACGTGCTGGTCCTGGCTGCAGACGGTGTTTGCGGCGTCTGCATACATGTGTGACCAGTGGCCTGCGCCCGCAAGCTCTCCTCGTGTGGTGAGGACGCGTCCCGTGCCGGATTCGACGACAATGCCTCCAAAGGGCCGGACCAATTGAACAGCTGTCGCGAGGTCGGCCTGGCTCGGGCCGCGCGACAGCAGGACGAGGTTGAACAGGCCGTCGGTGTATGGCTGCTTGCGGGTGGCACCTGGCGAGACGGCGGTGACACGGCCGGCGAGGCCCGCGTCGAAGACCATGCGAGCGGCGGCCAGACGCGCCGTTTCGCCCTTCAGCGATACGTGAACCGCCATCTGGGTGTGCCGGGCGAGGTCGATGGCTGTGCGAGGTCCGTCTCCTGAGAGGTCCAGCGCGTATCCCTTACGGTGAGGCAGGACCTTGAGGAGTTGAGAGGTGAACGCCGAAGGCGAAGATGATGGCGTGTCCGGTCGTGAGTCGTGCACGAGTGGCCTGGACACCTGGCGAGGTCCGAAGGCGGTGATCTCGCCTTTGTCGGTGCTCACCAGCAGGTGCCCGCCTGCGATGGCCAGCGACCAGGCCGTGCCATCGACCTGAGCCGACCATTCCTGTTGGCCCGTCTTCTGGTGAAAGGCTGTCACGTGGCCGTCGGCACCTCCGATTCGCAGTCCTGCCGCGCCGACAAAGGCATATCGGTATTCCTTGGGCAATGTCGACAACTCGCGACCGACACCCTTGCCCCGTCGCTTGAGCTCGGCGACGAACGCACCTGCCGGGTCGCGTCCGGTGGCGACATAGAGGCGGCCGGAGCGTCGAGACAGATATCCTTGGGCGGAGACAGACACCTGGTTGGCGGCCAGGCGATGCCCGTCACTGACTCGGAATGCGGCCTGGTGAACTCCCTGCGTCGGAAAGATTCCCGCGCAGCAGTAGGCGATCCCCGAATCGACCAGGACTCCCGTGCGGACCGGCCACGCATGGATGAGTCTCTGGTTGCCGGCGATCCACAGCTCCCTGGGCGCCACCGGCTGTTTCCAGATGTGGCGTCCGGTTTCGAGGTCGACACAGTGCACATGACCGTCGTCGGAGCCGAACAGCACTCGCTGTCCGGTGATGGTGGGGGCGAGGCGCACGGGTCCACCGACGGTAGTGGCCCAGACCAAATGGCCGGTCTCCAGCGACAGGCAGCGAACAGTGTCGTCGGCCGAGTGTCCGACGAGAACCCGTCCTGCAGCGGCGACAATGTGGGGGGCGCGGTCGTAGGTGACACGAGCCCTGAGTCCCTGTTTCTTGTGCCAGAAGTCCTGCTTCGCGGGGTCGGGCCATGCGGGTTCAGGTCGCGGCAGACGGTGCGTCCACTGCCGGTTGAGAGGGAGACGGAGTCGCTGGCCGGTGACCCCTGTCCGCTGGTTGTCTCGCTGGTGAGTTGGCCAGTCGACGACCTGTGGCGGATTGGCGCGGATGTCGGGAAACCGGTCTGCACGAGACTCGAACAGGCCTCTGATCTCGGTGGCTGACAGGGCACGGTGCCAGAGGCTTGCCTGCTCGAGCATTCCCGTGATCGGGTAGTACTCGTTGTCGTCCTCGTAGGCCCCGAGGCAAACCGGGCCCGACGGTGCGTAGGCGATGGGTCCCGACTGCGCCGTGGCCTGGCCTCTCAGTACGCCATCGACATACAGCTTCTGGTGCGTGCCGTCATAGGTGCCGACAACGTGGTACCAATGTCCGGTCTCAAAGAGACGGTTCGAAGTGAGATAGGTCAGTTTGCCGGTGCGAGCCGAGCAGAGCCCGAAGGTGAAACGGGATCGCTGCTGGCCGATCATCCAGCCTTTCTCATAGTTGCCGTTGTCCTGGATGGCACTGACGAATCCGGTCCAGTCGCCCGCCGCATCGAGCCGGACCCAGGTCGAGACTGTCATCGACTCTGTGGGCATCCTGTCGATCACGTCGGCGATGTTCTTCGCCAGGACGGTGCGTTGACGCGGGGCGGACTGGCCCGTGAGAGCCAGGATGTTGGGAGGCGACAGCGGGGTGTTGTGGGAGGGGCGAGCCGGTCCCGTCCAGACGGCGACCCAGTTGCCGACACGAGGACGCAACTGATCGGTTCTCAAACTTGATGCCACGAGTTGCCAGCTGTCATGTGGCGGCGGTGTCGCCGCAGGGGCAGGCGTCATCATCCAGCATGACAGGATCACGCATCCGAGCATCAACCGATGTGCGGCGACAACGACTATCATCGGGCGACGTGGCAGAATGGACAGGAGACTTCTCATGGTTTGTTCATCGTAGCGAGAGCAACTGGCTGGCGGGATACAGACAATGGACGTGGCGGTGATTATCCCGGCTATCAACGAGGAGTCGCGAGTCGGTGACGCTGTCAGTTCCGCGTTTGCTGCTGGAGCGTCGGACGTGATCCTGGCCGATGGCGGGAGCCAGGATGAGACTGTTGCGGTTGCGGTCCGAGCGGGGGCTCGAGTCGTGGCGACACATGCCGGTCGCGCGATTCAGCAGAACAGAGGGGCGTCTGGCTGCCAGGCCGACGTACTGCTGTTTCTGCACGCGGACTGTCGACTGGGTGAGTCGTGTTGCGAGCAGGTCCGGAAGTCACTGCAGGACTCACGTGTCGCGGGTGGTTCGTTCCGGCAGAGCATCAATGCGGGCGGGTTGCGATTTCGTTGGCTGGAATGGGGAAACGCCTGGCGTGCCGGTTTTCGGCAGTGTCCCTATGGCGACCAGGGGCTGTTTGTGAGAAGAATCGTGTTCGAAGAGATCGGCGGCTTTGAGGAAGTGGATCTGCTCGAAGACCTTCTGCTGGCCCGTGCCATCAAGCGACAGGGGCGTCTCTGCTTGCTAGAGGGGCCCCTGCACGTGGATGCACGGCGCTGGGAGTCGCGTGGCGTCTTGAGGCAGACGCTGCGGAACTGGTGGTTGCTGGCAGCCTGGCGGCTTGGAGTCCCTCCCAACCGGCTGGCTCGCTATTATCGGCGGCATGACCAATGACCGACACGCCCACGAGATGACCCGCCCCCTCGGCTGGCGACCGTTGCTGGTTCGCTGCGTGCCGATTCTTTGGCTGGCTGTCCAGTTCGGATCGGGTGTGATTAGTGCAGCCGACTGGAAATACGATGTCGAGTTGATCAGCGGTCCCAGGTACGTGGTCAACAACTACCAGACATGGGCCGATGACGATGATCGGATCTGGGTCAGAGCCGGACTCAGCTTTTCGGAAAATACCGACGCGTACCAGGCCCGCCTGGCGATGGTTGTCCTGGTGTCCGCTGACCGGGGCGTCCATTGGTCATTGTCGTCCGAGCCATGGCCGGGGCCTCGGGATGACCGTTCCGTCCTGCGTGACGGCATGTGGGTGGAAACAGGGACGCACCACTGGATTCGGCATCCTCGGAGCGAGATTCCGGCGTTGGAGAAACAGGGGTATTACGTCTGGGACCTCGGCAAGCAGGCCGGATACTGTGCGATTCTTGGCAGCATGTGGGTGCGTCAGTCACAAGACCGGGGCAAGACCTGGCGGGCGTTTCCCGTGCACCGGCAGTTCGGCCGTTTCGCCCGGCTGGCCGTCAATTCTCCTCCTCGACAGAGATTGTTGGCGGACGGGACGATTGTCAATTTTGTGCATGGCTACCGCCCCGATGGGCGCCGTGCCGACAGCGATCTCGGCGGACTGAATCACCCATTTGTGATCCGCAGCCGCGACCGGGGAAAGACGTGGCAGATGATCCGGATGGCTGACGGGTCGCGGTCGCCGTCACCCCGCGGATTCAACGAGGTATATCCCGTTGTTTGGCCAGATGGTCGGATGATGGCGCTGCTGAGAACGGCGGCTGGCGGGGTGGCTTATTGCGTGCGGTCGGAGGACGGAGGTCTGACCTGGTCGCAGGAACGGGCGACGCCGATTGTTGCCAAGCACCCCAATCCCACCCGATTGTCCGATGGCAGCGTGGTCTGCAGTTACCAGCGTCGGTTTGCCAAGCCGTTTGGGGTGCGAGCAAGAATCACCAGGGACCGAGGTAAGACTTGGGGGCCGGAACTGGTACTACGGGATGACGTGCCGATTGCAGACGGACTCGTTCAACCGCAGACCGTTGAATTCTCTGACGGCAGCCTCTTCACGGTCTTCACCGGAACGAAGCGGCTGTCGACTGGCGGACGGCGCAGTTTCATTGGGGGGACACGCTGGCGTCGCGACAAGAAGCCGCTGCCTGATGTGTCTGCCAGCCGTGAGGCGATTGCGCGACGCGGCATCTTCACGCCGGAGGTGGCTCTGCCACCGCTCACGCCACGATACAACGCCAGGAAAGTCACGCAGAGCCCTTGGCAGGCTCCCTCGCGGTGATGCTCTAGGCGACCACTGGTCGGATGACGTGACCATCGCCCGCCGGACCGATCAATCTCTGGTCGAGTCCCTGGTAGCGGTAGCTGAGGCGATGGGGGTCAAAGCCGAGCAGATGGAGCACGGTGGCCTGGAGGTCATGGACTCCGACCTTGTCTCGAGCCACAAAGTAGCCCAGGTCGTCGGTGGCACCGTGCGTGACACCGCCACGGACGCCGCCGCCGGCCATCCACATCGAGAAGCAGTGGGGGTGATGGTCTCTGCCGAGGAATTTCGAGCCGTTGCGTTCCTCGTTGAGCGATGTGCGGCCGAACTCTCCGCTCCAGATCACCAGCGTTTCATCGAGCAGGCCGCGTTGCTTGAGATCGGAAAGCAACGCGGCGATGGGCTGGTCGACTTCCTGGCACTTGCGGGGCATGGCATTCACCAGGTCGTTGCTCTTGGCCGTGCCGTGCATGTCCCAGCCCCAGTCGAATAACTGGACATAGCGGACCCCCTGCTCCACGAGCCGCCTGGCGAGCAGGCAATTGTTGGCAAACGACGCTTTGCCCGGGGTCGTTCCGTAAGACTCCTGCACATGCTTGGGTTCCTTGGTGACGTCCATCACCCCCGGCACCGACATTTGCATCCGGTAGGTCAACTCGTACTGGCTGATCCGTGTCCGCGTTTCCGGGTCTCCGATACGGTTGAGCTCGAGTTCGTTGAGTTTCCTGAGCGCGTCGAGGCTGCGGCGCCGGACGTTGCGGTCGAGGCCCTTGGGATTCGAGACGAACAGGATCGGGTCGCCGGCACTGCGGCACTGGACGCCCTGGTGCACCGACGGGAGAAACCCGCTGCCCCAGAGACTCTTGCCACCGCTCGGGTCGGTGCCGCCTGAGATCAGGACGACAAAGCCCGGGAGATTGGCGTTGTCGCTTCCGAGGCCCCACGTGGCCCAGGCGCCCAGTGACGCTCCACCAAACCGTGCGGCACCCGTGTAGAGAAGTAGTTGAGCCGGGGCGTGATTGAACTGGTCGGTGTGCATCGACCGGATGATCGCCATGTCGTCGGCATGGTGCGAGAGGTTCGGCAACAACTCGCTGATCTGCAGCCCGCTGTCCCCCCGGGGCTGGAATCGGTATGGCGTCCCCAGCAACTTGGGGCGACGTGCCTTGAGATCGATGAATGGCAGCCGTTCCTTCTGGAGCACTGCGAGCAACTCGTCCGGGCAGGGCTGCATGTTGTGCTTGATCAACGCCGGCTTGAAATCGAACAGCTCGTGCTGGGGTGGTGACCCGGCCATGTGCAGGTAGATCACGTGCTTGGCCTTGGCCGCTCGCGGTGGCGCACTGGTGTCCGGACCTGCGGTGGCCGGCGCCGCTGACGTGCTGCCGGGTAAGCCCAGGCCGGCGAGTGCAAGGGCGCCCAGGCCAACCTGCGAATCTCGCAGAAAATGCCGGCGTGTCTGGGTTTGGAGATATTGGAATCGAGGGTCCATGTTCGTGTCCCGGTCTGCGGGGAATTGCTGTCTGCAACGTGTGGTCAGGGGCGATTGAGGACTTCGTCGAGATTCAACAGGACGTTGGAAACGACGGTCCAGGCGGCCAGCTCTGCCATGTCCTGACCTGGAGGCAGCGGCCCGAGGGGCATCGTCGCCAATTGCCTGGCAGCCTCTGTGTCCTGCCGGAAGTGTGCGAGTTCGGATTCCAAGAGCGACGCCAGGATCTCCTGTTGCCGAGGGCTCGGGGCACGCCCGGTGGCCAATCTCAGCCCCAGGTCCATTCGAGACCGTGTTGTCTCACCCCCCTCGCTGACGAGTCGGCGTCCGAGGGCTTGGGCGATCTCGACGTAGACGGGGTCGTTGAGCGTGACGAAGGCCTGCAACGGCGTGTTGGTGCGAATGCGCCGCGGCATACAGATCTCGCGACTCGGGGCATCAAATGTCGCCATCGATGGGTACGGAACTGTGCGACGCCAGAAGGTGTAGAGTCCGCGTCGGTACTTCTGGGATCCCGGGCTGGTTGGCCACTTCCGTTGTCCGTTGAAGGCGGCCTGCCAGAGGCCTGGCGGCTGGTAGGGGTAGACGCTGGCACCGCCCATCCGACGGTCGAGCAATCCTGCAATGGCCAGGGCCTGGTCGCGAATGGTCTCGGCGTCGAGCCGGAAGCGGGCGCCCCTGGTCAGCCAGCGGTTCGTCGGGTCCTGGGCCAGAGTCTCGGGTGTCACCCGGGCCGATTGGCGATAGGTGTGTGACGTGACAATCGTCCTGATCAGCGACTTGACGTCCCACCGATTTGCCACGAATTCTGTGGCGAGCCAGTCGAGCAGGAGCGGGTGGCTCGGAGCTGCTCCTTGTGTGCCGAAGTCCTCTTCGGTGATCACGAGACCGGCACCGAAGAGGTGTCCCCAGAGGCGATTGACGGCGACCCGAGCCGTGAGGGGATTGGTGGAGGATGTGATCCAGTTGGCCACGCCGAGGCGTGTACGTGGCGTTTTGTCATCGGCCGTGTGGAAGCCCCCGGGGAATCCGGCAACGACCTTGTCACCTTTTTGCAGGAAACTGCCGCGGATCATGATGAACGTGTCGCGGCGTTTGTCGGCCGGGAGTTCCTGCATGATGGGAACCGTTGGCGGTTTGGGCCGTGACTTCTTGAGAGCCGCGATTTGGTCAGAGATGTCGGCGGCACGCATGGCTACAGGACCGGCGCCCGCGGTTCGAAACGTGTGAGATGCCTTGGGGGCTGACGAGAGTGCCTCTTGCCAGACCGTCTTGCGTTTGCTGTCCAGCAGGCTGACGATCATCCCCGCCTGACGAGAAAAGAGCTGACTGTCGGTCCGGTTGTGGATCATCACCCTGGCCACTGCGACATCGGCTCCGAGATCGACTTCCCACCATGGATTGTCTTCACCATCGGTATGGGTCGTGGACTTTGCGCCGAAGTAGTCCCCGTTGGTGTTCCCGTCGACGGCCAGTTTCGCCGGACCGTTAAACGCCGTGCTTGACTGCGAGGCGGTTTTCTTGAGAGCGACATTGGTCTTGTCGTCAGATGCAGCAAACACCAGCACTTCGGCGAGAGACAGGTGTTTGGTCTTTCCGGGCAAGGTGATTCGCAGATAGCGGCCGGTGACGGGTTTCGCTGCGGCGTTCTCTTTCTCCTTCGCGATCGCTGGCTGGAGTTCCTTGAGTTGTTTGTCGAGCCGGGCCAGGGCCGCGTCGTTTTCGACGACCTGTTGAATCATCTGTCGCGTTGGGGCGTCGATGACGGGTGCCTCGTCCGGGCGGTCGGCATCGGCGGTCTGGTTAAACATGTCATACAGTCGGTAGTACTCGGTCTGTGTGATCGGGTCATACTTGTGGTCATGACATTTTGCGCAGCCGATCGTGAGCCCCATCCATACCTGAAGGGTCGTGTCGACGCGGTCCTTGACGGCCGCGACTCGGAATTCCTCGTCGTCCGTTCCTCCCTCGGTATTGGTCATCGTGTTGCGATGAAAAGCCGTGGCGACGCGCTGCTCGAGGCTGGGCTTGGCGAGCAGGTCGCCGGCTAGTTGATCCGTGGTGAACTGGTCGTAGGGCTGGTTGTCGTTGAACGCGTCGATGACCCATGTGCGGAACCGCCACGCGTTGGGGCGGAGAGGGTCGGAGCCGTACCCGCGTGAGTCGGCGTAACGGGCGAGGTCGAGCCAAACGCGAGCCCATCTTTCGCCGTAGGCCGGGTCGGCGAGGAAGCGGTCGACAAGTCTTTCAAACGACCCGGGTGTCGAGTCGGCGAGAAACCGGGAGACCTCTTCGGTTGTGGGTGGGAGCCCCCTGAGGTCGAGGCTGAGGCGTCTGATGAGCGTGACGCGGTCGGCTTCAGGAGACGGTCCGAGTTGCAATTGGGCGAGTCGCGCCTGGACAAACCGGTCGATGGGATTCCGCGACGTCCAGTCGGACGACGTGTTGGGGACCACGGGACGCGTGGGCGGCATGAAGGACCAGTGACGGTCGAATGTGGCACCCTGGCCGATCCAGTCTGAGAGCGTCTTGATCTGCTCGGCGGTCAGCGGTGAACTCTCCTCAGCGGGGGGCATTCTCAGCGTGTCATCTCGAGAGGTAATCCGGCGAATGAGTTCGCTCTTGGCTGGTTGTCCCGGCACGATGGCGGTTTCTCCGCTCTCGAGGCGTGCGGTCGCCCCCTGTCGCGTGTCGAGGCGCAGTCCGGCCTTTCGATGGGCAGAGTCGCGGCCGTGGCACTTCAGACAATGCAGGGACAGGATTGACCGCACATCGCGGTTGAAGCTCACCGCGTCGGCGTCAGTCGGAGGGGCGGCCTGCGTCACCGACGGGGCGAGAGCAATCAGCAGGAGGGCCACGACAGGGATGCGGGGCCTGGGAAGCGACGTGCAAGACATGTGCTTGGTGCCGAATGTGGGCGAATGACAGGGCGGGTTAGGCGATGATGTCGTGAAGGACATGGCCGTGGACGTCAGTGAGACGACGATCGATGCCGTTGTGCCGGACAGTGAGTAACTCGTGGTCGATGCCCAACAGATGCAGGATGGTGGCATGGACATCGTAGACGTGAGTCGGCTTGCTGCGGTCAGCCGGTTTGTACCCCCACTGGTCGCTGGGCCCGTAGGTCGTGCCTCCCCGGATGCCTCCACCGGCCAACCAGTTGGTGAAGACGTATGGGTTGTGGTCGCGACCCCGAGTGCCCTGCGTGGAGGGCATGCGGCCAAATTCCGTGGTCCAGAGAATGATGGTGTCGTCGAGCAGCCCACGTTGCTTGAGATCTTCGATCAGCCCGGCGGTGCCGACCGCCATCCCCTCGGCCAGTGGGCCGTGGTCACGAGCAATGTCCTCGTGCGAGTCCCAGTTGCGCCGTGGGAAGCCGTTGTCACACCCGGACCAGATCTGGACAAACCGCACGCCTCGTTCGAGGAGCCGGCGAGCGACCAGGCACTTGCGGCCGAAGTAGGAAATCTCCTCGGGAACGTTGATCTGTTTTGGGAACGAGGACGGGAGGTCATCGAGGCCATACATCTTGAGTACGTGCCGCGGTTCCTTCGAGATGTCGAGTGCCTCAGGAGCGGCCAGCTGCAATTGGGCCGCCAGTTCGTAACTGCGGATCCTCGCCTCCATCCGTGAATCGCCGCCGGATTGGGACTGCTGGCGTCGATTGAGTGTGGCGAGAAGATCGAGTCCCGCGCGGTCACCCTCGCTCGTCACAAAGCTCCCGGGGTCGGCAACCAGGTCGGAAATGGGATTCCTCGCGCCCGGACGAATGATCGTCCCCTGGTGTTGAGCCGGCAGAAAACCTGTGTCCCAATTTTTTGGACCGTTTGAGGCGAACCCGCGGTGATCAGGCAGGACCACAAAACTCGGCAGGTTGTCGCTTTCGGAGCCGAGGGCGTAGCTGACCCAAGCCCCTGCTCCAGGAAATCCGGGACGCTGGAATCCGGTGGCCTGTAGCAGGGTGGCCTGGCTGTGGACACCGGTCTTGCCCACCATCGAGTGGATAAACGCGATGTCGTCGGCGCAACGTCCTAGAGCCCGTACGGGATGACCGAGCATCTTGCCGCACTCGCCGTAAGCCTGGAACGAAAACGGTGACTGCATCCAGGGACCGAGACCGTTTTGGAACGCCTCGACAGGCTCACCAAAATCAGAGCTCTTGCCGTGGTGTTTTGTGAGAGCGGGCTTGTGATCCCAGAGATCGACATGACTGGCGGCTCCAGCCATGAAGAGCTGGATCACTCGTTTTGCCCTGGGAGGATGGTGCAGGTGCCCGGCGAGTGCTCCGGTGAGCGTGTCGGCGGAATCGGTGTTTTCCTGTAACAGGCTGGCCAGGGCGATTCCTCCCAGGCCCCCTCCAGAGTGCCAGAGGAAATCCCGCCGCGACTGAGGCCGGGTCGGTTCGACGCTCGTATTGTGACGGACGGTGTGGTTCATCGGACGAAGACAAACTCGTTGAGGTTCAACAGGACGCGACAGGTGTGCGGCAGGCCATGGCGAGTGGCATAGTCGGCCAGCAGAGTCAGTTCCTGGGCGTCGGGTTCGCGGCCGAGCGCGAGCCTGATGCCGAGGCGGATTTGCTCTTGCGGATCGTCGGAACTGGTGGAGAGGCGCCTGGCAAAGTGGACAGACATCGTGGTCATGAAGCGGTTGTTCAGCATCGCGAGAGCCTGGAGTGGCGAGATCGTCTCGTCGCGTCGTGCGACCATTCGCGAAGGGTCCGCGCAATCGAGAACGGTCATGAACGGCTGCTGCTGGCTGCGGACCAGGAACCTGTAGACACTGCGCCGCATGGTGCGGGGGTCGTCGTGGTTGTGCTTGTGATACTGGTAATGAGGCGAGTGTTGAGGCTTTTCGATGACAAAGTCCTGGAACCCGGGGCCGTACATGCGACCGTCGAGTTGCCCGGCGACGGCCAGGACCGCATCCCGCACGACCTCGGCCTCGATCCGCCGACGGTTCATCCTCCAGAGAAAACGATTTCCGGCATCGATGTCTGCGGCCTCGCCACGATGGTCGGAATTCTGGCGGTAGGTGGCGCTGTTGAGGATCTGACGGTGCAGGTCTTTCAGGGATCCGTTGCCGTCTCGCAGGCGAGCAGCGAGCCAGTCGAGGAGCTCGGGGTGAGAGGGCTCTTCGCCCATCCGCCCGAAGTCGTTGGGTGTGGACACGAGAGGTTGGCCGATGTGGTACTGCCAGACGCGATTGGCAATCGATCGCCAGGTCAGGGGGTTTCGTCTGTCGACGAGCCAGGTGGCCAGGGCTGCTCGTCGGTCGCCCTCGACGTGATCCTTGTGCAAGGCGAATCGTCGTGGAAGGCCGAGGCCGAGGTCCACAGTGCCTGGGCCGACAAGCTGGCCCTTGCGCCGGATGTCGCCCCTCGCGAGCACATGGATGGGGCGAGGCGTCCCGTTCTCATGGCCCGTACCTCGAAATGCTCCGTTGCCGGTGTGGACGGTGCCGGCGTAGACCATGGCAGAGGTGGGGATCTGTGTGAGCGACCGCTTGGCGTTGGACATCTCACGGTCGATCCTGGAACGACGCTCCTGCATCGCGGGAGTGATCACCTGGGTTCGCAGGCGGTTCCATTGCTGGTGCAGCAAGACAGCCTTGGCGAGGAGCGGCTGCGTCCACTGGACGCGTTTGGAGATACCGTCGACGAGGTTCCGGCGTTGCCACCGCGGGGGCGCTTCGATCGAGTCAAGTGATGAGACCGTTCGACCGGTGGCGAGGTTGGTGCCTGCGGCGTCGAGAACCGCGAGTTCTGCGAGCGCGAAGATGTAGTCGTTTCGCCGGTGGGCCAAACGGGTCGCGGTGACGCGGACGAACCTGGCGACACGCTTTCCGGCATTGGCGGCCACCGGCCTGGTTCCCGGGTTGGGCATGTCTGTGGCAGTGGCATCCAGAATGGTGGTGACGCCACTGCCAAAGGTGGGGTCGTTGGAGACGTCGATGCGAAAACGGGGCGGGAAACCGAATCCGTGCCCGATGCTGTTGAAGTCGTCGTGGCATCCCACCAGGACCACGTGGGCGATCGGACACTCGTCACCCAGGTCGACCTGGACCCACTTGAGCTGGTCGGCCGTCTTGGCGATCTGGCTGTGGTACCCGAATTGAGCGCGGTCGGGGCTGGACCGGCCAAGTTCGTCGAGCTGGTCCTGGAGGCGAACGAGCTGTTGGCCGCCTTGTTTGTGGACCTGTTTCTGCCAATCGGCGAGCTCGCGGGTGAGCCGTGTGAGCCGGGTGGCCAGCGCAGCACGTTGGATGGCGGACTGGGGGTCCGCGTCGTAGGGGCGGTCGGCGCGGTCGATGGCGGCGAAGACGGCCTGCAGGCTGTAGTAGTCCTCCATCGAGACGTCATCGAACTTGTGATCGTGACAGCGTGCACACTGCACGGTGAGGCTCGTGAAGGAATTGATGACCGTTCGGACCATGTCGTCTCGATCCAGGTTGCGGGCGACCTGGCCATCGAGCTTCGTCTCGGGTACCTCGGCATGACCGATATAGTCCCAGGGGCCCGCGGCCAGGAGTCCCGTGGCGACGATGCCATCGGACGTGCCTGGGAACAGGACGTCACCGGCGACCTGTTCCTTCACGAAACGGGCGAAGGGTTTGTCGGCATTGAAGGAACGCACGACGTAGTCGCGATATGGCCAGGCGTTGGGGCGTGGCTTGTCCTTGTCGTACCCGTGGGTATCGCCGTAGTGGACGACATCCAGCCAGTGCCGTGCCCAGCGTTCACCATAACGAGGGCTGTCCAGAAGTCGTTCGACCAGATGCTCGTACGCCGTGTCGGACGTGTCGGCGAGGAACGCAGCGACCTCCTCGGGAGTCGGTGGAAGCCCGGTGAGATCGATTGTCAGGCGACGAACCAGCGTGCGGCGGTCAGCCTCGGCGGCTGGACGTAGTCCCTCTCGCCGATGGACTCGGCCGATGAAGGCATCAACGGGAGTCCGGGCCCAGTTCCCGGTCTGAGTGTCGGGCACACGAGGTGAGACCAACGGTTGAAGACTCCACCACGTGTCCGCGTCCTCGTCGGGAGGGGCCGCGCAGAGCGGTGGTGTGGAGGCGGCGAATGCCATGAGGAGCGGGACGAGGAGGCAGCCGAAACGGAGCATGAGCAGATTCTAGCAGGCTCGGGAGACGGCACCAAATCGGAGCAGCAGGAGCCGGGCGGCCCGGCCTGTGCCGTCTGCGTCGGGTGACAACTTGAAGCGCCGTCGATTGCGAGGGAAGATAGGCCAATGAGCCCAACCGATCACCACGTGTTTCCATGGCCAACGCAAAACTAGTTGACATAGTGAGGAAGGGCCGCAAGGCGATCACGCTCTGGCGGCGCAAGAACCCTGACGTGGTGATGGATCTCGTGGACGCGGACCTGTCGGAGGTGGACCTGGCGGGGGTCAATCTCAGGCGATGTCAGATGGTGGGTGCCAAGATGGCCAAATCGCGGCTGACCGGCGCCAACCTGTCGGGAACGGATCTCACACGGGCCAATCTGACCGGTGCGGAGGTCAGCCGCGTCAACTTCAGCGGTGCGAAGCTATTCCGAGCGACACTGCGAAAGATCCGCGGCGAAAGCACCGACTTTTCGAGTGCGGTGTTGCAGGGCGCCGACTTCTCGGACGCCGTGCTCAGCGATGCCAGTTTCCGCGACGCACAGATGCAGGAAACCGATCTGGCGGGTGCCGAGTTGCTGGGCAGCACGTTTGCACACGCCGATCTCGACCATGCCAACTTCGAGCGGGTTCGATGTGGCTGGTTGACTTGGACCGATACCGATCTCTCTCGCACCACAGGCCTTGACTCGATGACTCACCTGGGCCCTGGCTCCATAGGACTCGACACAATCGAGCGGTCGAGTTCACGGATCCCGTCGGCATTTTTGCGTGGCAATGGGGTGAGTGATGAGTGGATCGAGGCGTATGAGTCGTTGGAAGTTGGCCCGGCATCAGATACCTACTTCATCGTTTATGGAGAGGAAGAGGAGTCGTTTGCCGGCCGACTGCACAACACGTTGCAAAGGCAGGGCGTGAGGTGCTGGCTGGATCCGCGTCGAGACAACGACGACAACGGCCTCTCGGGCCAGGTGGCGGCCAGCGGATTCCGGGTGTGGGACCGTGTGTTGCTGTGTGCGACGCGGGCCACGCTGTCGGCTGGTTGGATGGACTCGCTCATCGACTCGGTGCATCGCCGCGAGGAGGCCATCAAGCAGCACACGGGTAAGGCGGTGACATTGATGTGGCCCTTGAACCTGGATGGCTACCTGTTCAGCGGCAGTTGGAAGCACGCCGAGTCGACGGAGGTGGCCCGTCGGACCTTGGCCGATTTCACCGGTTGGCGACGGAACAAGACGAAGTTCCTCGAGGAACTGCAGTTGCTGGTCGAGAAACTTAAGGACGAGACCGGAGGGCGTGCGGCGCGGCGGCCCGGTGCCGGTGGTTCATCGGCGAGATCCGAAAAGGGTGAGAAATCTGACAAGTCTCGGGGGAAGTCATGACGACGGCCGAAGCGCTCGACACGTTGAGGAGTCGTGTGCTCTCTCGCTACACGATGCTCTTTCTGCGGACCTGGGAAGAAGAGCGTTGGGAGAGTGAGCTGGCAGAGCTGTCACTCGAGATCGAACGGGGGTTGGTGACTTGGTCGTCGACGACCGGATGGCAGCCGGCCATTTCCAACGGCAGCCCGCGCGATGATGTCGCGGCGTTCCTGGACGATATTGCCAGCTATCCATCCGACCACGTGTTCTTGCTGAAGGATTTCCATCCGTTTCTGGACGATCCGTCGGTGGTCAGGAGGCTCCGGGACCTGGTGCCGACCCTGACCGAACAGGGCAAAACGCTTCTGTTTGTGGGGCCCGTGTGCGAGATCCCCCTGGAGTTACAGACCGAGGCGGTGGCGATGGAGTTGCCGTTGCCAGGGTTGGAGGAGATGCGGGAGGAACTGGTTGCCGTGCAGGCTGATCGGTCGGACCAGGGCGAGCCGCTCATTGCATTTGATGCGGCGTCCGAAGAACGGCTGCTCAAGGCCGTGCTCGGGCTGACGGCTCGCGAGGGCCGCAAAGCCCTGGCGAGGGCCCTGTTGGGACGTGACGCGGTGGATGACGAGGTTTTTCGGCAACTCGTGTCCGAAAAGAAACACCTCGTGCAGGGATCCGATCTGCTCGAGTTCCATGATCTCGAAGAGGGGCTCTCGGATGTGGGGGGGCTCGACGGACTCAAGGACTGGATCCGGCAGCGGGCTGACGCGTTCAGCACGCGAGCCCAGGAACAGGGAGTGCCGACTCCCAAGGGGGTGTTCCTCCTGGGCGTGCAGGGATGTGGCAAGTCGTTGATTTCGCGGGCGATCGCGCAGCTGTTAAGTTTCCCACTTGTCCGCCTCGACGTCTCCAACCTGTTGGCCGCCGACCAGGGGCAGTCCGAACAGAATATGCGGTACGTCCTCAACCTGGTTGAGACCATCGCACCGGCGGTGCTGTGGATTGACGAAATCGACAAGGGGTTTTCCGGTAGCGGAGAGACGGCCCAGGAAACCACCATGATCCGACTGCTCGGGCGATTCCTGACGTGGATGCAGGAACACCGTTCGCAAGTCTTCGTGGTAGCCACGGCCAACTCGATCCACAGGTTGCCTCCGGAAATGCTCCGCCGTGGGCGTTTCGACGAATTGTTCTTTGTCAACCTGCCCAACTTCCATGAGCGGAAGCCCATCTTCGACATTCATCTGTCCAAACGAGGCTGGAAGCCAGAGAAGTATGACGTCGACGAGTTGGCACGCCAGACCGAGGGTTACAGTGGGGCCGAGATCGAGCAGGTGGTGGTTACGGCGATGGTCGAGTGCTTCAACCAGGACAGAGTGCTGACTCAAAAGGACCTGGAGAATTCACGAGAAGAAACCGTTCCACTGTCGGTGACGATGGAAGAGCAGATCTTCGAGTTGCGGGAATGGGCGCGAGACCGCTGTCGGCCTGCAACGCCTGACAGCCGTGTGGTTCAGATGCTCGAAGAGGAACAGGGGCACACCGAGGAGGTGACGTTTGAGCCGGATCAGGACGAGGATGACAGCGGTGCGAAGTGGTTGGAGCTGGCCGAGTATGGCCAGGTACGAGCGGCGCTGGTGGAATACGTGCGGCTGCACGATGAAGTGGCGTTTTCTGCCCTTCTGCAAGACTTCGCGCCGTATATCGGAACCGAGGGTGATCAGGGGTTGGCGCTTCGAAGCGATCCGAACATTGTCCTGTGGTATGGAATCCCGCAGGAGTTGGCGGCGACGCTCGCCAAGTTGATCTCCTCACGCAAGCTGTTCGTGTTTCCGGCCCCGGCTGAAGAGTTGCGAGCCGAAAACGCACCCGGCGATCTGCCCATGATCGACCGGTTGCCCGAGGAACGGGTGGAGCGGCCGATGTGGCTGCCGGTGGTGATCAGTGATGTGGCCCCGGAGGGGGGGGCCGGACGATACGGTCACGTGGCACGGATGGCACTGAATCGCTAGCCGTGTGTCCGCGGTGGTCGGTCCGACCAGTTATCGCTTGGCCGCCTTGGCCTGCTCGACCTGGCGCCTGAGAGCCTTGAGCTGGTTGATGTCAATCACCTCAGGCTGGTTCTCGAGCAACCAGTCGATGTCGGCGAGTGCCTGGTCGTACTGGGCCTGGCGAAGTGCCAACTGGATCCTCATGCCCCGCTGTGCCCAGTTTTGCGGGTCGACAGCCAGGATGACGTCCGCGTACTTGCGGATGGCCGCCTCGTCGGACCGCTGGCGGGCACTGCCGGAGAGGTTGCTGATCATGCGGACGAGGATAGCCTGTCGCTTGGAAGCGGCGAGGAACTCCATAAAGGCGCGGTCGCGATCCTCACCGATCGGCGCCTTCTGGTAGGACTCGAGAATCCGCTGCTTGGCTTCATCGAGTGGCATGGTGCGTCCACCGTCAAAGACATCGATCAGCCGACCCACTGGCAATGTGACCTTCTGCTTGGGTTCAGTCTTCTTTGTCGAGCTGGAGCCCTTGGTCTTTGGAGCCTTTTCCTGGCCAATCTCTTTGCCCTTGTCCGATGCTGGCTCCTCGATGGGCACTCGGACGACAAAATGCCCGGGCAGCCCGACGCCCTGGACATCCAGCCCAATGCGACGGCCGAGTTCCATGAAGACGACGGAGAGCGAAATCGGGAGTCCTTCGCGGTCGTCAATCACTTCATTGAGGTAGCTGTTGGAGCGGCTGTAATAGTCAATCCGGCTGCCGTGGAATCCCTGTTCCTTAAAAAAGTACTGCTCGAGGGCCGCGGTCTTTTGCGCGGCGGTGGCTTTGTCGGGGAGGCTGGCTGACAGCTTGGTGGCCATGCGGTCAAACAGGGCGCGATACGCCTCGACATCGACCTCGTCGTTGTCGAGCCAGGCGATCAGGAGCGCAGCATGGAGCAGGTCGATCTTTTCGTCCGGACGCTTGATCGCCTTCTCGAGCGCGATCACCGCCCGACGGTGATGCACGTGCCCGGCCAACTGCCTGAGCCGTTCCGCCTGTTGTTCAAGGAGACGGGCGCGGTCCCGAAGCACTTGAGGCCCCGCGTCTCCTTCCGGCGCGATCTTCTCGATCAGGTCGCCCGAGAACTCGCCCTGGGCTGGCAGGTTGGTCACCAGCGCGGTGATCGCGTCGATGGCCTTCTGTGTGGGGCTGGTCGGGGGGAGTGACTTGCCGGTGCGGAAGGAACGGAATTCGGCCCGGGTGTGACGGAACTTGGCCAGACCCACGCCCGGGGTTCGGTAACGGGTGTCGTTGGTTTCGATGACGAGCTGGTCATCGAGGAAGCAGGAGATCTTCTCGGGAGTGACGCGGACCTTGAGCGTGTTCCAGGCCTTGGGGCGGTAGGAGGGAATAGGGAGCGTCTGCAGGATGGCCCAGGATGTGACAGTGGGGCCATCGAATCGGGTGAGTCGCATCTGGCCACTCGTCGGGTAGAACCCGTAGTGCCGGTCACTGCCGTCGGTGCAGAAGATCACGCCGGCGGCTCCGTCGTCATCATGGAGTTTCACCCGGACCTGGACCTCGTAGGTTCCACCGTCAGGTGCGTCGTGCTTGGAGAAACAGACGGCTCGGCCACCAAAGCCTGTGCCGCGATCTTCAACATGAATGCGGCCTGCCCGCTGTCTCCACCTGGCCCCGTAATGGACCTTCCAGTCGGCTTCATCCAGGGTGCCGATGGTAAGCCATCTGGTCATGGGGATCGGATTGGGTTTCTCAATCAGGGGCCTGAGGGCATTGATGGCAACGGCGAACCCGAGATTCTCGGTGAATCGATGTTTCATGGTGAGAATGCCGATGACCCGACCCTTGCTGTCGATCGCGGGGCCTCCGCTGTTGCCTTCCTCGATCGGCACGGCGAGTTGGATCATCGGTTTTCCGTCAATGTCCCGTGTGCCCGAGACGACGCCGCGGACGACGCTGAGTTTCAGGCCCAGGGGGTTGCCCAACGCGACGATGGGCTGCCCCTGTCGGATCGTGTTCGAGTCTCCGAGAGGCAGCGGCGTGAGTCCTTTGGCGTCGATCTTGAGGATGGCGAGATCCATGGTGCGCTCGGTCGCATGGATCGCCCGCACGGGGTACTTCTTGCCGTCAGAGGTCGTGACGCTGATGGGGCGGGCTTCGCCGATGACATGAAGGTTGGTGGCGATCAGGCCGGAGGCATCGATGACGAATCCGGTGCCAAGCCCTTTGCGGCGCCCGTCGCGGCCATCGAACTGGACGACGACGACGGACTTGAGTGCCTTCTCGGCGAGGGCCTCGACGGCGATGTCTCCAGGAGCGGCTTTGAGAGGCGTCTGATCGGTTGGTTTCTCTTGAGCCTTCGCCAATACGGGAGCGACCGTGAGCAATCCCAGGCAACTGAGAATGAGGCGTTGTGCAGCGAACACGGAGAGCCTGCGCATGAGCGGGTCCTGGAAGGAGTCGATGGCGAGCCATCGTATCGAAATCCCGAAGGGGTGTCATCGGGCACAGGCCTCCATGTCAGTTGTGTCAGTGGGATCGCCCACCGTAGGCGGGCGCTACGTGACAGCTGGGGGTGACAACGCCGGGTTGGTGTTGAGTCGTCCCGGGCTCGGCCGCATGCTGTGCGAGAGCGGCCTGGAGCTCACGTCCCGGACGCATGCATGCCGCCTGCCATGGGCAGTCGGGGACGGTGTCCGTTCTTGCTCATGCTCACCCACTGCGTCTTCGGAAGGCGCTGTGGTTGAGATGGAGTTCGAGGTGAACGGGTGATTCAGCAGGATGCGGTCACGGGCGAAGGGGCCGTCGGACCAGTGCCATGCCTTGTCCTCTCCAGAGGACAGACAGATCTCGCTCGCTCCAGGTCTCGTAGACAATTCTCGGGTCCGGATCGACGATCTGCAGCCGCTGTTCGTCGGTGAATCCGAGCAGGATGACCGAATGTTCTTCACCGGGATTCCAAACCCAGTTGGTGCGATAGTAAGAATCTGATGGCGTGTTGAATGGGAGACCGACCGAGAGGATCGAGGGGCCGGGCAGATTCTCCAGGAGAGTGCGAGCGTCACCCGAGAGGACGACCACGTCGAGATGCGTTCCCTGGGTCTTGAGTTTCAGGCCGCGAAACAAGCCGGCCCAATTGGTTCCGTGGGGGCCGGTCAGGCAGAGCCGGGCCATTTCTCCTTCCGTGGCCGAGATGCCGTGGATTTTCAGGAGAGTCGCGGCGGACGCCGGCGTGCACGTGGCGTGCGTGGTTTGCAGGCAGACTCCGATGTCGGTCCAGGTGTCCGCGCAGACCGGCGTTCTGGCAAGCAGTGGTGCGACAGACGCGTACCCGCCAGCGATCCACAGGGCCGCGACTCCAATGATCCGCCGCCAATGTTCGATCCGCCTCCAGACCACGCCGGCGAGGAATGTTGAGGCGACGGGGAGCCAGTTTCCGACGACGACGAGATTCGAGAATGGCAACCAGTGAGCCAGGCGGATGTCGTCCCAGAGGAATCGGACATAGAATACGGTCAATAGCACGGAGGTGACGGCCATTCCGTTGCCCACCCAGCGGTGCCCCGCTGCCAGGCGAACACCCAGTACGAAACTGAGCGCCGACAAGACGGCCATGGTCAGCAGTCCGACGTAGAGGTCGTACACATCCGGGTCCTGAACAAAACGACAGACTTATCTTGGCAATTTGCCGTGCCGAAGTCAGCCACCTCTGACAGGAATGGCCTGCCGGGATTGACGATTGGGGCATGGCTCGGGATCGTGCACGGTGTGGAATAGAGAGCGCAGACGTAGTTGGAGGGGAGCGTGACATGGAGTTGACCCGGGAAACCGTGACCACGGTGAAGAACGCGGTGAACCAGGAGCGGTTGCTGGAAACCGCTATGCGGCTCGTCGGGACGCCAAGTCCGACAGGCACCGCCGGTGAAGCTGCGGACGTCCTGGCGGAGATGCTTGCTGCTGAGACGTTCACGGTGGATCGACCTGTGGCGACGCACCCGGCAGCTCCAGCGGTTGTTGGAAAGCTCGACTCTGGCCGGCCCGGTCGCTGGCTGCAGTTCAATGGTCATCTCGACACAGTCCACCTGCCGTTCGTGCCTCCTCGTGTCGAGAATGGAGTGATGTATGGCACCGGTGTGTCAGACATGAAGGGGGGGCTGTCGGCTGCCCTGGAGGCGATGCGCGTCCTGCGGGACACGGGCCTGTTGCCACAAGGCGGCGTAATGCTGACCGCCCACGACCTGCACGAGGTGCCGTGGGGGGACGGGTCCCAGGTCGATGCGCTGATTGCCGAGGGGTACACCGGTGACGGAGTGCTGTTGCCTGAATACCACCGTCATAACTGCCCGGTCGTCGGACGCGGACAGGCGATGTTTCGTGTGACAGTGACGCGCGAGGGCGAACCCTGTCACGAGGTGCTGGGCGGAATCGATGCGCCGAGCGTGATTCTGGCCGGCGCACGGCTGGTGGAGCGGTTCGCCGAGATCGACAAGCGACTCTCGCAGGTCGTACACCCCCTGGCAGGGCGTGCGAGCCTGTTTGTCGGGCAGGTGCATGCTGGCGAGATGTTTAACCAGTCACCGGTGGAACTGATCCTGGAGGGGACACGTCGCTGGTTGCCGGGGACAGGCGTGGACGCCGTGCGCGAGGAGTTTGAGGCGGTCCTGGCAGACGTGGCCGATGAAACTCAGACCTCGATGACGACGCACTTCCAGGTCTCGCGAGACGCCTACGAGATTGCTGAGACAGAGCCATTGCACATCGCGTTTCAGGCGGCCTACACAAGCGTCTGCGGTGAGCCGTTGCCAACGGGGGCCAAGCCGTTTGTGGATGATGGAAACGCATTCGTGGCGCAAGGCGGTGTGCCGGCGATCACCCACGGACCAGCGGCCCTCGGGGCTCATACAATCAACGAGGAGTGCCCGGTCTCTGAGTTGGTCCGCGTGGCGGAGGTGTATGCCCTGGCGGCCCTGGTGTTCTGCGACGCCATTTAGTCCACCGCGGGTCGGCATTCATTGGCTCAGGCGAGCAAGGCCTCGACCACCTCGCCGTGGACATCGGTGAGCCGGAAGTCCCGGCCTGCAAAACGATAAGTCAGCTTCTCGTGATCGAACCCGAGCAGGTGCAGCATCGTGGCGTGGAGGTCGTGGACATGCACCACGTCATCCACCGCGCGGAACCCAAACTCATCGGTGGTGCCGTGGGCGATCCCTCCGCGAACTCCGCCTCCTGCCAACCAGCACGTGAAGCCGTAGTGGTTGTGGTCGCGTCCATTGAGCGCCGGGAGCTCTGCGACCGGGGTCCGACCAAATTCTCCGCCCCACAGCGTCAGAGTGGATTCGAACAGTCCTCGCTGTTTCAGGTCAGTCAGGAACCCGGCGATCGGCTGATCCCACGACCTCGCCAAGTCGGCGTGGCTCTTTTTCAGGTTGCTGTGGTTGTCCCACGGCTGGCTGGCGCCGGTCCACACCTGGACGCACCGGACTCCCCGCTCGATCAGCCGGCGCGTGATCATCATCTGCCGACCGTGTAGCGAATCGCCATACAGCGAGTGGATGTGTTTGGGCTCCTGAGAAATATCGAAGGCGTCGGTCGCGGCTGTCTGCATGCGAAACGCCAGTTCGAAACTCTGGAGCCGTGCCTCGAGCCGGTCGTCACCGGGTCGTCGGTCACGGTGACGCCGGTTCAGGGTGCCGAGCAGGTCCATCTGCCGGCGTTGGAGTTCCGGTGCGAGGTGGGAATTGTTGATGTTGGCAATCAGTTTTTTCACATTGGTCTGCTTGGTGTCGATGTGCGTGCCCTGGTAGGCACCGGGCAAAAAGGCGCTTCTCCAGTTGCGTGTCTCGAAAATGGGGTAGCCGCCTGGGCAGAGGACGATAAAGCCGGGCAAGTCCTGGTTCTCGGAGCCGAGTCCGTAGGTGAGCCATGATCCCATGCTGGGCCGAGGCAGCCTGGCGTCGCCACAGTTCATCAGCATCAACGATGGTTCGTGATTGGGCACATCGGCCTGCATCGACCGGATGATGCACATGTCATCGATATGGCGGGCCGTCTGCTCAAACAATTCGCTGACGGGGAGCCCTGAGTCACCGTGAGGTCGAAAACGAAACGGCGACCCCATTGCGGCCCCGGTTTTTCGTTCGGTTCTCAGGTTGCGCGTGGGCAGTGGCTTGCCGTGTTGCCGAGTCAGCTCGGGCTTGGGGTCGAACGTGTCGACTTGCGAGGGACCCCCGTTCATGAACAGGTGCACAACACTTGTGGCGCGAGGGGTGAAGTGCGGAGCCCGGGGTGCCAGGGGGTGCGTTCCCGGAGATCTCGGTCTCGTCAGATTCGTCGGTTCGGGTGTTGTAGGGGCGGCGCCGAGTTCACCCGCCTGCGCCAGAACTCCGGCGAGTCCAATGATCCCAAGGCGTGACCCGGACCGCTCGAGCAATTCGCGCCTCGACAATCCGGGGCGGTCCAACGGGGCAGGTGTGGAGGGGAAAGAGGACATGGCGTGAAGCCGTCGTGTCAGTCGATGAACTGGGACTCGTTGGACATCAGCAGGGCGTGGGCCACCGCGGTCCAGCCTTTGCCGGACTCATCCCCGAATGAAGCGACAAAATCCGAGACCGCTCGGGCTTCCGACGCGTCGGGCTGCCGATGAAACAGCAGCTGGAAGAGCTGGCTCGTCCGGCTCGACGAGCTGCCACTGGTGCGTGAAGCGAGCCGGCCCGCGAGGATCTGGAGACTTTGGTGGTTCATCAGGTGGAGTGCCTGGGGGGCGACAGTCGTTTCGTCTCGCCGTCCGCAGCTGGCCTGTGGGCTGGGAACATCAAAGGTCCTCAGCAAAGCGGCGGGATTCATTCGGTCGATCCGGCCATAGATCGACCGACGGGCATCGAGCGTCTTGCCAGTGAACATCGCTGGGCGGGGCTTGCCACCGAGGGTCTCGTCGAGGATGTCCGCATATGACAGCTGAGCGTCCCGCATCGCCTCAAATCCCAGACGCCGGCGATTCATGCGCCATAGGAGGTGGTTGCGTGGATCCACGGCGTGAGCCGCCGCCCGATGGTCGCTGGTCTGCCGATAGGTCGCCGAGGTCAGGATCAGTCGATGGAGACGCTTGAGGGACCAGTTGGCATCGCTTGTGAACCAGTCGGCGAGATAGTCGAGCAAACGTGGATGGGTGGGGGGGGCTCCGCGAGTTCCAAAGTCGCTGGGCGTGGCGACGAGCCCCTGGCCGAAGTGATGAAGCCAGATGCGATTGACGATGACTCTCGCCGTCAGTGGGTTGTCCCTGGAGGCGATGGCACGGGCCAGCTCGAGTCGCCCGCTTCCGGTTACGAATGGACGCGGCGGCCCGCGGCGGATAGCCCCTGGCAGCTGTCTGGGTACCGACTCCGCTGGGCGATTCGGATTGCCTCGCTGGAAAATCCGGGGTGCGTACATCTCGGGATTGTCTTCCAGCGTCATGGCCCGAGCCGGGGCCCCCTTGCCACTGATGAGCCAGTCCTCGAGTGCCTTGCGGAGCTTCTTGTAAACTCCCTGGGCCGGGCGGTCTGGCAGCAGCGCCAGGGCACCCCAGCCGAAGACTCTGGGGATGTTGGCAGGTGCTCCGGGAGCGTGGAACACCTGCCTGAGCTCCTCCCGGTCGTTGTCTGCAAACTTGAGTGGGGGCGGTTGTGACGCCTTGGTCGCCTCGTCGAGAGATGCTTGCCATGCGGTCTCAACGTCGTTGAGGACCTTGCTGTAGAGACGCGAGACGTCTTCGAGCGAACGGGGGGGGGTGGTCTTCAGTGCGTTGATCAGAAGCGAGTTGAGCGGAGAGGGGGTGTCGGTGCGGTCTTCGCCTTGCGCGGCGACCCATTTCTGAATGACGTCACGAGCAGCGTCGGCAAAGGGCGTTGAGTCGGCCAGTTCCAGCGCAGCCAGTTGTTGCCACGGGTGCCATACCCGATCGACTGCGCCTTCAACCACGGCCGCCTGCTCGAGTTTCTCCAAGTGCACACGCCATCTGAGCACGACCGTCGGATTAAGTCCTCCGGCCTCGACCAACAGCATGAAGTCGTCGGTGGGCGGCTGCGCCAGCGTCCTTTGGGCCTGGAGCAGGTACTCGCCCACCCGGCGCCGGGAGGACACCAACATGTCGGTGTGGGCCTTGACGATGAATGCGTGGAGAGCCTCGGACCGTTTGGTCAGCTCGGACCGGTAGGCTTTCTGGGACTGGTCGTCCTGGGACGTGGCAACGCCGCTGGCAACCACTGGCGGGACGAGGGGTTCCGAGGAGCTGCGAAAGACCCCGTACAGCGAGTAGTAGTCCGCCTGGGGGATCGGGTCGTACTTGTGGTCATGGCAACGCGCACATGTCACCGTCAGCCCCATCAGGCCACGAGTCACCACATCAATCTGATCGTCGATCTGGTCGTGCGTGTTGTTCATGAAACGTGGGCTGAGTGTCAGAAATCCCATGGCGGCCTGTGCATTGGGGCGGCCGTCCAGATCGAGTTGATCGGCCGCAAGCTGGTCGAGAACGAATTGGTCGTAGGGGAGGTCGGCATTCAAGGAACGCACGACGTAGTCCCGGTACGTCCACGCCCATGGGAAATCGCGAGACTCAAAGAAAACGTACCCCTTGGTGTCGGCGTATCGCGCGACGTCGAGCCAGTGCCGGGCCCACCGCTCCCCGTGGTGAGGGTTGGACAACAGACGTTGCACGAGTCTCTCGTAGGGCTCTGACAGCCTGTCGGTCTGCAGGACACGGTCGGGAGTCGGTGGCAGGCCGAGGACATCAAAGTGTGCACGTCGGGCCAGGGTGGTCGCGTCGGCTTGTGGCGACGGAGTCAGCCCGGCCTCGTTCAGCCGACGCCAAATGAACGCATCAATCGGATTTCGGGCCCAGCCGCGAGTGTCGACGCTCGGAACCGATGGCCGGGACACGGGGCGGAGAGCCCAGTGATCCGGTTCGCCCGCCTCTGCGGGCCGGGCGGCCAACAGTGGTGGCACGGCGACGACAAGTAGCAAACACCTGACATTCATGGCTGCCACCGTTTTAACGGATTCGCCGGCACGGCGATGCGCCAGATCGTTGCCGGTCGCAGCGCCAACTCCCTGCCCCTTTGCTGGCGATTCCGGTAGTGTCGTCATGGCCCGATCCTTGGTCGGGCCCAAGACGTCGTTCTCGAAGAAACCAAGACGTTGTCCTCCATTTAGCGGGAACCGAAAACGTGTCGAGTCGCCTGGCATTGATTGGATTTGGGACAGTGGGTCGCGGTCTTGTGGAGATCCTCCGCGAGAAACGAGACCTTCTACGTAATCGTCATGCATATGAACCGCTTGTCGTGGCGGTTTCGGACGTGTACCACGGCAGCTGTCACGATCCTGCCGGCCTGGAACTTTCCCGGTTGCTGGAATTGGTTGAAACACGTGGGTCCGAGCCGGGAGCGTTGCTCGGCTACAGTGAGACGCCGTGCGAGTGGGACAGTCTCGAGACGATCGCCAACAGCGGCGCCGATGCTGTCGTCGAGGTGACGGTGACAAATATCGAGACGGGTGAGCCAGCTCTGTCTCATTGTCGGGCGGCACTCGAGGCGGGGGCTCACGTCGTTACCACGAACAAGGGGCCGGTGGCCCTGGCGTGGAACGAACTGGCTGGCCTGGCCGCCTCGCGCGGTGTGCAATTCCGGTTTGAAGGGACTGTGATGAGCGGTACCCCGGTGATTTCGACCGCCTGTGAATCGCTGGCGGGTTGCGATTTCGCGAGAGTGCGTGGAATTCTCAATGGCACTACCAACTACATTCTGTCGGAAATGGAACAGGGCCGTCCGTACTCTGAGGCACTGGCGACGGCCCAGCAGCTGGGATACGCCGAGGCGGACCCGACGGCCGATGTTGAGGGTTTTGACGTGCTGGCGAAGGTGGTCATCCTGGCCAACGTCGTGATGGGAGCCGGACTCCGTGTGGATGACGTGTCTCGCGAGGGGATCACGGGGCTGGATGCCGCGGCGGTGGCCGGAGCGCCGGCGAATGGCACGCGCTGGAAGCTGATTGGGCAAGTCGAAACGGTCGACGGCCAGGTGACGGCTTCGGTGGGGCCCCAGGCGCTGCCGCTGGACGATCCGTTGGCGAGTGTTGGTGGTGTGACGAATGCCGTGACGCTCGAGACGGACCTGGCAGGACCCGTGACTGTCGTCGGTGCCGGTGCGGGCAAGGAGGCAACGGGGCTCTCGTTGTTGAGCGACCTGCTGGCAATCCACCGGGCCAGTTAGAGCACGACGTTGCCGATCCGGCGGTGACGTTCCAGGCGTTCAATCGCCGGTGTACAAACCGCCGTTGACGCCAAGGCTCTGTCCGGTCAGATACCCGGCGCCGGGAGAAGCCAGGAACAGGACGGTTGATGCAACGTCCTCGGGGTGGCCGGCACGTCCCAGGGGGATGCGGTCGATATAGGCTGTGAGCACATCGTCGGGCATGCCGCGGGTCATGTCGGTGTCGATGAAGCCGGGGCAGACAGCGTTGACGGTGATGCCACGAGGTGCGAGTTCGAGGGCGAGGCTCTTGGTGAGCCCCAGGATACCCGCCTTGCTGGCCGCATAGTTGGCGACGCCGAAATTGCCGGTCTGGGCGACCATCGACGAGATGTTGATGATGCGGCCTTGATCCTGGAGCAGAGGCAGGACGGCGCGGCAATTGAAGAAGGTTCCGTCGAGGTTGACGGCCAGCACGGCCCGCCACTCCTCGTCAGTCATCTTGGCCAGCGTGTGGTCGCGGTTGATCCCCGCGTTGTTGACCAGGACGTGGACGTGTCCAAAGTGCTTGCGAACGGTCTCGTAGAAGGCGTGTACCTCCTCCACGCGTGACACATCTGCGGTCATCGGGGCCACCTGTTCAGCGGGGAGTCCCGCAGCGTTTCTCCAGGCGGCGACTGCGTCGCGATGTTGTTCGGCGTCGTGGGCCGGGCAGCCGGCGACGACCGAGGCGCCGGCCTGGGCGAAGGCCAGAGCGATCGCCGCTCCGATTCCTTGCGAGGCGCCGGTGACAACGACGACCTTCTCGGCAAAGGTATCGGAGGCAAACGTCACAGAGCTGGCCGGGGGAGGAGACGAGGTCATGGCTTGATTTCCACGATCCAGATGTTGCGGTACCGAACCGGGTTGCCGTGTTGTTGCAGGAGGAGTCGGCCCGGGAGGTGGTTGCGGTGAGGGAGTCGGTTTTGAGAGGCGGGGGTTGGAGGCAGGATGAACTGGTCGTGGATCAGGACGCCGTTGTGGCGGACGGAGAGCACGGCGGGCGTTCTTTGCTTCCCGTCTGCGCCGACGCTGCCGAGCCGGTGTTCGACGTCATACGTTTGCCAGGCCAGCGGAGGAAGGCACATGTTGACCTGGGGCATGACCAGTTCGTGGATGCCGCCACAGCGACCGACGTGTGAGAGTCGTTCATACTTCCGGTTCTCGGTAGTCCAGCCAAAACTGTCGACAACCTGTATTTCCCAGAGTTCCTGCAGGTAAACCCCGCTGTTGCCCCGATGCATGCCACGCGCTGTGGGCATAAACGGTGTGCGAAACTCGAGGTGCAGCCGGTAATTGCCGAATTCTCGTTTGCTTCTTGTCCCCTCGACCAGCAGCCCCATGTCGTCGATCTGGCCGTCGACCCAGGCGTTTGTGTTCGAACCGTTAAACAGGACTCTGGCGTCTCGCGGAGGGCGTGCGCCCAGCGTGGGGGAGGCTCGTTGAACGCGGTGGCCCGACAGGTCGGCCGAGCCAGCCTTCTTGAGGAACGCCAGGGCCTGCCCTTTGAGTTGGCCGTCTTTGATCTCGCAACGGATGTTGTCGTTGGGGAACGCGAGGCGTTCGCCGTGCACGCCGTGAAGACGTGTGACATGGCCATTCCGGCGTCCCCTCAGGTAGAGACGGGTCATCCGATCCCACCCGGCGCCCGGGAGCCCGCCTCCGTGAGCGACCCCCTCGAATGTCCCGTTGCCCATGGCGATGATCTGGATCCCGATCCGATACGACTTGCCAACCGTCGCGACGTACTCTCCCTGCACGGCCAGGTCGGGGCCTGCGGAGACCTTGTTGAGAAAAGTCGGGTAGTTGTCCGCCGCGTGGAGTGGCATCGAGGCTGCCAGCACCATGAGGAACTCGAGCGGGCACAGTGGACGGGCTGGGGATGGCCTGGGCCGAGGGATGGAGATCACGTGACGGGCCTACGGGCTGGGGTATGGGAACGTCTCGGTGACCGGGGCGGCAGCCAATTCGACGAGGAAACTTGAGAGTCGTTCGACCAGGACGGCCATGAATGCCTCACCCGCTTCGGCGGTTGCTGGGTGCGGGTCACCCACGCCTGTGTTGGTTGTGAGAAGATGCCACGGGCGCGTGATCGAGACCCAGCCGCGATTCACGGCTTCGAACTGGGTCTCGCGCACCGCGCCCTCGTCTGCGTCGAGTGCTCCTGTTTCCGGATCGTGGGCCACCAAGTCGGGAAAGTAAGCCAGGGCGAGTGCCGTTTCCATCTCGCCGGCATGGTCCCCAGGGTCGGTGAAGAGTTCTCTTTTGGCGTCTTCGGCGATGCTGCGAAACCAGTCGCACTGGAAGATGTGCACCGGTCCAGTGGCCAATTCTCTCAGGACGCTCTTCAACTCGTTGCCACCGTGGCTGTTGAGCAACAGGAGTTTCGAAATACCGGCGCCGTGGACCGACTCGACCAAGTTGGAAATGACCTGTGTGAGTGTCGACGGATAGAGATTCATGGAGAGCGGGAAGCGATGCTGGTTGGTCTGCGTTCCATAAGGGATGGTCGGGAGCACCACGACGCGTGCCCCCTGGCTCCAAGCGGCCTCGGCCGTCCTGGAGGCGATGTGGTCCGATTCGAGGGTGTCGGTTCCGTACGGCAGGTGCAGGTTGTGTGGCTCGGTGGCGCCCAGCGGCAGGACCGCGACGTCGTACGCGGCGTCACTTACCTGCCTGTAGTTCGTTTCGGCGAGAATCCAGGGACGCATTGTGTGCGAGTCCGGCGCGGATGAATTGGCGGGGGAAAGGTCGATTGCGGTGCGGAGAATCCGTGAGGTCATCCCTGCGGCAGGCTGTCGTGGAGTTGTTCTACGACTCCGCCGAGAAATCGCGAGAGCCGCTCCGCGGCGTAGCGAGCCTGGTCGCGGAGTTTCAGAAGATCCTTGTAGCTGGAGGGACGCTTCCAGAGCGAGCCGAGGGCGGCTCCGATGCGGCGACCGGGCGTGGCGGCGAGGACCGAGTGGATTTCCTGGGGCAAGTCGACCGACAGATCGTCGCTGATGACGCGTACGGCCATAAAGCCCACGCCGTTGTCCCGGCAGACCTGCGCGACTGCGAGGCTTTCGAGATCGACGGCGAGCGCATCGTGCGCCTCGCCCAGCGCCTGCTTTTGGTCGACGGTCCGGACAACCTCGTCGGCCACGACCAGGCGACCTGCGTGGACTCCAGGAGGCAACTGGCTGGGCAGGCCGAGCGTCAGGGCCAGTTCCTGGCCATGCGTATCACAGATGGCATTGGCCATCACGATGTGGCCAATCTCGAGATGTGGAGCGAGCGCGCCGGAGAATCCACACGAGATGATATAGGGGGGTGTGTGGGCCTCGATCAGAGCCAGCGTGGCACGTCGTGCGCGGGCGAATCCGGGGCCGGATTCGACGATGGCCACGCGTGCGTCCTCGAAGCGACCGCCGCGAAAGGTGAATTCGCCGCCGGAGTACTTGGCCGGGGTGAGGCAGCGCTGGAGAAACGGGGCGAGTTCGATCCTGAGTGCTGAGACGAGGCCAACGTCGGCGTGAGCCCTGTCCTCGCCGGATGCAGACGGTGTCGCCTCGCTTCTCACCGTGTCACATCCTGCTCGAACGTGTCGATCACCTCCAGCAGCCGATCGACGGCCGCATCCGGTTGGGCATTGTACAAGCTGGCCCGCAACCCTCCCACGCTACGGTGGCCCTTGAGGCCCACGATCTCGGCGTGTTCGGCCAACTCGAGGAACCTCGCGTCTCCTTGTGGGCTACCGCTCGAGAAAACGACGTTCATCAAGGACCGGTCAACAGGCCTCGCGCGTGTCTCGAGTTGTTCACAGGCATCCAGGCGGGCGTACAGTCTTGCAGCTTGCTGGCGGTTGCGGGTCGCCATCGCTTCGAGTCCACCCGTCCCCTCAATCCAGGCCAGGACAAGGCCTGTGACGAAAATGGAGAACACGGGCGGCGTGTGGTAGAGAGACCCCGCGTGGGCATGCGTGCTGTAACGCAGTATGGTCGGCACGTCTTCTGCGACACGATCCAGGAGTGACCGTCGGATGAGGACGAGTGTGAGGCCAGCGGGGCCGAGGTTTTTCTGGGCGCCGGCGTATACCATGTCGTGGATGGTCAGGTCGATGGGTCTGGAAAAGATGTCGCTGCTGGCGTCGCAGATCAGTGGGATCTGAGGCGAGATGTCCGGTGGGTGCTGGAATTGCGTGCCGGCGATTGTGTTGTTGGACGTGTAGTGAACGTACGCGGGGTTGTCGGAAAGGTGCGGCAGGTCGGGGAGCTGCCGATAGTCGTGGTCGGCTGACGACGCGGCCACGTGAACCCGTCCGGTCGACTGGGCCGCCTCGATCGCCTTTTGGGACCAGATGCCACTGTTGATGTAGTCCGCGATGTGGGGGTGAGGCCTGAGGTTGCTTGGCAGCATCGCGAACTGCAGCGACGCTCCGCCTTGCAAAAAGAGAATCTCGACATCGGACGGGATGTCGGCGAGCCTCCGGATCCGGTCCCTGGCCGATTCGAGGACGGTGGAAAACGCATCTCCCCGATGAGATTGCTCCAGGATGCCTATGCCGGTGGATTTGTGAGTGAGCAGGTGGTCGCGTGCGACCTCGAGAACGGGCTCCGGGAGGACGGCCGGTCCGGCGGAAAAGTTGAATCGTCTGGCCACGGGGTCACGGCGATCGAGCGGGTGGGGATCTGGTCGATGTGTCCTTTGCACTGGAGGTGATATGCGGGGACAGGCGATGCGTCAATCCAGCGGACCGTCGACTTTCGGCCGACGTGGGCCTTGTATATCATGCGCCGGATGAACGACGCTGCCGACAGATCCTCCGCCCGCCCCGGCGCACGCTCGGGCCCTCGTGCCCAGCCCTTTCAGGCGCCCCAGGGGGACCTGGCCGTACTGCCGGGCTCAGGAAATCCAGTGCTGGCCCAGGCCATTGCCGATTGCCTCGACGTGCCGCTGGTCCCCTGTCACGCCCACGTGTTCAGCGAGGGAAACGTGTTTGTCCGCGTGAAGGAGAACGTGCGGGGGCGCGACGTGTTTGTCGTGCAGGGAGTGCATTTTCCGGTCAACGACAATTTCATGGAACTGTTGTTCTGGATCGACGCTCTCAAGCGGGCCAGCGCCCAGCACGTGACCGCGGTCATCCCATTTTTCAGCTACGCCAAGGGGGACAAGAAGGACGAGCCCCGTGTGTCGATTCGAGCACGCGTCTGTGCCGACGCGATCGAGGCGGCTGGTGCGGATCGCGTGCTGACGATGGACTTGCACAGCCCGCAAATCCAGGGGGTTTTTCGGATTCCGGTTGACCATCTCTACGCACGACACACGATCTGTGAGCACGTGCGGTCGATGGACATTTCCGATCTGGTGGTCTGTAGTCCCGACACGGGATTTGCCAAAGACGCCGTGGATTACGCCCGGGTGCTGGATGTGCCGGCCGTGTTTGGCAGCAAGCAGAGGACCGACCACAGCGAACAGGCCGAGGTTTTGGAGGTGGTCGGCGACGTTGAAGGCAAGAACGTGCTGGTGGTCGACGACTTTACGATCACCGGTGGTTCGCTGATCAGCGTCGGTGAAGTTCTGAAGCAACGAGGGGCTCAGGATATCTACGCCGCCGTCAGTCATGGCGTGTTTTCGAAAGGCGCGGCCGAGCGGATCGGTGGCAGTGTGATCAAGAAGATGCTCATCACGGACACGATCGAGACCGCGTTTGATCCGCTGCCGGAGAATGTCGAGGTGGTCAGCGTCGCACCCCTGTTTGCTTCGGCGATTCGTTCGATCCACGAACGGACGAGTGTCAGCCAGTTATTCCCCGACCCGAGAGGCTGACGCGACCGTGTCCGGGCGTCGGGCGCCTGGGGTCTGTTTTCTTCAGTAGTCGAACCGGTGTCATGGCGGATTCCGGACACAACGACCAGGCGGACAAACCGGTGACCGATCCGGACGTGAGTGGGTTGGCCGACGACCTGGCGTCGCACGGTGACGCGACGCCCGAGGCGCCGTCGGCGCCGCAACCGAGCGGTCAGAAGGCCAAGGGGCGAGGGGCCGGTGGGCGTCTGACCCCGATGATGCAGCGGTACACCGAGGTAAAGAACCAAAACCCGGAGGCCTTGCTGCTGTTTCGCATGGGAGACTTCTACGAGCTGTTTTTTGAAGACGCCCAGGTCGTGGCCCCGGTGCTTGGGCTGACATTGACCAGCCGCGACAAGAACTCGGATAACCCCGTGCCGATGGCAGGATTCCCCTACCATTCGCTCGACGGATACCTGCAGAAGTTGATTGCGGCCGGGTTCCGTGTGGCCATCTGTGACCAGGTGGAGGACCCCAGGACGGCCAAGGGCCTGGTCCGCCGCGAGGTGACCCAGACGGTCACGCCAGGCACGCTGACCGATCCCGCTTTGCTCGACCCGATGAGCTACAACTACCTGGCGAGTGTCTCGACAACCAGCTCGGGCATCGGCCTGGGGTGGCTGGAACTCTCGACGGGCCAGTTCCAGGCGACGGCAGTTACGCTGACGACATTGGCGGACGAACTCGCGAGACTGTCCCCAGCCGAACTGGTGGTGAGCGAGGACACTGTCGATGAACTGGGCGTCGCGTGGCTGGCCGAGCAGTTGGGTATCAGCCTGGCACGACGGGCTGACTGGCAGTTTGGCGCCGAGACGTGTCGCCAGACACTGCTGGACCATTTTGGGACGCGGACGCTCGAGGGATTCGACTTCGCCGATGACGACTTGGCCTCGATCACGGCCGCCGGTGCCCTGCTCGGGTACGCCAGGGAAAATCACCTCAGTGCCCTGCCCCACGTAGCGAGACTCGAGTCCTATGCGCGGACCGATTACCTGGTGATCGATGAGGCGTCCCGGCGGAGTCTCGAACTGACTCGGACATTGATCGATGGGCGTCGGGACGGAAGCCTGCTGGGCGTGATCGATGAGACGACCACGTCGATGGGCGCGAGAATGCTGAGCGAGTGGTTGTCGAATCCGTTGACGGACGTCGAGGCGATTTCTGGTCGGCTCGATGCGGTCGAAGAGTTGAGTGGGCAGCCGACCACCAGCCGTGAACTGGCCAGTGAGCTCAAGGGCATTTACGACCTGGAGCGCCTGACGGCACGCGTGGCCACCGGTCGTGCGTCGCCTCGCGACCTGGGCTGCTTGGGAGGGACGCTGGCGCGGCTGCCATCGATTCGTGAGATGCTGGCAAGCTGCTCCGCCGATCTTCTGGGTGAGCTCCTGCAACAGCTCGATCCCTGTGCCGATGTGCTCGACCGCATCTCACTGACTCTGGTCGAAGATCCCCCGTTGCTGGTCTCCGACGGGGGGATGATCCGCGACGGATTCGACCATGAGCTCGACGGCCTGCGGGACCTGGCGAGAGGGGGCAAGGAGTGGATCGCCGCCTACCAGGCGAGCGAAAGTGACCGCACGGGGATCCCCAACCTGAAAGTCGGGTTCAACAAGGTCTTTGGCTATTACCTCGAGGTGACAGCCGCTCACCTGGCAAAGGTTCCCGAGGAGTACATCCGCAAGCAGACGCTGAAGAATCAGGAGCGATATGTCACCCCGGAGCTGAAGGAGCACGAGGAAAAAGTTCTGCGTGCCGAGGAGCAGGCGGTCGCTCTGGAGCAGAAGTTCTTTGGTGCGTTGCGCGACGAGGTGGCGCAGGAATGCCTGCGGCTTCAACAGACGGCTGGCGTTCTGGCTCGACTGGATGTGCTCAACGGTCTCGGTGTGCTAGCCGCCTCAAGGGGCTACTGCCGGCCGACCCTGTGCGAAAAACCAGTCCTGGACTTGCGGGAGAGCCGGCACCCAGTCCTGGATCGAATCCAGCCGACCGGCGCATTTGTGCCCAACGATGTGTGCGTGGGCGGTGACACCGGGCATGTGCAGATCATCACCGGCCCGAACATGGCGGGGAAGAGTACCTTCATTCGCCAAGCGGCTCTGGTGACGATTCTGGCCCAGATGGGGTCGTTTGTGCCGGCCAAGGCGGCCCAGGTCGGAGTCGCAGATCGCGTGTTTGCTCGGGTGGGGGCCAGCGACGAATTGAGCAAGGGGCAGAGTACATTCATGGTCGAGATGACCGAGACGGCTCGGATTCTGAATGCCGCCTCCGCTCACAGTCTCGTGGTGCTTGACGAAATCGGTAGGGGCACCAGCACCTACGATGGGATCAGCCTGGCCTGGGCCATCACCGAGCACCTGCATGACCGTGTCGGCTGCCGAACGCTATTTGCGACGCATTATCATGAGTTGACCGAGTTGACCCAGACCCTCGGCGGCGCGGTGAATCTCAATGTGGCGGTGCATGAGCAGGAAGACGAAGTGGTGTTTCTGCACAAGATCGTGTCCGGGTCGGCCGACAAGAGTTACGGGATCCATGTGGCGCGGCTGGCAGGAGTGCCTGGTGACGTGATTGACCGGGCCCGGGTCATTCTGGACACCCTGGAGGCAGATCACCTGGATGACGAGGGGCGTCCCCGGATGCCCACCCGGATGTCTGATCCGACATCGAGTCGGCAGCTGAGCCTCTTTGAGCCTCAACCTCATCCGGTGATTGAGGAGATTCGGGACATGGATATCGATGCCATGACCCCCCTGGCGGCCTTGGAGAGTCTCGACCGCATTCGTCGCCAGTTGATCGACCAGCAGGGCGGCGGTGCCGGCTGAGTTGCTAACGCGTTCAGCCTGAGGTCTCGTCCAGGAAGGACTTCTGGACCGGCAGCACCGCATCCAGCACGCGGTCGGCGACCTCGCCCGGCAGGCCGATCGGGTCGACGTTGGCGATCAGCTCATCGTCGTAGAATTGCAAGACGGGGGTCGAGATTTCTTCATACACCTTGAACCGGTGCCGCACGACCGTCTCGTCAGCGTCGTCGGGGCGTCCCTGCTGGGCCGCCCTGAAAAGGATCCGTTGCACCAGGGGTTCATGGTTGTCGCCTGAGAGGTGCAGGACCAGCCGGACGTTCACGTCGTCGGAGATCAGCTCACACTGTGCGGCGTTGCGGGGAATGCCGTCGAGGATCAGCAGCTGGGTGGCCGGATCAAAGGCCTGCGTCTCGATCAGCGAGACGAGTTGCTTGCGCCAAAGCGAGACAGTGTACTGATCGGGGACAAGGTTCCCGTGCGATGTGTAGCGGGTAACGGCCTGCCAGTCGGCGGATCCGGGCTCAAGGCTCCGGAAGATCTCGCCGCTGGAGAGATGGAAGAACCCTGGCAACTGGCCCAACACTTTGCCCTGGGTGCCCTTACCACTTCCGGGCGCACCAAAGAGCAGGATGGCGTCTGGGCGTTTGGCTGTCATCTCGGGCCGGCTTGAACGCTGGAGCGGTGTGTCAGCGAGACAGGAACGCCACAACTTTACCAACATCGACCGGAAGGCTCACGTCCTCGGACGTGGGTAGCGCCGTCACGGTTGCCGAAAGATTGGACGCGTCGAGTTCGATCCAGTCAGCGTCGGTGCTCGAGCCCGATTCGAGCAGAGACGCGTAGAGGGCTTTGAGGTTGGGGCGGTTGCGAACCGTGACAACGTCGCCGGCCTTGAGCCGGATCGACGGGACCGTCACAGTGCGGCCATTGACTTGGAAATGCCCGTGGGCTGCGCCCTGGCGAGCCTGTGGACGTGTTTCGGCAAATCCGGCTCGACGGATGACGTTGTCCAAGCGACGCTCGCAGAGGATCAGGAGTTGTTCACCCGTGTTGCCCTGCTGTCGCTTCGCGTCGTCAAAGAGGCGGCGCAGCTGGCGTTCGCGGAGACCGTAGTAGTACTTGATCTTCTGCTTTTCCAGCAGCGCGATCGCGTAGTTGGACGGCTTGCGACGTCGTTGCGACATGCCTGGCGGATAATCACGGCGCTCGGCCGATCGTACGGCTCCCGAGTTCTCAAAGATCATCGCGCCGAGGCGACGATTGATGCGTGCTTTTGGTCCGGTATGCCGACCCATTCCGTCTCTCTCTTGGTGAAAACCGCTGAGGGCCATCGCCCACTCTGGAACCCGTGAATTTAGGTCCCACGGGCGTCCTTTTCAAGGGCTAGCCGTGGCCTAGGTGGACGGGGACGCAGGAGAGGAGGAGTCTTTGGGGGCGGTGTCGGGGACAGGAGACGCTGGGTCAGGCGAGGCTCCGGTAGCCGCCGACGCAGCGGCCTCTTCCGCGGCCAGGGCCTCGGCCGCGGCAACCTGTCCATCGTTGTCGACGACGATCGCGTCGACAAACAGCTTGGAATTCGGGACGTAGACGATGCGATCGTTGTAATCGAGCACGGTGTACCGCAGGTCGATCGAGCGGACACGGCCCTCGAACTTGCCGACGACGATGATGTCGTCCTGGTCAAACGGCTTGTAGATGATCACCATGACTCCGGCCAGCAGGTTGGAAATCGTGTCCTTGAGTGCGAATCCGAGTGCGAATCCAGTGAGTCCCAGTCCTGCAATGAGTGCTCCGACGTCAATGCCGAGCGTTCCCAGGGCGGAGACTGCGCCGAAAAGCATCATCCCAACCTTGACCGAACGGCCCAGGAAGTTTGACAACTCGTCGTCGATCCGATTGCTCTGACCGATCCGATGAATGACCTTCATCAGGATCTTGCCACCGAGCAAAAACAGCAGATACACGCCGATTGCGGCCCCCAACTTGGGGGCGAACTCGACCGCCATGTCTTGCACCTTGGTGAACAGGTCAAAGGACTCCGTCCTGATCTCTCCAACCTGGCCAGCAGCACCGTTGTCGACCTCAGCGAGCAGAATTGGGGGCATTTGTCTCGTCCCATACGGGCCAGTGGGGGCACTGTGCACGGCGGGACTATAGTTCTGCTTGCTTGGGCGTGAAAAGGTGGGTTTGTCGTGTGGTGTGGGTGGTTCAGCGACCTGGGCGGTAGCCGCGTTGGCGCAGGTCATCCAGCGGGTAGAACGTGTTTCTCCATCGAACCCCTCCCTGCCGGAGTGTTATCACCATGGACCTCAGGAACGCGAACAGGATGCCTGCCGAGGCAGGCAGCATCATCGGCATCACCCAGGGCTTCGAGCCAAACACGTGGGCTCCGCCGGCATAGGCCAGGTGAGCGACGATGAGCGTGGCCAGAAAGCCCCAGGCGGGCGGGCCTGAGACCGTCGCCACCACGACCACCGGGAAATAAAAGAGGACCGAGGCCGCCAGCAGTGCCCAGAGCGTTCTCAACACAGAATACTCAAGTCCGGCGAATCCGTTCTTCTCCAGGCCCGTGATGGTTGTCCACGCCGATTCCTGCCATCGGATCTGCAGGTGAGAGCCGGCGAGCAGCAGATCGGCCCTTGCACCATTCTGCTTGAGCAGTTGGCCGAGCTTCAAATCGTCGGCGACGTCGTAGGCGATCGGCTCATGTCCTCCAGCAGCCTCGTAGAAGTCTCGCCTGACGAGATTGAAGGCTCCCACTCCCGCATAAATGTGACGTGTCGGGAGTCTCATGAGCCAACTCTGGGTTGCCGCCGCAAAGATGAGGCCAAAGAGCGAGACGAGGGCTCGTTCGAGGTATCCGCCTGTGACCATGGCAGGGATCAGTGCCAGGTGGTCGAGCCGGTGTGCCAGTGCGAATGACAACGCGAGCCGGATGGTGGCAGCCTGGTAGATGACATCGCCGTCGGTGAACAGTATCCACTCTCCCGTCGCCGTCGTGGCTCCTCGGTGCATGGCATGATTCTTGCCGAGCCATCCGCTTGGGAGATGGTCCAGGTGCACGACCTGGATCCGGCCGTCGGTGGCCGCAAGGCGGTCCATGTGGAAGCCGGTGTCGTCTTCCGATCGGTCGTTGACGGCGATCACTTCCAGGCAGGGATAGTCGGAAGCCAGCAGGGACGCGAGGCAATCGGCAATCCGGTTTCCCTCGTCCTTGGCAGCAACGACAACCGAGACAGACGGGAGCGTACTGGGGGTGGCGATACTTGGGACAAGTCTTGAAAAACGGCGCCACCAGTGAGCCAGCAGCGGTAAGCCGATGCCAAGACTCCAGAGCCCGCACAAGGCCCAGCCGCTGATGATGAGAACGCGGTCCATGGTGGGGAATTGTAGCGGAGGGACCGATACACTGTGGCGAGATCGGGGAGACCGTGGCGAGAGCGAGGAGACCGTGGCGTGTCGAGACTGGTGAGGGAGCGTGCGATGAGCGGGCATGGCTTGGACAGAGGGTGTCTCGTGGCGACAGTGTTGTGTGGCCTGATGGGAGCCGCGGTGTGCGGGAACACCTTGGCGGGGGAACGGTTGGTGATTGACCTGCCGCTGGCCCGTGAGTTGCCGGTCGGGCTGCGAGTGCCGCTCAGGGGGTCTGTTGTGGGCGAGGCGACACCGGGGGCGGTGATGATGGCTCAGCACGACCTGTTTGGGCCGAATCCACTGGTCGTGCAATGTGACAAGGAGGGACGGCACGCCTGGCTGGTGGCAGCGGTCATGAAGACGTCCGGATTAGGCCGGCATATCCAGCTGGCGGGCCGAGTGCTGGATCGGTTGGACTCGAAGTCAACCGTCCGGTTTGACGTCGCGTCGCAGGTCGCCACGTGTCGGGATGGAGATCAGCCAGTGATGGTGTATCGCCGAACGCCCCATACGGCGGACGGGGGTAAGCACATCACGTGCAACTATTTCCACCCGCTGTTTGGACTCGACGGAGAGGTGTTGACCCAGGACTTCCCCGATGATCACCCGCACCACCACGGCGTGTTCTGGGCGTGGCACCAGCTGCTGGTGGGAGATGTAAAAGCGGGAGATCCCTGGGTCAACAAGGAGTTTTTACCCGTCGTTGAGAAGGTCTGGTCGCTCGACTCAGGGCCGGTGTTCGCCAGCTTGGCAACCCGTGTGTCGTGGACGTCGCCCAAGGTGGTTGACGGCAAGGGACGCCCAAAGACGATAGTCTCCGAAGAGGGACTGTTTCGCGTGTTCCATCGTGTTTCTGACGCTCGCCACATTGATTTTGAAGTCCGCATTACACCTCGGCTACCGTCGGTACGGATCGGGGGTTCGGAGAACGTGAAGGGGTATTCGGGCTTCACCGTTCGGGTACATCCTCCAGAAAAAATGGCCATCCATGATCGCCGTGGTCACCTCTCCGATGACGCGGTCGGATCCACAAGCCCTTGGGCCGATGTGAGCGGTGTCTTTGCCGGGTCGAAGCGTGTCTCTGGCGTCAGCATTCTGTGTGATCGACGTCTCCCGCAATTCCCCCCGAAATGGTTGTTGCGCTACTACGGCATGCAAAACGTTGCCTACCCTGGCCGTCACCCTGTGTTGCTGGACGCGAAGCGTCCGCTGATTCTCAGGCACCGGCTGGTGGTGCATCACGGTGACCACAAGTCTGTGCGTGCCGTAGATCAGCAGGCAGCATACGAGGCCACTGCCATCCCCTAAGCACCAGTCGTCAATATCGGCATAATCCTCCGGGCACCCAAATGCCGAACACTAGGTTCAGCGGAGTTGTGTGTTGAGGTGGGGTGCGATGTTGGCGCCAAGGAACTCAGGTGCTGTCGTTGTGACAGGCTTGTCCGTGGTTGTCCTCAGCTTGGCTGGGATCGTCAGTGGACAGGACGCCCCAGGGGCAAAGACGGGACCCTTGCTGCCTCGAACCGATGTCGTGGCGCCATTTCCTCGCAATCCCCTGAGCGGGCAGGCGGTCCTCTCGGCGACGCGGACGGAGATCCTTCGCGAGCAAAACGGCAGCTCCGTGACCGTGATCAGTGGAGAGACTCTCCGACGCAGCGGACGCGGCCTGTTGCACGATGCGCTGCGAGGAACGCCCGGACTTGATGTCGTGCGATCCGGGGCGCCGGGACAGCAGACATCGATCTTCATCCGTGGGACCGAGTCGCGTCATACCAAGGTGCTGTTGGATGGGATTCCTCTGAATGACCCGAGCAGTCCCAGCCGGGCCTTTGATTTTTCCAACCTGTCGGTCGACAACATCGAACGGGTCGAGGTGATCCGCGGACCACAGAGCACACTTTACGGTTCGGATGCCATCGGTGGTGTCATCAACATTGTGACGCGTCGTGGCCAGGGGGCTCCGAAGTACCGCATCCGAACACTGGGCGGGCGGTTCGGCACATTCCAGCAGTCCGCGGACATCACGGGCAGCAACGACCGAGTGTATTATTCGCTCGGCGGCTCCTATTTCGAAAACGAGGGCTTTACGACGGCAGCTCCGCGGCTGGGCAATACAGAAAAGGATGGTTTTCGCAATGGAAACCTGTCGGCACGCGTCGGGTGGTTGATCAACGAGCGGCACGACCTGGACGTGGTACTTCGTTACACCGACGCTGACACCCAGATTGATGGTTACCAGTTTCCGGTCGGTCCCGTGGACGATGTGTTGCGGAAACTGAAGAACGAGACATTCGCCTTGCGCACGCAACTCCGCAGTGAGTTGTTTGATGGCCAGGTGGAATCCAAGGTCGGATTCAACCACACCAACTTCAATCGTCGAGACACCAACCCCGGATTATTCGGCACACCGGCGTTTGATGGATCGACTTCGAAATTTGATTGGCAGGCCAACGTGTTGGCCTACGAGACCGACCGGACCCGTCACGTGTTGACCACCGGGTTGGACTATCTCGACGAGCAGGCCTCGTCGACCGGTGCCAGTCGCGAGGCACTGTATGCCACTGGATTCTACTTCCAGGACCAGATCGTGGTGGACGACAACTGGTCGACGGTGGCCGGTGCACGCTGGGATCGGTACAGCCAGGCGGGGCCCGCGAAGACGTATCGCGTGACGACCCGGTATACAGGCCGGGAGAGTCGCGCGGCCGTACATGGGAGCATCGGCACCGGCTTTCGTGCCCCTGCGATCAATGAGTTGTTTGATCCGAATCTCGGCAACCTGAACCTGCAGCCGGAAATGAGTTTCGGGTGGGATGTCGGAGTCGAACTGCCGCTCTCTGACTCGGATCTCGTGGTCGACGTAACGTATTTTCGCAATGACATCGACGACCTGATCGTCTACCAGTTTGACGGGACCGGGCCGTTCGGAGGGCACTTGTACAACGTCGACGAGGCTTTGACGGCCGGTGTGGAGTTGACCGCGGACTACAGGTTGGGCGCGTTCACGACGGCGTCATTTGGATACACATCGCTCGACGCACGGAATCGTACCACCGATTCTCGGCTCGTCCGTCGGCCGCAGAACAAGTTCCGCGTGGGACTTGATCACGAGTGGGCGGAGCGTGGTGTTCGCGTGTCGTTGAATTACCAATGGGTTGATCGTCGCGATGACTTCGACGGCGTGGGCATGATCACCTCGCTCGATGAGTATTCGCTGCTTGGCGCGATGATCACCTGGGACTACGACGACACGATGCAGTTGTTCGCACGGCTGGACAACATTACCGACGAGACCTACGAGGAGGTGTGGGGATTCGCGTCGCCTCGCTTTGGCATCTACGCGGGAGCGACGATCCTGCTTGGGGGAGACGACTGAGCAGCGGTGGGCGTTTGTCCGGTTGTTGTGCGTGTGGCAGCCATTGCCAGGGTCAACGTCGCTGAAGCAGGAAACGAAATGGCTTGAGTACGGTGATCGCGGCAGGTCGGCCGTTTCTCATCGCTGGCCGGAATCTCCATTTCCGGGCAGTGGCCACCGCCGACGCGTCGAGATCTGCGTGTCCGCTGGAGCGGTGGACTCGCGCCGAACTGACGATGCCCTGGGCGGTGATTTGCAAGACCACGATCACTGTGCCCTGGCGGCGTTCCGAGGCGGCGTCCGCCGGGTAGCCTGGGGCGGGGTTGTTTTGTAAGGGCGTCGGTAGTGTGGGGGGCGCCCCCTGGGATGCGTCATCAGCTGGGCGATTGATGGCCGGCGGTCGAGCGGGGGCGGGAGTCCTCGAGGTCGGGCGTGGTTTCGACGGTCTCGGCTGAGGAGCGAGCTGTGAGAGCAGGTCCTCGGAGGTCAGAGTGCTTCGAGCTCGCTGTGTCGAAGGCGGGGGGCCGGAGGGCGGTGTTGACTCTCGCGGTGGGCTGATGGACGTGCGGGCATCCGCGTGTCGCTGGAGCCGCGTAAGGCTCCGCGGCCGGGTGGAAACTGAAATGTCTGTTTGTGCCGTTTGCCGGGGCGCCGGCGCCGGTGGCCGAGGGGTGTCGTGGCCTGAATTCGTGCGCGGTTGCAACGGCAAGACTGACACTTCTAGTGCCAATGGTATTGGAGGGGCTGCATCCGGGGGACGTGTTGGACGTTCCTCAGTCGGGTTCCTGCGAGGGGGGGGCGCCGGCGGCATCCTGGGCACGTCGTCGGGGCGGGAGCGAGTGAGCGGTTGGCGGCGAACGATCTCGGGGGGGGCGTCCAGGGTGACCGGCGGAGGTGCTGGAAATGACGAGTTCAGTCGCACGGCTGTCCGACCGGCTCGAACTGTGGCGATCGGTGTGGTGCGAGGAGCTGGGGCATAGGAGAACAGGGCTCCGTGGACGAGACCACTTGCGAGCAGTGTCAGCAGCAGCGGATCGCGAAGAAGCGACATGGACGAGTGGGACGCCGGAGGAGCTGGGCGGGTGGACTTTGGCTAACAGTCCGGTTCAGAATACAGGAGGCCGGCGCCGGCGTCATCCCGCACCTGGCCTCTCGGCGATTCATTGGGACGGGCCGGTTGGACGGGCCGGCAAATCAGACGCAAGAGCTAGTCAATGGCCATGTGGGGACAGAGTCTCAGCGAATTGTTCGAGCGAGGGGGGCCGGTGATGTGGCCGCTGCTCGGCTGTTCGGTGTTGGCCGTCGCACTGGTGGCTGAACGGGTAATGGTCTATTGCGCGATGCGCGTCAATTATGACGGCCTGTTGTCGGAGCTGCGTGCCGCGGAGTCATCCGGGTCGCTCGATGCGGTTCTCGGTCGATTCAGCGGGTCACCGAAACCGTTGCACCGGGTGGTGGCCGTCTACCTGTTGCATCGGGACTCATCCCGCGAATTGAGAGACAAGGTGGTTGTCCGCGAGGCATCTGAGCAGGTGGAACGGTATGACAGACGGTTGAATTGGCTGGGCATCCTGACTCATGCGACTCCGCTACTGGGATTGCTGGGCACAGTGGCCGGCCTGGTCAGTGCATTTCATCAGATCGAAGTTAAAGGCGGTCAGGTTCAGCCTGGCGACCTGGCCAGCGGTATCTGGTCGGCGCTATTGACGACCGTCTGTGGCCTCTCGATCGCCCTGCCCTGTCTCGCGTGTTACCACCTCCTCCAATCGGTCGCGGGGCGAGCGGCGCTCCGGATGCAGTGGATCACCTCGCAGTTGGACGAGTGGGCGCGCGTGGCGGACGAACGTGGCGACGTCTCGCAATCCGAAGACACGTTTGAGGAGGCTTACCAGGAACCAGGCGGAGCGGCGAACTGAACGATGCAGCCAATTCCGCGTCAACGCACCGTGTCGCTGTCGATCGATCTGGGGCCACTGATCGACTGCGTGTTTTTGCTGCTGATCTTCTTCATGCTGAGTTCGACCATGCTGGCACCGGCGATCGAGTTGGATTTGCCGGACGCGTCGGTGGCTGGTGATGTGCAGGCGCCAGACATGGTTGTGACGGTGGATCGCCAGGGCCGGATGTTGCTCAACGGCCGGGAGATCGCCATCGAGACACTCTCCGAGTCACTCAGGCCACTGGTGGCGAGGGCGCGTCGGAAAGTTGTGACATATCGCGGAGACGCAAGGTCGAACCACGCGACGTTTGTGCGGGTCCTCGAAGCGGCGCAACAAGCCGGTGCCGTTCACGTCGATGTGGCACACGAGGTGGTGGTTCCGTGAACTGCCAGCACTCGGGCTACTAACCGGTGGCTTCGGGAAGAATCTCACGGATCGGTTGCCCGTGTCCGTCCTTGGTGGCAAAGAACGGTCTCTGCTCGATTTCGATGTTGTAACGAGGTGAGATCCCCATGGCGGCCAGGATGGTGGCATGGAGGTTCGGGATCGACACGGGCTTTTCGATCGTCGTGCAGGGGCGTTCGTCAGCCGTCTTGCCGTAGGCCAGGCCCTTTTTTACGCCGCCTCCAAACAGGAGCACGCTTCCGGCACCGGTGAAATGGCGGTGCATACCGTAAAACTTGAGCTCGTCGATGACCGCTGGTTGCTTGACCTGGTCGGGCACACGCTTCTCGGGCTTGCCTTCCATCATCACATCGCGGCTGAATTCGCTGGCCAGGACGACCAGGGTGCGGTCCAGCAGGCCTCGCGACTCGAGGTCGAGTACCAGTTGGGCGATCGGGCCGTCGATCGTCTGCTTCATGGTCCGGAGTCGGGTGTGGCCGTTGTCGTGCGTGTCGAAGCCCAGGAAGGGAATATATTCGGTGGTGACCTCGACAAACCGTGCGCCTGATTCAACGAGTCGCCTGGCAAGCAGGCAACCCTGTCCGAACGGGCCGGTGTTGTACTTGTCAAAGCTGGATCGCGGCTCCCGTTTCAGGTCAAAGGCGGCGGCGGCAGGCGAATTCAGCAGGCGGTAGGAATCGTCCAGGGCCCGCAAGAGGCTTCGACGCTGGTATCCGCTAACCTGCCGGGCGATCGGTGACGCCTCGACCAGGCGGCGGTAGGCCTGGTAGCGTCGGCGAAATCGCTTGAGGCTCATTCCTGCCGGTGGTGTCACCGCATCGGTGGCCTGGCGCGGATCGGGTACGCGAAACGGCCCATGCTGGCTGCCAAGAAACCCAGCTGTCTGAAAAGCCTTGAGTTCTTCGGCTTCGCCATTGCCCTCGTATCTCTGGCCAATGTCAATGAACGCCGGAACGGCTGGGTTGCGTGGGCCGAGGGCCTGGGCGATCCAGGCCCCCAGGTGCGGGGCGGCGACAGTCAACGGAGGCTCGTAGCCGGTATGCCAGTGGTACTGGTGGCGTGAGTGGAGGATCTTGCCGAGGTCTCCGGCGACGGCGGTTCGTATCACCGTGCCGCGGTCCATGACCGCAGCAGTTTTCTCAAGACCCTCGGAGAACCTTGTGCCGGCAATGGCAGTGGGTATTGAAGGAAAGGTGCTCAACACGTCCTTGGCGGGTAGTCCTTTCCGAAACGGAGTGTGTCGCTTCGGGTCAAAAGTCTCGGTGTGCGCCATGCCGCCAGCCATCCAGAGCACGATGCAGGCATCAGCTGTCGGCTTCGGCGGTGGAACGTTATCAGCAGCCACGCCGGGGCGTGGTGCACCGGCGGCCATGGCTCCGAGTGCCGCGGTCGAGGCGGTCTGCAGAAGATCACGGCGAGTCCAGGTGGGCTCTGACAGGTCGAAACGATTCATGGCGTGCCTGCGGGGCAGTCGGGATGGTTGCTGTGGGCTGGTGTCCGTGCGGCAGTGGACATCAGCGGATCAGCTGGAATTCGGGGTGCATGAGCAGTGTCCAGAGGACGTCTTCCAGGCCGTCAGCGGTGACCGGTTGGCCGGCGAGCTTCAGTGCCAGGGATCGTTCCGTGGTTGACGGTGCACGAGACAGCGATCGCTGGAACAACTGGTTGACGACGTGGTCGGGGTTGTCGGTGGCTTTTGGAAGCCACCGAGCTGCGCCGGCCTTGAGGGCGTTGTCGAGTGTATGCCCATTGGTTAATTCCATCGCCTCGAGCATCGTGGCCGCCGAATCCCGTCGGGTGACAATTTGTTCGCGGTTGGGGCGGCCCATGGCACGCTGCAAGGGGTCGGGCATCACGAAGGCAGCGCGGATCCGTAACGGCCGATTGTCAGAGGCGTCGGCCGCCACGACGGCTTGGAGCAGCGGCAATTGCCCACCCTGCCCACGACCGTCACGCTTGGTCATCTGTTTGGTGACCGGCAAGGGAGTGTCGGACAGGACAGCTAGAGCATCGAGGAATTGTTCTGCGGTCATGCGACGGATGAGAGGTCCGGCAAACCGGTAGGGCTGGTCTCTCGCGGGCCGAGTGACCGCGTCACGCTGGTACGCCTCGGATGTGCAGATGGTCTTGAGAGTGTGCTTGAGGTCGAATTTGTGGTCAGCCAAGTCTTCGGCCAGCCAGTCCAGGAGCCCGGGGTTCCAGGCGGACCGTTCCATTTCGTCGACCGGCTCGACGAGTCCATGGCCCATCAGGTGTGCCCAGAGTCGGTTGACGATCGTGCGGGTGAAGCGACCGTTTTGCCGAGTTGCCAACAGGTTGGCGAGTTGCTTGAGCCTTTCGGGGCGCGGGGATTGTGCGACGATCGTGCCAAGCGAGGGAAAGAGAAAACCAACCCGTGCCGTCTTTCCCGTGGGTTTGTTGCACCGATGCAACTCGAGTGGTTTTTCGGCGAACACGGCTGCCAACGCGTATGCGTCGTCCAGCTTCCAATCATTGATGAAACTGTCGTGGCAGCTGGCACACTTCAAATTGGTGCCGAGAAACACTTGTGCGAGCCCCTGGGCCGCCTGGATCTCTCGCTCCTGGCTGGCATTGACCACACCTCGCCATCTGATGCCACGAATGAACCCGCCGGATCCGTCGACCGGGTTGACCAGCTCTCGAGCGAATTGGTCGAAAGGAATGTTGTGGTAAAGAGATCGGTAGAGCCAGCCTGTGATTTGTCTGCGGCCATCGTCGATGAACCCGGTACCCCGGTAGGCATTTCGAAGACAGTCGTTCCAGAAGACCATCCAGTGGGCGGCATAAGCCTGGCGATCCTGGAGGAGACGCTCAATGAGTCTCTCTCGCCTGGTATCCGGTGGATCGGCCCGGAATTGCCGTAGTTGTTCAGGAGTGGGCAGAAGCCCGACAAGGTCGAGATGGATGCGTCGGGCAAATGCGGCGTCTGTCAGCGGGGCTGCTGGGCGAGGCCCGGGTGAAGCGAGCGTCTTCGGGAGCGTGAGCAGCAGGCGGTCAATGATGTGGTTGGGGCCGTTGGCACGAGACGGAGGGAGAACGGGTCGCGTGGGGGCGACATTGGCCGTGCGTGTGGGCGAGGCGGCCGCCAGGTCTCCTCTGTCGATCCCCTGGAGCAGCAGCCCCATCGAGGCCAGCAGCAGGATGGGCCGGAGTGTGTCGTTCTGCCGCCTCATAAGTGGCCGTCCGGAAGGGGGGGCTGTCAACGCAGAGGATTATAGCGAACGGCCTCGTTCGGCGCATGATGTGTTGTGGTCCGGTGGTCCGGGATGGTCGGAGGGGCGGATTGTCTGCTCCGAATGCAAGCGATACGATGGCGTGAGTGGACCCGAAGTCATCATGAGTCACTTGGGATGTCTCACGCTGCCGCCAACTCCGCCGGCTTCCAACTGCCGAGAGGCTTCTCGGACGTGTTGGCCATCGACAACGCCGCCGAGCGGTTTGCGGAGGCCCTGAGCGTAGCGGAAAAAAGCATTGCGGCTGGTGTCGACATTGAGTCGGCCCCTGACCACGCGGCGATCTTCACTGATCCGCCGCAACTGGTCGCCGGACCTCTGAAGCGGATTGGCTATCGGCTCGGTTGGGATACCCGCTGCTACCCTTCCCCGGTGGATGGGTTTGACTACATCAACGTGTCGGCGCGACTGGATCCGGCTTCGGTGGCGTACAGAGAGGGCTGGTTTCGCTACGTGGCCGTGGTGCACCCGGTTGACGAGGCGGCGTCTGAACAGATGCTCTCGCAGGGATACGGCAATCCGTTTTTGCATCACCTGACTCTCGGCATCGTGGCACCTCCACGCGGATGCGCCGACGAATTTGAATACGCCGGACAGGTTGTACGGTTCATGGCAGACGCTCGTGGACGTATGGCCGACGTGATTGGCGATGATCCCGGGCCCCTGATCGCGGCGCTGCCGGTGGATGTCGTTTCGGATCCGAGGTTTGCCGAGGAGTCCGGAAACTGGGTGGCCGGCCTGTCCGCTGAGGAATTTCAGTTTCAGGTGATGCAGGGAGGCGGCATCCTGGTGCAGTACTTTGTGCTCACCGGGGGACGGATCGAGGTGGCGTTGCGTTCCGGCACGACCCAGACATTCAATCCCTTGAGCGTCGACAAGATCTCTCGCGACGAAATCAGCACCATCCAGGACGACAGAACAGTCGATGCAGATACGGTCATGTGAAGCCCAGTTGCTGGAGCTGCCCCTGGATCGCCCCGTGGTCTCGGGAATGTCAAGCGGCGGTCGTGGAGATGCGTTGCGAACGATCTTTATGCCGGTCGTGACATTGACGACCGAGGATGGCCAGGTGGGGCGTGGCTACACCTGGACGCTGTCAGCCGGCGGGACAGCCATGAAACTCGTTCTCGAACAGGACGTGGCGGGCCTGGTGGTGGGCCAGTCGGCGTGTGATCACGAGAAGATTCTGTATGATCTCTACTGGAAGACCCAGGGCGTCGGGCGTCATGGTCTGGTGCCCCAGGCGATCGCGGCTCTTGACCTCGCCTTGTGGGACCTCAAGGGGCAAATGGCCGATCTTCCGCTGTATCGTTTGCTCGGTGGGCTGCGTGACCGGGCCCCCGCCTACGGGTCTGATGGCGGCTGGTTGAATATGAGCGTTGAGGAGATGGTGTCGGCGGCTCGTCAGTACCTGGAGATGGGCATGCGGGGCGTGAAACTGAAAGTGGGGCATGACGATCCGAGCGAGGACATGGATCGAGTGGCTCGTGTTCGGGACGCCTTGGGGCCTGAGGTGTGGATTGCCGTGGACGCCAACCAGAGATGGGACCTGCCAAGGGCGAGCAGGGCCGGGCGTGCGTTCGAGGAGTTGGGGTGTGCGTGGTTCGAGGAGCCGATGCTGTGTGACGACGTGATCGGGCACGCGAAACTGAGCCGGCGGCTCGACATCCCGATTGCCTTGGGCGAAACGCTGGGGTCGCGGTTTGAAATTCACAGGTTTCTCGAGGCGGGTGCGGTCGAGGTGGTCCAGCCGGACCTCGCTCGAGTTGGTGGCGTGACGGAGTTCTTGAGGATTGCGTCACTGTGCGAAACCTACCGCACACCGGTGGAGCCACACCTGATGATGGAGGCCTCGGTGCACCTGGCATGTGGAGTCCCGGGCGTGAGTGGGCTCGAATACATGCCGTGGCTGACGCCGGCCTTTGCCGAGCCGCTGGTGTTGGAGGACGGCTGTCTGCTGGCACCACGGGGCCCCGGCCTGGGGCTGGAGGTCAGTGGCACGCTGATGGAGAAGTACCGAGTCGCCTGATTAGGAATACGGTGTCGAAGAGATGTCAGACTGGGATGCAATTCTGCTGGTGGCGTTTGGCGGTCCGGAAGGCCCTGAGGACGTGCTGCCGTTTCTGGAAAACGTGACACGCGGGCGTCGCGTGCCACGTGAGCGGCTTCTCGAGGTCGCCGGGCATTACGATCATTTCGGGGGCGTCAGTCCGCTCAACGACCAGGTGCGCCTGTTGATGTCGGCACTGGAAGTCGAGTTGGCGCGGCGTGAGATTGACCTGCCAGTCTACTGGGGCAACCGCAACTGGCACCCCATGCTGGGTGACGTGATGCGGCAGATAGTCGAAGACGGGCGTCGCCACGTCTTGGCGATCGTGTTGGCGGGCTACAGCTCGTATTCGAGTTGCCGTCAATACCTGGAGAACATCGACGAGGCGCGGAATGCCGTTGGAGCGGGGGCGCCCGAAATCGGAAAGACCAGGGCGTTTTTCAACCACCCGGGTTTCGTGGCCGCCTCGGCGGACGGTCTTTCGCAGGCGCTCGCCGCCCTGCCGGACGCACAGGTGGCCTTCACGGCTCACAGCATTCCGTCGTCCATGGCCGATGGCTGTGCGTACGCGGCGCAGCTGACAGAAACCGGTCGCCTCGTGGCGGAGGCGTGCGGATTGGGGCCCGAGCAGTGGGACGTGGTGTACCAGAGTCGAAGCGGACGTCCGCAAGATCCGTGGCTGGAACCGGACATTCTCGACCACATGCGTTCCCTGCACGAGGCGGGCGTTTCGTCGGTTGTCGCCCATCCGATCGGGTTTCTCAGCGATCATCTCGAGGTGCTGTACGATCTGGACGTCGAGGCGGCCGAGTTGGCTGATCAGCTCGGGATGTCTTTCGTCCGGGCTGCGACCGTCGGAGTGCACCCGCAGTTTGTTGACATGCTTGGAGAGCTGGTTGCCGAACGCCTCAGTGACGGGCTGCCGCGGCGCGTGGCCGGAGTGATGGACCCGTGCCCCGACGTGTGTATGACGACTTGCTGTCCCTCAGGACGGCCCGAAAACCGCGGACCGTGATAGGCCGGTCTTTGTTCTCACGTCCAACCTGAAACGCCGCGTGGAGTGTCTCGAGGTTGAGGTCGGGGGGCAGACGGTGGCAAAGGTCCTCGGCGAAGTCTTTGCTGCGAACCCAGAATTGCGTGGATATGTTGTCGATGAGCATGGACGGACTCGTCGACACGTCGTCGTGCACGTCAATGGGCGGGCGAGCGAGAATGGAGTCCGGTTGGGGGATACGACATCGTGTTTCGACATGGGTTGGCCATCGACCGGACGGGAGAAAAACTGGTGATGGGGGCCAGCACCGGCGGGTTGTGGTTTAGCGACAACGCCGGGGAGAAATGGGGGTTGGTCTCCGGTTACTTGCCCCAGGTCTATTGTGTCGAGCACGTGGGCTGAGGCAGCCCGAGGTGCGGTCACCGGCCTGGTGCAGTAACATCGACTGTTCTTCTCCCTCTCTCCACTCACCTGTCGTCCACACATGTCACGAGAAATCGGCGTCGGCGTCATTGCGATGGGGTGGATGGGCATGACCCACTCCCGGGCCTACAGCCAGGTGCTGAATCGGTTCCCCGAGGCGGAGGCCAGGCCCCGGCTGGTAACCTGTGCGGATACCGATCGTGAACGAACCCTGGCGGCCTGTGAACGGTTTGGATTTGAACGATCCACAGGAGATTGGCGCCAGGTGCTGTCGGACCCTGAGGTTGAGGTCGTGAGTATTACCTCCCCCAATGCCTGGCATCGCGAAATGTGCCTGGCGGCGATCGAGGCGGGGAAACACGTCTTCTGTGAGAAGCCTGTGGGGCGTGAGCCTGAGGAGACCCTGGAGGTGGCGAGAGCGGCGCGAGCCAGTGGGCTTACCACGTTCACCGGGTTCTGTTACCGCTGGAGTCCCGTGGTTCAGCATCTCCGCGACCTCATCGTCTCGGGTCGCCTTGGCGAGATCACGCACTATCGTGGACGGTTTTTTTGCGGTTACGGGCACAATCCCCGGAGTGTCCGGTCATGGCGGTTTGAGCGCGAAGTGGCCGGGTTCGGAGTCCTGGGCGACTTGATGTCACATGCACTCGACATGGCTCTGATGCTGGCAGGGCCGATCGCCAAAGTCGTGTCCCAGGAAACGACATTCGTGGCTCAGCGGCCGTTGCCGAGCGAAACGGGGACACATTTCAGTGTGCAGGAGGGTGGGCCGACCGGCGAGGTTTCCAACGAGGACTATGTCGGGGCGCTCGTGCGATTCGCCAACGGCGCACGCGGATCGTTGGAAGTGTGCCGGGTGATTGGTGGGTCCGATTGCGAGCACGCCTTTGAGATTAATGGCACTCGAGGCGCTGCCCGCTGGAGTTTCGAGAGGATGAACGAGCTCGAGTTGCAGTTGGACGACCGGGATTCGGATCTCCCAGGCTATACGACAGTCCAGACGCGTCCCGGCTTTCCCCGTCACGAGGACTTCAATCCTGGAGGAGCCGTCGGATTGGGATATGAAGACCTGATGACGATCGAGGCCCATGAGTTCTTGCAGTCCGTGGCGACCGGTGTGCCGGCGGAAACGGGGTTCGACCAGATCGCGCGTGTGGCACGAGTGCAAAAGGCGATGGCCCAGAGCTGGGAATCCGGCCGTTGGGAATCGGTGTCGGAGACCGAGGAGTGAACAAATGAGACTGGTGCAGTTTGACAGGACGGGCCGCGACGCGGGACGTGCGGTGGGAGTTGTCGAAGGAGATGTGGTCCGCTGTGTCACATCTGTGGACGGAGCGTGCCACTCGGTGTTGGCAATGTTTGATATCGCAGTGGCCGAAGGCGTGTCCCTCAACGCTAAGCTGTTGGAGCTGCTCCAGCAGGACGGGGTCGAAGAGAGCGGTTACGACGAGCTGCTCGCGGGTACGTGGGACGGCGAGGTGGCCCAGTTGCTCCCCCCAGTCGATCATCCGGACCCTCGCGGATTGCTCGTGTCGGGAACTGGGCTGACGCACACCGGGGGCATGCAGTCACGCGACGCGATGCACAACGACAGCGGAACGGAGTCCGAGGAACCGCAAACAGACTCTGCCAGGATGTTTGCCATGGGCATTGCGGGCGGCAAGCCTCAGGACGGTGAGCGAGGCGCCATGCCCGAGTGGTTTTATAAGGGGAATGGGACGACTGTGCGGGGCCCGGGTGGCACCATCGATCTTCCCGCGTTCGGACGGGATGGCGGCGAAGAACCTGAGTTGGCCGGGTGTTACGTGATCGACGCGGCTGGCGTGCCACGTCGACTGGGATTCACGCTCGGTATCGAGTGGTCGGATCACGAGACCGAGAAGATCAATTACCTGTATCTGGCCCCGTCGAAACTGCGCACCTGCGCTATTGGCCCAGAGTTGATCACGGACTTGGAATTCCGCGATGTGGGGCTCGAATGTGAGGTGACGCGGGATGGTGAGGTCCTCTACGCGAGCGGACTGCTCAAAAGCGGTGAGGACTACATGTGTCATTCGTTGGCTAACTGCGAGGATCATCACTTCAAGTACCCGCAACACCGCGTCCCCGGGGACGTGCACGTCCACTTTTTTGGAACCAGCAAACTGAGTTTCAGCACACGCACGTGGAAGTACCGGTCTGGCGACGTGGTCACACTGTCGGCCCCAGGGGTCAGCGCTGCTCTTTCTGTGACGGTGGCGGATGCGGCGCCGGAAGCCTCCACACCCGTCCGGGTTGAGCCGGCTTGATCTGGCCGGATCTGGTCTTGCCACACATCAGTGGCTTTTCGTCTTCCGGGCGCAAAGACAAGGGGCCGAGCCCGGGGGGCTCGACCCCTGTCCTGCTGCTGCAGCCGGAACGCGGCTCCCTAGGGAGCCGGGGCCGGCGGCGGAATGATCGGCTGCTGCTGGGCCGGAGTCACCGTGACCTGAACCGGGTTGGCCACGGCCCCGTCGCCGCGGACGACGACGATCTCGGCGGTTGTTTCACTGGCCAGTGGCAAGGCGGGCAGCTTGAAGTGGACGCCCAGGTCGTACCAGCCGTAGATCTCGGCCTGCAACTCCAGTCCATTGATGTGGACGATGATCTCGCCAGGCTCGGGCCCGAAGCCCTCACCGGCGATGTCGATCATGCTGCCGGGTGTCCCGGACGTGACGTTGGTGGAGAAGGCGGCGGGGTCGACCGGCAGGACGTCACCGCGGGCCAAAACCGCACCGTTGTTCTCCTCGAACGCCTCGTCCACGTCGCGGTCGGAATCGACCAGGACATGCAGGAAGCGGAAGGGAATCCTGCGGTTCTCTTCGTCTCGGCCCAGTGTGCTGGCCGCGAAGGGGAGCCGGATGTCGACCGACTGAATCTCACCCGCTTCAATCTCGTCAATTTCCACTCCGGCACTCGGAACATCGCTGGAGGGGTCACGTGAGTTGGATGCGAGAAGTGTGATGTTGAAATCCTTGCGGAGTTTTCTGTCGTCGTTGTTGCGGAACCAGACGCGGTAGCGAGGCCCCATCTCCTTTTCGGGGTGCCCCGCGTCCACGAATCGGACGGCGAGCATCTGCAGATCGCGACCATCAGACTCGACGGCCGGTACATCGACCCAGGTGCCGCTGGTGACCACAGGGAGGCTGACCCACACCGGGTAGTTCCAGGCAACCCAGGGACCACAGGGACGGCAGACGATCGGTCGGCAGAAGATGGGGCGAGGGTCGCAGATCGGCAGGCACGTGTCCCACCAGCACCACGAGACCCAGGGGTTCCATCGCGGCATCCAGCAATGAGCCGGGTAGCAGGCCGGGCCGGCATAGAAGCTGCCGAAATGGAAGCTGATGAAGCTGCTGTGGACGTGGCCATGGTGGTGGCGGGCGTGCCAGCCACCATGACGACTCAGAGAACGAGACAGGTGGAGTCGCCGGGCGACGTCGCCGCGTCGAGACATCTCGAACTGGCGGTTGAAGGCCAACTTGCGGCCAATACGCGTCTCGGACAATGACCTCAGCTGGCCCGATTTGAGCCGGTCGGCGAAGTTGGTGCGGCGGGATGCTGAGGCAATCTTCCCGGAAAGACCACGAGGTGTGTTCAGCTTTCCATTTTTCTCGATTCGGGCGACCGGTGGCGCGGTTCGCCTGGAGGTCTTTCCACTGAGCTTGAGCCCCTCGCGGGAAGGGGACTTACTGGGTCGAGATGGGTTGTTGCGGAGATTACGTAAGGCGTCGATGCGCGAGAAGGGATTGGAGCGTGAGGACGGGGCGGACGAACGGGTCGGTTTCTTGGTGGGCTTGGCAGATGGAATCTTCGACGTCGACGGCTTGTTACCAGGTGTGCCACCCGGTTTTGCGTTCGACGCTGGGGAGCGACCCGGCGTGCCGACGCGTGAGTTGACACGCGTCGGGAGCGGAGTCTTGGATGGCGTCGGCCGTGGCGGCAGGTTGATTTTCCCGTTGCGAAGGTCTCGCTTGGAGCCACCGGCAGGACGCCGTGAGGACGCGCTGGTTCGCGGGTTGGGCGCCCGCGGGCTTGGCTGCGCACGCGAGGTTGAAGACGAACGCCCTGCTGGGCGTGACGTCGAACGTGTCGAGGCCCCACCTCGACTGGTCGAGCCGGCGGTGTTTCTGCGTGACGATGTCGATCTGTTCCGCGAAGCCGACGATGAGGAGCGTGGAGCGGGGCGAGAGGCACTGCGCGAACTTGATGGGCGTGCGGACGAGGAACGTGTGGCGGCGGGACGCGACGAAGAGGACCGTGATGATGAGGAACGCCGCGAGGTCGAGCGAGACACCGTGGGCCGGGACGCAGAACGTGATGCCGAGCTGCGTGATGCCGAGCTGCGTGATGCCGAGCTGCGTGATGCCGAGCTGCGTGATGCCGAGCTGCGTGATGCCGGCCGGCTAGACGGTCGGGCGGCGGGCCGAGATGAGGAACGCGCCGCCGACCCGCTTGGCTTGGCCCCGGCGGCGTAGCTGATCGCCGGTAGGAGGCAGACGGACAAAACGCAGATTCCCAGGTGGTGCCAAAGGTGGCCCATCGCTGAGGCAATTCGGTGGTAGTTGCTGTGTGTTGTACGGTTCATTGCGGTGTCCTTTCGCAACCTGGTGGCCATGCTGATGGTCATGACCTGACAGTGATGCGGATCGCGTGCCAAAAATCGTGGCTGACATACGAGTTTGGAGGAGTGGGTTCGCAAGTCAAGTGAAAAGATAAGGTTATGTCGATTGGCGTGGGCGTAAATGAGGCGGACATGCGTTCAGCCACTTCTTCTTGGAGACATCAAAGTGATACATGGTGCCGTTCGGGTGTCATCAGTATGACTTGTTGATGATGGTCTGGTCCTGGTCTACGGTTTCGGTCTTGGCAGGAAGCGGGACGATTGGTACTGTTCGCCGCCAATTCGTGGCGGATGCGAGCTTGGAAGCCGAGGCGCATGAGATGATTTATTCATGGCTATCACGGCATGGTTTGAGCGTAGGACTGGCATTCTTATTTGTCCTGGCCGGTGGCTGTTTTTCCGAGTCGACCGAGGAATTGTCGTTTGACGAAGAGGACCTGTTGCCGGAGGGCGTGGCGATTGACGCCGTTTCGGGGGTGAGTCCAGCTGGCGGAGCGGGAAGCGTCGCCGCGGGGACCGGCACGGCGCCGGGAGTCGTGACAGTCGCGGGCCAGAAGCCAACGACACGGTCGCTGGTGAAGCGTGTCACTCAGACGTTGTCCCAGTCATCCCCTGATGGTCTCGAAACGAGCCAGGCTCAGCTTGAAGCAGAATTCGACGTCGAGGTCACGGCACTCGCTGAAGGCGACCGCAGCTACCGAGTCGTGTACCGCCGATTGTTGTACTGGAGCAAGCTGCCGGGCGAGAACATGCGATATGACTCTCAGTCAACTGGCGAACCACCTCCAGATGGGCTGCGTCACCTGGCGGATCTGGCTGCTCACGGATTTTCGTTTCAGACGATCGATCGCGGAACGGCCATCAAGCTTCTGAAGTATCCTCGTTCCACTCACGCAGGGTCAGACAGTGGACCCGAAGCTCTCGATTACGTTCAGGATCGGATCGGGATGTTATTGGTCTCGACCAGAACAGGAGTTGTCCCTCGCGCTCCGGCCCCTCGGACAAGAAAGGTGGTCGTTCCGATTCCGATGGAGCTGAGCACGCGATACTCGATCAAGTCCTCCACGCCGGAGGCGATTACGCTCGACATCCTGGGCAGTGTTCGTGGATCCGAGCGAGAGTCGGTCGTAGCGCTCGCAGGAGGGACGGCACGCGTCCAACTGGGGGGGGGACACGCGTTTGGCGAACTGGTGGTGGATCCACTGACGGGCCTGGCTCGATCCGGCAACTGGAATCGTTATTTGGAGATCAGTCTGCAGACCGCTGAGGGAGTGCGGATCGAGCAGCGCAAGCACGAGGTCGTCACCTTGCGGGCCTCCACTGCGGCTCCGCCGAGTGGGGCAGAGTTGCAATCGGTTCCACCGCCCTCCCTGTCTCCCATCAAGCCGGGCGGCTAGCGGGGTTCGAGTCCGAGGGATTCGCACGTGGACGGGTTGACCACCTGTTCGGGTTGTCGACCCTCGACCACGTCGACGATGGCCTGTGCAGTACGTCGTCTCAGCTCGGCCACCGATTCCCGTGAGAGAAATGCGGCGTGTGGCGTGGCGACGACTCGTGGGTCGCGGAAGAGAGGGCCGAGCTCCGGGTCTTTGAGATTGGGCGGTTCGGGGTCGTAGACATCCAGGGCGAGTCCGCCGAGGTTTCCTTGCTGGAGTGCGTTCCAGGCGGCGTGGTGGTCAATCAGTGCGCCACGGGATGTGTTGACCACCACAGCGTGGCTTTTCATGGACGCCAGAGCTGTTTCATCGAGAAGGTGGTGTGTGGAGTCAGTCAGCGGGCAGTGGAGCGACACCAGATCGCTGGTCGACAAGAGTTCGTCGAGAGTCACCATTGGGCAGCCGGTTCCGTGGTCGTTGCCAGAGGCGGACGTGGCGACGACCCTCAGTCCCAGCGACACTGCTCTGAAGCGAACCGCCCTGGCGATTCGGCCGAAACCGACCAACCCCAGTGTTTGGCCCTGCAGGCGTGACATGGAAGGGGCGGCGGAGAGATCGTAGATCCCCTGCTTGATCTGCTGGTCCAGGAACACGATGTTGCGGCGTAATCCCAGCAAAAGTGCAATCGTGTGGTCGGCCACCTCGGGGATGCAGTAGTCGGGCACATAGGAGACGACGATGCCCCGTCGGGTGCATTCGTCGATGGGAATGTTGTCGAGTCCGATCCCGAATCTCGACACGACGCGACACGAGGGGGCCGCGTCGAGCATTTCGTGGCTCACAGGTGCCCAGCAGGCGGCGATTGCATCGACATCCCGTGCGAGTTCGACCAGCGAGCTGTTTGGCTGAGACTCTGCGTCAACGACCTGTGCCCCGATGTGCTTGAGGACATCCTCTTCGATCTGGACATCTGGCCAGGCTCGATCGGTGATCAACACGCGCATGGGCTTGTCGGCTTTCAGGGGGTGACAGGCCGCGAGACGGAGTCGCGAGGCGTGGACGGGCTGAGGCTTCGGGGCCAGGCCCGCAGGGGGAGGCGACTAGGAGTTTGCGATCGCGAGTTCTGCCATCCGAATGGCGGGCTCGACCACGCGGTCCCAGTTCTCGCGCAAGTATTCGTCGGGGCCGCCCTTGGCGGCCACAGCGTGGGCCACGTCGGCGGTCTTGACCATTTCGATCGCATCCCACGGGCAGACGAGCAATTCGTAGGGATCGGAGCGTTTG
>MDTE01107243.1_pt1 | contig 82574 bp, 71 predicted proteins | sample 811231 | NCBI WGS metagenome assembly MDTE01 (sample SAMN05326651, study PRJNA326480) | marine metagenome | isolation source: seawater | place: Indian Ocean: Red Sea | collected 2010 | reverse complement strand
GATTAGGGGTGGATGTTGTAGCTCATCAAGCAGGTTCTGATCCTGGCGCCGTTGCATATGATGCTTACACCGCAGCGCGATCTCGAAAAGCGGACGTTTTAATTTTTGATACAGCGGGGCGCCTTCATAATAAGGATAATTTGATGCAAGAATTGCAGAAAATCTCACGGATATTCAATCGAAATGATGAACTGGCTCCTCATCAAACTTTGCTAGTAATTGATGCTACGACTGGCCAAAATGGATTGCAGCAAGCAAGAGTTTTCAAGGAATCTGTTGGAATTAATGGCGTGTTCTTAACCAAACTAGATGGTACAGCAAAGGGAGGTATCGTTGTGGCGATTGCACAAGAATTAGAAATACCTGTGATGTTTGTTGGTACAGGAGAATCTATGGAAGATTTTTCACTTTTTGAAACTGAAGACTTTGTAAACGCCTTATTCAAGGGTCAAATTGATAATTAGCGGTTAGGTTAATATGTACAGTCAGATAATCGTTTGGCTCATAGTGTTAGAGATTTTAGGCCTATTAGGCTTTCTTATAAGTTTTCGTGCTTTTTCCAGATTAAGTGACAGAGGGTATTGTTTTTCTAAACCTGTGGGTCTCCTTCTAGTTTCTATATTGACTTGGTTTTTGGGGCTTACCCATGTCTTACCTAACCCGCTTATATCTGTGTTGGTAGCATTAATTATTTTGCTAGTTTTATCTTTTTCTTCTATAAGAAATCACGCTTCAGAATTTTTAGAGTACGTGAGCAAAAATTTAAAAACCATACTAATTTTTGAATTGCTCTTCATCATTGTTTTTGTAATCTTTGCTATCTCTAGATCCTTATCACCTGATTTAAACCATACAGAACAGCCAATGGACCTTATGCTATTAAATGCAGTCATGAACAGTCCATCGTACCCACCTCAAGACCCATGGCTTTCGGGGGAAGTGGTTTCCTATTATTACTTTGGGTACCTTATGTTTGGTGTACTGGCAAATCTAGCATGGCAAGCTCCACAGGTGGCATACAATCTTGGTATTGCTACTGTAGCTGCATTAAGTGCAGTAACTGTATTTGGCATAGTTTTTAACCTTATACGCATTTCATATGGATCTTGGTTAGGAGCGATTTCTGGTGCATTAGCTGGGGTATTCTTTCTGGTTTTTGCCAGTAACCTAGTTGGGACATTGGAATTGCTGAGATCTTCCGGGGTTGGGTCAGAGGGCTTTTGGGAATTTTGGGGAGTTCAAGGCTTAACAGCAACTTCGCAACCATCACACTCTTGGAGACCTGATGATTCATTATGGTGGTGGTGGCGAGCTAGCAGGGTTGTACCAGGTACGATTAATGAATTCCCTATGTTTAGCTTTTTGCTTGGTGATCTACATCCTCACGTAATGTCGATACCATTTGTGCTCTTGGTTGTAGGGATTGGGCTACAAATTTACCAAACCCCCAAGTTAATCAACACGGTTTCTTTATCACAAGTAAGGTTAATTATCTTTCCTGCAGTGACGATTATATCTCTTATTGGAGCAGCATTAGTTTTGATCAATTGGCCTGCCAATCTTTTTGACTGGGCACAGAATTTCCTTGTGGTAGGTGGAGTGTTTTTTATTATTTTGCTGATTAGCCTGACTACGCTTGCTACCTTAGTAGGTTTTGTCACTTGGAGCCCAAACGCAATCAGGAATTTAGGATGGCCCTTTTCTATTATAGCTATTTCGGCTATTGGGTCACTCGCTGCTATAAATTTGTGGGATTTACCTCTAGGTATTGCAATTATCACTGGTGCAGTTTTGCTTAATTTAGCTAGATTCGGATCTAATATTAAACAGAGACTTGGGAGAGGTTTGGTTTTAATTTGGCTAACTATTGCGATGTCGGCAATTGTTTTTATTCCTTACTACTTGACACTGGAGACTACAGGTTCAGGTATATCGGCACTACGGGACTTAGTGAGTCGTCCTGCACATTTATTTTTGATATGGGGGGTTTTCATAACTTTATCAATAGCTTTTTTGATAGCACTACTCCCTCGTTTCTTGATCTACCAGGACGCCTGGGTTACTAAAATTGGAGTATCTTCTTTTTTTACCTTCACGCCTTTACTGATCTGGTTTCAATGGGGGGCAAGGCTTTTTACAGCTACTATTTTGATTTTGTTTGTCATCATGGCCATATTTGCAATTCGCAGAGCAGGTTATCGATTACTAGGAGCTGACGAAGTTAATTTTGCTGGTACAGGAACAGGATTAACTTTGATTATTGGGGGTTTCATTATTGCTGGAGGTATGCTTTGGGAAGGAATAATGAATGGAGAAAGAATAGAAGGGCAAACTGGACCCGCATTCGCAAGGCTATTAGTTGTCCTTCCGATTGCAATTTTAAGTGTAATTTCATGCTATGGCTCATGGATTGGTGCAGAAGCGCGAGCGCTGAAGGGCAGAAATAACCTCAATGCTGTAACAATTGTTTTGGCTCTTATGGCATTATCTTCAATTGTCCTAATGGGATCTGAACTATTCTACGTTTCTGATTTTTTTGGTGGGGACTTAAGGAGGATGAATACAGTATTTAAGTTCTATTATCAAATCTGGATTTTACTTTCTGTAGTAGCTGGGTTTTGCATTTGGTATGTGTCTTCTCGGTGGAACACAAGGATACTCAGAGGCAGGGTTGGTTTACTATGCTGGTCTTTCTTCCTGGTAACTATATTTGGCTCACTTAGTTACTACCCTATGGCTAGTCTTTTAGTCAGCCATAGTTATGCCAGTGTCAGAACTTTGGACGGGCAAAATTATATAGCCAGAGAAAATATCAACGAGTCGATGGTAATTGACTGGATAAGAAAAAATGTTAGATCAGAAGCAGTGGTTCTAGAAGCTGCTGAAATCCCTTGCGCAAATTCCGAAGGTTTTTGTTCAGATTGGACTTCAGTCGGTAGAATTGCAGGTAGCACGGGACGACCGACAGTAATCGGGTGGGAGCAACATGAGCTTCAATGGAGAAAAAAAGATGAGATCGTCACAGGGCGGCGAGATGATGTCAGGGTAATTTACGAAACCGTTCACATATCAGAGGCGGAAACACTACTTGAGAAATATCAGGTAGATTATGTACTGATTGGGCCTAGGGAAAGAGCTGCGTATGGAATCAAGGGGAGAAGTAAATTTTTTGACCTAGGGAACCCAGTATATACAGCAGGTGAGTCAGAAAAGTTTGAAGTATTCAAGATAAATTCTGATTTGTGGAATTCATGAATTTTCCTCGTAACATTGGCATCAACACTAAAAGATCCACAGAGGGTATAGTCAGGTGGGTTTACACTATTTTTGGCTTCCGAGGCAATGAGAACCATTTCAAGCTTTCCGTAAATCAGACTTTAGTACTAGTAGCTTTCTTTACAATAATTGTCATAGCAGTAGTATCTCGGTTTTGGGATTTGGGCGGAAGAGCCCTACATTATGATGAGCTACTTCATGCATGGTACTCGTGGCTCTTTAGCGGAGGCGAAGGGTACTCACACACACCTATGACGCATGGCCCTTTTCTTTTTCATGTCACTGCTGGCTCTTTTGTATTGTTGGGTGATAATGAGATTACTGCACGGTTCGTTCCAGCATTGTTTGGAGTTATTGCTGTAATTCTTCCAATTTCGCTCAGGCGTGAATTAGGAATACTTGGCGTTTTATCCTCATCAACATTATTACTTTTATCACCAACGTTTCTCTATTTTAGTAGGTTTATACGAAACGATGTTTTTATGGCTGTTTGGTCTCTCATACTAGTAGCAGTAATGTTCAAGTATATGCAGTCACCAAAAAAGAGCCTTCTTTTCATATGGGTTGTAGTTTGGGCGTTGGCATTTTCGACAAAAGAAACCACATATTTCTTAGCAGTAATTATCGGGTCTGCATTATTTTTTTCTTCTGCGAGTCATTTTTATAAATGGTTACAAGGACACGTCTCATTAAAGGACACACCTCCCTCAGGGGCATTGCTTTTAATTTTAGTAACAATCTCACTAGCATTATGGGCACCATTGTCTCATTTGGTTTTCCGGTTTGTTGGGTTTACTTTGGTAAACCCTGATTCTAATGACCCAGCCGTAATTATGGGCGAAACCATCAGGTTTCCGGTGGAAACAGGAGCGCCTGTAGGCGGAGGCCTTTTTGTAGCATTTTTTATAGTCCTGATCTTTTCTGGGTTGAGTTTCTGGGTAGGCTTTTCATGGAATAAGAAACTGTGGATTAGCTTAGCAGTATCTTTTTGGGTTATATGGATTACTTTATTTACAAGTTTTCTTACCAATTTCCAAGGATTCTTTACAGGCATATGGGGTTCATTGGGGTACTGGATGGCTCAACAAGCTGTAGAACGTGCCGGGCAACCATGGTTTTATTATATTTTAGGATTGATTTGCTATGAGTATTTACTTTTAATACCAGCAGTTCTAGGTTCATTTCACCTGCTTTTTAAAGGAACTTCGTTCGATCGCTTTCTGGTCTATTGGAGCTTGGTTTCGGTTTTCGCTGGTATTTATGCAGGCGAAAAAATGCCATGGTTACTACTTAGCCAAATACTACCCTTGTCACTAGTTGCAGGTCGATCTATCGGAATTTTGTTAAATAATATTTGGATGAATATACAAAATGACCCATGGCAATGGGCATGGGCATCTAAGTTTAGCTCAGTTTTGATAATAGCATTAGGTTCTCTTTTAGCTCTATTACTTGGTCTATCAGTTTTATCCTTCATCCGCAATGAATCTTTTTATTCCGCCCCGTGGTTTTGGATTTTTGCATCAACCGGCCTACTTTCTTTTGCGTTAATCGCCAAAATAACAATTGAACAAAATCAAAGTGGTGCTTTGAGCTTTAAACTTGTTATTGTAGGAATATTTTTAGTACTTGGTATTTTAACTGTCATATCTGGGGTAAGGGTTAACTATAGCTATGCAAGCTTTGAGAAACCTTCAGAATTGTTGATTTACTCTCAAACTGGTCAAGAGAGCACATATGCTGCAGAGTGTATCGATAATATTGCAGAAAAATCTGGCCTTGGGAAAGGCCTAAATATTCTAATTGGCGAATCAGATAATTTCTCATGGCAGTGGCGCTGGTACTTTAGGAACTATAAAAATCTTCAATCGAAATCATTAAAAACAAACCTTCCTGATCAACCACCTTCAGTTGATGTCCTTGCCTTTAGCGATACCGTAAGAGGAATGAATCAGCAAAGACTTGATGGCTTTACTAAAGTAGGGAATATCAGTCATTTGTGGTGGTTTCCTAACAGTGCTTACGAAGATCTGTCGATACAAACTGTATTCACTAGCCTGAACGACAGGGATGCTTGGCAATCAGCTTTTGATTATTTCTTTGCACGTGAAATGAATAGCAGGCCTTATAAATCAGAAGGTAGCCTTTACGTTGCTGATAGGTTAGCCAAGTTTGCTATAAACTGTACTACTCTAAGAGCAACCAACTAATTCAAACTGATTCAGGAGCATTGACTTGGTTAAGCGAATTTGGCTTGGTATTTTCGTAAGTGTGATTTTTTTATCACTGCTTGTTTTAAGAATTGATGATTTTTCAGAGTCTAAAAATGTACTTCTGAACGCTAATTATCTGTATATATTCCCTGCGGCTCTTGTCTACTTGATTAGTTTTTTATTTAGGGCTATCAGATGGTCTTATATTTTAGAACCAATTTCTCCGAATATTAATTTTTTCCGCCTCTATCCTGTGATAATGGTTGGCTATATGGCGAATAATTTACTTCCAGCAAGATTGGGGGAAATTGTTCGGGCGTATTATCTATCAACCAGAGAATCAGTTAGAACGACTACAGCCATTGCAACAATATTGGCTGAGAGGGTTTTTGACGGTATTACATTGATAACCCTGCTTTTTTTGTCTCTTATTTTTCTTCCTGTAAATCAACTGGCAGATAAAACTTCAGATGAATTAGGCGTGCCTCAGAACTTAATACTATTCTTTATTTTATTCATCTACTTATTAGCATTAGCTCTTGTTGCTGTTCTTGCTAAAAAAGATAATTGGTTTAAGGCATTCATAAATGCTGCAACCAGAATCTTCCCCCCCAAAGCGGCGGGTGTAATTGAAGACTTCTCAGACCGCTTTCTAGCAGGTTTCTCTGGGCTTGGTAGCCCTAAAAGACTTATAGCTATTTTGTTGATGTCTTTGCCAGTATGGCTGATTGAAGGCTTAGTATTTTACATAGTTGCTTACGCATTTAGCATTGATACATACTTTTCATCAGAAATGGCAATGGTTGGCGCAATTGTTCTGACTTTAGCTGTGTCCAATTTAGCTACATCATTGCCGTCATCTCAGGGAGGGATTGGGCCATTTGAGTTTTTTGCTGTGATAGTCTTGGAAGCCTTGGGAGTGAATCCAGAGGTTGCTCTGGCATATGTCATAGTTTTGCATTTTACAGTACTAGCTCCTACTACTATAGCGGGACTTTTGCACATTATGGCTAAAGGGATTGGATTGAAACAATTGATTAACAAACCTCCAGAATTAGAACCTAGGACGAGGCTCTAGTATGAGAATAGGAATAATCGGGGGAGGCGCTGCTGGAATGGCAGCCGCTTATGAACTTTCTTTGAGGGGCCACTCATGCCAGGTGTTCGAAATAGCACCATTTCTTGGTGGCCAAGCTTCAACCTTCATGATTGGAAATTCTCCTCTGGAGCGAGGATACCACCATCTTTTCCGTAGCGATCAATCGATGATTGATCTGATGAGTGAACTCGAAATTCAGGATAAACTTCAATGGATTGACTCTAATGTTGGGTATTTCTCAAGTGATAGGCTTTGGCCATTTACTTCACCTTTTGATCTTTTAAAATTCAAACCTTTATCTTTTTTTGACCGAGTCCGACTAGGAATCACTACACTAAAATTGCAAAGGATGAAGAGTTGGGAAGACCTAGAGTCCATCACTGCAGTTGAGTGGTTGATTAAGAATCTGGGTGAGAGAATTTACACGATCATTTTTGAACCTATTTTAAGAGGGAAATTTGGGAAATATTACGACCAGATTACAATGGCTTGGCTTTGGAATAAATTTGCACTACGCACTGCCTCTCGTGGTAAGGGTTTACTGGGAAGATTTAAAGAGCAGTTAGGGTATCCCCTGGGGAGTTTCGATGTCATTTTTGATAGTTTAAAAACAAAAATACAGGAAGCCGGAGGAGAAGTTCATACCCGATCACGAATTGAAAAAATTAGAGTGGTTCAAAATAAGGCAACAGGGCTTGATATTAGTTTAGAAAATGGCAAATCTGAATTCAGAGAATACGACGCAATTTTATCTACTACCCCTTCGTATGTTTTCACTCAGCTAGTTGATGGACTTTCTAAAGAGTATGTTTCTAAGCTTACAGATAAGAGCTACCTTTCTGCAGTATTAGTCATTTTGGTACTTGATAGGCCTTTGATGCCACATTATTGGGTGTATGTAGGGGATAGAAACATGCCATTCCTTGGCATTATTGAACATACTAATTTGATTGATTCAACTAATTACGGTGACCAGCATATTGTTTATTTGACTAATTACTTAGAGAAAGAAGACAGGCTATACAAACTAGATTCAGAGCAACTACTAGCGGAATACTTGCCCCATTTAAAGAGTATCAATCATGATTTCAATGAATCCTGGGTCCTTGATTACCATCTTCATAAAGTAGATGCGGCTCAGCCAATCGTTACCATTAACTATCGCGATAAAATACCACCACATAGGACCACCATAAAGGGCCTTTATCTAGCAAATACCACTCAGATTTACCCTGAAGACAGAGGTACAAACTACAGTGTCAGAATGGGGCGTGAAGTTGCAGGTATGATTGATTCAGATTTTGAGTGATTGAAGAGGTTAGTTGAAATGATTCATAGCTGAATCAATTCCATCAGCAATAATATGCTGTGTTATTTCCATAACTGTATTTAACTTAACCTCTATCAAACTTTCTTCGTCTTTGTTAAACCGCCCTAATACATGATCGATATGATTAGCAATAGGCCTATCAATGCCCACTCTGATTCTTGGGTAGACATTTGACCCGATGGAATGATTTATTGAATTGATTCCATTATGGCCACCGGATCCTCCGAATGCTTTAAGTCGGATCATACCAAGAGGGAGATCCATGTCATCATATATGACCAATATGTTACTGGCTTGGATAGAAAACCTTTGTTTGATATATAGAAATGCTTCGCCGCTAAGGTTCACAAAGGTTCTAGGTTTAACCAACACAACATTTGCTTGACCTATATTACCCACTCCCAGTACAACTGCTTTTCTTCTTTCATTCAATTCAATCTTTGATTGATGCGCGATTTTATCAATACACCGAAATCCAATATTGTGACGAGTGGATTTATACTTTTGCCCTGGATTTCCAAGTCCTATAATTGCCCAATTCGGTTTGGTATTAACGTCATCTGTGTTATTGGTTTCATTAGAATTAGTCATATGAATTAACCATTTCTATAAATTCAGCTTCAGAGAGAATTTTAACGTTTAATGATCTGGCACCATCAAGCTTTGAACCTGGGTCTTCACCACAAACGAGGAAGTCAGTTTTACTAGTGACCTTAGAGTTGATAGTGCCTCCTAGATTTTTAATTAATGATTCAACTGTCGATCTAGTAAAACTTTCAAGCCGGCCTGTGATCACAAAAGATTTGGAATCTAAGTAATTCTTCGTACCTAAAGGCTCTGAGGCTGTTTCTTGATCGGGGACGCCCAATGATGCAAGCTGGTGAACTATTTGTTTGTTTTTTTCAATTTCAAAATGACTTCTAATCGATTCTGCCATCACTGGCCCAATGCCATTAACCTGCTCCAACTCTCCAGTACTTGCATTCATTAAGTTTCCAAGATTCTTAAACTTTGCTGATAATATTTCAGCTGTTTCTATGCCTACATGCTTGATGCCTAAGGCACAAATCAATGATGACAATGGTTTAAATTTACTTTTCTGTATTGAAGAAATCAGATTTTGTGCGCTTTTTGAACCCATTCTATCCAGTGAGATCAATTGATCTGCAGTCAATTTATAAAAATCGGGGAAATCGTTGATTAGCCCATTTTCTGTCAAAGAAGTTATCAATTTTTCCCCCAGACCCTCAATATCCATGCCAGACTGAGAAGTAAAATGTTTCAGACGTTCAATCTGTTGAGCTGGGCATTCTGGGTTCATGCACTTATGCATGATCGAGTCAGGCTCCTTGACTATAAGGTGAGTTTTTAAAGGACATGGGCATTCATAAGGAACTTTATAATGTATTTCAGTACCGTTTCTTCTTTCCAATATAGGACCAACTACTTTAGGGATGACATCTCCAGCTCTTTCAACTATGACATAATCACCTATGCGCAGATCTTTTCTTGCGATGTCGTCATCGTTATGTAGTGTTGCCTGGCGAATTGTTACCCCACTTACTTGCACAGCTTCTAAGACTGCGTATGGGTTCAGAGTTCCTGTTCTACCAACACTAAAATTTATATCAAGGAGTTTTGTAATAACTTGTTCTGAAGGGAACTTGAATGCAATAGCCCATCTAGGTTCTCTCCCAGCTGTACCGAGTTTGGATTGGAGGTTCGTTGAGTCTACTTTGATAACTAATCCATCTGTCTGATAATCCTCATTGAATCTTTTATCTAACCAAATTTTGTAATAAGCCTCAATTTCTTCCTGGGAGAAAACCGGCTGAACTTCAGGATTGATGCGGAAACCAATTGATTTCAACCAAGACATAATTTCCCAATGAGAATTGGGAGGAGTAAATCCTTCGGTATAGCCAAGTTGATAAACCCATATTTCAAGGTTGCGCGATGCGGTAATTTGTGGATCTAGTTGCCTCAGCGATCCTGCAGCAGCATTTCTGGGGTTTGCAAAAAGCTGTTCACCAGATTTAATTCTTAGGGCATTAAGGTTCTCAAAAGATCCTTTAGGCATATAAATCTCACCACGCACTTCTAATCGTGGGATTTCAACATTTGATTGTAGGACTAAGGGGATCGACTTAATCGTTCTAACATTATTGGTTACATCTTCGCCGATTAATCCATCACCCCTTGTAGCACCGCGTGTCAGGATGCCGTTTTCATAAGTCAGTGCTACCGCTAGACCATCAATTTTAGGCTCAATGACCATTGAGAAATCAGAGGTGCCGAGGGATGAGCTGGACCTTTTGTGCCATGCTTGAATGTCATCAATATTAAACGCATTGGCTAGGCTTAGCATTGGTACTGGATGGGTGATTCCTGAAAAAGACTCTAAGGGTTTAGAACCGACTCTTTGGGTAGGGGATTCACTTGTTATTAGGTTTGGATGATCAGATTCTAATTTCCGAAGTCTAACCATCAACTGATCGAATTCAGCATCTCCGATCAGAGGTGAATCAAGCGAGTGGTATCTATGGTTATGAAAATTAATTAGGTCACGAAGTTCGATGATTTCCTGATGAGCGGATTGATTCATAGTTAGCTTTCCCAAGAATCAAAGAGGAAAAATCAGTTTTCATGTTCTTGGAGTTTCTATTAATTTACACTTATCATGATGAATTGATCGAGCTTTAATGTAAACAACTTAACTAGGAATATCAATTGGTAGATTTTCATCCTTTTCGTGGAATTAGATATAGCAGTTCAGCTGGAGAAATATCTAGCTTAATTTGTCCCCCATATGATGTTATTTCTGATGAAGACCGTGAAACACTACTTTCTAAGAACGAATACAACATGGTTAGGCTAGAGTTAAGTGAAGCCACATCAGGCAGAGACCCACAAGAATATGCCAGCTCATCACTAAACTATTCATCATGGTTAAGCCATGGGATTTTATTCCAGGATGAAAATCCTTCTTTTTATATGCTCAGACAATCTTTTATTTCAACTAACGGGATACCCAATTATAGGTATTCATTAATTGGAGCTTTACGATTAGAGGAATTAGGGAAAAGAATCAAGCCTCATGAAAATACAGGGATTAGAGCTAAGAATGATCGTATGGAGTTGATGGAATCAGTTCAAGCTAATTTCTCGCCTTTGTTCATGTTGTTTCGTGATCATGAACATCAAATCAAATCAATGATGGCTGAAGTAGAATTGCAAAACCCAATAATGGAAGCCACTTTAATTGACGAAGAGTTTTCAGTATGGGCGATTGAGGATGACTCTTTAATCGAAGCTATCCAAAAGCTAATGGCTACTAAAAACGTTTATATAGCCGACGGCCATCACCGGTACGAGACTTCGTTACAGTACTCTAAGAAACATGCAGACCTATCTTCTCAATATGTAATGTCCGCGCTGGTTTCGTTTGACGACTCGGGACTAAAACTACTGCCCTATAATCGTTTCATTTCGAACTTAGATGGCAGATCTCTCTCTCTTATAGTTGATCGCGTATATGAATATTTTGAAGTTGAGAGGATTCCCATAACTGACTATAGGTCTTTATCAATGTTGTTAGATCAGAAAGGTAATCAGGGGTTATCTATTGCTATGGTTGAATCGAACCAGCCGTTCGTTTCGATCCTCAATCCCAAATTAAATAAAATAGAGAACCTGATCAGTGAAAATCCCCAGCATAGTTCAATGAGCGATATAGAAGCATGGATTCTGCAAGAAATTATTTTTAGACCAGTTCTTGGAGACAATTATGATGAATACGTATTTGCGAACCACGACGGTCAATTGATAATAAAAGCTGTTGAAAATAAGACAGCCCAAATAGGATTCCTTCTGAAAGGAATGCCTCTGGATGTCTTCGAGCGAGTTGTTGATTCTGGTATCAAATTGCCAAGAAAAAGCACTTATTTTTGGCCTAAACTTCCTTCGGGTTTATTGATTAAGAATTTGAGTGATAGTAAAGAAAGTCTATTTTGAGCTAGCAGATTTCCGTTTTGTAAACCTGAATAAGTTTTTAAAAGCGAATTCTCCCGATAGCTTTGCCTTACTAATTTCACTAGATGCCTCTGCTCCTATTACCAAAATAATCGAAACTAGATAAAACCAAACCATGAGTACGATCACAGCTGAAATTCCTCCATAAACCCGATCGAAACTAGAGAAATTATCTACGTATATTACGAAAGCTAATTTAGCAAATTCAAATAAAGTCCCAGCTAAAATTGCGCCTGGAAGCGCAGTTTTCCAAGTCACATCGACATCAGTAACATAACGATACATATAACCAAATAATGCGATTCCCAAAAAAAGCGGCAATGTGTTGACTAGTATTTTCCAACCAGTTTGAAATAGGAAAGAATCATTGGCAAAATCAGTACCAGTAATTATTCTGCCTGCAATACCTAGCCCTACAGATAATATGAACACTGCCCCAACTCCAATGGCAACACCTAATTGGCTTAATTGCTGAACCCAGAAATGGGGCGGGTCTTCTACTCCCCAAGCCCTATTAATAACTCGATGGACAGCACCAAGCACAGCTCTACCTGACCAGAAAAGTCCAATTAGAGAAACTATGCCAATAGTCCCTCTTGCTTCAACAAGACCCTCTAAGTTGTCTTGGATTAAATTTGATGCTCCGGGTATTTGTTCACTCACAAAATCTATTAAAGGCCTCTGTGCTTCTGCCGACTCAAAAAAGAAACCAGCTATCGCAATTGACCCAAGCATTAGGGGGAACAATGAGAAAACTGCGTAATAGGCAACGCTAGCGGCCATATGAGTGCCGTCGTCTTTGAGAAATTCTCGAATAGTCCTATAGCAAAGAGAAGCGAGTACCCAGAAAATTAGTGGTGCAGGTATGGAATTAAGTAATTTTTGATTAAACAACAATATCTGTTGAATGTATGGTCTAGACAAGATAATACCTATAAATACTTTGGGAATATAAACAAAAATAAACAGGGATTTTCAAATATCAGTTTTCTATAAACCGAGAGCGCCGTAAACCTCTGCTAGAGTTGCTTTTGCGATCTTTTTTGCTTTTTGTGCACCATCAAAAAGAACTTCGGTCACATAGGAAGGTTTTCTGGAGAATTCTTCTCTCCTTTCTCTAAACTCTGCAAGGTAATTATTTATCCCCATTGCAAGGTAATCCTTATCTTCCACGCAACCTATTTCAGCATTAGTACACTGGTGGAAAATCCTATCAACATCTTTAGGATTAAAGAGTTTGTGTAGTGAGAAGACGTTGCATACGTTTGGCCTACCTGGGTCTGTCTTTCTGATCCGCTGAGTGTCAGTAACCATTGTGCGAATTCTTAGGCCAGTCTCATGTTCATTCTGCGCGAGTTCAATGTGATTATCTAGGCTTTTGGACATTTTTGCTAAGCCATCAGTACCTACAATTGATGGAGCGTTTGTGAGTTTAATTTGAGGCTCGGGGAAAATGTTTCCATAAAGATTATTAAACCTGCGCACAATCTCTCGCGATAGCTCAATATGGGGGGCTTGGTCAATGCCAACAGGTACCCAGTTAGCTTTACAGAAAATTATGTCTGCTGTTTGAAGGACTGGATACCCAACCAAACCATAAGATACAGAATCTTCGGTTTCATTCAGCTGCCTGACTCTATCTTTGAAAGTAGGAACGCGCATAAGCCAACCAAGGGGTGTCGACATACTCAATATGGTGTGAAGAGTTAGCACTTCAGGAACCGCTGATTGGGCATAGAGGATACTATGCTCTGGGTCTAAGCCAGCAGCTAACCAATCTAAAACCATTTCATGAGTGTTTTCTTTGATTTTTTGAGTTGCTAGGCCCTGTTCAGTGGTTAGTGCATGAATATCTGCAACACCATAAACGCACTGAAATTCTTCTTGAAGTGAAACCATGTTTGATAAAGCACCGAAGTAATTACCTAGGTGTAATCGTCCTGAGGGGCGCATGGCAGAGTAAACACGTTCCATCTATTGACCTAGAAATCAAAGGAATATTAAGTAAAGTCTAACACGGCTATTCAGGAGTTGGTATGTTCGTATTACCATTCTAATTTGATAATATCCTTAATAATTGTGAAAGGAATAGGATGATACGGTCATTTAATGGACATACACCTAAAATCCACCCTACCGCATTTGTGAGCGAGGCTGCATATGTAGTTGGTGAAGTTGAAATAGGTCCTCGATCTAGTGTTTGGCCAGGTGCTGTTATTAGGGGAGACCATGGGCTAATTCAAATTGGCTCAGATACAAACATTCAAGATAATTCTGTAGTTCATTCTGATGCTGCAGCCAAGATAGAGGATTCTGTCACGATCGGACATAGAGTAGTTTGTCATGCTAAATATGTTGGTAGAAATGTACTTCTTGGCAACGGCTGTGTATTAAATGATGGAGTCATTATAGAAAAACATTCCATAGTTGCTGCAGGATCTGTTGTACTTGAAAACCATACAGTCAAAAGCGGGACTATCTGGGCTGGAGTACCTGCTAAATTGCGCGGCCGTATGATGGAAAAACACTATAAATACATAGAAGATGCCTCATCTAACTATGTATCATTAGGAGCCGCATACAAGGAAGCTTTATTAGAAAATTGATTGGTTTTATCCAGTTGTGAATCTCTGCACATATTGTTCCGTCCAGCTGCTCTGCCTATAATCTTATTGATATTAAATACTAGGAGTGATGATGGCTAACCTTCGCTTGCCAGGACCAACACCTGTTCCACCAGACGTAGTAGATGCAATGAGAAAACCTATGATTGATCATAGAGGTGTCATTTTCAAAGAAATGCTTTTGAGAATGACGAGCAATCTTCAGGTTGCGTTCAATACTAAAAACGATTTGTATGTATTGACTTCATCTGGAACAGGTGCTCTAGAAGCCGCTGTCACTAATACACTTTCCAAAGGTGAGAAGGTTCTAGCGGTAAGTATTGGCAATTTCGGTGATAGGTTTTCTCGGATTGCAAAGGCATATGGTGCTGATGTAGTAGATTTGAAGTTTCCCGAAGGTGAATCTGCGCCTCCTGATTCAGTGAGACAGGCTCTGGAAACAGATCCGAGTATTACTACGGTACTGGTAACTCATAATGAAACCTCTACAGGTATTACAAACGACATAGAGGGCATTGCTGAAGTAGTAAAGAAAGAATTCAATAAATTGCTATTAGTAGATGCTATTTCTTCTCTCGGATCTATCAAGCTATTGACTGATGATTGGGATTTGGATGTGGTTGTTTCTGCATCACAGAAAGGATGGGCTTGTCCCCCGGGCGTCGCGATGATCAGTTTTTCTGATAGAGCATGGAAGGCTTATGAAAATTCAGATATGCCAAAATTCTACTTTGATTTGAAGGAAGCTGATAAATATTTGAAGCTTGGCCAAAATCCTTGGACCCCCGCAGTTTCAGTGTTTTATGGGATGGACCATGCATTAATTAAAATGTTGGATAAGGGTAATATGCAAGAAACTTGGGATTTTCATGCATCGATTGCGCAGTACACCCGTGATCAAATATCTTCGATAGGTTTAGATTTGGTCGCTACAGATATAGACCATGCTTCCAACACCGTCACTGCAGCATATTTACCTGAAGGCATTACTGACGAATCCCTACTCGGAATGTTAAGAGATGATTATGACATTATTGCAGCAGAAGGTAGGGGGAAATTGGCTGGAAAAGTTTTCAGGATTGGTCATATGGGTCACGTGACCACTGAAGATATAGACGGTGTGATTTCCGCATTAAAAGATGCCTTGCCGAAACTGGGCTTCACCCCCCAAGTCGCCGAATAATTATGAGTAAAGTTCTTATTGCAGATCCTATCAATGACTCGGGAGTCCAGAAACTTACCGATAATGGACATCAGGTCGACATTAAGGTTGGTTTGCCCCATGAAGAACTTATCAAAATAATTGACAAGTACGACGCATTAATTGTTCGTAGCGAGACAAAAGTGACTTCTGAAATCTTAGCTTCTGGACATCATTTGCAAGTGGTCGGAAGGGCTGGGGTTGGTGTTGATAACATTGATTTGGATGCAGCTACAAGCCATGGGATCGCTGTAGTTAATGCACCTTCAGGGAATACTATAGCTGCAGCGGAACATGCAGTTGCTTTGATTTTGGCCCTTGCTAGGAATATACCCCAAGCAGACGCTTCCATTAGAGATGGCAAATGGAAGCGTAGTGAATTTATGGGAGTAGAACTAAAAGACAAAATTTTTGGAATTATTGGGTTAGGTAAAGTCGGATCTGAAGTAGTTCGACGATTAAAAGCCTTCCAGCCAAATATACTGGCCTATGACCCGTATATTCCTCTCGAATTTGCAAGAAGCTTAGGTGTCGAGCTCGTAGATATGGAGCGTCTCATAACTGAATCTGATTTTATTAGCATTCACACACCTCTTACTGCATCCACGAGTCAACTTATAGGCGAAGAACAATTCAAAAAATTGAAGCAAGGCGTCAGAATAATTAATGCTGCTCGAGGCGGATTAGTTAATGAAGTGCTTTTAAATGAGGCACTTAATTCGGGGCTAGTTTCAGGAGCAGCGTTTGATGTTTTTGAATCTGAACCTCCCCCTAGCGATTTACCATTATTAAAAAACAATAAGGTAATTTTCACCCCACATTTAGGGGCCTCTACTGTGGAAGCTCAAATTGCTGTGGCTGTAGAAATAGCAGAAGAGGTGTGTGCAGTTTTAAGCGGTGGTGCAGCGCGTTATACCGTAAATGTACCTACCGTTCCTGCTGAAGTGAGAGAAGCATTAGGAGAATACATACCGGTTGCGAGTACGATGGGGAAAATCGCAATGCAATTGGCAGAAGGCCAGCTTGAAAGTGTTTCACTTCGAGTTTACGGACCTATAGCTGAATTGGATACCACCTTATTGGTATCCGCTGTAATCGCAGGAATTTTAGATACGACTTTGGGTACTCGTGTCAATTTAGTAAACGCTCCAAGATTAGCAAAAGAAAGAGGCCTTGAAGTAAGCGAAATTAAGGCTGCTGAACCCGACTCTCAATATTCAAATTTGGTAGGGGTTGAGGTACGAACATCAACTGGAACTGTGTTTCTGGCCGGCAGTTCTTTTGGGGCTTCTGTACATCTTTTAAGGCTTAATGATTTCTTTTTAGACATGCAGCCCCAAACGTCTTATATGCTTTTCATGTCACATAGAGACCAGCCTGGGATGATTGGCAAGGTAGGGACGATTGCGGGAACCCATGATCTAAATATTGCTTTTATGGAAGTCGGACGTTCCGGGCCTAGAGGCGCAGCTACGATGGTAGTAGGGTTTGATGATCCGCTTAGTGATTCACAGTTAGAAGAAATCAGAGGAATTGCTGGAGTTGAATGGGCTAAAGTGGTTAAGCTTTAGCCCATTCAACTAGGTTTTACTTGTTAGGTGCGTAGGTTTTTTTTATTTGGAAGAGCCAACTTTAAATTTAAAATTGTTGTTGCGGAGTTTGCTCTATGCTACGATTAGGTGAGTTCGTGATTTTTAGCACGAACGCTGAGGCACTATGACCACAAGCCAAAACGTACTACGTGAAAAAGCTCGCAATGCCATTGAGACTCAGCCCTACAAGACAATTACTGTGTTGTCGTCCCTGTTATCGGTTCAAGATTCAATTGGCTGGATCCCTTCAGAGGCTTTAGAGGAAGTTGCTAGGGTAACTTCCTCTACAGTGAATGACGTTTGGGGCGTAGCCTCGTTTTACCCAAATTTCCGTTTTACCTTACCGCCCAAAAACTCCATAGAAGTTTGTTGGGGTCCTACATGCCATGTTTTAGGTGCACAGTCTATTCTCCAGAATATTCTGGCTGAAGTAGGTTTAGAAAATGAAGGAGAGACTAGCGATAAGCATTTGGGCCTTAAGTTGAATACATGCCTCGGAGTATGCCCCCATGGCCCTGTTGCATCCTTTAATCATCGCCTGCAAGGGAAAATGACGAAAGAAAAAGCTTTAAGACTTACGAAGTCCTTGATGAAGGAAACTCAGAATGACTGAGGATTTTCAGAAATTAACACTAAGGTCAAAAGCAGCATGGGATTTATTGTCTCAAAAACCTTGGATTAGAGTTGGAACAGGTCTCTTTGGCGAGGCTTCTGGCTCATTACAAATAATTGATGAGGTTTATACAGCAATTAAAACTAATGCTCTTGAAGCAACAGTTTCAGAAGTGGGAACTTCTGGGCTTTGCTACGCAGAACCGCTATTGGATATTCAGATTCCTAATATGGGGCGAGTAATTTATGGAAATGTAGATCCTAGTAATGTTGAGTACATAATCAAAGAACACTTAGCCAAAGGTAGCCCCCCCAAGAAATTTGCATTAGCTACTATAGATTGCCATTTGGAAGGAATCCCAAAATTTAAAGACCTCCCTATGATGAAAGGGCAAATTAGAATTGCTCTTAGGAATGCTGGAGAAATTGAGCCCGGGGATATAGATCAATACATTGCAAATAATGGCTTTGTGGGTCTGGACAGAGCTTTGTCCGAAATGGACCCTAGCGAAGTTTTAGGAATCATCAAATCTTCAGGCTTGAGAGGTCGTGGCGGAGCTGCATTTTCCACTGGTACTAAATGGGGATTTTTAGCTGGCAACACTGCCCCTAAAAAGTACATTCTTTGCAATGGAGAAGAGGGAGACCCGGGAGCATTTAACGATAAGGCAATACTAGAAACTGACCCCTTGAGTTTGATAGAAGGCTGCATCCTGGCTGGCTATGCAACTAATGCTACGAACGGAGTCGTGTTTATCCGCCATGGCCATGATGCTCCTATAGATCGAACTAACAAAGCCATAGACGCATGCTATGCGGATGGGCTACTAGGCAAAAATATCTTAGGTTCTGAATTTTCATTTGATATGGAAGTAGTTCTGGTTGGAGAATCATATGTAGCGGGGGAAGAAACTGCGTTGATGGAAGCAGTGGAAGGAAAACGTTCTATGCCTCGTTTTAGACCACCGTTTCCTGCAGCATATGGGGTATGGGGCTTTCCATCGAATATCAATAACATCAAGACAATTTCTTATGCTCCAGAAATTGTCCGGAACGGACCAGAATGGTTTTCCTCTATTGGAACAGATAAAAGCAAAGGTACTGCCATTGCTTGTTTGTCAGGGCATATTAAATTCTCAGGTTTGGTTGAGGTGCCATTTGGAACAAGCATTAGGAAAATAGTTGAGCAAATGGGCGGTGGCGACCCGAATTCTAAAAGTATCAAATTTCTTCAAACCGGAGGCCCGCTCGGAGGGGTACTGACTAATGATCAGTTTGATATGCTACTAGATTTTGATGAAATGGCAGCTGCTGGAGCGATGTTTGGATCTGGAGGGCTGATAGTTTGCAATCAAGAGACCTCATCAGTTGACCTCACCAGAGTTCTCATAGCCTTCGATCAAATGGAGTCATGTGGTAAATGCTTTCCTTGCCGCTTAGGAACAAGCCACCTTCTTGATATTCTAGACCGCGCATGTTTGGGTAAATCATTATCTGGAGACTTACAGTTAATGGAAAGAGTAGGGCAGAATATGAAGGTTGGTTCTTTATGTGGGCATGGGCAATTGGGATATAATCCCGTTGCTTCTGCTTTGAAAGCATTCTCTTCTGAGTTTAATCAACAGATGTTTGGTGAAGGTGACATTGAGATTAAGAAATTTGTTGCACCTCTACACACCAGAAGAGGTGCACAAACTTTAGGAGAAACGCCAACATCAATAGTCAAAGAGGATTTTACTTTCGAGCCTAAACTGGAGGCATCTCAGTAATGACGACAACAGAGCAAAAGTCGGTAAAAATAGTCGTTAATGGGCACGAAATTAACGCTGACCCAAGCCAGATGGTTTTACAAGCTGCTAATGACGCTGGGATTTATATTCCTTACCTTTGCTACCACCCAGGCATGGATCCTTATGGTGCATGCAGGATGTGCGTAGTAGAAGTTGAAGGCTCACCGGGAACTCCTGCATCCTGTACGCTTCCAGTTCGAGAAGGAATGGTGATTAATACACTAGGAGAATCTCCCGAAGGAGTCCGCAATACCACGCTAGATTTATTATTATCAGAGCACCCTCATGGGTGTCTCACTTGCCACAGAATAGACCTTTGTGGACCACAGGATATTTGCTTGAGGCATGTTGATGTACTCGACAGGTGCGTTACTTGCCCGAAAAATGAGCGCTGTGAGTTAAAAGACACAACTCGTTTTCACCCACAGCCAATGGTATCTCCTCTAGAGTTTCAGTATAGGAATCTTCAAGTCGAAACAAAAGATCCCTTTTATGACCGGGATTACAACCTATGCATAGTTTGTGCACGATGTGTACGCGCATGCGATGAAATCAGGGGCGACGGTGCTCTTGCTCTTATAGAAAGAGCAGGACAGGTTTTAGTCGGCACTTCTATGGGTGATTCCTTGTTGGAATCGGGTTGCGAAATGTGTGGTCTTTGTATAGATGTATGCCCAGTAGGAGCACTTACTGAAACCAACCATAAGTGGGATTTGCCACAGAGTTATGAGCAGTCAGTATGCACAGATTGTCCAGTAGGTTGCCAATTGACTTATGAGGTTAATAAGTATGACAAAGTCATTAGAGCTGTTGGTGAATTAAATAGTCCGACTAATAAAGGCAACTTATGCTTTAAAGGAAAATTTGGTTTTGAATATACCAACCACCGTGATCGAATTAAATCCCCTATGGTTCGTAAGAACGGACTATTAGTCGAAACTTCTTGGGAAGAAGCTTTATCTGTTGCATCTGAAGGCTTAGGGCAGTATAGAGGAGAAGAGTTTGCTCTAGTTGCCTCACCCAGGAATACAAACGAAGAGTTTTATCTCGCACAGAAGTTTTCTAGAATTGTGATGAATTCCAATAATATCGATTCTGCTTCCTATGACCGCCCAGGTATTATGGAAGGGGCATATGATGTTTTTGGGTATTATGCAGGATCAGCAAACATCTGGGACGTTGGGAATTCTGGATGCGTAATGGTCGTTAGCGCAAATATTACTGAAGAACAGAATGTCCTGGCCGTGCCAATAAAGAAGGCTGTGAAAAGGGGATCACAAAAGCTTATAGTCCTAGATTCGAGAGAAACTGAACTTACGAGATATGCAGATATATGGGCTCGCCCATATCCCGGTACTGATTTAGCACTTCTTGCTGGTATCTTAAAAGTAACAATCGAAGAAGGTCTCGTAGATTACGAATTTATCAAAGACAGATGCGAAGGATTCGATGATTTAGTAAGTTCCTTGTCAACCTTTGATATAAATGCAGTTGAGAAAGAGACAGGAGTAAGTGCTTCTGAAGTTCGTAAGATTGCATACCTATATTCTCAATCAGAAACGTCGGTAATCGCATATGCGCTAGACAACACAATTGGTGGAACTCGACGTATAACTACAAGAGTAATAGCTGATTTAGCTGCAGTAACGGGCAATATTGGAAAACCAAGTACTGGAATTATTCCACTAAGGCACGGTGCGAATGATCAAGGTCAATTGGACATGGGTGCGGAGGCTAGGCTTTTGCCAGGTCAACGTCATGTGGCAGTTGATTCTGATCGAGAAAACCTTGAGAAATTCTGGGACGTCCCTTTACCTACTAAGCCAGGTTTGAGGGTGCGTGAATCATTTTCTGCAGCGAGGAATGGCACAATTAAAGCGATGGTTATTTTAGGAGACCATGTTCACTATGAAGATGGCACTCTAGGTGATGTTGAAGAATCTTTTAATAATCTCGAGTTCTTGGTAGTTTCCAATTCTTTTTTGTCCTTAGCGACCACTAACGCGCACGTTGTATTCCCTGCAGCTACTTTTGCTGAAAAGACTGGAACGATGACTAATTTAGAACGAAGAGTCCAACCTTTGCGCAAAGTAACATCAAAGGAATTTGGACAATCGAAAACAGATTTAGAAATCTTGACTTTGTTATCTCAAGCTATGGGATCTCAATCATTTGTTTACGAAGACTCAAATGCCGTAACTAAGGAAATTTCACAAATAATCCCAGAATATTCGGGGATTACCTACGAACGTTTGATCGATGAATCTGTTGAGACTCTGAAACCGGATAATGAAAATCCATTGCCTACTCAAGTACTATATTCAAATAGAGTTTCGATGGGTATCCAGTGGCCTACACATAGCAGTGATGACTCCGGAACGCCGAATCTTTATTCTACAGATTTTGGAAAAGGAAAAGCGCAATTGGTTCCAATTGAATGGAGGACACGCCCTCAACATGCAGATAAGGAATTCCCCTTTATATTTCTGCATGGTCGTGTGTTATCTCAAGGATCCAAAAAGCTTACAATTGATAAAAATGGCCCTGTAAACAAGATTTTACGGGACGAAGAAATCCTGATGAACCCAGAGGATCTCAAGAAAAATAAATTAAAGAGCGGAAAATCAGTAAGCCTCATTTCTTCTAAAGGAAGTGTACTAAAAGGGATCCTAGTCGCATCTGAGGCTATTCAACCAGGTTTGATTTCCGCAACTACTCTATTTGGAACACTTGCTTCATCTGTAGATGACTCTAAAGATCCTGATCCAATGAACCATATACCCAGACTTGAAGCTACTTCAGTCAGGGTTGAATCTTAAAGACGCGTAGGAGGTATTAGCGTTGGTATCGAACGCAGAATTTACTGGACATACTGATCCACGGTTGCAGGCTTTGCCTACTGTAAAAATAGTAGGCAGACAAGACTATACTGAGGACCTTTTTAAACTTTGGTTGGAGCCTTCAGTTCCTTTTACCTTCAAACCAGGCCAGTACATCACTATTGGCTCGAAGGATATTGAACGTCCCTACTCGATAGCTTCATCCCCTCATGAAGAATATATAGAGTTGTTTATCGAATACGTTCACCCCGAACATGGGGGAAAGTTAACACCACTCCTATACGCCCAAAATGTGGGAGATATCCTGTCCATGAGACCTAGGGCTAAAGGGATTTTTTTGCTGGATGAAAATTACTCAGACCATGTACTGGTCGGGACAGTTACTGGCATAGTCCCTTATGTCAGCTATATAAGGCAATTTCTTAATGACAAAAGAACGGGTCATCGGTTCTTCGTAATGGAAGGTGCCAGTCACTTTGATGAATTTGTTTATGACCAAGAATTTGAAGAGTTGCAGAGTAACCATGATTTTATTGAGTTTGTTTCGACTGTGAGTCGTCCAAATGACCCAAGAAACAAAAACTGGCACGGATCTGTAGGGAGAGTGAACAACCTTGTTCCTGATAATGTCGACAGATGGGGTTTATCAAAGCAAAACACTATGATTTATCTTTGTGGCAACCCTGGGATGATAGAAGATGTGAAAGATAAAATGGGTTCTGCGGGTTGGAACTATTGCGAAGAGCGATTTTGGAAAGAAGAGGATGATTAGTTTGCTGTCTAGTCAGTATTCTCAAAATCCAAAACTATGATATGACAGAGCCTTTACCTTTAGATAAGCCTATCTTTGGCGATTTTACAAAACGCAAAAAGATAATAATTATGGCTGGTGCCATGATTGGCTTGCTCATGGCAGCTTTAGACCAGACAGTAGTAGCAACTGCACTGCCTCAAGTCGTAGCTGATCTGGGTGGTTTCGATAGGTTTGCATGGGTTTTCACCGCATATATGTTAGCTTCGACTGCTCTAATACCTATTATGGGCAAGCTTTCTGATATTTACGGCAGGAAATGGGTGCTAACAGGAGGGGCGGCCATATTTATGATCGGTTCAGTATTGTGCGGAACTGCCTTTACAATGAACCAGTTAATTATTTATAGAGCCATTCAGGGTATTGGTGCAGCATCTCTAATGGCAAATTCATTCACAATTTTGGCTGATTTATTCCCACCAGCAGAAAGAGGCAAGTGGCAAGGGCTATTTGGAGCTACATTTGCATTAGCTAGTGTGATAGGCCCAGTTACAGGCGGTTACATCACTGATAATTTCGAATGGAGATGGATTTTTTTAATTAATGTGCCAGTTGGTATTGTCACAATTATTTTTCTACTTCTAACGATGCCTTCTATTCATCATCAAAGCAATAAAGGAACGATAGATTTTGCTGGTGCAAGTGTTTTAATTTTATTAGTTGTTCCTTTTTTATTAGCGTTAACTCTAGGGGGAGATCTATATGATTGGACTTCTTTGCAAATAATCTTGATGTTTCTTTGGTCTTTAATAATGCTTCCTTGCTTTGTCATTATTGAAAGAAGGGCCAGCAACCCAATAATTCCCCTTTGGGTTTTCAGGAATCCAGTCTATTCAGTCTCGATATTTGCAATTTTTATGACCGGTTTGGGGATGTTTGGTGGTGTAGTTTTTGTACCATTGTTTATTCAAGGAGTAGTTGGTTCTTCGGCAACCAATTCAGGTGCAGTAATTGTCCCTATGTCATTAGCAATAGTGCTAAGTTCAACAATTGCAGGTCAGCTAATTGCCAGAACAGGGCATTACAAGATCTTTGGGTCAATGGGCCTAGGCGTTATGGCTTTTGGTTTGTATTTGTTAGCTGATTTAGGCGCTGATAGTACAGAGTGGCTTGCAGTTCGGAATATGATAGTCGTTGGATTGGGATTAGGCATTACTTTTCCTGTATATGTAATTGCTGTTCAAAATTCATTTGAACACCGCTTTGCGGGCATTGTTACCTCAACAACTCAATTTTTCAGGCAAATTGGTGGAACAATGGGCGTAGCAATTATGGGATCCATACTGGCTGTTAATGTTGGGCGTTCTATGAATGAAGCAGTTTCTCAAACCCCTGGCGCAGATAATCTTTCAAACGACGTTTTACTTGCTTTAGGCAATCCTCAGCTACTGATTGATATAGAATCAAAAAGTAAAATACAAGAAGCTTTAACTTCAGATCCAAATACAGCCCTCGCATTTTCTGATTTGCTGGAAGCTCTAAGAATCTCATTAGCTGAATCTATCTCTAACGTGTTCTTATTAAGTATGGTTTTCGTGCTAATTGCATTCCTGGCTTCCTTTTTTGTAAAAGAAGTTGCCCTTAAGGGTAGAGAGCACTGATTTAATTTCTTTGGCCACGGTTTTGATACAAATTAGTAGTTTGCTTCAGCGATTCCCTTCGCTACAATCCCTCAATGGCTACACCCGTTCGCAAACAATATCTGGATATTAAGTCTCAGCATCCTGATGCAATAGTACTATTTCGCATTGGTGATTTTTATGAGACTTTTGATGATGATGCCATTGTTGCTTCACGTGATCTGGAGATAGTTTTAACTAAACGAGACATGGGAAAAGGCGAAGTAGTACCATTAGCGGGTATTCCATACCATTCCATTGACACGTACTTATCAAAGTTAATCAAAAAAGGCCATCATGTAGCGATTTGTGAACAAATCGGCGAACCAACTAATCGGAAACTAGTTGATAGAAAAGTTGTTAGAGTAGTAACTCCCGGTACGGTTGTAGAACCTTCGATATTAGACAACGGTAGTAACAATTTCCTCTCATCATTGATTTACGATTCAGGTAGAGTAGGGATTGCTAGCGTTGATATAAGCACTGGAGAGTTTATAGTAACCGAACTAGAAGAAGGCCTTATCAACTTTGAACTCTCAAGGCTTGACCCTGCAGAAATATTAGTTTGCACTAATAATCCGTTAACCTTTGAAGGATATAGTGTGACTAATATTCAAGAAGAATTTTCTGATTACGTGTTCTCCAAATCAGTAATTTTCAACCATTTCAAGATTGATAATTTTGAATCCATTGGTTGCGAGCATTTCACAGTTGGCATTTCTGCGGTAGCCGCGATTATTAAATACTTGCAGCAGACAAATTCATTAGCACTGAACCAGCTTAATACTTTTCATGCTTATTCAACTGAAAGCTTCATGTCTTTAGATATTCAGACTATAAAAAACCTTGAAATCTTTAATAGCGGTAAATGGGGTGAAGGCAAGGCTTCATTGATTTCAATTCTTGACGAAACTTTGACACCCATGGGCCGGAGGCTAATTCGTAAATGGATTGGTGAACCTTTGCTGGATATTGGTGCAATTAACACTAGGTTAGATGCCGTCGAGTGGTTCTATCAAAAACCTTTCCAAAGGCAGCAAATTCAGGCGAAGTTAAAAGATGTTTCTGACTTAGAAAGAATTCTACATAGGATTGGATCTGGAGTTGCTATACCCAGAGAAGTATCTGCACTCAGAAAATCTTTGGAACAGTTCCCAGAGATTGTTGGGGTTATCTTTGATATTCAACCTTCATTTCTAGAAAAAGTAGGAGAGATTCCCGATTGTGAACCTGTAGCCAGTTTAATCGGTAGAACAATTAATGATGAACCTTACGGAGAAGTAGGTAAGGGTTCGATTATAAGGGAGGGTTTTTCAGACGAACTGGATGAATTCAGGAAAGCTTCCAATGATGCACGTGGATACATTACTGGGCTAGAAAGGCAAGAAAGAGAAAGGACCGGGATACCGAACTTAAGGGTTGGGTACAACAAAATTTTTGGATATTACCTTGAAGTATCAAATTCTCATTTAGGAAAAGTGCCTAATGACTACATCCGAAGGCAAACTTTAACTGGAGGTGAAAGATACCTAACTCCAGAGCTGAAAGAGTATGAAAATAAAGTTTTAAATGCCAGAGAGTCAGTGGAGGCACTAGAAGTCGATATTTTTAAAAATTTATGTAACGAAATCATGAAATTCAAGGAAGAAATTTCGAGATCCGCTAGAATAATCGCTAAGCTTGATGGGCTTTGTTCCTTTGCTGAAATTGCATCAAGGTATAGGTATGTAAGGCCTACTTTAAACGACACTTCGATAATTGAAATTGATGATGGTCGACACCCAATGGCAGAAATAAATGTGCACGTTAAAAACTTCGTGCCCAATAGTATTCGACTATCAAATGAAAATGAACAAATAATAATCCTGACAGGTCCCAATATGTCTGGAAAATCTACATACTTAAGACAAGTTTCACTGATGGTTTTGATGGCTCAAATAGGTAGCTATGTGCCTGCGTCAAAAGCAAATATCGGTGTAGTCGATCGGATATTTACAAGAGTAGGACTTCAGGATGATCTAGGGGCAGGCCAGTCAACATTTATGGTCGAAATGGTCGAGACTGCTAACATTTTAAAAAAAGCAACCTCTAAATCACTGATCGTACTAGATGAAGTTGGTCGAGGTACTTCTACTTTTGACGGTATGTCTATAGCACAATCTGTTATCGAGTATATTCATGATAGTCCAAACCTTGGATGCAAAGCATTATTTGCAACTCATTATCATGAGTTGACGAGTCTGGTAGATAGCTTAGATAGGGTTTGTAACTTTAAAGTGGCCGTAGATGAAAATGAACAAGGTGTGACTTTCCTCCATCAAATAATTCCCGGAGGCGCTGATAAATCATATGGAATACATGTAGCTAGCTTAGCGGGGTTGCCTTACTCAGTAGTAAATCGATCTTGGGATTTATTAAATCAACATGAATCTGACTATCAGCAAACAAATAACAAAGGTGATCATGCCAAGTCTTTTCAGCTACCTCTATTTGAAATAAATCCCTCGATTAGCAAAAAAACCTTATCCGTTCTTATGAACACTGATCCAGATAATATGACACCACTACAAGCTTTAAATTTCCTGCATGAACTCAAATCTAAGATTAATGGACCAGATAGGGAATCTGGAAATGATTCAAGCTAGCCTAAATAGAGACGAAATTCAGGACGTAATAATTGTGGGTGGAGGTCCAGCAGGATCATCCTTAGCTTACCGATTAGCCAAAAAAGGCATAAAGGTAACCTTGTTTGAGAAAACGAAATTTCCTCGAGTAAAGCCTTGTGGCGGTGGAATAGACTCGACATTTTTTGACTACTTGCCCGAAGGTCTTGATGTAAGTGAATTTGTACAAGATTGGGCTTCTAGCATTTTGCTTAGATATGAAGGAAGTAAAGAGCAAAAGTTTAGTATGCCTCAAAAAGTAGGAATGGTAGAGAGGGCACCATTTGATCAATATTTACTAAACGCAGCCAAATTGGCAGGTGTAAAAGTAAGGGAGAACACTGGTGTTGATGAAATATTTGTAAACACAAATGGCGTTTACGAAATTATAACTGGATCCATAACAACAAAAGCACAAGTAGTTGTAGGTGCTGATGGTGCATATTCGGTCGTTGCAAGAAAAACAGGAATGAGGGCACCACGTACAATTTTTGTAGCATCCGAATGGGATTTGTACATGCCGAAGTCAATTATAAAATCCTGGAAAGGAAAAATGCTTTTAGATTGCAGTGTAAATCCCGTTGGCTACGCATGGGTCTTTCCCAAAAAAGAGTTTTTGAATATAGGGTTTGGTTTGCCTTTTAAAGATGCAAAATCTGTTCATCAACTAACTGAAAAATTTGCTAAGAAATTAGGCTTTGATCTCTCATACGGATTTAAAAAGAGAGCACATTGGATTCCATTCGCCCGTAGGAACTCAGAAGCTGTTTCAAAAGGGGTAGTGTTAATTGGAGATGCGGCAGGAGTTGCTGATCCAGCAACTGGAGCAGGGATCTCCTGGGCACTTAGGAGCTCTGCAATGGCATCGAAATGGATTATTCATGCGATTGAAAGCAATTCATTGGAATGGCTTAAAGGGTATCAGGATGAATACGAAAAGTTATTGAATGAAGTTGAAGCCGCGATGTCGCTCCGCAATCTTTTCGTGATAACTTTGGTGTTAATACGTAAAATCCCTGTTAAGTTTTTCCAACCAATTTTGGAAATATCCAGTGGCGTTTATTCTTATACGGATTGGAAGAATAAAAATCCTTTTGCTTATAAGTTAGGAAAATTAATGGCTGTGTTAGTGAATAGGAAAATTCAATGATGCGACGATGGGGTGGCAAGAATGAAAGTGAATTAAGAAATACCTCTAACCGAGGTACAGGTGATGATCATCTTTTTCAGTTGGTAGGCGCAAATAGACTTTCTATTTTTATACCACCAGTTTCAAAAATCAAAGGCTATGCCGATCTCTTAGAAAAACTTGAAAGTTTTGGCTGTATAGTAACTTATCCTTCAAAATCTCCTGAAGTTTTGCGTGAATTACCCAGTCGTCTCTATAAAGCAATTAATATAGAAGCTGAAAAAGAACTCGACTACAAGGCATTGCAACTGGCTCATCGCTGGGCCCATAAAAGAAACTTATTGCATAGTTTCTTTATACCACTATAAAGTGACTCATTGCTCTATCTCTTCTCTTAGAAGATCTCCTGCACGCTCTAAAAGCTCTTCTTCTCTTTTTTCAGGAACATTTCTAGAAGAAAAGTATCGTTTCATAGCCTCCATTGGAGTTAACTTTTCGCTTTCTTCAGTCGCTAATCTCGTACGTCTTTCTCTTCTGACATTCTTTTCTATTGAGGCAATGTAATGGGCATGTTTTAATAAATTGCGTATTTCAATTTCTCGAAATGCATGCTCGTGGCTGGACTCCATGTTGACGCGTAGACGAACTATTGAATCCGTAACTTTGTCAAAAGATTTTGAAATCATCACTTTTGTTACTTCAGTAGGATCTTCTCCAGGTGGCACTTTTATATCAAGAGTTAACATTGTCCTAGCGTCAACTTCGATAAAGTTAAAATTCTCAAGCCTTTTCCCTTGCTCTGATTCGGTATTTAGTTCAAAAACACAAAAACCCTTTGAGTCATTCTCTTCAGAAAAATCGATTCTCTGTAAACTCCCTGGGTATACAACGTATGGATGTTTAGCAAGTATTTGATGCTTGTGCACATGACCGAGTGCAACATAATCGAGTGAGGCATTAGCTAGTGAGCCAAGCGACAAGACATGGTCATTTCCTAGCATTAATCCTCTCTCAGAAGAAACCTTAGCACCCGCAACAGTGACATGGCCACTTAGAATTGCAGGTATTGAAGGGTCAAGGTTTTTAATTTCTTCATTTAGGAGTGTTGTAAGTCTATCTTCAACACTTTTAGTAATTTGATCAAGGCTCATTTCCCTTGTTTCTTCTTTGGCCATAAAACTGCCGATTCGAATCCAAGGGAGTGCGATAACTTGGATTGACCCAGCATTCGTTTTTATTAAATGTGTCTTTAGCGTTGAACCAACAAAAACATTTTGTACAGATAATGTCGGAAATATTTCTAGAGCAGTGGCACGGTTTGACACATGAGGTAGGTCGTGATTGCCCACAGTTAAAAACACGGGGATGTTAGCATTAGCTACTCGGTTAATGCGCCTAGCGAATTCTCTCTGATGCGTTTGAGATGGATCCCTGTTCTTGTAGGCGTCACCTGAAAAGACAACGAAATCAACACGATTGTTAATTGCGTAGGAAACTGCTGCATCCAAGGTGCATAGGAAATCAATCATTCTGGTAGAAGATCCTACGTATTCTTCTCTATCTATTCCAGGAGCAAAGTAATCGGGCAAATTGGAAATATCATCCAAAGTTGCTGGCCTACCATAGTTCTCTACACCGATGTGTACGTCTGAAAGGTGCAATATTCGCACTTATTATTCTCCTGATCACGCTAGGTAGATTAGGAACGTGTGCTACCCATACTACTCAAGTGATCCTTTATTTCTGGAATTAAATCTTTGATCAAAGTTCGAGATTGTTGCATTGTGTCGCGGTTTCTTATCGTTACTGCCTTATCCGATTCTACCGTTTCAAAATCTATGGTGATGCAAAGTGGGGTGCCAATTTCATCTTGCCTTCTATACCTTCTGCCAATCGACTGTGCATCGTCATATTGGGCGGGGAAAACTGACCTTATTTCATTAAATACACCTCTGGCTGTTGGAACTAATTTTTCATTTCTGCTGAGAGGTAAGACAGCTATTTGAACTGGTGCGATGTCTGGGTGAAACTTAAAAAGAACACGCTGATCTTTCTCAGTATTTTCTTCTGTATATGCATCAGACATAAATGCTAAGGCAGCTCGATCCACTCCTAATGCTGGCTCAATTACCCAGGGGTAATAACTCGTCCCGGTGTCTTGGTCAAAATATTCAAGCTTAGTCCCAGAACTCTGGGAATGTGATGCTAAATCAAAATCTGACCGTCTCGCAATTCCTTCTAACTCGCCAACACCCCAAGGGAAATCAAACTCGATATCTGAAGTGCCTCTGGAGTAGTGAGATAGTTCAGCATCTTCGTGTTTCCTAATTCTCAAATGAGAACTATCTATACCTAATTTAACAAACCAATCCATTCTTTGATTGATCCAATAATTAAACCATTCTTCATCTTGGCCAGGTTTTACAAAAAACTCCATCTCTGCTTGCTCGAATTCTCTAGTTCTAAAAATGAAATTCCCGGTAGTTATTTCATTCCTAAATGATTTCCCAATTTGCGCAATCCCAAATGGCAATTTCATACGAGTTGAGTTCAGTACATTCTCGAAGTTAATGAAAATACCTTGAGCAGTTTCAGGCCTAAGCCAAACCTGATTTGCAGAGTCTTCTACCGGCCCAGAAAATGTTTTAAACATTAAATTAAACTGACGAGGGTCTCCAAGAGTAGACCCATCATCGGGGCATCTTAATTGATCTTCTAAATGATCGGCTCGAAACCTTTTTCGGCATTCAGGGCATTCGACAAGAGGATCAGTGAACACTTCGGCATGGCCACTTGCTTCCCAAACTCTAGGACTCTGGATTATTGCACTGTCAAGTCCGACGACATCATCTCTTTGCGTGACTACGGATCTCCACCATGCATCCTTTATATTTCTTTTTAGTTCCACCCCAAGAGGGCCATAATCCCAAGTGGACCCAATTCCGCCATAAATCTCACTTGCTGGAAAAACAAAGCCTCTTCTTTTGCTTAAAGAAACTAATTTAGGGAGAGTTACTTTTTTTTCTGACGATGGTTCCATATTGCTCCTTTACTGGCAGGGATTTGGAGATTTGCTCTATTAACATTCTTCCAGATTTTCCTTTTAAATTTGAAAGTAAATTTTACTGATGATAAATTATACGAGACGATGTTACTCTTAGATTATCCCAGAAAAAATTTACTTGTATCTACTGAATGGCTGTTTTCAAATTTGAATTCAAGTAATTTAATTATTATTGATGCTGGGAACTGGATCATCGATTCAATTCGTAATGAAAGGATTCCTCGATCAGTTACTGTCCCGCATCCGTATTTAAAAAGTAAAAAAACCCCCAAAGCTGTAATAGGTTCTGAGGAAATAGAAGAACTTTTAAGGTCATTAGGCATTTCTTCAGATTCCCAGGTTATTGTTTATGATTCAGCAAAATCACTCAATGCTGCAAGAGTCTGGTGGGTGTTGAACTATTACGGTATTTCAGACGTTTCAATTTTGAATGGTGGTTTTGAAAAATGGCAATTAGAATCACGTCCGACTACTTCTGAAAACTTCACAAACCCCAAAAGTAACTTCGTTCCTACCGTACGAGAAAACACCATTGCAACCGTAGATTCCATGATGCGTGCGGTAGATGATCCTGGTTCAATAATTTGGGATACTCGTAGGTTGACTGAATTCACTGGAGAGAATACCCGAGAGAATGCAAGGGCAGGGCATGTGCCTAATTCAATTCACTTAGAGTGGTTAGTGATGATGAACGAAGATTCGACTTTTAAGTCACCATCTGAAATACACGAGTTGCTGCAAAACTCAGGAATTAGACCTGATAAAAAAATTTTCACTTACTGACAGGGCGGTATCCGTGCGGCGCACGGAATGTTCATTCTGGCATTAATGGGATTTAACGATGTTTGTCTTTATGATGCCTCTATGCGCGAGTGGGCAAATCGTGAAGATACACCATTAACTTTGGATTAGAAAATCCTACTTAATTTCAAAGATTGCGTAGATATTAGCTGAAACAGTTAAATCACCAGCATTAATAGGAGTAGGTGCTTCAGCCATAGCAAAAGCTCTCGCATCATAGGAGATTCCTGATTGCCTAGGGGAATAACTTGACTCAGATACGTGTAATAAACGACCTAACTTAAAACCCATTTTCGTTGCAAGCATATTAGCCTTATCAATGGCATCTTGAGATGCTAATAGCATCGCATCTCTTTCTGAGGAGACAAAACTCTCGACGCTGAAAGATATACGGTCAACTCTAAGGCTGTCGCCGCCAGCGATTGTTAAGTTGTCTATAACTGACCCAACTGTGCCCATATTTCTGACTGTAATGACTATATCGTTATTAACAACATATCCAGTAAGGATTCTTTCGTTGGTTCTAACAACGTTTGTAACGCTATCTCTCCATTCGTAAGTTGGTTGGATATCATAATTTTGAGTGCTAATGTCATCTTCGGATATCCCATCTGAAATCAAGCTTCGGATTATCCTTTGAGCGGATTTGGAAGCCTCCTTTGTTGCGATGCTCACAGAGCTAGAAAAAACTTCTACGCCGGCATTGATTCTTGCGAGTTCTGGCTCAATTTCTACTTTACCTGTGCCCGTTACATGCAGACCAGTGGAGACTTGAGAATCAACATTACGAGAGTACGCAGCATTGGGAACTGACGGGTCATTAGTGATATTCGCAGTTGATAAATTTGAATCGCTGTCTGCTGTGCATCCATACAAAGTGAATACAAAGAGCAAAAAAATTAAGAAAAATAATAACGATGAAGTAATATGGTTTGAATAAGAAGTTCGATGAAACATGCTCAGTCCAAATATTCTGAATCTCTGTATAATTCTACCCTAGAACTTACTAATTAAGGTACGCTATGCGCAACGCCTTCATAGAGCTTGTAAAAACTCTCTTTTTAGCAATTTTCTTGCTTTTAGTTATTCAGTCAATGATTCAACTTTATAAAGTTAGTGGTCCTAGCATGCAACCACTTCTTATCTCAGGTGACAGAATTGTGGTTAATAAGCTGAGCTATGTTGAGGTTGATTTAACTCGCATTGGCAAATTGCTTCCAGGAAATCATGAAAATAGAGCATGGCGGCTTTTTGGAGAACCAGATGCCGGAGATCTAATTGTTTTCAAGTCAATACAAAACGAGGATAAGTCTGTCATAAAGAGAATAATCGGACTTCCAGGGGATAGAGTGAAAATTACAAATGGGATAGTTTACGTTAATGATCATCCCAAAATGGAGACCTATGTTGATAATGTAGTTCTTCAAACGTACCCTGAAGTAACTATCCCGCTTGGGGAATTTTTTGTTTTGGGCGATAATCGTGTTTCTAGTAATGATTCGAGGAATTGGGGAACGATTCCCCGAGAAAATATCATCGGAAAAGCCTGGTTAGTATACTGGCCGTTCCGGCGAAGTGATTTTTTGTAATCTGATGGTTTAAAATTTACGCTGTGCCCCTGTAGCTCAACGGTAGAGCGATAGGCTTTTAACCTATGCGTCGCGGGTTCGACTCCTGCCAGGGGTACCATTTTAAGTACAAATACCTCACACATTTACCCTATTTTATTTGCCAGGACTCTAAATGGCGCACCAAAAAACTAAAAACTAATTATTTTGACTATATTGGCTTTTTTGTTAACTTTGTTATACTTGCGCTTAGTTTCACACGTTGGCGTTATAATTTTTCACGTAATGCCATCTTAGGGGAGAACGTTATGTGGAAAAAGAAATTCGGTTTATTCAATGTAGTCGGCTTAATGATTATGGCTATGTTCGTAGCATCATTGTTAGTCGCTTGTGGTGACGATGCAGATGATGCACCGGCACCTGCTGCTCCAGCAGCAGCAGCTCCAGCAGCTGCGGCTGAACCTGCTGCGGCTGATGATGAAGGTCCTGGCGAGCCAGAACCTTTACCTTACAGGAAGCCAACTCCAACTCCTGGTCCTACCGCAACTCCTACTGAACAAGAGAAAATTCTTCAGCAGGGTGCTATGTTTGCTAGCTTGGACACAGATTGGACAGCAACCGACGAATGGAATGATTTGCTTGCAAAGGCTCAAGCTGAAGGAAAAGTCATTTTCACTGCATATGGTACAAACCATACCGACATCGTTTGTGACATGTTCACTGAAGCCACTGGAATCGAATGCGAGGGTCGTGGCATAAGTGCTGGTCAAATTGTCGGAACACTTAAAGCAGAGCGAGAGGCTGGGGAAGCCCCAACTGACGTTGTGTATATGTCTATGACTCAGATGGCACAGTATGTAGATTCTGGCTATGCTGATGTAGTTGATTACGAATCCCTTGGTGTTGCTGAGGGTCGTTCCTGGGAAGCAGATGGCGTCCCTGGTAACGCAATTGGTATTGCAAACAACCAGTACACAAACTTCTGGCGCACAGACATCTTTGATGTAGAGGACATACCAACAACCGTTGAGGGTTGGCTTGATCCTAAGTTCAAAGGTTTAGTTTGTGCTCCTTCATTTTTGTTTAGAGCTGGTAACGGTTTCCACCCATTCATCTTCGATAAAGATGAAATGGTAGATCTTCACAAGAGGATGATTGAAGAGAACGACTTGCTCGTAACTGCAAACTGTGATGAATTCATCCTTTCGGGTGAACGACCATTAGTTTACTTAGGCTATGGAAACCCACCAGGCCTTTTGGACAGTGGAGTCATTGCTCAGGCCTGGAACGCAGGTATGGGTGTTAACATGTTCAGCGTTGCTGTCGCAAGCAATGCACCAAATCCAAATGCTGCCAGAGTCTTTGCTGCATGGAATGCCAGCGAAGCTGTTTCTGCAGCTACCTGGGAAGGTATTGGATCAGGATGGGCAGGTTATGGTCATGCTTCTGAAGGCCTCGTTTCTGGAGACTTCAAGGACGTTGACATGGTCTTTGAAAGTATTGGTGTAGCTCGCCAGAGGGGTATAAACGCCAGTTACTTCAGTGACAGAGTATTCGGAACCGATTAATCCTAACTTCTGATGTATAAAGGAATAAGCGGGGTAGCGTATAAGCTGCCCCGCTTATCCTTGAACTAGGTGTATACATGGCAGTATCTGCGCAGGTTAAACATAAGATTGCAATGCTCAAAAGGGGCGAGTATATATTACTCTTTGCTGCTCTGGTTGTAGCGTCTTGGCTATTGTTACCTGCTTTAGGTGTGACCTTTGTACAAGCTATCCGAGTTCCAGCAGGAAACTTGTTTTTTGAACCCACTAGTTCATGGGGATTATCAAACTTCCCTGCAGTTTATTCTGGGAGTAGAGCTCTCCAATCAACATTATACGATACGGCAATTTATACTTTTGGAGCTGTTGCTCTTGGGTTTTCTGTGGGACTGGTAATTGCTTGGTTAATAGAAAGAACCAATTTACCTTTCAGAAATGTCGTGTTTGTAATTCTGCTTTTCCCGTTGATGATGCCCGCAATTGTGACTACCTTGGGCTGGATTTTATTACTGGGTCCTCGAATGGGTTTCATGAACGTAATGGCTCGCACTGTTCTCAATTGGATCCCAGGCGTGGATTTTACCGCAGGACCGTTCAATATTACGACTATGTACGGGATGATAGTAGTTCAAGGATTTGGGCAAGTAACATTTTTTGTTATTTTGCTAGGGGCTGCTCTTCGTAGCATGGATCCTAGCCTTGAGGATGCTGCTCGTACATCCGGTGCGGGCTTTGTTAAGATAGTACGTACTGTTACCCTTCCCTTGTTAAGACCTTCAATTCTTGGAGCCTTAATTCTTTCTACTATCTTTACAGTCGAATCATTCGAAGTTCCCTTGCTTCTAGCTACTGGAGCAAAAGCAGATATTTTGAGCACACGTGTTTGGGAGCTACTTACAACTGGCTCTGGAGAAGATCCATTGTATGGTGCAGTTGCAGCTATGGGTTTGCACTTTATGCTTTTGACCTATCTACTCTTTTATCTATACAGCTATTACACAGCTAGATCTGAGCGGTTTGCGACGATGACAGGTAAGGGGTTCAGGGCTAGAAGGTTCGATTTGGGTTCTTGGAAGTGGCCCATATTTTTTGCAATAATTAGCTTTTTAACGTTTTTGTCATTTGCTCCGTTTGTCATTCTTTTGTACCAATCATTTTTACCTACTTATATGTCACCATCATGGGCCGTATTTGAGCGTTTCAGTTTGGATGGATACCGAGACTTGTTTGATAACCGGCGACTATGGAGTGCTGTAAGGAATACTATTTCCGTTGCACTGGTTGCTCCTACAATCAGTGTCACCGTAGCTTTGATTATTTCGTGGTCTGTAGTAAGAGGAAGAGCGGCGCCTAAAGTACGATTATTCCTTGATTTATTTACTTCTTCTTCGTTGGCGGTTCCTGCAGTCATAGCATCATTTGCATTTTTCCTGTTCTATCTTAATGTAAACAGAATGCTGCCAGACTTCCTCGATTGGATCCCACTTTCAAAGTCGCTTCTAGTCCTAATGCTTGCTTACTCATTTAGAGTTGCTTTGGCCTATCGTTTTCAACGAGCTGGTGTTGCTCAAATTGCTAAAGAACTAGAGGAAGTTTCGGCAACTAGCGGGGCAAGTGCTTATAGTACCTTTAGGCGTATTTTAGTGCCATTGTTGGCGCCTTATACGTTCGGTGCTTGGATAATACTTTTCCTGCTCGCATTTAGAGAATTCACATTGCCCCAGGTCATCACAGCAGGCTCTGATCCTTTCGTTATCAGCACTTTGGTATTCAATTTAGCTGTTGATCCTGACCAAAGGGCAGCTTTATCAATGATGACAGTTGCATTTCTTATTGTGGTTCTTCTTTTCATAAGAGTATTCATACTGAAGAAAATACGGGCTTTTTAGAATCAACTATTTCTTTTAGCTTTGTAGTTCTGTCTCGTAAGCAGGATAGTTTTGGGGAAATTCTTGCAAGAAAAAGCCGAAAGAGCACACAAAGTACACCTCAATTCAGGAAGATATATTTCTGCGATAGAGTCGATAGTTGAAAACCCGGAATGGGCTTTTATCTATGCACCTGGCGCTGGTTCTAACATTGAGGATCCTTTTGCTTTAAGTGCGGCTGAAAAATTGGCTGTCCATGGAATAGCACTTATTAGATTTCAATTTCCATTTTCTGAAAGGGGATCAAAATCACCAGATGCGGAAGCGGTGCTTTTGGAAAGCTGGGAGTCTATCGTTAATGCATTTAAGGATGCGGCGCCGAGAATTGTAATTGGAGGTCGATCTTTAGGTGGAAGAATTGCATCATCGTTAATTGCAAAAGGACAAATTGTTGACGCATTGGCATTATTTGCATACCCCTTGCATCCTCCTGGTTCACCTGATCGTAAAAGAACTGAACATTTTAATACTATTAGTATCCCCACATTTTTTTGCTCTGGGACTAAAGATGCTTTTGGTTCTCCCGCTGAGCTTGAGAGTGCATCATCAATCATCACAGGATCTTCATTGAATTTACTGGAAGGTGCTGATCACGGATTTAGAGCTGGCAAACTTAGGGCTCAAGCCGAAGTTTGGGAGGAGGCAATAGGATTATTCATAGCATGGCTGAAACAACTATCAATCTGATTTCTCGACCATTGCCTTAGCTTGATGATAAGCGGGTGCAACAACTTCATTCATTAATTTTCTTCCTTGTTCAATTCGCTTAGTCACATTGGGGTCTACAGGATCTCCTGATTTACGCAATTTTTTCCAATTGATGAAGTTTGTATTGGCCTCTTCAAATTCTCTGATTCCACCTATGTAAAACAGATGGACACGAAAAAAAATGCCTTCTGGTTCTTCAACAGTTTTCGCGTTTAATAAATGTTCCATTAATAGTCGGAACTTTTCATCTAACTCTTCTTCCCAAGAAGCTTCTCCATTTTTATGCTTCAAAATATGCAATGATAAATCATCTGTGAGATCTGCAGTCAAATCAAAATCTTTTGAAAGCCATTCTAAATAATGTAAGCCAGATATTTGTAAGTCTGCAGGCATTTCTTGGTCAGGCGTCACTACACGTTCATTGCCTGTAGAGCTTTGGTCAGACGTAGTAAACGACGAAACATTCTTTTCACTGCTAGTATCTGAACTAGCCAGTTGCATACTTGATTCAGTATTTTGACAACCTGAAAATAACCCGGCAACAAAACTTGCCAATAACAAAACGGAGGTGCACGGTAGTAAGAATTTCAGAGACAAGGGATTGAACATAAGTAAGGACTGTGCCTAAGCATCTGATTCAGTTATTGCTATCGTAGATATTCCATCACCTAGGAAATCAGGCCCTTGGTTTGGGTCTCTTTCGCGAATTTGGTTCAGTACATCCATGCCATTAACAACTTTACCGAATACAGCATGCATACCATCTAAATGGGGAGTTGGTGCGAATGTAATAAAAAATTGGCTACCATTGGTATTGGGACCTGCATTGGCCATAGAAAGAATTCCCGGACTATCGTGTTTTAGATCGGGATGAAACTCGTCTGTAAAAGTGTAACCCGGCCCACCTCTTCCGGTGCCAGTAGGATCTCCCCCTTGAGCCATGAAACCAGGCAATACTCGGTGAAAAGTAGAATCATCATAGTACCCTTCACGAGCAAGGAATATAAAGTTGTTTACAGTCTTAGGTGCCTTATCAGAAAATAGCTCAATTTCAATTTCGCCCTTTACTGTTTTGAAGGTAGCAATGTAAGAATTTGCTGGATTGATAGACATATCTGGTGCTGATGAATACTGTTTAGACATTAAAATTCCTCATTTCAAAAATTCACGCAATTTTTTGGAGAATGCCCATTAAGGACATCTCTCACATTTTGAGCGGCTTTCGAGCGCATTTCAGTGTGAGACTCCATATTATAGAACGCTGAGTGGGGAGTCGCTATAAGGCGTCCTTTTATCCACTCTTCGTTATCTCGCCAAGCTTGCATTAGTGAAGTTACTGGACTTGGAGGTTCAGTGGGCCATACATCTAACCCAGCTGCACTAATTATTCCTTCTCGCATAGCAATTTCTAAAGCATCAATGTCAACAATGCCGCCACGAGCGGTGTTGATCAGAATAGCTCCATGTTTGATAGAACTGAAAAAGCTCCTATTTACAAAATTTCTAGTCTCATTAGTTAACGGTGTATGAATACTTACCACATCAGAATTTTCAAGTAATTCTTCTATAGAATTTTTTCTTTCAACTCCAATTGCTTTTTCTTGGCCAGGTGGGCAATAGGGATCATAAAATGCAACTTTCATCCCAAATGCTTTAGCTCTTATCGCAACAGCAGTACCGATCCTTCCGAAGCCAATGATTCCTAATGTTTGATCAGTTAGACGTGTCAAGTCTCCAGCAATTTTGTAATCCCAACCATCATTGCCTTTATGTACGGCATCGCTGAAAGCGTGGATTCCTCTCCTAAGATTGAGCATTAAGGCTAATGCGTGATCTGCGACATCGTTGGTGCCGTAGTCAGGAACATTGCATACTGGAATTCCTCGTGCTCTGGCCGCTTCAATATCGACTATATCGAAACCAATTCCAATCCTGACAATAACTCTGCATTTTTCCATCTGGTTTATAGTTTCTTTGGGAATTGGAGTTCTCCACACTAATAGCGCATCGGAATCTTTGGCTTGTGCACCAATCTCGATGGGATCTCTAGTGGAAATAACTTTCAGGTTCACATCCGAACCTAATACGGCACTTTCAACTTTAGTATCAAAATTTTTGGAGCTATCGGTAATTGCAACTGTATAATTAGACATCTGTACACCATTAATAAGATCAATGAAGTATTCTACGTCTTAATTGCGTTTGGGGCTATCAGGGGGCTGTAATGTTTGGAGAACGTTCAACTAGCATCTACTTTGTACTTTCTCATCATGATGAGAAAGTTGATAAAAGGGAATTTGATGAGTGGTATGACCAACACCTCAAGGATATGGTCGATACACAGTTATTCTATAGGGCTTCTCGTTATGAATTAGTAACAGTCGATACAGGAGAGAAACACTTAGCTATATACGAGAGTATGCTTTCCGGTACTGAAGTAGAAAAAAGAATGCCAGCGGAAATTAACAAGCTGCGTGAAAATGGGAAAATAGCACCAGTAGCAATTGTCACAAATAGCCTTACTTTGGACACTATGGAGCCGGGCTTATACTGCTTTGATGATAAGGACCTAGCAAGTCCAACGGGACTTTTGTTAATGGCAAATAATCCCAAGACGCCTGGTACTGATTCAACTTTTAATACTTGGTATGACGATGTTCATCGCTTGGATATTGAAGCTACCGGAATGTATCAAACGATGAACCGATTCAAGTCAGTTTCTAATAACGAGATACAATATTTAAATTTATACGAAACAAAACTAGAGGAAGTATCTCGTGCCTTTACTGGACTGAACGATTTCAGACCTGCATGGGAAAAAGCAGGAACACTCTACGCTGATAGGGTTAATACTTTAAGAGGCGCATATCAATTATTGGCATCATTCTCTGGTTGATCATACGGAGCATCTTTTAATAGCGGTACTCTTACCGAGCGGCTTATAGCTTGGTACCTACTACTCATGTTCAACTTTGAATACATATTATTGATATGATTTTTAACGGTTTTAACTTCAATGACTAGTTCATCTGCAATTTCTTGGTTAGAGTATCCATTTGAAATAAGGTTAAAAACGTCGATTTCTCGTGGAGTTAAAATTTCAAGATCTTCTTTGCTAACCATGTGCCGTACTGAATCTGGGATTACACGCTGTCTATAAATTTCCCGAATTATCGTTCCAAAAACTAATCCTATTCCTATTATCAAACTTGCCCAAAAAATTAAGATGCCCAGGTTCGTTGAGCCCAAACTTTCCATCGAATTACGCAATTCGACTACTATTCCTAGAGAGATAGATAGGATAAGAGTGAGGAAAAATCCTTTTATAGGTGCATATCTCACTGCCGTTTCAATCGCAACTAAGATCAAAATTGCATAGATTGAAGGACCAAAGCTAGTCGGGGATATGAAGATTATTGTTAGAGCTATGAATGAATCGATTAGTGTTGCGATGAATCCGGTTACGCGTTGTGAATTAACACTTTTACAGAACCCCAAAAGCAATATTACAAAGCAGTTGCCCAGTACAAATAAAACTTCTACTGTAATTGCTTCCAGGAGTTCAAATTGGCCCCCCATAAAAAGCAGGATAAAGCCTATTGAAGCAAACCATCTCGCCTTAATTAAAGCTTTTTCTAGCCTTAACCTCAAAGGATCAATAAGCGATGATTCTTGGCTAGCTCTACTATTAGGCATCACCTGATCCTTCTCGGGCTGAATTATCCGGGGGTTCTAGGATTACAGAAGAATTATCAAGGAAAAGAGGCATCCTTTTTAGTATTCGCATAAATATTTCATAAGTTAAATCTAGGTCGTTTTTATTGTAATCTATCAAAAGCTCCGGTTTATTAATCCAAGTACTGAGATTATGCTTATGGTCCCATTCGAGCTTGCTACTGCCGAAAGTGTATCGACTCAATCGGTCTAAACTAATCGGGCTTCCGCTTTGCTTTTTGATCTCCGCAAAAATATCGTAATGCTTATAAACGTTCAAATTTCTTTCGAGTCTTGATTTGAAGGTGTAATCAAGAACAGGAAAATCAAACTTCACGCCATTAAAGGTAACGATTGTGCCTTTATATGAGCTAAGTATATCTGCCAAGGAAGAAAGAGTGCTTGAATCTGAATTGTAAAAACTATAAAGAGATTGGGATCTAATACCTGTAAAAAGCAAGTTAAAACCAACAGGAAATTTGGTCCAATCCCCTCCAGAGGTTTCAATATCTAGTACTAAAAACTCTTCAGTATCCATTTTGCTTTCTCGATAATAAAATTTAGGTTCATGAAGGATCGACCTATTAGTATGTCTTTAGTAGATTACTAAGCATCTACTTGGAGAGAAAAGTGCAAACAGTACTCCCGTTTGTTTCCAATATAAAGAATTCCATTTGGAAAGTCACATTGGAGGAAGTGCTCTTCCCAGCATTTTTTGTCTTCGTAATTCTACTTAGTAACTTGGCACTAATTTCTTTTCCGAATGTGAAGTTTTTTGATTTTTTTGTATTCTCTGCAGGCTATATTCTTGGCTTTAGACGTGGTGCGATAGTTGCTATGGTTTCTTGGTATATATATGGCTATGCCAACCCTTGGGGGCCAGCATCTTTTGGACTACTCACAACCCTGATGCTATCAGAAGTGATTTACGCAGCAGCGGGTGCCGTATGCCGCAAACAAATCAAGAAGGGCAGAGTGGTATTCAAGGTTTCAGATAGCAGATTATATTGTTTCTGGGCTGCTATAATTTGCACTACTACTTATGATTTGTTAACCAATATACATACTGGTTTAATTTGGGCTGATTTAGCTGGATCTGAACAAGACATCTATTGGATATCGGTTAGTGTTTTCGGCCCGGGTGCCCTTATGTTTTACATGGTACATCTACTTTCTAATGTATTTCTTTTTTCTACGTTGGGACCTGTTTTGGTCTCAAGATTTACTAAAAGTTCATGATGTTGAACTTGGTTAAAGTGATGACAAGCAACTGGGCTATGCTAATAGGCTTTCTACTTTTTAGCACTCTGCTATTCGGATGCGACCAACCAGAAATCCAGAAAACAAAAGTTATAAGAGCTAATGTACTAATTGAATTTAGCCAAAATGAACCTCAATGGTTTCGTGATGTGGAAGTAGCAGAGGGCACAAACGGGTATGAATTACTCGAAAAAGTCACACAAGGAGATCTGAAATCAGATTGGTATCCTAAGTTTAATGCCCACTTTGTGAACTCTATTTTAGGGGTAGCTAATGACTCTTCCCGATTCTGGATGATTTTTATGTGGAATGATCAGATACTAAAATGGGAACCCTTAACTGTTGGAGCTGATACTTTTGTCGTTAAAAATAATAATACTCTCAGTTGGGTGCGTATTGATCCTGATTCTGCTAGCTATAAAGCACCTGCACATGTGCCTTGATTACTCAGCTTCCTTGTCGGTATTTTCAATTTCGTCATTGTCGGGTATGAGCAAGAGTTGCTCTGAGTTATTTCGCTCTTTGTCTTCACGCCTTTGCCTTATTCTTGTGCCATATACAATTGCTAATGAATAAATAACAGCTCCCGCTGGTACACCTAAAAGTGCACCAGGGATGTCAGCTAAGCGCGCACCAACAATTACAGCTACAACAACTAATCCCGCAGGCATTCTGACTGCATGACCTAATATACGAGGAGTCAGGATGTTTAGCATTACTTGCTGAACAAATAATAAAGTAATTAGCACAATCAAGAAGGTTACTAAATCGCCTGCTAAAGCTGCCACTACTAGAGGTAAAGCAAGGGCCAGATAATCACCAATGAATGGGATGGCCAGTAATAAGCTTGCGATGATCGCACTCGGAAGTGCTGCTGGAAGGTCCGTTACCATCATTATGGTTGCTACACTAACCCCATAGATTAAGGAAACAAGAAGCATTCCTCTTATATAACCATGAAAAATCCCATCAAATGTTCGCAGAACTAGCCGTACTTCTTCTTCGACCTTTGGAGGAAGCACTGTCAGAGAAGTATTCAACCGCCGACCACCATCCAGGACTACATAAAATGACAAAACAATAACAAGGCCAATCCTGAAAAGTGCCGAACCTATTGCTTGTACGATGGAAACTACGTTGTCCGCAAGGAAATTAACTCCTTGAGACAAAATCTCTTCTATAGAGACTTCTGACCTGTACCTGCTAGCCAAGTCTATTTCTATTCCAAAACGATTAAAAAACCTTTCTATCCCTTCGAGCCAATTAGGTATCCTTCCTACTAAGCTTGGAAGGTTATCAACGAGATCCAGCAGCTGATTTGCAGCTGCTGGAAGGACTAATAATACAAAATCAACTACTAGGATTATGAAAGCGAGATATATTAGGACTATAGCTATGGGGCGCCTCATGTACGGAACGTTCATTAAGCCATTAACAAAGTGAATTAACACTGACCCTACTAGCCAACCAAAAAAAATGATCATTATTAGATCACCCATGAAACCCCATAGGCGAGCTAAAGATTGAATCAGGTACACTCCAGCAGCAAAGGCTACTAAAATAATTGCTGCTTTAGCCCAAAAGCTCCGTTCATTCATATCTGTACTACTGAATACGCTTCCTTAAAAATATAAACAGACGATATTGTACACCGATCATTCAATATCGCTAAGATTCGTTGTACCAATTAAATTTTAAAGACTCTCCATTTGCTCTAATAATACCAATGGATCTGATGTGGGAAGGCTACATTCAAACTCAATACATAGATATGCTGTTGGTTGTCCATCAACTAAAGATCGGTTTTCAAAAAGTGGAGAGTTAAAATTAGAACCATCACTAGGATCCCACCCTACTATTAGAACGTTGGGGCTGCTCACAGAATGGACCGCTTTTTTAAGTAAATTCACAGCTTTGTCACTTTTATTACCAGCGATCGCAATGACTTTAATTTCCGTAACTGAAGTCTCTAAAACCGTGAGCCAGTTGCCATGGCCTAAGGGGTAATTTTCTAGCGCTTTACCAACTGAGCCTAGGAGTTTGTTTGCGAAAGATGAAAATTTCGACTCACCAGTAATTTGAGCTAGCCATAATAAACACATAGTGGCTGTAGATGCGCCGCTTGGAGTAGGTCCATCAAAAGATTGGCTAGGTCTAACAAATAGAGATTCCTGATTTACTGAAGTATCAAAAAACCGACCACTGTTTTCATCATAAAAAAGATCAATCATTTCAATAGTAAATCGATATGCTTGCTTTAACCATTCATGGTTTAGTGTAGTTTCATGTAGCTTGATAAATGCTAGTGCCAAATTTGCATAATCTTCTAAATAAGCACTTTGTTTAGTTGCTTGATTTCGCCATATTCTCTTGAGGCCCGCTTCTGTATTTACTTGCTTTAATAAGAAAAGACCTGTTTCGACAGCTATTTTTTCATAATCATTTCTTCCAAAAACTTGAGATGCTTTGGCAAAAGCTTGTATAGCTAATCCATTCCAGGCGGTAATTACTTTGTCATCTATTTCCGGTGAAACTCTGGCTAGGCGCTTTTTGAACAATTTCTCTCTGGCAGGACCAAGATGTTTGGTCGAGGAATGGCTGAAATTGTCCACATGAAGAATATTGGTGCCCTCCCAGTTTCCATTTTCTAAAATCCCGTAATAATCAGAAAAAGATTTGAAATCATAGCCTAAGGACTCCGTAATTTCATTAGAATCCCAAGTATAAAACTTACCTTCAATCCCTTCAGTATCTGCATCTTGAGATGAGAAAAAACCACCATCTGGGTGTCGCATTTCTCTGATTAAGTAATCTAAAGTTTGCTCAGAAATTGCTTGGTAATTACTTTCCCCAGTAACCTGAAATGCTTCTGCGAAAATCAGGGCGAGAAGTGAATTGTCGTATAGCATTTTTTCAAAATGAGGGATTCTCCATTTTTCGTCAGTTGTATATCTGTGAAAACCACCACCTAAATGATCATAGATTCCACCATTCGCCAATGCTTCAAGCGACCTATTAATCATTGAGAGTGATTCAGGATCTTTGGTCCTGGAGTAATAAGCCAATAGAAACCTTAAAGCCAAAGGCTGAGGGAATTTTGGGGCTGATCCAAAACCACCATAATTAGAATCAAAGGATTTTTTGATTCCCTGAAATGCTCGAAGCAAAATTGCTTGATCTTCTTCTAATGATGACTGGTCGATATTTACAATCTGAGATACAGCATTACTAAGATACTCAGCATTGCGTTCTACATCTTCGTGCCTGTTATCGTATGCGTCTTTAATTGAGTACAATACTCTCCTAAAACTTGGAATTCCCCTTAAATCCTCCGGGGGGAAATAAGTTCCACCGTAGAACGGAAGCTTCTCTGGTGTTAGAAAAACAGTAAGCGGCCACCCGCCATGCCCTGTTAAAGCCTGCACTACATTCATATATATGGAATCAATATCGGGCCTTTCCTCGCGGTCAACTTTTATGCAGACGAAATGCTCATTCATGTATTCTGCAATATCTTTGTTCTCAAATGACTCATGGGCCATTACGTGACACCAATGACAAGCTGCATACCCAACACTAAGAAGAATAGGCTTTTTAGTTACCGCTGCATGTTCGAAAGCAGCTTCATCCCAAGGAAACCAATCGACTGGATTATCGGCATGTTGCAGCAAATACGGAGAAATTTCATACTTTAGTTTGTTACTCATGATTGAATAGTTAACTATGCGAGTGATCTTAGCTTGGCAATTAGAGATTGAAGAGAATCCACTACCAGATCGACCTCTTCTATTGTGTTGCTTGGTCCCAAGCTAAGGCGCAGGCTGGACCTTGCAAAGTTATTAGTATGCCCTAGTGCCAGAAGCACATGGGAAGGCTCTAGGGATGCTGCAGTACATGCGCTGCCGCTAGATGCTGCAATACCTAGTAAATCTAAGCCTAACAGTACAGGTTCGCCTTCGACGCCCTCAAAGGAAAAATTGACATTATTGGGTAACCTCTTATCTGGGCTGCCATTCAGTTGGCAATTTTCGATTCGTTCATAAATTGAATTGATCAAGTGGTCTCGCAAAGCTGATACATACTTTGAGGTTTCTGAGCGTTTTTCATCAGCTAATTTAAGTGCGGTACTAATTCCAACAATACCTGCTACATTTTCAGTTCCAGCTCTTCTGTCTCTTTCTTGCGATCCTCCTACTTGAGTTGGTAGAAAAGGAGTGTTCCTGCGAATAAAAAGTAATCCGACTCCTTTAGGTCCATTGAATTTATGAGCTGATAAACTTAACAAATCCACACCGAGAACGTTTACATCTAAATCCAAATACCCAGCAGCTTGAACAGCATCAGTGTGGAACGTAATCACAGTACCAAATTCAACTTCTTTTTCTTTAATAACCTTTGCAATATCAGATATTGGCTGGATGGTTCCAATTTCATTGTTAGCAAGCATGATACTTACCAATGTCGTTGTTTCTTTTATGCTGGATTCAATGGACTCGATTTCTACAAAACCATGTGGGTTAACTGGAAGATAGGTAACTTCAAAACCTAATTCTTCAAGAAACTGGCAAGCATGCAAAACAGCATGATGCTCTATGGAAGTAGTGATAATGTGATTACCATTTGCTTTCGATGCTAAGGCAGCACCAATTATGGCTGAATTATCGGACTCTGTTCCACCACTAGTGAACACTACCTCACTTGAACGTGCTCCAAGGATATTTGCACAAACCTGTCTTGAATTGTCTAAAGCCTCCCTTGCTTGTTGAGCTATTGAGTACATCGACGACGGATTCCCAAAAGATTCCGTCAGATACGGATACATTGCCTCCAATACTATAGGAGACATAGATGTAGTAGCTGCATGGTCCAAGTAAATTGGGAGTTTGACTTGTTTCATTAGGTTATTTTAACTTAGCATCAAGCATTCAAAAATGGGTGTTGTTATTTGTGTTTGAACAATAGCCAATCATCTTATAAACCAATTTAGCAGCTGTATATGCGCAAGATACTGGACCTTCCTTTGGTGAAAGTTCCATTACGTCGAAACCTATAACATTTCTACTTTGAGAAACGCTACGCAATGCATGCAAAATTTCCCACCAACCCATACCCCCAGGTTCTGGGTTTCCTACTGCGGACATTATTGAGGGGTCCAGCACGTCCAAATCAATACTGATATAAACATTTGTCTTTAAGGTATCAATAATTGATTCAATGGACGTTATTGGTTCTGACTTTCTTGGTAGAAAGGGTATCCCAGTATCTTTGATAAATGCCGCTTCTTCAGAAGTTAGACTTCTTACTCCGACCATAGATAGTGGCGAAAAATCCATGATCCTTCTAGAAGTAGATGCATGTGAATATTCCCAACCTTGATATTCATTACGAAGGTCAGCCTGTGCATCAAAAACAAGCACACTTAGGTCAGGAATTGCTCTGGAAAATCCTTCTACAGCTCCTGCTGATAAGGAATGTTCACCGCCTATCATGCAAATTAAAGGTACTTTTTGGTGAAGTTCTTCTACTTTATTAGCTACAATCTGTGACATTGATTTAGGTCCTTGTTTGCTGATTGGAAGGTAGGGAAGGGTATGAATACCTAGCATACAAGGTTCAAAATTTAGCTCATCGTCATAATCTTCCATTTCCGCAGAGGCTTCAATTATTGCCCTGGGCCCTTGGTCGGTGCCAAGCCTAAAAGAAACTGTATGGGCATATGGCACAGGCAAAATTGCAGCAAATGAATTCTCAAGTGAATGCTTTGAAGGATCTAAATCAAGAAAAGTTTGAAAATTTGAAGTCACAATCAGTTCCTACTAAATTGGCTTTTTAAAACCCGATTTTAAATCGGGAACAACGATTTGACTTCTTTCATTTTCAATAATACTTTCAGCTTGTTGAGGATCGATATGCTCAATTCCTCTATCAAGGAGCCAGTGTTTTAATTTCCCAATAGAAAATATATTAGGGATTTGTTGTAGTGCTAAATCAGAGTCAAAATTTTTACATGAAAACACATCAATATTTATGTATCTTCTATCAGGAAATGTGTGGACACTGATGTGGCTTTCAGCAATGATTACAAAACCGCTAACCCCCCAGTCTTCTGGCTTAGGTCCCTTGTAAGTCTTTACAGAAGGGGCAATAATTTTAGTCATTCCTATTGAATCAGGGTAAGTGTCCAAAAATTCTAAAACTTTCGCCTGATCAGCAATTTGTTCCGGGTCGCAGTTGAAGCCATCGATTATTAAGTGCAAATCATCACCGCATTTCGCAAAAGGTTAGTGAAGGTGAAGGATAACAGTCAGCTAATTAGGCGACAACGATTTTGTATTTTGGGTAGTAGCATTATCCATTGAAATTGAAGTTATACTAGCTACTAGGGGGTTCCCACATGAAGGCCGAAATTATTGCTATTGGCAGCGAATTGCTTATGGGTGAAACGCAAGATACTAATTCTGGTTGGTTGGCAGTAAGGCTGCCTCAGCTGGGTTTAGAGCTACAATGGGTAACCGTCGTAGGTGATGATTTAAACCACTTGATTGAAATTCTAAAAAGAGCTTGGGGGAGGTCTGATTATATTTTCACGATTGGAGGCCTAGGCCCAACACTTGATGATTTAACTAGAGAAGGCATTGCTAAGATGTTAGAAGAAGAAATTTCAGAGGATCCAGACCTTGTCTCTTGGCTCAAAGATACTTTTTCAAGTAGAGGAATAGGGAGCATGCCAAAACAAAATTTGCGACAAGCATGGGTGATCCCTTCAGCTACTCCGATCAAGAATGAGATGGGCACAGCTCCGTCGTGGTGGGTTGAGCGAGATAATAAAATTTTAGTAACCATACCAGGACCACCAAATGAACTGATTCATATGTGGAACACTGAGATATACCCCAGGATTCAGAGCCGTATAGTTGGAAGTGTGATTATGGCACGTACTTTCAAAACAATCGGTCTTTCTGAAGCAGCAGTTGATGAAATGGTTAGTGAAATTTATGAAATGCCAGGAATTGAGCTTGGATGCTACGCAAAAGCCGATGGAATTTATTTAAGAGCTATTGCTCGATCTAGCAGCCAAAATGAGTCGTTATTGGCGTTGGATTTAGCTGATAAAGCAATTCGACCTATTTTGGGAGATTTTCTCTGGGGCATTGATGATGAGTCCCCAGAAGAAAGAGTTGCGACTTTGCTTAAACAATCCAATTTTACCATCAGTGTTCTCGAATCCTTGACTGGTGGCCTGATAACTAGCGCTATAACCGAAGTGCCTGGGTCATCAGACTATTTAGTAGGCGGGATGACCGTATATTCAAATGACAGTAAAGTTAAAGCAGGAGTTCCTGTTAACTTGATTGAAAAATATGGAGCAGTTTCAGATGAGACTGCTTGTGCAATGGCGAAAGCAGCTTGCTCTTATTTTGACTCAAGCTGCGGCATCGGAATCACTGGCGTTGCGGGACCTGACAATCAACCAGGAGAAAATGCAGAACCAGGAACTGTTTTCATAGCTGTAGCTCATCCAAAAGGGGTCGAGGTTAAAAAATATAAATTTCCTCCTCGCCGAACATTAGTGAGAGGAAGGGCAGTTACTCAATCCCTATTACAACTTTCTCAAGTTTTGCAAATGAATGGGTATGTTAACTAAAACTAAAATGGACAAAAAAGCAAAAAAGCAAAAAAGTATGATCTCTTCCAAGAACACTGACTTGGTTCATACTAGCCCCATACCATTAGGTGTAAGGGCTGGTGATTTTGTGTTCCTTTCGGCAGTGCGTGGAGTAAAGCCAGGAACCGCATTTGTCGAAGAAGCTGATCCAGAGCTACAAACAATACAATTGTTTAGCAACCTAGAGGGCATTCTAGAATCATTAGAACTCTCGTTCGACAGTGTAGTTAAGGTTGGAGTTTATATGAAAAATCTGCAGCGAGATCGTTTAATTTTTAATAAATACTGGCGTGATAATTTTGGAGATAGTCTTCCGGCAAGGCATGCTGTTCAGGTTTCAGATCTTGGAGATGAGAAAGGCCTTACGCTTTTTCTTTTAGATGTGACAATTTACGACCCTCGCTAGTTTTCAATATTAGACTGTGAGCCGTCTATATAATGCAGGTAAACGCCGAGGTAGCTCCATTATGTCAGGAACCACTTCATAGCCCATATCACCGGCCATAGTGCGCATATAATCATGGCCTTGTCGATCGACCGTCAGGCAAAACGGGGTGACGTCTTTTTGCCTAGCTTCCATTAGTGCCATTCGAGTGTCTTGAACGGCATATTCTTTTTCTACACCTTCTCTACTATATCCTCTGTCCTGAGGTCTTCCATCTGAGACAACAAAAAGAAATTTAGTTTTGGCATCTAGTTGTTCCAACTTTGAAGTGGCATGCCGAATTGCAGGTCCCATTCTTGTAGCATGTAAAGGGGATATTTTATCCAAACGTCTTTTAATTCTATCTGACATTTGCTCTTCCACTTCTTTTATTACATAAAATTCAACATTTTCACGACCAAAACCTGAAAATCCGTACACACCATAGCGGTCACCTATGGCGTCCAAAGCTGTCATTAATAAAACCATCGATTCCTTCTCAACATCTATGATTCTTTTGTATTGCCTTTTTGTTGTTTCTCCTCTTCTACTGCGTAGCCACATTGTGTAGGCAACTGGGTCAGTTGGTACATCCCATCCTTCTCCATTCTTTTTAGTTTCTTCGACAGCTTCCGCGGTGGATGCACTCATGTCTAGCAGAAATACTACTGCCACATCTCGTTCAGCTTTGTTCCTTCTCCAATAAATCCGATCATCTGGCGTTTTCCTACCCCTTATATCAATCATTGCGTCTAGTGCAGCGTCGAAATCGATGTCTTCACCTTCCGGTAAGTGTCTTATTCGCCTGTACATCTCTGGTCGTATTGACTCAAATTGGCGACGAATTTGATCCATGAGTCCAGAGTGTGATTGCAAGGTTTCTTGATAAAAAGTAGGTTCACCTGAAGCTATAATTTTCTCTTGGACAATGCACCACCGAGGTCTGTAATCATTAGCTCTAAAATCCCATTCATCATAAACATATGACCTTGGTTCTACGGCTTCTAGTGAACCACCATCCTCTTCTGAGTGAGCAATATCTGAATGCCCTGATCCTTGAGTTTGTGGAGGAAGATCAGGTCCATTTTCTTTCATTAAATTGTCAGCCATAGTTGTAAGATTGGCTTCATCACCAAGTTCAATTTCAACGCTTTCTCTGAGCAGTTGTTCCAATTCTTCTTTTGAAATTGATTCTAATTCACCATTTTCACTGGAATCTGCACCATCTCCACGCATCATTGATAAGAGTTGGGCCATTTCGGGCTTAAACTCACCTCTATAATCGACATCTTCGGGTGATTCGTATTCTTCACTTTCTTCATTGGAGCTTTCAGCAGGTTGGTTAAAGAAATTCAAAAAATCTTCTTTGACGGTTTCTTCAACTATGCTTTCAGTTAAATCCTCTTCGTTCCATTGTTCAGGAGGTATTTGCTCGTTAGGAAGAGCAGCAATTATTGAATAAATCCTTAGTGCTGCTTCTGCACTGTCCTCGACCGAGCTACTTTCGGTTTTCATTGAATTTAGAATTCCCGCGATGAATTTTGCCTGTTTAGCGTAATCTTGCGGTATAGGAATTTTCTGATTTGGACCTGAAAGGCTAAGCTGTATCAATAATTCAACCATTGCCTGTTGAAGTGGCATTTCATGAGGTTTAGGACGTGCTTCTAGAGCAGAACCCTGAACTTTTTTATAGTGAGGCACTAAGCCCAGATAACGAGTGGTTACTTGAAAGTCTGTTCGTGTGTCTTCTACTACTGAGAAAATATCAGATCCCAGAGGTTTATTAGGGAAAAGGCTAAAATATTGAGCCATAGAAGTTGAGTGTTGACTGTTACTGGACTTTCTAATTTCGTGTCTCAAATTATCAAATACCAATGCAGGTTTTTCGAAGTCAAACTCAAAAGACCCAAATTCGATGTGTCCTATTTGGTGAGTTGTAACCACTTTGAGCCAATAGAAATTTTCAGGTTTATTGGAGTAACGATCTACGGATGAAGGAAGAAAAATACGAGAACCATCAGTAGTAGGCTGCTCAACTTCAACCCACCCAATATTTTTATGAGTTAGTTCTGAAGTTGCATCTAATTCTATTGTCGAACCAGCTAAAGCTGTAGCATATGCAGACAATAAGGGCTTTACCCTGTCAAGTTCAACTGTAGAAGAAAGAGACTCTAGTACGAGTTCGGCACGAGTTGACTCTATTCTAAAAAAAGCAACGCCAGCATCAAGATTACTTTCAGTTAATTCGATACCTTGTTTATACCACTGTTCAAACTGACTACTGCTAATTCTCTGAAGTACGATAGGAGTGCTTTTCAGGAATGCTGACACGAGATCAGAGGAAGAGAGAGCTAGCTGTTCAGCTTTGGTTATAATTTGGGAGTGTTCATGTTTGGGGATTGTGGACAAACAATGTGTTGCCTCTCCCACAAACATAGATATATTGGTTAAACCTTTGCGGGCCAGCGCTTCAGTCAATGAATAAACCTTAGAGCGCAACGGTTTATCAACTGTAGAAGAAACTCGACCCGCAGCTTCAAAACAACCTCTAACTTCTCTCCAGGATCCATCAACTACTGCTGTAGCCAGCGATATTAGCTCTTCTCGTTCAGATATGGTAGGAAATACTCGCTGCCCAAGATGCAAACAATCAGCTGCAAGGTCATAAGACCTAGTTGATAATGAATCTACAAGACCAACAAAGCCTTGAAGTTCTTTGAAATTTAATGAGGAAATTAAATCAGGACTAGAATCAAAAAATCTTGAAGCTAGACTTGCAGATTTCCATGTTCCTCGAGAAAGGCTCTTGCCTAATGTTGCCCAAGTACCAATGTACCTTAGAGGCAATTGACCAAAAACGCTAGGGCTTGCCCTAAAGAATGCAGAAGCCATTGTTGGAGACTCGTTGCATAGTTCAATCCCACTGTCTACCCAACGCTGAAATTGAGGATAGCTCAATATACCTATTAGCTTTGGACTTGCCCTAAAATACTCGGAAGCAGGCTCCCATGAACGGGCAGTTTGTCGTGCAATTCTTATACCCTCTTGTGCCCACCTTAGCTTTTCAGACTCTTCAATGTCCTTATCTAAAAGAGAGAGTGAATTTTCGAAAGCACCTTGCAATGTATTGGGGTATTTTTTAATTTCTGTTATTACATAGTCCATATTAAATTTGAATGCTTTCCTCAGATTCAATAGGCGTGTTACTACATAGCGCCTCTGAGATGATTTGAGTCAACTGACTTATTATTTTTGCTGTAGCTCCGTATATCAATTTATCCTGATGGATAAAGCTTACTGATTTATCTAGCTCGTTGTTTGAAGTTAACCTAGCCTCGTGAAGAAAATTTAAAGGATCCAGAAGTTCCCTAATGGGAACCTCTAATACTTCTGCAACTTCGTTCGGTGATACCTTAAATTTATAAGGGTAGGGTATTACACCAACGGTGGGATAAACTGCATACCCAGTCCTGGTTACAACAATGTCTAATTGGCCTAGTACTGAAACATCTTGGGGCAAAATACCCATTTCCTCATGAGCCTCTCTTAGTGCACATGCTTGTATATCTGAATCAGACGATTCTAACCGACCCCCAGGAAAGGCAATTTCATTTTTATGATCAGCAACTTGGGAAGAACGTTTATTTAGCAAAACTTGCCAAGTTTCATTTTTTATAAAAAGGGGTACTAGAACACCCGCAGGCTTAGTATTCTCTGGTAGGTTCTCAGAGGTAGATTCAGTAGACAAATGTTTACTTAGAAAGTCTTTTAACATCGTTATTAATCGTTATTCAAGTTATTTATGAGCGCACCTTAAGGGAAAATGGATGTGACTACTTCAGAAACACTTTCCTGAATTTCATGATCATCAGTAAGTCCCCAAACGATTGCAACCTCACAGGCTCTTCTGGGAGTAATTCCTTCTTTGATTAATTTCCCTGCATATATTAATAAACGAGTACTTACACCTTCTGGAAGCGTTTGACCTCTAAGGTTGCGTATTTTCTCACCTAAGAGTGCCAGCTGAGCTGCAGTCTGCTTATCAATACCTGCTTCATGTTCAATAATAGGCCCTTCTAGTGCCGAAGGAGGAAAGTCAAATTCGATGGCTATAAACCTCTGGCGCGTTGAATGTTTTAAGTCCTTTAGGGCAGTCTGATATCCCGGATTGTAAGAAATTACCATTAAGAAATTGGGGTGAGCCTCAATTACTTGTCCAAGTTTTTCTATATGAAGTAAGCGCCTATGATCTGCTAATGGATGCACTAATACAGTTGTGTCTTTTCTTGCTTCGACGATTTCATCTAAATAACAAATCCCACCTGATTTAACTGCACGAGTAAGAGGACCATCAATCCATCGAGTTCCATCCCCTTCTAACAGGTACCTTCCTACTAAATCACTTGCTGTGAGATCTTCATGGCATGCAACGGTTACAAGGGGAATTTGCCCATCGATTGACCCCTTTTTTCCTGAAGTATCGTTACCTAATCTCCAAGCCATATGTTCAACGAACCTAGTTTTCCCTGAACCAGTTGGTCCTTTCAAAAGGACAGGCACACGCTGCCTATAGGCAGATTCAAATAAGTTAATTTCGTCTGCCACGGGAAGATAGAATGGTTCATCCTGAACGAAATATTCTTCAACATTTTGAGTTTTCGTATCTTTTAATGTTTTACTAGTCATGCTTTCCTCTATACGGGTTTCTTTCTGTCCATATTTTATCGACTTTTAATTTAAATTCTGAAAGGGTACCTTCATTCCTAATCACAACATCTGCTTTCTCAGTGAATGTTTTAGAATCACCCTGAGATGAAATCCAATTCTGAGCAAACTTTGAATCAATACCCCTGCTATTTACCAGCCTTGCTATAGCTATATTTTCAGCAGTTTCTATTGCCCATATTTCATCAAATAGGTCTTCCCATTTTGCTTGAAATAATAAGGGTACCTGAACTGCAATGGTCAATTCACCAGAATTTTTCAGAATATTTATTTCTTCTTCTATTCTATTGCGTATTAATGGATGCAAGAGTTTGTTTACTTGCTCTAGCAAGTGTGGTTTTTCAATGATGAATTTTCCCAGAACAGATCTATTAATTTTACCGTGTTCAGAGAGAATACTTTCCCCTACAATTTTAACCAATGACATTTGAACATCTGTACCAGGTGCATAGAGTTCATGGCCTTTTTGGTCGGCATCAATGATTGGGACACCTTTTTCAGCCAAAATATTAGCTGCTTCTGTTTTCCCGCTACCTATCGAACCTGTTAGGCCAAGTATAAACAAATAGTCCTCATTACCAGCCAGATACTTTAAATAATAGCCAATTGCTGATTGTACCACGGCAAAGCATATTAAGTATGGGAAAGTTGCAATTTTGTTGAGTTATATTGATAAAATTAGGTAGGGAGAAAGTTTTCTAGTTATCATGACAGACGAGCAAAATTTTTTGAGGGATAATGCCCTCCATTTATTAGATTTTGATCAAGTTCGACATTTCGTATCTAACTTTACTACTTTGCCGCTTTCAAGAGAAATGGCTCTAACTATGGAACCTTCTTTTGATCATGCTGAGATTAATAAAATAAAACTGGAAACTAAAGAAGCCGCTAAGATACTGGAATTCAAAAAAGGGGGGTTAAGCGTATCTGGGCGCGATATTCGTCCGATTATTAATAAAGCATATAAGCAATCTTTATTAACAGGGGATGAAATTTACGCGATTTCCATTTTCATAGAAGGTGCTATTAGCGCTAAGAGAATAGGAACGACCGCTGCTCTAGAAACTCCGATTTTCCGCAAGCTATCAAAGTCAATTCCTGATCTTGGCAAACTCAGCAAAGAGATTAAAAGTAAGATAAGTGAAACTGGGGAATTATTGAACACTGCTTCATCTTTACTAAGAGAATTACGTATTTCTTCTCGTTCGTCTTATCAAAATGCACTTAACTTAGTGCAAAAAATTGGATTGAATAATGAAAGTAGCTTGCAACAAAATTTAGTGACAATTAGAGACGACCGGTTAGTTCTTGCTGTTAAGTCTGACTTTCGTTCAACTATCCCTGGTGTAGTCCACTCAGTTTCTGACTCTGGTGCGACATTATTTATTGAACCTTTAGAGGCTATTGATACAAATAACCTTTGGCGTGAGCGAATTGCAGAAGAAACTGAAGAGTCATTGAGGATTCTTGCAAAACTATCATCTTCTGTATTTAAGAATGCGTCTGATCTGTCAATTGCTTTGGAAGTAATGGCACATATGGATCTGTGTCTGGCTAAAGCGCAATACGGTAGCCAAATCAAAGCTAATTACATTTCACATTCTGCTACCAATCTTAATTTGATAGATGCTTTCCATCCCCTAATTGCGGAAGAAGTTGTACCTATTTCTGTTAAATTAACTAATGGCATTAGTGGATTAATTATTAGTGGACCAAATACAGGCGGTAAAACATTAGCACTTAAAACGATCGGCTTAATTTTGCTAATGCACCAAACCGGCCTCTTCGTTCCTTGCTCACCTTTAAGTGAATTACCAATAGTTGATGGTATCTATGCTGACATTGGGGATCACCAAAGCGTGAAAGATGGCTCCTCAACATTTAGTTCTCATATTACAAATATTGCAAAAATTCTGGAGTTTGCGACAGAAAAATCAATTGTGCTGTTAGATGAACTAGGTACCGGTACAGATCCAGATGAAGGAACAACTTTGGCGATGGGACTACTTGATCATTTTGCTGAAACCCAAATAAAGGTTATAGCGACCACCCACTATCAAGCACTTTCTGGTTTTGCGGCGCAGAACCCAAAATTTGACAACGCTAGCGTAGACCTTCATCCCAAGACTTTGAAACCTACATATCAACTGACTATGGGGATGCCTGGGCGAAGCTATGCATTTCCAATTGCTTCACAGTTGGGTGTGCCACCAGCAATTTTGCGAAGAGCGGAGCTCTTTCTTAGTCCTGAAAAACGAAAACTAGATTCTTTGTTGGTGGATCTTAATGAACAGAAAAATGAGGTTAGGGATGCGTTAAAGAAGGCTGAAAGCACACAGAGAGAATCTGAAGTAATACGAACTGAGTTGGAAGAAAAATTGAAGGCTATTAGCCTTAGCAAGAATCAAATTATCGAGAATACAAAATCTGAGCTGAAGAAAAGTGTTAAGGATCTAGATTCAAAATTAAAACACGCAAAATCATTAGCGTACTGGCGAACTTTAGATGAGCCACCACCACCACGTGAAATCCAATCTGCTCAAGATCAAATTCGAGAAGTTCAGAAAATATTGAAATCTAAAATCTGGGGCAAGCCTCCAGTTAGGGAACGCCAAAATTCTTTAAAAATTGGTGATTCAGTTCGAATTGAGAGTCTTGATACAACTGGTGTAATTACGGGTATAGAACGCAAGAATTCTGATGTTGAGGTGCGTGTGGGTGACTACAAAGTAAAAGTGAGTCAAGATTTAGTAGAACAGGTTGCCCAAACTGCAATAAAGGGAATGGAAAATAGGAGCTACTTATCTATTTCTCACAATAATGATAAGCCTATGAGCTCTGTGTTGGATATAAGAGGCCATAGAGTTCAGGAAGCATTAGAACTTCTTGATAGCACTCTGGATCAAGCCTTAATTTCAAACAACAAAACTATCAGAGTAGTACATGGAATAGGATCAGGCATTTTGAAAAATGCTATATGGAAACACCTTTCATCCCATAAAAGTGTTGAATCTTATGACTATGAGACTAATATGAATGGTGGGCAGGGAGCGACTTTTATCGAGTTGCTATAACTCAGTCATAAATTTGAGCAACAACTCTAGCTGGACTTCCATCTCCGCCTAGAATCCTTAATGGTAAAGCCCAAATATCAAACTTTTTGCCAACAAGTTGATCAAGATTAACCAAATTTTCTATATGAGGGATGCCGTTGCTTAGTAAGTATCTATGAACAGGGAAAAAGGTATCAGAATTAGTATCAATTACTTCCTGATGTTGGTCTATGGGGAAGTCAATAGCCACTGCATTGATGCCCATCTTGTGTAACATAATTGCAGCTTCTTCATCTAAGTAAGGGCCATCGGTATAGTACCGTGCCTGACCAAAACAACGTTGTGCCCAAGCAGTATAAATGATTGCTATTTTACCTGAGAGAGCTTCTCTTGAGGCTCCTACTGAATCAAGAATTTCAGAGGTGATTGGGGTTTTCTCTGAGCAATTTCTCCTGACATCTAGCAAAAATCCTTCACCCGCATATTTTTCTAACGGCATTCTTTCTACAGTTTCACCACTAGGATCAAAATGGTACGGCGCATCAACATGTGTACCCAAATGAAGACTTAGCTCCATTTTTTGGCTGGACCTCTTATCTGCACCATGTGTCCTTATTGGTTCTATAGTGACCCCAGGGTTGCCTGGGACTGGTGTCATTGAATCACCACCCAACGTAAGTGTTAAATCTGCTAAACGTCCTCTCATACGTGTCCTTTTGCATCAATATTTTCTTAAGTATAGCTCTTATGGTGAAAATTAGCTTGATTATTTCAAGTTTAGCGATATTGGTTCATAGCATCAACTAAAGTAGCCCAAGGTAATAAAGCGCACTTTATTCTTACGGGAAACTCTTTTACGCCTTCCAGTGCTGCCAACTCCCCTATATCGAGTTCTGATAGTTCTGAGATTGTATTTCCTGACATTAATTTCCTAAATGTATTATTCAGAAGTAATGCTTGTTCAAGATTTTTACCTATTAGTAGGACAGTCATTATTGAAGCTGAAGCTTGGCTTATTGAACAGCCTTCACCTTCGAAACCCACGTTACTAATAGTACCGTTAGTTTCTAAAGAAATACTAAGCTTAACTTGGTCTCCACAAAATGGATTAAATCCTTCTGCATTTAGCGACGCAGATGGTATTAGACCTTGGTTCCGAGGGTTTTTGTAATGATCAAGTATAATATCTGCATATAAATCATCTAGCTCGGGCATCTGCATATTAGTTGTTCCTGCTTGATCTACCAAAGTACGAAAGAGCTGAGTCAACTGCACTAATTAATGCTTCAACTTCATACAAAGTATTATATAAATAAAATGAGGCCCTAGCAGTAGCAGGTACATTTAATCTGCTGCGAACCAAGGGCATAGCGCAATGATGACCTGTTCTAATTGCAACTCCCTGTGAATCTAGAACCTGGCCTAGATCATGAGGGTGAACGCCATTTACTGCAAATGATATGACACCACCTCTACTTTCTAGATCTTTAGTTCCGAAACACGTAACTTCTTCAAGGTCATCAAACAAACCGAGCGCATGTTTCATTAATGAAGTTTCATGAGCATGAATTGCTTCTACACCTGTGCTTTTTAAATAATCAACTGCAGATCCCATTGCTATGGCACCTGCAATGTTCGGTGTTCCGGCTTCAAAACGCATAGGCAAATCGGCCCATGATGCTTTTTCAAAAGATACCTCTAGTACCATTTCGCCACCGTGCATAAAAGGATCCATTAGGCTTAAAATTTCCTCAGTGACGTAGAGACAACCAATCCCGGTGGGAGCTAGCATCTTATGACCTGAAAATGCTAGAAAGTCACATTCAAGGTCTTGGACATCCACATTTAAATGAGGTACAGATTGCGCCGCATCAACCAGTATTTTCGCACCGACGTTATGAGCGGCAGTAGCTATTTCTTTTATTGGCGTGATTGTGCCGAGCACGTTCGACATGTGAGTAATAGCTACAAGACGGGTACGATGAGAAATTTCAGAATGTAACTGTTCAAGGTCTAATTTATAGTCAGAATCAAGTCCGACTAATTTTAACTTTGCCCCCTTTTTTTCTGCCAGTTGTTGCCAGGGGACCAAATTTGAATGGTGCTCCATTTCACTGACCACAATCTCGTCGCCATTATTTATATTTGCCTCACCCCAAGTTTTTGCCACGAGGTTGATTGCTTCAGTTGTATTTCTGACCCAAATTACTTGTTCTGGTTTTTTCGAATTAATGAAACTCCCAACTTTTTGGCGAGCTTCTTCATATAAATCAGTTGCTTCTACACTTAGAGTGTGAACCCCTCTATGCACATTCGAATTATGGAAGCAGTAGTAATTTGATATTGAATCAATGACTTGCTTTGGCTTCTGTGAAGTTGCAGCATTATCAAGGTAAACCAGAGGTTTGTTATTCACCTTGCGATTGAGCACAGGAAAATCAGCTCGAACAGTTTGTATATCGTACATTATTAAAGCTCATCTATAGTTCTATTTATGGATTCTGTAGACTCTAGCAGAAGCGATTCATTTTGAACTGATTTCAAAATTTCTAACAAAAATCCCTCCATTAGAATTTTCTGTGCACTTGCAAAATCCAAACCACGGGTCATTAGGTAAAAAATGGAATCACGGTCAACTTGGCCAACAGCGTTCCCATGGCTTGCTTGAATATCATCAGTTGCGATGTCCAAAACTGGCTGAGTGTTGATTTCCGCACTAGGCGACAACAGTAGCGTTTTGTTGGTCTGATGTGTCTCTACTTTTTTACACCCAGGAGATACCTCTACTTGCCCTACAAAAACTGCTCTCGAAGAGTCCAACAGAATTCCCTTGAAAAGCTGATCGCTTGTAGTGTTGGAATCAAGATGGTGGATCAGAGTGTGATTATCAACATGTTGAGTGTTTCTAGTTACGTAAACACCACTTAAATTACATGAAGCATTTTGACCAGATAATGAAATGTTTATATTGTGTCGTGCAATACCTCCACCATTATCGAGGGAAAAGTAGTCAAATCGGCCATTTTCAGAGACACTGACGAACGTATTTGCAATGTGAAATGAATCTGGTTTTTCTCTTTGCGCTCGAAAAAGAGAAACACTGGCATTTTTACCAACAATCACTTCGGACACTACATTCGCAAAATAATCACCACTGGAATGGCCATAATGGCTGAGGCTGATGTCGATTTTTGACCCATCCTCAGCAATCACAAGAACTCTAGGATGTGTAACTTTGCCATCGTTTGAATGTAAATGGATTTTGACAGGATTCTTGATCTTGATTCCCTCAGCAGCATGAATTAAAACTGCATCTTGAAATAAAGCAGTGTTCAAGGAAATAAAAGGGTCCTTTTGGAAAGGCGCGAACTTCGCTAAATATAATTTTGCGATGTCCTTGAGATGTCCTTTTGCTCCATTAAGGTTTATGACGCTTAAGCCATTTGGGATTGAGCCTACTGCAGCAGAATTTGCAGGTTCGTGTTCAAAATTTTTAGTTAAAAGAGCAGACACGTCAGTATATTTCCAGAATTCATTACCTCTCCGATTTCGAGGGAACCCCAGTAACTGGAAACGCTCCATCGCCTGAGTTCTGATTCCCTCTAACCAAGAAGGTTCTGTCTTTGGGAATTTATGAAATTCCGTTATATATTGAGTTTCATGTGCTTCATTGGTAGATATTTTCATTTTATTTGAGAGAGAATCCAATATCGCGATTAATCAACCAATCGTAGCCATGGAGTTCAACTTCTTTTGCTAAATGGGAATCTCCTTGAGCTATAAAAACTCCTTCAGATAATACGTGTACGTAGTCGGGAGCAATATGGTCTAGCAAACGTTGGTAATGAGTTACTAGTATTAGGGATCGACGTTGAGAGCGCATGTTGTTTACCGCTGTAGCCACTTCTCTTAAAGCATCAACGTCTAAACCAGAATCGATTTCATCGAGTAATGCCAATTTGGGCTCTAGTACTGCCATTTGCAGTATTTCATTTTTTTTGCGTTCTCCGCCAGAAAAACCATCATTCACAAATCTTTTGGTCATTGAATATTCAATTTCAAGTGATGCGGCTTTTTCTTTTATTAGTTTGTCAAATTTCAATACATCGAGTTCTTGCTTTCCTGCTGCCTTCTGAAGTTGGTTATACCCAGCTCTAATAAAATGATCCATACGAACACCGGGTATTGCAATTGGGTTTTGGAATGAAAGGAAAATACCGGCGCGTGATCTCTCTTCTACCGGCATTGTAGATAAATCTGATCCTTCAAATAAAACTGAACCCTTTGTGATCTCATAGCCTGGTTTACCAGCTAAAATATAAGCCAAAGTACTCTTACCTGATCCATTTGGGCCCATGATTGCATGTGTTTCGCCAGAATCAACCTTTAGGTTAATACCTTTAAGAATTTCAATTCCATTTATTGAGACATGCAAGTTTTTAATTTCAAGCATTAATTTAGCCTATAGCTCCTTCTAGGTTGACTTCCAGAAGCCGATTTGCTTCTACAGCGAATTCCATTGGTAGTCTACGAAAAACATCTTTGCAAAAACCATTGATCACAAGAGATTGCGCATCCTCACTTGAAAGGCCTCTTTGCTGGCAATAAAAAACTTGCTCTTCACTTACCCTGGAAGTGGTTGCTTCATGCTCTACTGAAGAAGTGTTGTTTCTAACTTCAATATAGGGAACAGTGTTTGCAGAACAATCCCCACCTATTAGAAGAGAATCACATTGTGTGAAATTTTTTGAATTCGATGCTTTTGGCATTACTTGGACTAATCCACGGTAAGTATTGGAACCTTTACCAGCAGAAATACCCTTTGAAATTATAGTGCTTGATGTATCGTTGCCGATATGAATCATTTTAGTACCGGTATCTGCTTGTTGGCGTGCTTTTGTCAATGCAACAGAATAGAATTCACCGGAGGATCGATCACCTTGCAGAATTACACTTGGGTATTTCCAAGTAATCGCAGAACCTGTTTCAACTTGTGTCCATGAAATTTTCGAATCAGCCCCTCTGCAAGCGCCTCGTTTAGTTACAAAGTTGTATATTCCGCCTTTGCCGTCTTCATCACCAGGGTACCAATTCTGAACAGTAGAATATTTTATCTCAGCCTTGTCTAGAGCTACTAATTCAACGACTGCCGCATGAAGTTGATTTTCATCTCGCATTGGAGCACTACAGCCCTCGAGATAACTGACATATGAAGCCTCCTCAGCGATTAAAAGTGTACGTTCAAATTGGCCAGTTCCTGCAGCGTTAATGCGAAAGTATGTGGATAGTTCCAGTGGACATCTAACACCAGTGGGAATATATACAAATGAGCCATCAGAAAATACTGCTGAGTTTAGTGCAGCATAAAAATTGTCAGAATAAGGGACGACGGAGCCTAAGTATTTTTGCACAAGCTCAGGGTGTTCCTGCACAGCTTCTGAAAAGGAACAAAAAATTATGCCATGCTTTGCTAACGTTTCTTTTGCTGTGGTGGCAATGGAGACACTGTCAAATACCGCATCTACAGCAACTCCGGATAGTCGTTTTTGTTCTTCAATTGGAATACCTAACTTTTCGAAGGTATCCAAGATTTCTTGATCAACCTGATCTAAGCTTTCCAATTCAGCTTTTGCTTTTGGTGCAGACCAATAAATTATATCTTGATAGTTAATTGAAGGATAATGAACTCTTGCCCATTCAGGATGGCGTTCTTGTGCCAACAGATCCTCAAAATGCTTGAATGCCTTGAGACGCCAATCTAATAACCATTCTGGTTCAGATTTTTTACTTGAAATCCACCTTATGACTTCTTCATTGAGCCCCGGCGGAGCAGATTCTGATTCGATATCAGTAGACCAGCCAAATTTATATTCTTGGCTTTGAAGCTCTTCTGGGTTTAGTTTATTTGAAAGATCCATAAAGTATTGTCGACTACTTGAGTCGACAATACTTTATTCGTCGCCGATATCCTATGTCAATAAAGACATAAACAATTCAACCTAAACTGCGCCCCAGTACATAAGCATCAAAAGCGTCTGATGAGGTGTACATAAATCGATATTTTAGTTGATCTTCTATTTTCTTTGTGGATACAAGCCACGGCCAGCGAATATAGTCAAGGCCTGATGAATTAGATTTATTCTGGACACGCAGCTTCCAGAGTATAGTTAAAATTCCATATGCAATTCTTGGACTTAACCAAATCATTTTGGTACCTGAGCGCTTAGCAACTTCCGACCAAGCTATAGAACCTGGGCCTGCTATGTTGTAGATACCAGTGTGAGATTTTGCAATGAATTGCCAAATGATTTCCACCAAATCACTTTCATGAGTGAATTGTAATTGAGGATTGCTGCCTTTGATTCCAATTAAGAATGGATTAGATAACGAATCTGTAATTGAATTTCGTGCATTGGGTCCCATCACTATTGATGCACGTAAAATAGATACTTCAATTCCATTAGCTAATCCTTGGCTTTTCTCAAAAGCAATTTCCGCTTCTCTTTTGTCCCAAGCGTAATGAAATTCTCTTGAAGGACGGGGCGTGTTATTTTCTGTCAAAAAATCCAGATTGTCTGGTAGTGCCCCGTAAACAGTTGAAGAAGAGAGGTATATGAGTTTCTTTACCCCAGTTTTTCCAGCGGCGGATAGAAGGTTATAAGTTCCTTCTATATTTGCCCTGATACTCTCAGCTCTATCCCTCAATTGCTGTATTACAAAGGCCAAATGTATTACGGTATCAACTTGGTTGTCACGGAACAAAGAATCGAGCGATGCGTTAATATCAATTTGCACTGATATTAGCTTGGGGTGGGTGCCAATAATTGGCTTATTATCAATTGCTATTACTTTGAGAATCTCTTGCTTTTCTAAAATATGATCAAGCAATCTCGACCCAATGTATCCAGCTGCCCCAGTTATAGCTATAACCTTAGATCCAGAATTATTGCTCATGATTACTCAATGAAGTCTGAGAAATTAAAGCTAAGTATTCCTAATCCAGCAACCTCGAAGCTCATTTCTATAGTATGAAGACCACTGCTCAAATCATTGTACTCACACCTGATGGTAGTAGTTTTATTCATACCCAAAGTAAAAGGTGTACTTTCATCCACATCTTCAAAATTGGTGGATTTACCGTCAACTTCGAATGAGGTTTTACCGGGTAAAACAGTGAAGGCATCAATTTTTAAGGGCAATACTCTTTTCGCATACCCTGATCCAAGACTATTTCGTAACTGAAACTGAAAACCGCCAGGGACCCTTCTAAGGCTACTTTTTACGTAGAGTCGCTTTAAAATAAACCCTGGTATTTTCATCAGGATAATTTCCTCATCCTGAAAATCTCCAACTCCGCGTTAACTATACTTTCAGGGATTTTGTCGACTTTACCCAACATATGTGAGTAAAACAGGATTTTTGAAACATGTTCACCTAACTTGCAAATATTGAGTGCTTCGTTGGGTGTTTTCCCCACACCCAAAAAACCATGATTTTTGATTAAAACTGCACTTCGTTCATCCAAAGCTTTTACAACTTCTATACCTAATTCTTCACTTGAAGGATGTGCATATTCAGTCACTGCGACTTCATCTCCCATAGCTATAACCATTTCATCTAAGATTGCTGGAATCTTCATTCCTGATACCGCTAATGCACTCGCAAAAACAGAATGGGTATGCATTATTGATTTCACGTCGTCTCTTGCACGATAAATAGCAGAGTGCATAAACAATTCGCTCGAAGGTATGTAGTCTCCAACAATGGGTTCACCATCATGGTCAATAACAACTATATGATCTAGCTCCATTGAAGCGTAGGGAATACTCGAAGCAGTAATTGCAATTAATTCCCTCTCATTGTCCCTTATTCGAAGGCTAACATTGCCGCTCGAACCCAAAACTAAACCGTCTTGGCACATTTCATGAGCTGCGTTCAGCAATTCCTGTCTCTCAGCTGTCCATTGAGAACTTCCCAAAATAAAAGCTCCTGATCATCCCACTTAATTAAAGAATATCATTAGGGCTTTTCCTAGCAAATGTTTATAGAGTATCGATTAGCTTCCCAACATCTGAACTAAAGTGTTCCCAGCGTTCAAATCCTTCTTTGTACTCAATTACTCCCCTGACATCGGGTTCAATCAATCTTGCTTGTTTTTTGACCTCACTAATTACAGTACCCCATTCACTTCGATCTACCCCAGCAATAATGGCAGATCCAATCGAACTTCCAAAAGGTGAAAATTGGTTGACAGGTCTATTCAAAACATCTGCTAAAATTTGGCAGAATATCCCCCCGGAAGCAAAACCTCCTGATAAACCAAATGGTCCCAAAAGGCTACTTTGAGAAATTTCCAGGCATAGATCTAAGGATTGTCTGATAGCAAAGGCGACATTTTCAATTGCTGCTCTTGCTATATGTGCAGGTAGTATTTGGTGGTGCGTTATAGGCGTAGGGAACAGCATTCCACCCATCGACATTGCTGGCATGGACAAGTCGTACGCATGTGGCCCCAAGCTTGAAACTACATAGTTTGAATTTCTTCGAGATTTGGCAATCAACCCTTCAAATTTTGAGGAAGAAGCCCTTCCTCCTAAAAGAGTTTTTATGACTTCTAGAGTACCGCCAATGGCACCTGAGTTTGCTTCTAAATAAAAGCTTTTTGGAAATAAACTTGGCCCGGTAATGGTTCTATGGAGCTTGTCAAAAATAGGTCGTTGTGTAGTTAAATGCACTGGCCCACTCCAACCTGCAACTACACCGCCTTCACCTGAATGTATGTTTCCCATACTTAAGATTGATGTATGAGTATCCGGCCCTGCTAAAAATATTTCTGCTTGATTTGAAACGCCAAGCAAATCAGCTACTGAATTTTGGATTTTACCTACTGAAGTTCCCTCAGGTAAAACATTTGGGATTAGTTCCTTATCAAATTCAAGAGATTTAAGAATTTGATAAGGCAAATCCATGGTACCGGGGTCCAACAAACCTAGCTCTGATAAATCCGTGGGAACAATGGAGATTTCACCTGATAATTTATACGTAAGCCAAGATCCAAGAGATGATGCTTTAGAAATGCGTTTCGCAATTCTTGGATGGTTATTTTTCCACCATTGGACTTTTGAAGGTGCGAAAAATAACGCAGGAACATGACCTGTTAAGCCGTATAACGTAGTGCCATAATCTTGATCAATCTTGATACCTTCGAAAACAGCTCTTAAGTCTGTGTTAGGAGCAACATGGATAGTTTTACCTTGGCTGTCTAGAAGTACAAGTCCACCCCTTTGTGACGTAACAGAGATAGCGATTATTTCTTCTTTTCGGACTTTTTTAGAAATTTGCGATACAACGCTAGAGACTCTTTGCCAAAGCTCCGCTTCAGAGAAATGCGAACTGAATGAATTAGGGTCTAGTGGTTTATAGACCCGATACTTTTTAGCAAGGGTCTCTACAATCAACCATGGTTTTTCTTTGGGGTGCAATGAGACACGCAATTTGCTAGACCCTAAATCAATTGTTAATACATAAGAATTTTGCATATTACAAAACCATTGCTAAAGCCCCGATTATTGATACAGTAATTCCCAAAAGTACTCTATTTTCAAAACTTTCATATTCTCTATTAATAATAAATGCAAATAAAACAACAAATACTGCCCCGGCTCTCATTAATGGCATAACAAGGCTAACAGGCGCATTGCTTAATGCCAAAAATCTGAACATCTGTGCTGCGAATACTGTGACTGCTCCAGCTATGAACCATCGTCCCGATCGTCCCTCTAATTGAATGGCAATGGAAGGGTTGATTCTAATCACCATAAGTATAACCAGAACAAACCCGGCAGCCATATAAGAAATGGTTCCACCCAAAATGCCTAGGCCAGTATCTTCTAATGCATGACGTATGATTACTGGGGTGATACCCCAACAAAAAGCATTAAGCAACCCCCATGCATAACCTAAAATCAAATTTTCAGTTAGAAGTACAGGGGTGTCATTTTTTGTTGATATGGGCTTAGCAATTATCAAAGGTCCAATTAAAAGTAGAGCGATTCCTACTGCCATAATCCAAGTTATTGATTCATCAAGCCAAAGCATCGCAAGGATTATTGAGAACAAAAGAGCAGTAGCGGAAAGCGGCTGAGCCTTTGTTTGACCTAAAATGCTTATAGCCTTAAAACTTGCATATCGCCCTATAAGGAAATGAAGTAGTCCTGCTAGGACAAGTGTCCCGTAATTGGATGAACCTAGGCTTTTATAGAGAAAGAGCTCACCTGTAAGGAGAGAGGCTAAAAGAAACAAGGGTATGCCACCCAGGATACTTACGTTAAGTGCGTGCCAAGCAGAGCCGTAAACCATGCCCCTGCGAACTGTAGCTCCATTAAGTGCAAAAAAAGCGGAAGCTATGATTGCGTAAATAATTCCCAGCATTGACTGAGCATATCATTAGTCAAGGCGTTCTTCTTGATGGCCAAACTTCTGGATTGGCAATATTTTTTGGCATTTTACCCTTTAAAAAAAACCTCAGATCTTTCAATACCATGCTTGAATATCTATCGATAGTTTCAAAGGAAGATCCTCCGATATGTGGAGTTAGAAGTGTGTTTTCTAATTGTATTAATTTGGAATTACTTGGTATTGGATGGGAATCATGCACATCAATTGCGGCACCTGCAATAGTGCCATTGACTAATGCGTTGTATAAATGGTCCTCATTCACGATAGAAGGAGATGACGTGTTTATTAAAAAAGATTCAGGCCCGAGTAAGGATAATTGCTTATCTTGGATCATATTAAGCGTTTGTTCGTTATCAGCTAAATGCAAAGTGACGATATTACATTCGGCAAATAAATCGTCTAAATCCATGAATTTTACATTATCCATTTTAACTATTTTTGCTTTGGCGTATGGATCATAAACTGAAACTTCAACTCCTAATTTATTAGCAAGAGCTGCAACTTTTGTTCCTATATTTCCCAAACCTACAATCCCTAGTTTAACGCTTGAAATTTCACGACCCTTGAACCTTATGTAGGGGTCTGTTGGAACCTCCCATTCACCTCTCTTAATGAAAATATTGGATGAATGTATATGCCTAAGTAAGCTAAAAATTACACCCAGAACTAGCTCGGCTACTGCTTGTGCATTTCTGTTTGGTGTATGGACAATAGTGATTCCATGTTTAATTGCTTGATCAAGCTCCACTTGATTCAATGACGAACGACATAGCGCGGCAAAATACAGGTTTTTTGCCTCTTTAAAAAGCTCATAGAATAGAAAATCCGCCTCTACTATGAGCACATTGAAATTCTCTCTTGCTATCCTCTGTCCAAGAAGCTGAGGGTCGTGAATTAATTTGGATTCAGTCCAAGGCTCGTATGCAACAAAACCTAATTTACTTAGCGAATCGAGACCTTTTGTACTAAATGGAGCAAGAACCAAACTATTCAATTCCCACTCCCATCTCTCGCGATAATAGCCTTGGCAGCTAAATTACCGCTGATTACAGCACCCTCCATAGTTGATGGCCAGCCTGTGTCGGTCCAATCACCAGCTAGATAGAAATTATCTAAGGGAGTAGCTGATTTCAACCTATTATTAATTGATGCACCTGGCAGATTCCTGAAAGTTGCTCGTTGTTCCTTGATTATGATAAAGCGTTTTATTTTTGCAGATGCAGTTAATGGTAAACACTTGTTGAGTTCATCGACTAATAGTTCTTTTAGTTGTTCTTTAGTCTTAGACCAAAACTCAGAAGCCCCACTTATAGAAATAGTCAGATACGTACCCTCTTGATCAAGGTTAGAAATCACTGAACGGTTGAAGACGTACTGTAAAGGGCTGTTTATGAAGGCAGTCCATTCAAAATCAGCTACGGTTTTGTCATACCAAATATGGGCATTAATTATAGGAGAAAAATCATGCGTTCCTGCTAACCCTAATTCTGTCTTCTTTAGCGAATCAGGTAATAAAGACATGAGGGCAAATGGGGGAATCGCGCTAATATAGAAATCAGCTTTTATTTTTTGCCCATCGCTTAACTTTAGCTCTCTGATAACACCTTTTGAATGCTTTAAACCCAACACTTGCTTTCCTAAAACTAAAGAAACACCACAATCAACCAATTTATCTTTCATTGGCGTACCCATTACCGTAGAAAGTCCATATTGTGCAAAGCCAATATCACTAGCATGCCGATCACCTAGCAAAGTGGTTTTAAAAACCATTAATGCCATGCTAGTAGTTACGTTGCTTGAATGATCATTGAGAGTTGGCAGGATGATTAAATCCCAGAAATTTCTTATAGATTTTTCTGATTGGTTATTATTCTTCAACCAATCTTTAAAACTGATATTCTGCAGATCCTCACTTTGAATGTTCTTTATAAATTTAATCTTAAGAAGAACAAGGATTGCCTTAATTTTTTCGTTAATTGATAAATACCTGTAAAAAAGAAAAGAGGGTAGGAAGCTTAAATAAGACGGCAAAGGGGAACTTGATAAAACACCAATATTACCCCCACTATCTCTAACTTCCACATTCATCGAGCTTTGAAGTTTTGTTTTATCAAAAGAACCGACTTGTTTTACTAGTGATATATATTCGCTAAAACACCGCATAAAGACATGTTGCCCGTTATCCACTTCAACACCGGTTGCTGAGTCCGTGAAAGAGTAGGCCCTACCTCCAAGGAAGGGTCGCTTTTCTATTAGTACAACTTTATAACCTGAGCAATGCAACATCCAGGCAGCAGCCACCCCTGCCAATCCGCCCCCTATGATTGCGACTGATTTTGCATTCAGCGAGATTTTATTAGGAAACTTGTTATCCAAAGCTTTACCATTACTATTAGCTTTCTTGACGAAGAAAGCCTGATCTTTTTTTCAAATACTTGAAATTTCTCATTTTCAAGCTTGTCTAATAGCCTAAGATATAGCCCATGCAAAACAACGACACAAGCTCTTGAGCGAGGATTTATGTACTGAAATAATTCAGAACCAGATTTATAAAATTGCCGAGCTCTTTGTGCTTGATAATGCATTAGATTCAAAAAATTTTCGTTTATCATGGAATTTTTAAGATCTTCTTCAGAATATCCGTAAAATTCTAAATCTTCCGTCGGAATATAGACCCTGTCAGCGAGAAAATCTTCTTTGAGATCCCTCATGATATTTGTAATTTGCATGGCTATTCCCAAATTTTTTGCTGCTTCTCTTGCACGTTCATCCTTGTAGCCAAAAATCTCAATGGAAATAAGCCCTATCACTGAGGCGACATGGTAACAATAGAGGCTTAGGTCATTAAAAGTTAAAAATCGACTTCGCTCTAAGTCCATTTCTACACCATCAATTAATTGATCGAATAATTCAGGGTTTATGTTGAAATTTGAAATAACATCAGAAAGAGCTATGAAAATTGGGTGATTGGCTTTCCTTAAAGCAGCTGAGTGTAAATCTTCTCTAAGCTTTTCTAATAATTCTTTTTTCTGCCCAAAGCTTTTCGATCCATCTGCTATATCATCTGCAATTCTTGCAAATGAATAAACAGCAAAAATCGCATGACGTTTATGCTTAGGTAAAGTAATAAATGCAAAATAAAAATTACGAGCCTCTTTTTTTGTAAGACGCTGGCAATAAGCATAAGATTCTTTAAGTGTTTCTATAGCTTTTGAACTCATGGTCTCCTGCGCGATAGCATTTTGAGTAAAGAGGTAACAAATAATTGAAACTTTTCACGGGATGATATAGTTGGACGCTTCGAAAAAACATCGAAGCTTTGATTTTCGATAGATTCCAGAATTCTCAAACCACCTCTGGAAAATAGAGCAATATCGAGTTTGAATTTACCGCTGATGCGTTCAACTAATCCATATCCAGATTCGAATAATAACCTTGCTCGAGATATTTCAAATGCCATCAATTCACGGAAGTGGTTATTGAGCACACTATTTTTTAGATCTTCTTCTGCATATTGAAATCTAGTCATGTCTTCTAAAGGCAAATAAATTCGGTCCATTAGAAGATCCCGTTTCACATCTTGTAGAAAGTTTGTGAGTTGAAGAGCAGTGCAGGTGTAGTTTGACAGCAAAAGATTCTCTTCTGAATAGCTTTCAGTCAAATGCAATACCATTTCACCTACTGAATTAGCAGAGTGGTCGCAATAGTACTCAAGGTCTTTGAAGGTTTGGAAACGAACATATTGCTGATCCATTCTATTTGCTTGAATCAGCTTTAAAAATGGCATGATAGGGATAGAAAATCTCTTAATTGTCTCGTGTAAAGCAATTAAAATAGGGTCTTTTGAAACTGTATTTTTGAAATCTAAGACCTGATGTTCCCATGAATCTAAGGCCTTCAACCTATCGCCTTTTGCAGCGTCACCGATATCATCAGTTTTTCTACAGAATGCATAAATAGCAAATAGATCAGGTTTTATACTTCGTGGCAACATCAACGTTCCAATAGAAAAATTCTCATAATGGCTGCGAGCAATTTTCTCGCATTCCCTGTATGCATTTTTAACAAGAAAAGTGGATGGCGCCACGTTAGTCATTTACTGTAGTTATACTGCTACGACAGAAATAACAATTCTTCGTTTTCTAGGTCTCGTGCCATCGAGCTCTAGTAGGAAAATTCTTTGCCACTCGCCTAATTGAAGATCACCATTCGCAATTGGAATTGTTTCGCTAGTGCTCATTAATAGGTGCTGTAGATGTGCGTGACCGTTCGGGGGTTCATCATCGCCCATATTGACTGTCCTAATGCCAAAATCATTATGGCGGTAATAGGCATCTGGTGATGCTAATTTAGACAGAAAGTCTTCCATGTCCTTAATCAGAAGCGGTTCATATTCATTGATTTTTATTGCAGCAGTCGTGTGCATTGAATACACAACTACGATGCCCTCTAGAACGTTTGAAGATTTAACATGCTCTACTACGCGTTCAGTTATATCAATGAACTGAGGAGCTTTGTCGGTGTCAATAACAATTGTTGAGGCCAGAGCATTGGTAGTCATTGACCAGGAAATCCTCCAAAGAAAAGTATTACACCAACAAGCCTAGACCCTAGCACAATCGATCAAGGCTTACAATTTCCTCTATTTGTTCCGTGTTGTAAAAAATTTAGCAATTGCCTCAATTGACTTTAATGAGTCCTGGGAAATGCCGAGCCTTGAGATAGAATTTATTGCAATTTCAGCATTTTTCTCTGCTTCTTTTTGGACATACTCTCTAACTTTCAATTTTTCCATTAGCTCAAGAATATCCAAAACTTCACTTTCAGAAACCGTATCTTTCTTATATGCGTTAGATAACCAACACTGATCGTCCTTACTAGCATGCTGAAATAAAAAAACTATAGGTAGAGATTTTTTCTTTCTACGTATGTCAGCGCCTACAGCTTTGCCGGTAAGACTTGGGTCTCCCCATATTCCCAGTAGGTCATCTCTTATTTGAAATGCAAGTCCCAAACTTCTTCCGCATTTTCCAAAAGTTTGAGCAAAATCTTTGTTCCCAGTAGCAATAATTGAGCCGATATGCATAGAAGCCTCAATAAGAGCCCCGGTTTTTCTGCTAATCATATCTAAATATTGGTCAGTACTAATGGTGTTTGCTGACTCAAAGGACATATCTAGATATTGACCTTCAATCATTTCCAGATACCGCAAAGTCAATTCTTCACTTGCAGCAATTGCACTAGTACGAGCTATGTTTGAATTATTTACCCCAAACATTGTTTGATCGGCTACTACTCTCATCCCGTTTCCAGCTGCAATGGCCTGACCAATGCCAAAAATTGTCCAGACTGTTGCCCTTCCTCTTCTAGTACGATCGCCGTCTTGAACATCATCATGTAAGAGGGAGAAATTATGTATTAACTCCAAAGCGGTAGCTGCTGGTATTGCGCTCCTCCAATTCCCACCACTTATTTCACAACTAGCTAAACAAAGTAAAGGGCGGAGCCTTTTCCCCGTATCCAAGCTAACCAGAGTGCCATCAAAACTTTCCCATCCAAGGTGATATCTCATTGAGCCAAAAAATTTGGAATTAGAAACAGGTATTTTACTTTTTAAAGAAATTTCAAGCTCTGGAAGGTAACGTTTACCTAATATGGAAATCTCTTTTTCTGCTAATGAAGGAATCACTTAATAAACCCTGATTTATTTGCCCAAACTGCCAAATTGATTTATGAGTTCTGCGGTGTGCATGATTCCTAATTTAAAATAATCAAGGTTGATATTTTCATTAGGGGCATGAATTCGATTACCTGGGTAATCAATTCCACATGAAGCCACGGGGACTCCAAGTATGTGCTGGACTGGATATTGGGGTCCAGTACCTGTCATGCTGGGTTGGATATATGGCTTTGACCCGTATACTGTTTCGGCAGTCGAAGCGACTAAATTTACAAAAGGATCCTCTAGAGGCGTTCTTGAAGGGTGCTGACTAGTAAAAACATTAATTGAGATATCACTGAAGCCATTTTCATCTAAATGTTGCCTAAGCCCGTTTAAAACATCCTTTGGATCTTGATCAGGAACCAGGCGAAAGTCAACTTTTACCTTAGCAGTGGCCGGTAAAATCGTCTTAGCTCCTTGACCAATATATCCACCGACTATACCTGCTACGTTGCAGGTAGGATCCATAATCATTCGCCTTCTGAATTCAAAACCTGTAGCTTCACCCAAAGCTACCTCAACTCCTAAATCCTTTTTGAATTCACTATCTGTGTCTGGTAATGAATTCAAAGCATCAATTTCCGCTTGAAGAGGAGGGCGGATTTTGTCATAAAATCCACGTATATTAATTTTCTCATCAATTCCTTTGATCGACGAGAGTGCCCAGATTAACCTCCAAGCTGGGTTTGGAACTGTTGGTGCGTAAGATGAATGTGAGTCTCTTGATGCTGCGCGGCATTCAAGCTCAACGTATAGAAGACCTTTTACTCCTAGCGTAATAAGCGGCCGGCCGTCCCAATTTACGCCCCCTCCTTCCCATATGCAGGCATCTGATTTTAGTAGGTTTTTGTTTTGCTCTAAGAATTCATGGAAACCAGGACTCCCGATTTCCTCTGCTCCTTCGAGGCAAAAACGTATTTTCAAAGGTGGTAGACCCGTGGTAGCTGACAATGCTTTAATTGCAGCAAGTCTGGCTATAAACGGCCCCTTATCATCAGAAATTCCTCGGCCAAATATGTACCCATTTTTCTCGAAAGGTTCAAAGGGAGGAGATTCCCATTCATCAAGCGGATCGGGAGGTTGAACATCGTAGTGATTATAGAAAAGTAGGGTTTTTTCTGAATCAGCATCCGGAGTTTCAGCAATGACAACTGGATATGCAGGATCTGAAGTTGGTAGAATTTTAGCTATAAGCCCCGCGTTAGTTAGTTCCTCAGCTACCATTTCAGCGCATTCAGTAATCCCAACTTTCTGAGCGCTGATACTTGGCTGAGCAACCAACCGCTTTAAGTCAGAAATTGTCTGATTGAAATTATCATCTATATATTTGTAAGTTGATGAATTCATATTTGCCTCTCAAATTATAACGGGTATCACTATGGACTTGGCTCAGTCATTTTCATAGGATCTAAGAGTTTATTAATATCGTCTTCACTCAAATCTGTATTTTCACGTGCAAGTTCCCTTATTGTTCTACCCGTAGCTGCTGCTTCTTTAGCGATAGAGGCAGCTTTATCATATCCAATGGCAGGTGTTAGGCCAGTTGCAAGCATAAGGCCTTGCTCAACTGACTCAGGACCATTTGTTGTAGCTTTGATTCCGTCTATACACTGATCCACAAAGTTTGAAGTTGCAGAAGCCAAAAGCTGAGAAGCTTGATGTAAGTTATATGCAGCTACTGGCCAATAGGTGTTCAATTCTAAATACCCGCCTTGGGCTGCTGCAGCAATTGCAGCATCGTTACCAATCACTTGGCACACCACTTGGACAACGGACTCCGCAATGACTGGATTGACTTTACCAGGCATGATTGATGAACCTGGTTGAACTGTGGGCAATTCAAGCTCAGCTAATCCAGCCCTAGGCCCGGAAGCAAGCCAACGCAAATCATTTGCTATTTTTTGAATTGAAATAGCCGCATTCCTAATAGCCGCACTTGCTGCTAGCATCGTGTCCTGCGTTCCTTGAGCCTGGAAGTGGTAAGGAGTTTCCTTAACCGGTAGAAATAATTCTTCGGATAAAATGCTGCAAACTTTTCCAGCAAATAATGGGTGCGTATTAACGCCTGTTCCTACTGCAGTACCTCCTAAAGCCACATGGCAAAGCTCTGGTAAAATTGCATGTAACCTGTTTATCGATAGTTCAATCTGTTGAGAATAACCCAGAAATTCCTGGCCTAATCGAATAGGAGTAGCATCTTGGAGGTGAGTTCTTCCTGTTTTAATGATGTCCCAAGTCTCGCTAGACTTTGCATCTAAACTTAACTTCAGTTGAACAAGTGAAGGAATCAGCTGTTCATTTATAGATTGTGCAGCAGTTAGGTGACTGACAGTAGGTATAACATCATTGGATGATTGACCCATATTTACATGGTCATTAGGGTGAACTTTTAAAACACGATTCCCAATTTCAAAAGCACGATTTGCTATGACTTCATTGGCATTGGTGTTTGTTGACGTCCCTGAGCCTGTTTGGAATAAATCAACTACGAAATAATCATCTAGGTCACCTTTCACTACATCATTTGCTGCTTGAACTATTAATTCAGAGATCTCCTTATCCAACTTGCCAAGTTCAAAATTAGCTTTAGCTGCAGCACGCTTTACTCTTCCTAAAATATGGTTAAATTCCTTTGGGAACTTGAGTTGGCTGATGGGGAAATTTAAAACCGCTCTTTGTGTTGAAGCACCCCAGTAGGCATCTGAGGGGACTAACATTTCCCCCATCGTGTCCTTTTCGGTTCTCATTGAATCTTCTCGGTTCATTATTGACACTCCTATGATGGGTAACTACATGTTTAAAATATGCATTGCATGTACTATAGATTCTAATATGTACCTTTAAGTTCAGCTAACATGTTGAGCAGTTCTTTGCTGAAGCGTAGAATTGATACAATGAATCGAAGGCTTATATAGGATGATAGATAAGACAGGAAAATGGCAAGCGATGACAGCAATTACGATTGCTGTAGTAGTTTTGGCTGTAATTTTCTTCACTTCATGGCTTGCTTTTAATTTTGATAATGGCTTGGGCCATGGCCCACTTCCTACCGGAGTTTCTTCTGGTAATGCGCACATCGCTTCTTTGTTGATCGCGTTGGCAGGTTTAATATCTGGAGGAGTGACTCTTGTAGGGCTGAAACAATCAAAAATAATAATTCCTAAGTTTGCTTGGATTGTTTATGTATTAGTTTGTGTTCCTCTGCTGATAATTCTTTTGATGCCCCTTCGGCGTTACGGTTTTGATACATTTGCCGGGTTGCCTGAGTTTTTACTTGTCATGCCATCACGCATGATTATGGCATGCTGCCTTGGATCTTTATTACTCGGTGGGTTTGATATGAGGCGTCTCCCTGGTTTGGGAATTGGTGAGGATAAATCAGCATCTCCCGATGGCCAGCCTGTCCGGGGAGTTCCTGGACGTTTCACTCCTTCTGCATGGAGAGCTTTGTCTCAGATGCAGGTTCAAGCTAAAAAGTTTGAGCATGCATATATGGGAACCGAACACTTGCTACTGGCAATCGCATATGAGGAAAGATCCCAAGCAACCAGGGCATTGGTTAATTTAGGTGTAGAAATCACGGGATTAATTAGTCAAATTGAAGGTGTCATAGGTAGGCGTGGTTCTCTTTATACAGGCAGCACTGGAATGACTCGTAGAGTTCAGAGGGTTATTGAACAAGCTTCCAAAATGACGACTGCTGAGGAAAAACTTGTTAGCACAGGTCAGTTGCTGCTTGCAATTTTAGGATCATCGGAAGATGTTGCAAGCCAGTTATTGGAAAAACAAAATATTACAGAGTCTAGACTTTCAACTGAGCTCGGGCATTTGGGGCCTGAGACAGATTAGCCTCTGTTGTTACTACATTTCAACGAATAAGGCATAATGTACATAATGCGGGCCGGTAGCTCAAAGGCTGAGCGGTCGGCTCATAACCGACTGGGTGAAGGTTCGAGTCCTTCCCGGCCCACCACCCGCTAAATTTTTACATTCTTGCAAAACTATGAACACTTCAAAAAATGCAAATCTACAAAAGCAATAAAATCATATTTGCGATGGCCGCATTATTCTTATTGTTGGCCTGTGGTCCTAATGAAAATGAGTTGAAGCTGTTGGTGCAAGAAGAATCACAAAAACTTATTGATGCAAAATTTTCAGCGAGAGCCACGCCTACACCATTTTTTTTCCCAACACCATTTCCAACTCCCACACCCGGCATTACGGAAGATGAGGTAACGAGGATTGCTGAAAAAGTAGCGCTAGATACTGTGACTAAGTTGGATCAAATGAGTCCAACACCTACGGCAATACTTTTTCCGACTCCATTTCCAACTCCCACTCCTGGGGTTACTGAAGATCAGGTAGCAGAGATTGCTGAAAAGACTGCGTTCGATACTGTCACTAAGTTGGAACAGCTGAAACCGACACCTACTGCAATGATTTTCCCCACTCCATTTCCAACTCCCACTCCAGGGGTTAACTTTAATGAAATATGGTTAAGAACTTATCCTGCTGTTTTTTGGATAGAGGCAGGCTCAAGTAGAGGCTCAGGATGGCTACTTGAGCCTGGTTATATTGTTACAAATCAGCATGTAGTAGGATCAATGAGTCAGGTCGTAATAAGGCAGACAAAACTACCTCCTTTTTCTGGGATAGTCATTGCAACAGATCAAATTAGAGATATTGCACTGATTCAATACACTGTAAGAGAAGGCGTAGTGGATTCAAGGGCTGAACCATTTGTGCTCGGCTCGATCACTAATAATAATTCTGCATCTCCATTGATGGCCATGGGTTACTCAGGTGACCTTGGAGTTAAATCTGATGGATCTGTAGGTTCTGCTCCGGCAAATATTGGTGCGATGGCAGTACTGATTGATGTTGGTGGAGCAGTCGAAATAGTTATGGATGCGCCAGTCGATCCAGGTGATAGTGGAGGACCTGTGTTGAATGGTTCTGGTGAGCTCGTGGGTATGGTTAGGGCGGGTTTTGGCACGGATAGAGGTCGCCATATAGGAACCAACTATTCTGTGCATGTAGATACTATTAGAGGTGTAATTGATAATTTAAAAGCTGGAATTTCCAGATAAATAATGAACATCCTTTTACAACAATTTGAACGATGGTTAAGGGGGCTAAGATGGAAGAAAAATTACTAACTGAAGAAAATACAAGTAACTACGCTAATCTGAGCCAAATAAAATTGCATTACAATTTGGCAGGTGATGGTGAAGCAGTAATAATGCTACACGGAGGCGGTCCTGGGGCATCAGGGTGGAGTAATTTCAGGACAAATATTGGACCTTTTTCATCTAAGTACAAGACGATTCTGCTTGATTTGCCGCAATTTGGTAAGTCTGATCCAGTAATATTCGATGGGGATCCAACTGAGTATAACGCTCGTGTAATAAAGGAATTACTCGATACTTTAGGTATACAAAAAGCACATTTTATAGGTAATTCATATGGAGGAGCTACTTCACTGCGCTTCGCTATTGATTATCCAGAACGCATATCTAAGTTGATCGTAATGGGACCCGCAGGATATGGACCTAGTTATTTTGTTCCTAGGCCACTTGAGGGTATTAAAGCACTAAATGATTGGTGGGTTAACCAAACTCGTGAGCAGATGGCTAAAATAGTTGATTTATTCGTTTTCAGAGAAGAATTGAAAACTCAAGAATTAATCGACATGCGACAGAAGGCTGCATTAAGTCACCCTGAGCATATTGAGGCTAGGGCTAAATCAGTTAATAGATATATCCCTGACCTTACCCCAGAATTGTCTGAAGTTAAGGCTAAGACCCTTATAATATGGGGTAGGGATGATAGGTTTTCACCATTAGACTTTTCACTGAATCTTCTGTGGAGAATTCCAGACGCACAAGTCCACATTTTTCCAGAATGTGGACATTGGGTACAATATGAGAAATCTGAGGAATTTAATCGCTTGATACTAGACTTCCTAGGCAATGATTAAGCTAAGACTAAGGAGAAAACATGACTCCATCAGAAGAAGGACTTTTGAATGTTCCTGGTGTAGCGAGTCGATGGGTACGTTTATCGAACGGATCTTTGGCTCACTATGCTACGGCTGGCGAAACTGGACCATCCGTAGTGCTGCTCCATGGGGGTTTACCTGGGTCATCAGGTATAGCAGGTTGGAGATTTATGATTCCTTATTTGGCTGCGAGAGGGTTCAGGGTTTATGCTCCCGATAGACCAGGATTTGGCTTGGCCGACACACGCCAGGAATTCTGGCCACATTATGGAATGTTCAGCTGGTCTGACTATGTACATGACTTTGTAAATGCACTAGGAATTGAAAAGTTCCATCTTTCGGGAAACTCTCAAGGAGCCGGTGTTACGGCACAGTATGTCGTTGAACACCCAGAAAGAGTAAGTAGCTTTATTTTGATTGCGAGTTTTAGTGTTCATGCCCCGCTTGGCCTCGACAAAGATGGAAAGGCACGAGAAAGGCATCCAGGTTTAATTACTCCTCCTTGGGACGGAAAAGAAGAAACAATGCGCTCAATGATGGAATCTATTATTTACCGGAAAGAAGCCATTAGTGATGATTTGATTTCGATGAGGACTCTTTTCGCTAATAATCAATTGGAATCTTATAAAGCAGCTGCTGCTTTCAACAAAAATATGTGGTCTATTCCTAGGTATGCTCAAAGAGCTAACTTAGTGGGTAAACTCGATGTAACGGATATCCCGGGGATTTATCTTTTCGGCGTTGACGATGTCCTAGTTCCTCTTAGTGCAGCATATGAGCAAGAACGCGTGCTTACGAATATTCAATTTTATTACCCATCAGAAACTGGACACCAAGGACAAACAGATAGGCCAGAACTTTTCAATAAGGTTTACGCAGAATTCTTTTCTGATGGCAAATTAACAGAAGAACTTAATCAAGAGGCAGGTATATCTAGTCGTAGAATTATTTAAACAGTGAAATGTGAGCTTTTAGTACTTTTTTGTGTATCATGCTAGTATCTGCGCGCATATTCCATTTTGCTTTATAGCGGGGGAGGATTGAGATGGGTGTTACTGCTTTTGGTTATTTAGGCATTGGCGTTTCTGATATGGAGCGCTGGCG
>MDTE01126434.1_pt1 | contig 82581 bp, 73 predicted proteins | sample 811231 | NCBI WGS metagenome assembly MDTE01 (sample SAMN05326651, study PRJNA326480) | marine metagenome | isolation source: seawater | place: Indian Ocean: Red Sea | collected 2010 | reverse complement strand
TGCAGGAAAAGCTGAAACCGCAGAAGGTGGGCAATGCCCACCCTACAATTCAGATCATCGTCACACGTAGGGTGCGCACTGCGCACCGGAACATACGTGCAGGAAAAGCTGAAACCGCAGAAGGTGGGCAATGCCCACCCTACAATTCAGATCGTCATCACACGTAGGGTGCGCACTGCGCACCAAAATGTATTCGCCAGAAAAATAAAACCCCCAGCCGAAGCCGGGGTTTCAATCTTTTATCTGAGCGTTTGCGAGCCAGGCTGCGCGGCTAGCTCAGATCATCTGGCACAGCTGAGACGATGAGCTGCAAGGCATTTTTGAGCGAGTACCCAAGACATACCAGATTGGTAGGCGCAGGGACGAGCGAAAAAATAACACAGCAGATCGCGTCTCAGCGAAGTCAGATTTAGATCTTGCCAACCAGATCCAGAGAAGGAGCCAGCGTCTCGTCGCCTTCTTTCCACTTAGCCGGGCAAACCTGGCCTGGGTTGTTGCGAACGTACTGAGCGGCTTTCACTTTGCGCATCAGGTCGTCAGCGTCACGGCCGATACCTTCAGCAGTGATTTCCATTGCCTGGATCACACCGTCTGGATCGATCAGGAAAGTAGCACGGTCTGCCAGACCCTGGCCTGGACGCATTACACCGAAGTTATTGGTGATAGTGCCGTTCTGGTCGCCCAGCATGTAGTACTTGATCTTACCGATGGTTTCAGAAGCATCGTGCCATGCTTTGTGTACGAAGTGAGTATCGGTAGAAACAGAGAACACTTCTACGCCCAGCTTCTGCAGTTCTTCGTATTTGTCAGCCACGTCACCCAGTTCAGTTGGGCAAACGAAAGTGAAGTCAGCTGGGTAGAAGAAGAAGATAGCCCACTTACCTTTTACGTCAGCGTCAGTTACGTCAACGAATTCGCCATCTTTGAATGCAGTTGCGCTAAACGGCTTAATTTCTGTATCGATCATGGTGTTTCTCCATTAGGTTTATGTTTGAACGGGTTCCATACTAGAAGCATGGAGCTTATACGTTAAATTGATCTTTTCAAACCATCTGATAGCAATTGCCTATCAAGCTACCAACACAGGATTACCCTTGTGTGACACCCTGTGCGGCAGTCTCTCTGCCTGAGAGTTCCGCTGGCATACTTTCGAGGTGCAGTGTCCGGGTCGGGAAAGCACAGTCGGCGCCACTGTCATGGATAATATCCATCACTTTGAGCAGCACGTCTTGCTTCACGTCATGGTAGTGCACCCAGTCAGTAGTCTTAGTGAAGGTGTAAATAAAGAAATCAAGGCTCGACGCACCGAATGCATTGAAATTTACAATCATGGTCTGGCTCTGATCAATTTCAGGATGCTGGCGCAGCATGTCGCGTACTTTTTCCATAATGCCCCGTACGGCTTGTGCATCCTGATAGCGCACGCCGATGGTTTCATAAATCCGGCGGTTCAACATACGGGACGGATTTTCCACCGAAATACTGGTGAACACAGAGTTCGGTACGTACAAAGGGCGTTTATCAAAGGTGCGGATACGCGTCACACGAAAGCCTATGCTCTCGACTGTGCCTTCGATTGAACGGTCCGGTGAACGCACCCAGTCACCTACCTTGAATGGCTTATCCAGATAAATAATCAGAGAACCAAAGAAGTTCGCCAGAAGATCTTTCGCTGCCAGACCTACGATCAGACCACCCATACCACCAAACGCCAGTATCCCCGAGATAGATATACCAAGCAGCTGAAACACGGGCAGAATAATAAGAATCGTCACCGCCAGCTTGGCGAGCTTACCGACCAACTGAACCGTGGTCGGGTCCATGCCGCCTTCCAACTGTTTTTCTTCAACGCGATTAATCAGGCGCCACATGGCCCAGGCAGCAAGAATAATCATTGACAGCTGACGCACGACTGAGATGCTGCCCTGCACTTCTCTATCGTAGTAGGCTGCGGTAATGTCACCGGCCCAGGTCAGGCCAACCGCGACAATCATCCAGTTGACTGGTACGGCAATGGCGTTGATGACCACGTCGTCCCAATGGTTTTCCGTGCTGGCAACGAGACGCACCAGGCGCTTACGTATCATGCGCCAGAAAAGACCCGCGACCAGCGTCAGAGTCAGGGCAATACCGACATTCCAGAACCACTCGTAATCCTGACTTACGAGCTCATTCCACCAGCCCATGTATATTTCCATGATATTTTCTTCCTGAACTGACCGCCGGGATTATCGTCTCTGACGCACGGCCTCAAACAAACATACGCCGGTCGCTACCGACACGTTCAGTGAGCTGACTTCGCCCGCCATAGGGATATTCACAAGATGGTCGCAATGCTCACGCGTCAGACGACGCATCCCCGGCCCTTCGGCACCCATAACCAGTGCCAGCGGGCCTTTGCAGTCCTGCTGGTAAATCGTGGTGGTTGCTTCGCCCGCCGTACCGATAATCCAGATGCCACGCTCTTGCAGATCTTTCATGGTACGCGCCAGGTTCGTCACCTGAATATAGGGAATCGCCTCCGCAGCACCGCAAGCGACTTTGGCTGCCACTGCCGTCAAAGGGGCGGATTTATCTTTGGGGGCGATAACCAGATGAACGCCCGCCGCATCCGCGGTGCGCAGTACCGCGCCAAGGTTGTGCGGGTCGGTGACGCCATCCAGAATGAGCACGAAAGGATCACCGCTGATATTGTCGAGAATCTCGGGCAGGTGCTTTTCTGATTTGCCCTGAACAGGTTTTCTCAGGGCAACAATACCCTGATGGTTGCCGTCAGCCTTCTGATTAAGGAGTCCTTTGTCGGCCTCCATAACAGATAGCCCTTCGGCGTTCGCCAGGTCGAGAATTTTCTGCATTTTTGCATCAACCCGACCTTTCTGTACCCATACTTCTACTACCTGATCCGGTGATCGTTGCAGCAACGTTGTGACGGCATGGATACCGTAAACAGATTCAAGCTTCATTTATTTTTTCTTACGCGTGTTTTTCTTGGCCGTCGACTTTGCCGGTGCTGAACTATTTTTCTTGGCATTCAGTTTCTGGCGTTTACTCGGCTTTTTCTTCGAGGTTTTTTTACTGTCAGCTTTCGCCGCAGTACTGCCTGCACCTTTTGCCGAGCCCGGTTTTTTACGACCCGGATTCATCAGCTCTTCTTTGGTCATGCCCTTTTTCTCGCCCGCTTTTCCAGAGGCGCTACGCTTGCGTGGCAGACGCGCAGGTTTCGGCATATCTAAGGGTTGTGAGCGACCAGAGTTCTGTCCGGCATTAACAGGCGCAGTGGTTAATTCAAAGTCGACCTTACGATCATCCAGATCCACACCAACCACTTTCACCCAGATGTTGTCACCGAGGCGGAAGCTGCGACGGGTACGCTCGCCAATAAGACGATGTTTGACCGCATCAAACTGGTAAAAATCATTCTGCAGAGTGCTGACATGCACCAGACCTTCGACGTAGACGTTTTTAAGCTCGACGAATAAGCCGAACCCGGTCACGGCAGAGATTACACCTTCAAAATCTTCACCCACTTTGTCGCGGATGTACTCACACTTAAGGAAGTCAGTCACATCACGCGTGGCATCGTCTGCGCGTCGTTCGGCCATTGAGCAGTGCTCACCCATATTGACCATGGCCTGTAGGTCGTACGGATAAATCGTACGTTTAGCCATGTTCTTGGTGCCGTCAGCGCGCAGTACGTGCTTACATTCCTGCTCACTGCGAATAACACTGCGGATACCGCGATGAACCAGAAGGTCAGGGTAACGACGAATTGGTGACGTGAAGTGCGTGTACGCCTTGTACGCCAGTCCAAAGTGACCTTCGTTCTCAGGTTCGTACTTCGCCTGACTGAGTGAGCGCAGCAACACGGTCTGAATTAAGTGCGAATCCGGGCGTTTCTCAATCTGGCTGAGCAGCGTCTGGTAATCCTTGGGCGCAGGATCTTTGCCGTTCGGCATCGTCAGACCCATTTCCCCCAGGAACGCCCCCAGGTTTTCGAGCTTTTCTGCACTCGGCCCTTTGTGCACACGGTACAGCGCCGGAATCTCGTAACGCGTAAAGAAATCTGCCGCACAAACATTCGCCGCCAGCATGCACTCTTCAATTAACATATGCGCATGGTGACGCTCAGTCGGCACGATTTCCTGAATTTTACGCTCGGCATCAAACACAATGCGCGTTTCGACTGAATCAAAGTCCATGGCGCCACGAACTTCGCGTTGCTCACGTAAAATATGGAACAGACGATACAGCTCATCGACATGCGGTACGACGTCAGCATAGTGCTCGCGCCACTGGGCCTGCGTTTCTTTGTCACCATCCGGATTAATCATGTCCCAGACTTTGTTGTACGTCAGGCGCGCATGGGAGTGAATAATCCCTTCCATGAACTTATAGCCAGAAATACGTCCGGCCTTCGAGATCGTCATCTCACAAACCATGGTCAGGCGATCCACGTGTGGATTCAGTGAGCACAGCCCGTTAGACAGTTTCTCTGGCAGCATAGGCACAACGAACCCCGGGAAATACACCGACGTCGCACGTTGATACGCTTCATTATCGAGAGGAGATTTCACTTTCACATAATGCGAGACATCGGCAATCGCGACCCATAAGCGCCAGCCACCGGTATTTTTGTTGCGTTCACAGTAGACGGCATCGTCGAAGTCGCGGGCGTCTTCACCGTCAATAGTGACGAATGGCAGATGACGCAGATCGATGCGGTTTTTCTTGTCTGCTGCTTTGACCTGATCCGGAATTTTTTTGGTTTCAGCCTCGACATCTTCAGGCCATTCGTGCGGAATATTATGGCTGCGAATAGCGACGTCGATCTCCATACCCGGCGCAAGATGCTCACCCAGGACTTCGGTCACTTCACCCACAGGCAGGCCTTTCGGCGACGGCTGACGGGTAATCTGAGCGACCACAAACTGACCGTGCTCTGCACCATTTCGCCCTTCCGCAGGAATCAGCACTTCCATTGGAATACGCTTGTTGTCTGGTTGCAGAATACCGACACCGGATTCTTCAAAGTAGCGACCAACGATCAGCTGTGTATTGCGCTGCAGAACTTCAACGATCTTACCTTCCGGGCGTCCTCGACGATCCAGGCCAAGAATCTGTACAGCGACCTTGTCACCATGAAAGACCTTACGCATCTGTCGGTTCGACAGATACACATCATCACCATCATCACGTAGCACGAAACCAAACCCGTCACGGTGACCCATCACAGTACCCTGCACCAGATCGACCTTCTTCATCGGCATGAACTGATTACGGCGATTACTGATCAGCTGACCATCACGACACATAGCAATCAAGCGGCGGCGCACCGCTTCAACGCGGTCTTCGTCGGTTTCACCCAGGACCTCACACACTTCAGGGTGTGTTAGCGGGCTGGGCGCGCTTTCGAGCACCATTAGCAGTGCATCACGGCTTGCCACCGGGTTGTCGTATTTTTCAGCCTCAGCGGCAGCGTTCGGATCTTTGAAGGTTTTTGTCTTCTTGGTATCGCTCAAGCGATCACTCCTGGAAGGAAAAGTTTGAATCAGTATACAGCACGGGCTCAGGGTTCAAAGGCCCCACACAGGCACAAAGCGTTTCCGTCGAGCTTATAACGCCTTAAAATTAATCTGAGATGACTCCCGGCTCTTGCCGGCAGCTTCCAGTCGGTCCAGGTAATCCTGCCAGAGAGCATCCTGATTGACGGACAAATGATGCAGATACTTCCAGTCATACAGGCCTGAATCGTGCCCATCATCGAACGTCAGTTTGAGCGCATAGTTGCCTGCGGGCTCCATACTCAGCAACCCCACATCTTTCTTACCATACTGCAGCACCTCATTCCCGACACCATGCCCCCGCACTTCGGCGGACGGGGATAACACACGCAGCAGTTCAAAGCTCAGTTGGTATTCAACACCCGCGTACGTCAGTGCAACGCAGCGGCTGGATTTCTTTACTTTAATGGCTTCTGGGATCACAGAGACTCCGGATTAAAATTAAACCAGCAGGCCTGGTTTCAGCTTCTATACTCATTTCCACCCCTAAGTTTACTATCCCGGAGATGCTAAGCCATGACATTTCTGCGAAACCTATCCATTCGCGCCCGCTTGTGGCTCATAATGGCCGCGGCCCTGATATGTATCGTCCTGCTTGAAGCAAAGGCGCTAAGTAGTCAGTACGACGTTATGTTTGCTGCTGAATACACCGCCAAAGAAAACATAGCCAGATCGCTTGTTAACAGTGCTCACAGTCTCCTTGAACGCTATCAGCGCATGGTTCAGGAGGGTGTACTCAGTGAAGAGGAGGCTAAAAAAAGCGCTCTTGATGGACTGCGCTCTCTACGAGATGGCGATTCCTATTTCTGGGTTCACGACCGCTCACCGGTCATGCTACTCAACCCTGCGGTTAACTCACTCGAAGGCACAAACGTTGGAAACTTCGAAGACAAAGCAGGTAAAAAAGTCTTTCTAGAGGTGATGCAGATCGCAGATGCCTCTGCCGAAGGTGGAACTATCACGTATAGCTGGCCACGTCCGGGACAGAACGAGGCCAGCACAAAAGTCAGCTATGTCAGAAAATTTGATCACTGGGGATGGTACATAGGCTCAGGAACCTACCCGAACGATATTGCGAGTACCTTCTGGTCATCAGCGGCTTCTACCGCAGTCATGACTCTGATCTTTGTAGGACTTATGGCCATCATAATCCGCTTAATCAGCACCAGTATAGAAGCACCACTCACACAGCTGAGCCACACGATGAGTAATATCGCGAAAGAAGACGGTGACCTTACTCAGCGCATTCCTGTTAATGGCGAAGATGAAATTACCCGTCTTAGCCGTTCGTTTAATCAGTTTATCAGTCAGATTCACGACATTATCCGCGAAAGCGTCAATGCCTCCAATGAGGTCGCTTCTTTGGGCCGCGAACTCGCAGGTATGGGAGCTGCCACACGCAAGCTGACTGACGAACAGATGCAGGAAAGCGACCACGTTGCCACAGGGGCAACCGAAATGAGTCAGACCATTCAGGAGATTGCCGATAACGCTGACAAGGCTGCTGATGCGGTGAAAGTGGTCGAAGGTAATTCTAAAGCTGGCTTAACAACCATGCAGAATACCCAGGCTCACATTGCAGACCTTGCCGACCAGATTCAGTCATCACGCGCGTCTATTCAGAGTCTTCGGTCTGAAACGGAGAGTATCGGGACTGTACTTGAAGTGATTCGGGGTATTGCGGAACAAACCAATTTGTTGGCCCTGAATGCCGCTATTGAGGCCGCCCGGGCGGGGGAACAGGGGCGGGGGTTCGCCGTGGTTGCAGATGAAGTCCGCACTCTGGCATCACGCACCCAAGAATCTACCGAAGAAATTCACCGAACAATTTCTCGCTTACAGGAACAGGCAGAAGCAACCGTCCAGTCGATGGAGAATAGCGCCAACCACTCCGAAGAAACCAGCGAGATGTCTCAATCAGCCTGTGAGGCTATTGCACGCATCAGTGACGCAGTGGTGACACTTACAGAGATGAATTTGAGTGTGGCCAGTGCGGTAGAGCAACAAAGCGTTGCGGCCAACGAAATCAGTCAAAGCATAAACCGGATAGCAGAGTCTTCCAACGACATCAGTAATAACATGTCGCGCTCTGATGCCAGTGGCCAAAAACTCGCAAAGTGTAGTGAGCGTCTATCTCAGCAGGTTTCCCGCTTTCGTATCTGATCGACCTCGTATTTATAGCAACGAAAAGCCCCCGATGAACGGGGGCTTTTTTATGGCTGATCGATTAGTGCTGCACAATCAGAGAATAAACTTACTTAAATCCTGATCCTGAGCCAGAGCACCCAGCTTCTGGTCGACGTAGGCGCCATCAATGATCACTTGTTCGGTCAGGTCGGTCGCATCAAACGACACACTCTCAAGCAAGCGTTCCATCAGAGTATGCAAACGACGGGCGCCGATGTTTTCGGTGCTTTCATTCACCTGATAGGCGATCTCCGCCAGGCGCTTGATACCGTCTGCTGTAAAGTCGATATCCAACCCTTCCGTCTTCATCAGCGCTTTGTACTGCACTGTCAGAGACGCATTTGGCTCAGTCAGAATACGTTCAAAATCATGCGGAGTGAGAGCCGCAAGCTCAACACGAATCGGCAGACGACCCTGAAGCTCCGGAATAAGATCTGACGGACGCGCAAGATGGAACGCACCTGAAGCAACAAACAGAATATGGTCTGTTTTAACCATACCGTGCTTAGTGCTGACAGTGCAGCCTTCGATTAATGGCAGTAAGTCGCGCTGTACACCCTCGCGGGAGACATCACCACCAGAACCACTGTCCTGACGCTTAGCGACTTTATCAATTTCATCGATAAATACGATGCCATTCTGTTCGACTAACTCCAGCGCGCGCACTTTCAGTTCTTCCATGTTCAGCAGATTGCCGGCTTCTTCATCACAGATCTGCTTGAACGCATCGGCAATTTTCATCTTACGCTTGGCTTTTTTATCACCGCCCAGATTGGCAAACATGTTCTGCAGCTGGCTGGTCATTTCTTCCATGCCCGGTGGCGTCATAATTTCTACGCCAGCGGTATTTACCTGTGCGACATCAATTTCAATTTCTTTATCATCAAGGTCACCGTTGCGCAGCTTGCGACGGAACACCTGGCGCGCGGAGCTGTCTTCCTGTTTCGGCTCTTCGGTGGTATCCCAGCTGGTCGTTGATCGGGCTGGAGGCAGCAATACGTCAAGAATGCGCTCTTCAGCGAGTTCCTCGGCGCGCGTACGAACCTTCTTCATCTCCTGCTCACGCAGCAGCTTTATACCCGTTTCAACCAGATCTCGAATAATGGATTCAACGTCCTTACCGACATAACCTACTTCGGTGAACTTAGTGGCTTCTACTTTAATAAAAGGCGCGTTCGCAAGCTTAGCCAGACGGCGGGCAATCTCAGTTTTACCCACACCGGTCGGGCCAATCATCAGAATATTCTTTGGCGTGACCTCATCACGCAGCTCTGGCTCAAGCTGCATACGGCGCCAGCGATTGCGAAGCGCGATAGCCACAGAGCGCTTAGCATCATTCTGACCAATAATGTGTTGATCCAGTGCGTGGACGATTTCGCGTGGTGTCATCTGGCTCATGCATTTGCTCCTGAATTGTCGCCGGTAACGTCACTCTCTTTCAGCGACTCTATGGTCAGGTTGGTATTGGTGAAGACACAGATTTCACCTGCGATATTCAAGCTTTTTTCGACGATATCGCGAGCGCCCAGCTCTGTGTTTTCCAACAAGGCACGAGCCGAAGCCAGTGCATAATTGCCACCGGAGCCCACACCAATCAGGTCTTCTTCCGGCTGCAGGACATCACCGTTACCGGTGATGATCAGCGACGCAGTGTGATCCGCCACGGCCAGAATCGCTTCCAGCTTGCGCAGTGCACGGTCTGAGCGCCATTCTTTTGCCAGCTCAACGGCCGCACGGGTCAACTGACCACCATGCTGCTGCAACTGAGCTTCAAACTTCTCGAAAAGAGTGAAGGCATCGGCCGTGCCACCAGCAAAACCCGCGAGAACTTTACCGTCGTATAAGCGGCGGACTTTGCGGGCATTGCCTTTCATTACGGTGTTGCCCAGTGAAACCTGACCGTCGCCTCCAATGACGACTTCGTCGCCTCGGCGCACGGATACAATCGTTGTCATGACTCTGTACCTTGTGTCTCAGATGTAAATGATGTGTCGCTTTCGATACAGATGGGGGCAGTTACCGGCATTTCAAGCGGAAGATACGCCGGTAACAGTCAGACAGGTTAACGCGCCTGGTCGATAGCGTCACAAAGTAATGCCAGGCCGTCCGTTGCTCTGGGGCCTGAACGCAGCAGAGCCGAGCTGTTCACTGGAATGAGATGACCGCTTTTAACGGCCGCAACCGATGGCCACTCGCTCCACAGGGCTTCTTTTGAGTTCACCACATTCGTATGGCTCGACATAATGATGACCTCAGGGTCGCGAGCAATCACACTCTCAAAAGCCACAACAGGGTAGTGTGCCGGTGCTTTTCCAAACACGTTATCACCGCCGCAATCTTTAATGAGAGCATCAACCCAGCTACCCTTGCCAACAGTACGCAGGGGATCATAAGACAACTGGTAGAAGACGCGCACCGGGTTTGCGTCTGCATACTTGCCCTTTAAGGCCTGATAGCGCTCTCTGAAACGTTGAGCCGCGGCTTTCCCCGCCTCCGGAACGCCTGCCGCGGCCCCCAGTTCCTCCATGCTGCCAGCGACCGAGTCCATGGTTTTAGGGTCAACGTATATCAGGTTCAAACCGAGCGCTTCGAGCTTTTGCAGATCGGCTTCTTTATTTCCACTTTTCCATGCCACGACTAAGTCAGGGCGCAAAGCGACCAGCGCCTCAATGTTAATACCGGCGTAGCTGCCGATACGCGGGATAGCTTTTGCAGCCTCAGGAAAATCAGCCCATTCAACCGTCCCCACGACACGTGTACCCACACCCATTTCAAACAACATCTCAGTCGACGACGGGGATAAAGCAACAATACGCTCAACCGGCTGTGATGCTGCAGCACAGAGCGAACTTAATATCAGAGCAAAAACACAAAGGCTGCGGATCACCAGTCCACACCTTTACGTGCTTTTATGCCCGCCCGGTAGGCATGCTTCTCATCTTTTATTTCACTGACAGTATCTGCCAGATCACGCAATTCTTTAATGGCGCCACGCCCAGTAACAACAACGCTCTGGTTTTCAGGGCGGTTACGAATGGCATTCAATACTTCGTCTTTATCTAGATAATCGTAGCCGAGCATATATGTCAGCTCATCAAGCAGAACAACATGATACTGAGGGTCAGCCAGATACTCCTTTGCGTGTGCCCAGACCTCTTCTGCCGCAGCAATATCCGCTGTGCGGTCCTGGGTTTCCCAGGTAAAGCCTGTGCCCATTACGGCGAAAGGTACGCCATTCTGCTCAAGCAGATTGCGCTCACCGCAATCCCACTGACCTTTGATAAACTGAACAACGGCGGCTTTGTACCCGTGCCCCACCGCTCGCGCGACTGTTCCAAAGCCTGAGGTCGACTTCCCTTTACCGTTGCCGGTGATCACAATGACAATGCCTCGCTCTTCCGTCGCCTTAGCAATACTGGCATCGACTTTCTCTTTTTGTTTCTGAGCCTTCTTTTTGTGTCGTTCCTGCTTTAGCTCTTCTTCGGTTTTCGACATGACTTAACCTCGTATACGTTCTGAATTTCTATGCTTTAAAATGTTGCCTGACTAAAAACGCTATTGGATAATATTAAGTAGCGCTTCCATGTCGATATGTTGTTCGTAGATATCAGCAATGCGCTCGATCTCGCGTTCGCGCAATACTTGCCAATCCTCAGCGGTTACTGGTGAGCCACTGACCCATTCCAGAATAAATGCACACGCCTCTGGGTGATCGAATACTCCATGAAGATATGTTCCCATCACCTGGCCGTCATCAGATACGGCACCGTCAGTGTAAGCACAATCATTCTGATCACTCACATGGCAAAAAGGCGACTGTAGGCCCACACCCTCGCTGATCCCGCAATGAATCTCATAACCTTTAATTTTATTTCCGGAGTTGACCAGTACACCGTCTACATTTTTCAGCTGCTTTTCTGCGGTAAGCCGAGTACTGATATCAAGCAAACCAAGGCCTTCAGACTCGGCAATCGAGCCTTCGACCTGCTCCGGATCAGAAATTTTCTGACCCAACATCTGAAAACCACCACAAATACCAAGCACCTTGCCACCGTAACGCAGATGCTTGAAAACCTGACGGTCGAACCCTTGCTCCCGAAGATAAGCCAGATCAGCCTGAACACTCTTACTGCCCGGAAGAATAATGAGATCAGCTCCCGAAAAATCACCTCCCGTCGTCACATATTCAAGTACGACGCCCGAATGCTGCAGCAAGGGTTCAAAGTCCGTATGGTTACTGATTCTGGGCAGGACAGGGACTTTGATCACAATACGTTGCTGGTCTGAGTGACTCAGGTTTTCTTCATGAAGTGTGCGATTGATTCCGTCTTCCGCATCAAGACGCAGATCCATAATATAAGGAAGCACGCCCAGTACGGGTTTCTGGCTGTAGTCCTCAAGCCAGTCGAGACCATCCTGGAGTAACTCGATCCGACCGCGAAATTTATTGATCAGAAAGCCTTTGATTCTTTCCTGCTCAGAGGCAGAAAGAATATTTACTGTGCCAGTAAGGTGCGCAAATACACCGCCGCGATCAATGTCCGAAATCAGGATAACCGGGCAATCTACCGCTTCGGCAAATCCCATATTGGCGATATCGTTTTTGCGTAGATTCACTTCAGCAGGGCTGCCTGCACCCTCAACGATCACCACATCGTACTGCTCTTTGAGACGCTGAAACGCCGCTAATACATGGTCAAACGCTAACTCTTTGATATTGCCAAAACGTCGTGCGTCGAGCTCGCTGACGGCCTTTCCATTAATAATGACCTGAGAACGCATATCAGAGTTCGGTTTCAGAAGAACCGGATTGAAATCCGTGGATAACTCTAAACCACATGCCTCCGCCTGCAGGGCCTGGGCTCGCCCAATCTCACCACCGTCAGCAGTAACCGCGCTGTTCAATGCCATGTTCTGAGGCTTGAACGGTGCAACCGAAATGCCTTTACGCTTGAGTATTCTGCAAAGTGCAGTCACACAGAGACTTTTACCAGCATCAGACGTCGTGCCCTGAATCATCAGGCAGCCTTTTACCGGTAACGAAGTATTAGTATCAGCCATGAAGCAGCACTCCGTTGCGTTTCACGGCAAGCGGACAGCCAGCAACAACCAGGGTAACGTCATCCGCGATGGCAGCTACGGCCTGATTCAGCCAGCCCGCTTCATCAGCAAAGCGACGACTTAATTCTCCGACCGGCACAATCCCGCTACCCACTTCATTGGTGACAATAAAAATATGTCGTTGACACACCTCAGACGTATTTCTTAACGCTGCCAGAAATTTAGACTTTTCCTGCTCATAATCAGGCCAACGCGACTCGCTGCAAAGCCAGTTGGTAAGATATAACGTCAGGCAATCAATCAGGAGCGTTGACGATGAATCATTCACAACCGAGGACAATTCAAAAGGCTGCTCTACCAACGCCCAATGCGCCGGTCGATCCTTCTTATGACGCTGAATGCGCGTCGCCATTTCGTCATCACATGCAGTCGCAGTTGCTACGTATGTGACCTGAGCCCGCATACTTGCGAGTTGTTCGGCGTAACTGCTTTTACCCGATCGTGCACCGCCCGTTATAAGGTGAATCATAGCGCCACTCCGCTTAACGCCAACAAGGACAGATAAATAGATAACTCTCCGACTTGCTGAACAGCACCCAACGCATCGCCAGTAAAACCACCAAGCTGACGCTGTAAAAAAACATACGCGGCGAACCCTAAAACAATAAGCACAACAAGAAGAGTCAGGACAGCCAGAGCATCTGCTACGACCAACAACGCAAGACCGCCTGTTAGCACTGCAATAGCTGTGTCACTTCTGGAGCCCGTTTCTGCCAATGGCTTGGCTTTCGACGTATCTGCGTCTGAGACATAGGTCATCACAGTGATAAATACCGTCGGTATTACGCGACTTAACGGATGTGCGATCAGTAATGCAAAAACAGGATTAATCAGCTGGGATAAAACAACAAACTTGAGCGTTAAAGAGACCCAGAGAGCCGCAGCGCCATAGGTACCGATGCGAGAGTCTTTCATGATGCTGAGCTTTTGCTCGCGGGTCCAGCCGCCCCCCATACCGTCGCTGCTATCTGCAAGGCCGTCTTCATGAAAGCAGCCGGTAAGCAGCAGGCTCACTGCGATGGATAATACGACGGCAACATCCTGAGGAAATACCTGCATAAACAGCCAGAGAGCGGCAGCACAAAGCACACCGGTCAACCAGCCTACCGCGGGGAAATAACGGCTGGCTCGATTGAGGCTCGCCTGACTGAATTCGACCGACGCGGGTACCGGTATCCGTGTGAAAAACGCCACAGCAATCCAAAACAGGTTCAATTGCTCACGTATCTGACTCATACCGCAGTAATACCTGCGTCATCGAAGCTGGCCATGTAGTTATAGAAAGACTGCGCCGACTGCAACAAAGGATACGCCAATGCAGCGCCAGTTCCTTCTCCCAGTCGCAGGCCGAGGTCAAGCAAGGGTTCAGCGTCCAACGCCTCTAAAATCAGAGAATGGGCCTGTTCTTCTGAATGATGACAAAAGACCATATAATCCCGAGCCTCTGGGGCTATTCTGACCGCAGCCAGAGCCGCTACAGAAGCGATAAAGCCATCCACCATAATGACGCACTGCTGCTCTGCCGCAGCTAACATTGCCCCTGTCATCTGGACGATTTCAAAGCCGCCAAGCGAGGCAAGAATATTGATCGTATCATCAGGCGACTGAGTCGCTTGATGACGTTCGAACGCCGCTGCAATCAAAGACTTTTTACGCTCAAATGCATCATCATCGATGCCAGTTCCACGACCACAAGTCTCCTCGACTGAGCGCCCGAGAATAACTGCCAGCACAGCAGATGCCGCTGAGGTATTACCAATTCCCATCTCGCCGAAGGCAAATACATTGCTGCTTTCCGCAACACGCTGACGCACGACGTCAGCTCCAAGGGTCAACCCTGACTCCGCGGTTTCGCGCGACATCGCTGGGGCTTTAGCGATATTGTCAGTGCCAGCGCCCAAACGCTGATTAATAACCCGCCCACTTTCTATTGCATTAAGAATACCGGCATCCACCACGTACAAAGACATACTGGCAACCTGACAGAAGCAATTCACTGCCGCCCCGCCATCAATAAAATTCTTAACCATCTGCTGAGTGACCGCTGCAGGCGCAATACTAACGCCTTCTTCGGCAATGCCATGATCAGCCGCAAATACGATCATGACAGGTTTATGTAGTCGAATTTTTTCAACGCCGGTGATCGCTGCCAACTGAGCCGCCAATGATTCCAACCGCCCCAGACTTCCTGGGGGTTTGGTTTTCATATCAATGCGTTGCTGGATGACAGCATCCCGAGAGTGGGACACCGGAGAAACCGAAAACATAACACCTGCCATCAACGACTCTGTCGTTGTTTAAGAATAATAAAAAAGAAAAGGCTGCCCAGCGCGGATGTAACAATACCAACGGGCAAAACCTGATCCTGAAGTAAAGAATGGGCCAATACGTCGACCCAGATCATAAAGGTCGCACCGATCAACAGAGACATAAGCAATACCCGGTGCAGCTGACCACCAACGAGCAAACGAACAATATGAGGAATCATAAGCCCGACGAAACCTATGCCACCGACCTCAGCAACCAGAATCGCAGTGATTGCGGAGCACACAAGCAACATACCTAAACGTAATTTATGCACGGGCACACCGAGTGTGGCGGCACTCTCCTCGCCTAGCTGCATTACCACCAGCCAGCGCGAGAATATAAAAAACAGACCACTGCCAAGCGTAACCGCCAGAAATGGCAGCATAAGGTCAGCCCAGTTACTGCCCGAAAAACTCCCCATCAGCCAGAACAACAAGGTCGCTGCGGTTTCGGGCGTCGAGTAATAAATAACGAGACTGGTAAATGCGCTGAGCATAAAAGAAACCGCCACCCCGGAAAGAAGTAGTTTTTCAACCTGAATTGCGGATTTCCCCGCAAGCGTCAGCATCAGAAATACAGATAACGCCCCACCGGCCAAGGCCCCGGTCGTCACGTTTAGCACGACACTCAGCCCCGTTGCGGCAAGCATTCCTGAGAAAGCCGACATCGCTAACACGGCACCTAATGCCGCACCCGATGAAATACCAAAAAGGTAAGGATCAGCGAGCGGGTTGCGTGTCACGGACTGAAGGATGGCGCCAGTGACCGACAGGCCCGCACCGGCCAGTAGTGCCATTAAAATACGCGGTAAACGAATGTCGGTAAGAATTTGTTGTTCAATCAGAGACAGCTGACATTGGTCGGCCCAGGGACAGATGAACATTCCATGCAAAACATTCAGGAACGATAAATCAAACGAACCTTGTGCCGCTGCCCCCATCACAGACAGGCAAAGAACAGAGAACGCCAGTACGACCGCGAATGCGTACGGTATTTTCATTTTCTGAACTCCCTGGAAGGTTGGGCAGCCACGGGCACGCGGGAGGGCATATCGTAAGCGATACGAATACGGCGCTCCTGAGTATGCGTATTCCGGACGATGGCAACGTCCGCAGAGACCCGAAATACATCCTGAATCAGTTCGCGATTAAGTACTTGATCGGGTTTACCATTAGCGACCAACTGACCTTTATTCAGCACCAATAATTGGTCGCAGTATGCACCAGCCATATTCAGGTCGTGAATGGTAAGAAGAACGGTTACGCCCAATGAGCGGACCAGACTGAGTGTCTCAATCTGATGCTGAATATCCAGATGGTTGGTGGGTTCATCCAGGAGAAGTATCTGAGGTTGTTGCACCAGCGCACGGGCAATCAATACTCGCTGCTTTTCGCCGCCCGACAGGGAGCCAAAGTCACGATCAATAAAACGCATCACATCGAGATCTGCGGCAATACGCTCAATCAGCTGGGTGTCGTCTCTGCTGGTAAAGGATAACAATGGCTTGCGAGGCGTCAGGCCGGTGGCAAGTACTTCGCGCACGGAGACCTCAAAAGGCAGCGCAGATTCCTGCAGCACGACGGCAATTTTGCAGGCCCGCTCACGCCTGTTCATCTTATGCACGGGATGCCCGGCAATCATCACCTGACCCGACAGCGAGGCCGGTTGATCGTAGCGGTGGCAGTAAATTGCTCTCAGTAACGACGACTTGCCCGCACCATTAGGCCCAACAATACCGGTTAGGCTGCCGCATTCTACAGTGAACGAAATATCCCGCAGAATAGCGTTAACCCCCAAGGTCAGAGACAAGCGCTCAACATTAATATGCGCCAGATCTGCATCGCCAGGGCCGTGACTGTTGTTTTGAGGCTGATTTACCATCGACATCCGTACATAAGTTCAATATCGGCACGTTAAGGGCAGAATACGGATGATGGACGCACTTCGGGGACGCAGTAGAAACCTGCCCGAACAGAGAGTTCATCATCGAGTAACCCGCTCGATCATAGAAATAGGGTTGCACGTCCGGGAGGCAATCTGGCTGACAGTCGACTGGTTAAAAGCCACTGTTTACAGTTGCGGGCACAGCCCCGGATTTCCACCGGGTTCCCCTCCTGAGACTGACAATCTGAAGACTATCAATCCGGACAGGCGGGGATTATCGCACAGAGGCGTCAGCGTTGCAGTAAACACACGGATACCGGATACTTCACGCCCTATAGATTGTCCCTGATCACACTATTTACGAATTACGGAAACGCCCATGATTGTCGCCAAAGATACGGTTGTTCAGCTTCACTACACTCTTAAAGATGCCGATGGCAAACAGATTGAGTCTACAGCGGGTCACGATCCGATTGTTTACCTGCAAGGGCACAACAACATGATTCCGGGGTTCGAGAAGGCTGTTGAGGGCAAACAGGCCGGAGATAAACTCGAAATCACCGTCACACCTGAGAACGGCTATGGCCATCGCGTAGAGGGCTCGGTTCAGCGTGTGCCGGTAAAGCACCTGCAAGGCTCAAAGAAGTGGAGCAAAGGTATGGTCGCCTCGGTGCATACCGATCAGGGCGAACGTCAGGTCACTATCGTCAAGGTCGGACGCTTTATGGCCGACGTAGACACGAACCACCCGTTTGCCGGAAAAACCTTACATTTCGACGTCGAAATTCTGGACGTTCGTGCAGCGACTGCAGAAGAACTTGATCACGGCCACGCCCACGGTGTTGGCGGCCACCAGCACTGAGCCTGACGCAGATCAGACCTGCCGGGAATAGCCGCCTGAGTGCGGTGGTATTTTAATATTGCTTCGGCTATTCTCGAATGAATCGTTTAAAACACCTGTAGGAGATTAAGGATGAACATCCGTCCCCTGTTTACTGCCGCTGCCGCCACTCTGCTGGTTGCGTGTTCTTCTAACGAACCGGCACCTCAAGTTGCTGAATGTGTATTCGCCGATGGCAGCATGCAACCTGCTCCTGCATGGGTGTGCGGTGCACCTGTTGATGGCGTCGACCTGACCGCCGTTGGTTATGCCGACAAGTCTGCGGCTGGCGCAAACTTCATGAAGCAGATGGCAGCCACTGCTGCTCGTGTTGAACTTGCTCAGACGATGCAGGTTGAAGTTCAGAACATGATCAAGCAGTACGCCGAAACCACGGGCACCGCGGACGACGAAACGGTTGATCAGGTTAACTCTGTGACAACAAAACAGATTACCAAGCAGACACTGACTGGCAGCAAGATCTTCCGTCAGATGCCCACGCCGAGCGGCGGCATGGTGGTTCTCGTTGGTCTCGACGCCGACACCGTGAACCAGCTGGCAGAAGAGGCCCTGAAAACCTCGATGAATAACGAGAAAGCGCTGTGGCAGAAATTCCAGTCACAGAAGTCTTTCGACGAAATGCGCGAAGAAATGCTGAACATGAACTGAGTCAGCTCATCGCATGATATCCAGACCGGTACCGGGGCAACTCTGTACCGGTTTTTTGTTTTGAGGGAGCTCCAATGAAACATATTTTCCGCCTCACGCTAATAACCACTGGCCTGGCAGCGTGCACAGCCGCACTATCCGTCATCGCAAACCCGGGGATGAGCGATTACGAGCGCTGGCGCGCGGCAACTCAGCAAGAGTTTCAAAGCTACCTCGACGAGAATGATAAAGCCTTTATCGGGTTTCTGAAGCAGCGCTGGGAGCCAGTCGACACAGAATCAGGCGAAGAAGAAGATAAAGCCCCAAAACCGACAGAGATCCCCGAAGCACCACCAGCAGACACGCCGACCGATGCACCCGATACGACGGCTAAAGAACCTACACCCGTCGTGACCGTTCCAGTGCCAACGCCAACACGATTGCCAGAAAATACAACGCCTGAGACTGCCCCCAGAAAAGTCAGGCCTGCACCTCAGATCACAGGCCCGGCTGCCAATCTTGACTTTTATGGCCACGCTTTACGTCTACCCTACAACAAGGCCATGCCGCGCGCCTTTTCATCAAAGCCGTCATCCGACGCCATTGCCACCGCATGGGAGGCTCTGGCTCGCAGCGACTTCAAACCTGCGCTAGAGCAACTTAAGGCGACGAAAACCTCTCTGTTGCTCAGTGACTGGGCGACTGCCCGGCTCGTATCAGATTACGCTCAGGCCGTTACTCGCAACGCAGACAGCCGCATTATGTTGAGCTGGTTCATGCTCGTAAAACTCGGCTACGATGCCCGCCTCGCCTACAACGACCGCCTGTACCTGCTTATGCCCGCTGACGACGATGTCTATGGCGTTACTTACTTCACACTCGGCGGTGAGCGCTACTATGCCTTGCCACTCAATGGCGATGTCAGAATTGCAGGTAAGGTGTATACCTACGGCAAACAGCACGAAACTGCATCTCGTCCGGTCGCCTTCAAAATGCCAGAACGCTTTAACGGCGAGGGTGCTATCCGCAAAAGAACGCTCAGTTATCAGGAGGGTGACAAGGTCGTCGATATCGTTGTCACATATCCGGTTGAACAGATTAATTATCTGAACTCAATGCCTCAGCTTAATCTGCCACGCTACCCTATTCTGGATCTGCCCGCAGCGACACGAGCAGAGCTCACTATGCAGCTAAAGCCATTACTCCAGGGGCACTCTGAAGAAGTCGCGGTTAACCGCCTGCTTAACTTTGTCCAGAACGCGTTCGAGTATCAGACCGACGAACAGCAATTCAACGCCGAAAACTACCTGTTCCCGCTCGAAACCCTGCATTATTCTGCCTCAGACTGCGAAGACAGAGCCGCACTTTTCTCTCTGCTGGTGCATGACCTTCTCCGCCTGCCCGTTGTCTTACTGGATTACCCAGGACACGTTGCCGCTGCCGTCGAATTTACCGGGCGGGTGAACGGTGACTCAATCGTTTACAATGGCCGCCAGTACACAGTCACTGATCCGACCTATATTAACGCGCGTGCAGGCATGACTATGCCGCAGTTCGCGGGTCAGTCACCCGACGTTGTTGAAGTATTTTAAGGAGGCCGTCATGGCATTAAAGATCGCCATTGTTCCTGTCACTGCCTTTGAGCAGAACTGCACTGTTCTCATGTGTGACAACACCAACGAGGCCGCGGTCGTCGATCCGGGCGGTGAGACGAACAAGATCAAAGCGCAGCTTGAGCGCATGGGCGCTAAACCCACTAAAATTCTGTTAACTCACGCGCATATCGATCATGCCGGGGGCACAGCGGGCCTTGCCCGTGATCTGAATGTTCCTGTCATTGGTCCACACAAAGAAGATGACTTCTGGATTCAGTCTCTGCCGCAGCAATCCATGATGTTCGGTTTTCCACAGGCTGAAGCCTTCACCCCCGATCAATGGCTGAACGATGGCGACACCGTCACGGTGGGAGACATTACCCTGGAAGTCATCCATACCCCCGGACATACACCGGGCCACGTGGTGTTTTTCGATAAAGAGGGTAAAAAAGCACTGGTCGGCGACGTTATCTTTAATGGTTCGATTGGCCGTACGGATTTTCCGAAAGGGAATTTTGATGAACTGGTATCGTCGATCCGCGAGAAGCTGTTTCCGCTGGGCGACGATATTGAATTTATTTGTGGGCACGGCCCGAATTCAACCTTCGGCCACGAACGTCAGCACAATCCTTTTGTCTCTGACCATCGCGGCTAAGTACTTATCTTTATTCAGGGCGACGTTGCTGCAGGTTTCTTCCTGAGCTCCGAAGTCTGAATAGCCGCCAGTTTCTGAACTCGCTGGCGGCTTTCTTCCAATGCGATATCCATTTGTTCGTCATACATCTCCAACCAGGTACGCGAGCCCGGCATCATTTTCGCGAGATCACGCATCCCCTGTTTTAACGCACTGAGATGCGTCTGATAGCTCTGCTCCTGATCGAGAAGAATTTCTTTAAAGCCAGACGCCTGACTGGTGTCCATAATCATACGGTATTGCACCAGTGATTTTTCAAACGCCGCCATCTGAATGCGCAACGCTTCATTTTCTTTTTTCACCAGTTCCAGTTCTGCGGCTTTCGCGTAGGCAACGTCTTCTTTCAATAAAGAAACAATACCCAGGGTTGATAACGCTGACAGTCCAACGACAGAGAGCACGACAAGTACAATCACAACCTTACGATTAAAAGACACCGTTCGTTCAAGCAGAGAAATGCGCTGCCCTTCACTGAGATCAAACTCTTTTTCGTCTTCCATTGGAGGCTCCAGAACCCAACTGCTTTACCTGACTTTTAAGCATAGCAGGCACTGGAGGAATTGCTCGCCATGGGCTATGTGAACTCACTCCCCGCTCACATCACTCGTCTCAGATACCGGCCCAGCGTCGCCCGAAATTGTTGAAACCAGCGCTCTGCACTCTCAGGCTGAGATGTGTTTGGGGCGAACTGAAAGTCATGAACAAGAGTATCAATACGAAACAGCCAGGCTTTCTGACCAGCCAGCAGCGTCAGGTAATCCGGTTGCCGGGCATCAAAAATGAACTCGCCGTCGTCGGCCTCGAACAGCCGACTGAACATGGCCTGCCCTACCCTGTGAATATCGCGGGAGTGCCGGACAATGAAATCATCCTGCACACACTCACCGACATCGGTAATAACGTCATTTTCAGAAGTTTTGAGAACGCCACCGATGTGGTCACCGGCAATAATGAGTGCTCCCTGCACAGAGCGTTTACTACCTGTGTTCAAGTCTTCTTCAGAAACAAACTCCAGACCTGCCAACAGGCCTGGTACGCTATTCATCAAGCGCCTGTCTTCGACATACGCACCGCTTGGAGCAAACTCCATCATGCAGTTACCGACACGCCTCAGTTCTGCAGGTTCTGGCCAGCGGTTTTCACTCAGCGAAGATACACCGCCCTGCCAATCGAGCAGCTTATTTCGCCAGATACTGTGGGCGTACCAGCCTTCGTAATCCGCCTTATTCTCGGGCTCGGCCTTTTGTTCGTACTCAAGCGGTAAACGCAGATCGATCGTCAAAGCGCCCGACTGAATCCAGAAGACACGAGTATCAGTATCGGTTAACCCGTTTGCAAAGCTGATGCTGCGCCGTCGGAAGGCTCCACACATCCATTCAGGTACAGAGCCCGATGGCCAGACAGTGCCTTGTGTGTTCGCAACACGGGATAAGCTATCCAACCACTGCGTCATAACGCCTGCTCCTCCCGGCCAAAGCCGATATCAAGGTGTGTCTCTGGGCGCTCTATTTTTCCTGAATTGAGCCGTTTCTGAAGGTACGCGAATGTATCAATGGTCTGGGCGTACAAATGATCACCGCACTTTACTGGCGCATAGTGTTTATCGGTACTTTCGATGGCGCCTATTGCGGGTTCGATGACTGTATCGTAATCACAGGTGCAGAACAGCGGAAACGAATAGCGCTCCTCCCTCACCTTGCGCACCCTGTGCGTCGTCGCTCTGAAACGACCGTTACTCAGTAGCTCCATCATGTCGCCGATGTTGACGACGAAGCATCCTGGAATCACCGGCGCATCAATCCAGCGCCCTTCACCATTCAACACTTCAAGACCGTCGGCGGTGGGTAGCAGCAAGGTGAAACACTCGTAATCCGTATGCGCCCCAATACCCTGAGCGTCTTCCGCCTCGGGATCATAAGGATAATGAATTAAACGTAATTGGTTAGGAGGGCGAATCAGCTTGCCATCAAAGAAGGTCTCCTCCAGCCCAAGTGCAAGAGCAAAACCCCTGAACAGAACCTTTGCAAGCTCGGTTCCGTGGTTGTAGTAACGACTTACTTTCGCTTTAAAATCGTCATTATCAGGCCACAACGTAGGGCCAAGCATGGGCCGCTGGTAACTGAGGTCACTCAGGTCGTAGTTAATGTCGTACGCCTCTTTTTGATCGCGAGGCCTGTCTGAACCAGAGTTCTGGTCCGGGCTATAAAAGACTTCTTCGCCCTCCGGGACATAGCCACTGTGATTCTGTGACAAGCCAATGTAGTTCTGCATTTTCTGCTCATAAGGCTGAGCAAAGTACTGCTTAGCAGCTGCGATCAGATCATCAGTGGCATCGTCAGGAATCTGATGTCCGGATATATAGAAAAAGCCAACGTCTCTCGCCGCATTGCGGATATCCGCCACAACAGCGTGTCGCTCAGCAGACACTGTGGAATACAAACCCGAAATATCGATCACAGGAATGGATGAAAACTGGCGAAGGGGTGTTTGATTCTTGAGGGTAGTGCGTCGTTGCATGTCAGTCTCCCATAGGTTTCAGGGTGACTGGCCGTCCAGTGGTGTTCAGCGACGTGCTGGCCGGGCCGTCCCGACTGTGTGTCAGAATATCAAATCAGAATGCTCCGATACCAGAGCGCAATGTGGTCAGTAAGCACTTTCAGATAGATGATCAGCGCACAAACGACGGGCACAAAAAAGCCCGCAAAAAGCGGGCTTCTTCAGAACGCGTCGATTACTTCTTACCGCCGAAGCCACCGAAACGCTTCTGGAACTTGTCGATACGACCGCCAGTATCCAGAACTTTCTGCTTACCAGTGTAGAACGGGTGGCATGCAGAACATACGTCCAGGTACATAGTGCCTGGCTTGGTCGAGCGAGTCTTAACTACGTTACCGCAAGAGCAGGTTGCTTCCAGGGTAGCGTACTCAGGATGAATACCGTCTTTCATAAATCACCTCACAGTCTTCGCGCCGCCACATCCCGGGGACCACTCTTTTCGCCTGATCTCTCAGGCCGGGCCCAATATCGGTATGCACCGCGCTACTGGCTTGTTATAGATACAATATACCCTTGCAAGGGCAATAAGGACGCGCATAATACCAGAGCATTCCGTATCAGCAAGCTTTTTCATGTCCTTTTATGTTGTCGACGTCGCTCTGCCCGTCCCCCTGTTACGCACCTTTGACTACCTGCCGGTAGAGGGTGACGCCCGAGAAAACTACCAGCCCGGACAGCGGGTTCGTGCAGACTTTGGCAAACAATTGCTCACTGGCATTGTTTTAGGCACCCGTGACACCAGTGAAGTTCCCGCAAACAAGCTCAAACCCCTGTTAGCACGGCTCGATGATGCACCATTACTCGCGCCGCGCGACCTGAGTCTTGCCCGCTGGATGTCTGATTACTATCACCACAGCCTCGGGGACGTGCTGGAACACTGGATACCTACCATGCTGCGGCGCGGCGCTAAGCTAAGCGAAGCCAACGAAAGCGGCTGGCAACGTATCCCTCCGCCCGATACCGAGCCCGCCCTCAAAGGCAGTAAGCAGCAGGCGTTGTGGCAACAGTTTCAACGGCAGGAATACATTACTCATCGGTTTCTGACAGCTCAGGGCTTCTCGCTTGCCCAGTGCCGTAAGCTGACCGAACTCGGCTTAATTGAAGAGCAGACGCGATTACCTGTCCCGGCACTACCAGAATCGGTTCGACCAGCACTGACGTTAAACGAAGAGCAAGCATCAGCCGTAAATAAAGTCAGTGCCGTACTTGGGCAATTTAAAGCCTGCCTGCTTGAGGGCGTGACAGGATCTGGTAAAACCGAAGTCTACCTCCAGCTGATCGAACAAGTGATTCAACAGGGAAAACAAGCACTGCTGCTGGTGCCCGAAATCGGCTTAACACCACAAACGGTGCGGCGCTTTCAGGAACGCTTTGATGTTCCGGTTGCCCTGCTGCATTCCGGGCTCAATGACCGCGAACGACTTCAGGGCTGGCGACAGGCGCGTGAAGGCCAGGCACGCATTCTGATTGGCACACGCTCAGCAGTATTCACGCCATTACCAGACTTGGGTTTGATTATCCTGGACGAAGAGCACGATGGTTCTTTCAAGCAACAGGATGGTCTGCGCTACTCGGCGCGTGACTTTGCACTGGTTCGCGCCCATCAGGCACAAGTGCCTGTTCTGCTTGGCTCGGCGACGCCATCGCTGGAGACACTTCATAACGCATTAACGGGTAAGTACCTTCATTTGAAACTGACCCGCCGCGCTGGCAATGCGAGACCGCCGGGTATGAAGCTGCACAGTATTCTGCATCAACCACTGGTTCACGGTTTCGCCGAACCGGTACTCAGCGCGATGCAACAACACCTGAACCGGGGCAAGCAGGTATTAGTATTTTTAAACCGCCGGGGATTTGCACCACTACTCGCCTGCAAACAATGCGGCTGGAACGCAGAATGCCGACGTTGCGATGCGCGCATGACACTGCACCAATATCCTCCGCACCTGCATTGCCACCACTGTGATTATCAGCAGCCGGTGCCGAAAGTGTGCCCTGACTGCCATTCGCCAGACATAGAACCGATCGGTCAGGGCACAGAGCGCATTGAAGATCACCTGTCTGCATTATTTCCACAGACGCCGGTCAAGCGTGTCGACCGTGATACCGTGCGCACCAAACAGGCATTTGATGATTTGTTCGAAGAAATTCATACCGGTGACCCATGCATTCTGGTTGGCACGCAAATGCTGGCCAAAGGGCATCATTTTCCGGATGTGACGCTTGTGGTCATTCTCGACAGCGATGCTGGATTGTTCAGTGCGGATTTCCGGGGCATGGAGCACTCAGCACAATTAATTAAGCAGGTTGCAGGGCGGGCCGGGCGCGCAGAAAGCCCCGGCGATGTCTGGATTCAGACCCTGTATGCCGACCATCCGCAACTCAACCTGTTAATAGATGACGGTTATCACGCGTTAGCACTGTCGATATTACGCGAGCGCTTAGATCAACAACTACCGCCTTACTCCCACATGGCCATGCTGCGTAGCGAATGTGAAGACAGAGGAACCGCGCAGCGATTTCTTGAGCAGGCCCGCCACATACTCCAACACTGGTTAAAACAATACGGCCAGAAAGATGCTCCGGTAACATTGCTTGGGCCTGTGCCTGCGATTATGGAGCGACGAAATGGCCGCTATCGTTTTCAGCTGCAAGTGTTCTGCAGCGAACGTAAAGCCCTGCACCAGACACTGGATGCTGCACTAAAACAGCTTCAGACCTTGAAGGGATTCAATAAAGTGCGGTGGCATGTGGATGTTGACCCGTTGGATACACTTTGATCAGTACTGGTAATAGCTCCTGTTGCTCTGCACGTTCGTTGACATCAAAGAAATCCAACGAGAACCGTTCGAAGGAATTGGAAAGCCTGAACCTTTGAAACATGCCCTTTCTGGGTATTGGTCTCGACGCATTAACGACGAGCATCGAATAGTTTATAAAATTCATCAAGAATCCATTCTTATTGCACAACTACGTTATCACTACTGAGCCAAGTGCATAACGCCCGCGTAATAGGCGCGAGCTCGCGAGCGTCCTAATTGACGCGCTTGTTATATTTTATTTTCAATTTCACGTTGTAGTTTTTCAAGCTCATCAAGCACTTTCATAAATTTGGCTCCGAAATCAGTGACTTCGTACTCCACCCTCGGTGGCACCTCATTGTAAGAAATCCGCTCCAAGATCCCAAACTCCGTATTTTTACGTAGGCACTGGTTCAGAACTTTAGTGGTTAAACCTTCAATGCTGCGCACCATTTCACCAGGCCGATTGATTCCATCAGCCAAGAGCTGATAAACCGTAAGAGACCATTTACAGCCATAAATAGTCTCCACTATCTTTGCACTTTCAGTAGGTGCAGTTTTTCTCAAATATTTTTTTTCTCTATCTTTCATAAAGATGTACCAAAAAGTACCTACCTTACCAATTTGTACTTACTTTTTAACGCCACAGTGATTCGATAAATTCTCTCCGTACCTTAACATATATCGGAGAAAATCTATGACAACTTCAAACATCGCATTAATCATCGGTGGTTCGAGCGGAATGGGGCTGGCAACAGCAAAACAACTCGTCGCTCAAGGGACCAGTGTTATTATCTTAGGCAACAACGCTGAAAAGCTGGAGTCGGCCAAGTCTCAGTTAACCGCAATAGCGAGCAATGATATTAATATTGAGACATTACAAGCCAATCTCTATGAGCAACAAGATGTTGACAGAGTGATTCAAGCGATAAACTCGGACGAAAGGCATATCCAATACCTTGTTAATTCGGCAGGCTACTTCAACCCTAAGCCATACTTGGAACACGAATTAGAGGATTATGATGCTTATGCTGTACTGAATCGGGCTACCTTTTTTATAAGCCAAGCCGTATCCCAAAATATGAGTAACAATGGAGGTGGTTCCATTGTTCATATTGGTTCAATGTGGGCAAAGCAAGCGATCAAAGCAACCCCTTCTTCTGCTTATTCCATGGCAAAAGCAGGATTACACGCGTTAACGCAGCATATGGCAATGGAACTAGCCGACCATAGTATTAGGGTAAATGCAGTGTCACCTGCGGTAGTGAAAACGCCAATTTACGAAACTTTTATCGATCCAGCAGAAATGGACGATGCCCTTGCAGGTTTTGACAGCTTCCATCCCATTGGTCGTATTGGTACACCAGATGACGTTGCCAACGCTATCATGTTTCTTTTGAACGAGAGTGCAAGCTGGATAACAGGCGCGATTTGGGACGTTGACGGCGGCGTTATTGCTGGCAGAAATTAGGCAACAATCTTTATTAGAGGTCAATATGACTACCTTAATCAATGCTGATTTCAAGCAACGTGTAGTAATTCAACCCGCCGACTATAAGTGGGTTGATTCTCCTATGCCTGGCGTTGAGCGCATGATGCTTGATCGCGTTGGAGATGAGGTTGCACGAGCGACCTCTATCGTTCGTTATGCACCACACACCGCGTTTTCGTCACACTCTCATAGTGGTGGAGAAGAATTCTTAGTGCTTGATGGTGTGTTTTCGGACGAGCATCAGAACTGCGCAAAGGGGAGCTATGTGCGCAATCCAATTGGTACGTCTCACACACCAAATATAGGTAAAGAGGGTGCAACTATATTGGTAAAGCTACATCAATTTGATCAGGACGACACAGAGCAAAAAATGATAGACACTCAAAACCACCCGTGGCACCAAGGGCTTGTAGATGGGCTAACGGTGATGCCGTTACATGAGTTTAAAGGTGAGAAGGTCGCCTTAGTTAAATGGTCACCTCACACTCAATTTCAATCGCACAACCATTGGGGAGGGGAGGAAATCTTTGTATTGGAAGGCACGTTTTACGATGAGCATGGCCAATATCCCAAAGGCACTTGGCTTCGTAACCCCCACATGAGCCAGCATACGCCCTTTACGAAAGAAGATGGCGCATTGATTTATGTGAAGGTGGGGCATTTGTAAATATAACGCCGCCAGAACGCGGCAATTTTGGAGTGGATTTTTTGTGGCAGCGTAGCGCCCGCCACGAAAAAGCGACGGAAAAATTGCTCGCTGTTACTGGCCTTGTTATGCGCTACTTCCAATTGCCGTCTTCATCGAAACTGTCAGCGTCTACTGCTATCAAGATCTTTGAAGGCTTAGATATTAGGTATGAGATGTTACCCGTTCTCCTACCCGATTTCACAACAACAAGCACTTCAGAACCTTGCTGACTCTCATAAATCGGTGTTTCGATTATTGCACCACTTTCTAACTCAACAAATGTTGATTCGCCACGGTGTGAGCTTATTACTCCGCGCTCAACGCTCACTACTTTTGGAGCGTCGGTTATGTACAGATATATCCAGTAAGTCAACGCAATTAAGCACGCTGCTGAAATAATGTAAATCAAGATCTTACTCAACATGGATACAGCCTACGAGTACGCATAACAGGTTATTAGTGTGCATGCGCGTTTATCCTGGAACACTCTTTCGAGGTTTCCCCAGTAACTTATTGACACCATTGAGAAATCTTCCATAACTCAAATCTCCCTTTCAGAAAAACGCGCACGCCTGTTATTTCGATATACGTGCGCACATAAACTTGTAAACCAAGTTTGTAAGTATCTGATTCGTCTACTGTTTAAGGTACTATCGCCCGGCAAACCGCGCAAGCACGAATGTAAAGCGTGCCATACTTTCTGGAAAATCGCAAAATATACTGTATATTTAAACAGTATCTCTTTACATTTGGAGGCCAGGATGGCTAAGAGTAGATTTCTGACTGAGGTGCGCGAGTATATGCGCCTTCATGGCTACAGTATTCGTACTGAACATACGTATATCTATTGGATCAGGTTCTATATCCGCTTCCATCGGTTGCAGCATCCTTCGACCCTTGGGCCCGACCATGTGGTGATGTTTCTGAGTTTTCTGGCGAATAAGCGTGATGTTGCGATTAACACTCAGAAGGTCGCCTTGAATGCCCTTGCCTTCCTTTACAACAAATATCTGAACCAACCTTTGGGGGATATCGGCTTTTCATTTGCCAGCCGTCCGCGGCACTTGCCCACTGTGTTATCAACGAGTGAGGTAGGGCAACTGCTCGACGTTTGTAATAAGCGGGATCGTCTTATTTTTTCACTGTTATTTGGATCAGGGCTACGCAGTGGTCGTGATATTCGAACGGTTCAGGAGTTGCTCGGTCACAGCGATGTAGCAACGACCCAGATTTATACGCATGTGATCGGTCAGCATTTTGCTGGGACGTCGAGTCCATTAGACTTATTGGGTTAAGTTGTTCGGGGATAAGATCCCCTCCTACATTGCGTGTTTGTCGGTATACTCTCTAGTACGTTTTGATCTGTGCTGAGTATGTTATGACACCTCCTGATATGAAAAACCCGATTCACCTGTTGGCGTTTGGCCTGGGCTCTGGTCTGGCGAAGAAGGCTCCAGGCACTTGGGGTACGTTGGCTGCGCTGCCGGTATGGTGGTTTTTATTACAGGGTGTCCCGACCTTGCCTTATATCGGTGTTTTGCTCGCAGGCTTTGCTTTTGGTGTGGTGATCTGCGAGATAACGTCTCGCGATATGGGCGTGCATGACTTTGGCGGTATCGTTTGGGACGAGTGGATCGGGGTGTGGATTACGTTGTTGTGGCTGCCAGTGTCGGGCAATTTAGGCACTGATTTGCTGTGGCTGGCTTATGCGTTTGCGCTGTTCCGCTTCTTTGACATCATCAAGCCGTGGCCTATCAAATGGCTGGACGCCAAGGTTCATGGCGGCTTCGGTATTATGATTGATGATGTGATCGCCGGTATCTTCGGCCTTGTGGTCGTGCAATTAACAGCCGCTTTGGTCTGATTCCTGGCTATTTTCAGGCCATTCTATAAAACGCTGATCACCCAAACGGGTGATTGTTCTTCAGGTGTCATGATCCTGATGCCATTTAGTGGTATGTTCTTTGACGACATATTCTGGGGTATGAGGAACTTCCCATGACACAATCAGTATTTCCTGTTGCTTCGGTAGTCACCGGCGACACTCAAGACTCTCTTAAACAGGCCGACCCGGTGGCTTATTCCGTGTGGCGTCTTGCAGACGGCAGCCGCGCAATTGAGACGCTGGCCAGTGATGCTGGCATTTCTGTTAAGGAATGCTGGGCAGCCCTTGATCGCCTGGCAGATCAGAATGCGCTTTCTGAGCGAGTGACTCCGCCGTCATCAACTCCACATCCAGCGCTGCTGAATCGTCGTGAGGCCATGAGTAAGGTCATGATGGGGGCGCTCGGTGCTACCGCTCTCATGAATGCGCCACAGGTATTTGCGAATCGAGATATTTCGCTGGAAACTAACCCTGCAGCCGACTCGGATGCCGCAGAGCTGAAGCGCCCGATGGAACAACGCCGCAAGCAAGCGTCTGAGCAGCAGCGAAAAGTCGTCGAAAAGCGCAAGGCCTCTGAGCAGGATCAGAAAGCCGGCCAACAGAAGGTCGTTGAGCAACGCAAGAAGCAGGCGACCAAGCAAGCCGCGGAGAAGCGCAGTAAAGCGACTCAGCAACGTGAGGCGGCGATGGAGAAAAAAGCGAAGCGGGCCCAGCAGGAATCTAAGCGCAAAGCGGTGCAGTAAGAATCTGTCGCGCTTAACCGGCCAGCTGCTCCTTGAGCCGCTGGCCTTTTTGTTTGAGGTAACTTACTAAGCGGTCCGCAACGTCCAGGTTGATTGCGTGCTTCGGATGAGCAAAGTAACAAGGGAAGTTAACTTCTAGAACGTATTCCCTGCCCGAGCTATGCACCAGCACATCAACCCCACCAAATTCCAGCCCCAGGACTTCACAGGCATCGATGGCGAGCTGGTTCGCTGACTCAGGAGCAGGTGTCGTAAAACACTCTTTTTTGTCTTCGTCGACGCATGTTCTGAAATCGCCCTCTTGCGGGATGTTCTGATAAGCAGCAGCGACCTCACCACCGACCACCAGCATCCGCCAGTGCCCTGCTGGTTCGATACTTGCCATCAGATGAACGTACTGACCGTGCGCGCTCTCAAGTGCATCGGCGACTGAATAGAAGGTTGGCCAGTTATCCACACGAACAACACCAACGCCCAGTGATTTTCCGGGTACTTTGAAAATAACAGGAAGACCGCCCAACGCCTCAACTCTGCGCTTCAGTTCTTCCCTGTCTGTTGTCATCGCATGGAAGGTACGAGGCGTTTCTATACCATTGCGAGCAAGGAAAAGTGTCTGGTTATCCCAGATAAGAAATGCGCCCAACGCTTCGCGGTAACAGGTTGCTACGCCCGGATGCACGAGCTGTTGCTCGATTACACAAGACTCATGCGTAATAGCAACCCGATACAGAAGATCACCGTAATTCAATACGGGTGGCGCAACGTGATCAAACAGCGCTGGCTCGATAACAACCGGCTCCAGCGCATGTGCGTGAGCCGCTGCAATCAGCTGCTCCGTCAGGTCTTCTTCTGGCTCATCAGAGATGATAACGAGGCGCTGTGTCATGATCAGTTATCAGCAGATGGGCGCTGAGATTTTAACAATGAAATGACTTTCTTCATATCAAACTGGATGGTCTGTTGAAGCAACGAGCCACGCAGAGTTTTTAGTTTGGTGGCTAGTTCTTCGGTCATCTCGGTGTAAAAAGGCATGCGTACTGACATCTGTACAGTAAATACTCCTTCACCTGCTTCATCTTTCTGAATACGGTACACGCTCAGTTCCATATACTGGCGATTCGGTGGCCATGAGAGAAAGTCCAGAAGTACGACCTTTCCTTTCTCATCCCCCACCAGCTGATACTTTGCACCGGGATTCAGAGCCTGTAGTCCCTCTACAAGGCGAACAGCCACTTTCTGTGGGTCATCTCCAATGTCTTCAATTCGGTAGTTCGCATAGATAACCGTATTGGTCCATGCTTTAAACTCTTCATTCGGCCTGATGTACTGCAATGACGTGACGCCTTCTTCACCTTCAACACGCGCGATTCGTGAATAGACCTCACCATTCACAACAGGAACAACGTCCGCGGGCTTGAGCTCTTCCGCAAAGGCACCAACACCCATGAAAAGTGAAAACGAAAGCACTAATATATTTCGAAGAAACTGCATAAAACCACCATAGATAAAAGACACCTGTAAGACTAACGCCCGAACCTTAAAGCTTCAACGTCCATGAGCGCCTGTTTAACGCCTGAGCAACCGCGCAAGCACACCCAGATTCAGTAGGCTGGCAAGGGATGCCGCAACGTAGGTCATCGCTGCGGCGGTCAGGATGTGGCGCGCTGAGCCCATATCACTCTGACTGAAATACTGGCCCTCTTCGAGCATGGGCAGTGCTTTACCGAAACTGGCATCCCATTCGACCGGCAAGGTCACCAGGTTAACGAGAACGCCAATAAGCATGGAGCCAACCGCTGCAATCAGTGTCCAGCGGGAAAGCGCCGGGTTAATCCAGATCAGCAAGGGCGTCGCCGCCAGAAACACGGGGGCGGCCTTACTGACGATCCAGCTCAAGCGGGCGAGGCCACCACGTAAGGTAAACAAACTCTCATTATTGTGGTGCTGAATCGCGTGCCCTACCTCATGAGCTGCCACGACAACGCCGGTCAGTGAACGTCCCTCAAATTTATCTTTCGTCAGCCGTACCGCTTTATCTTGTGGATCATAGTGATCACCATGCTCAGTCACCTCTACTTTGACGTCGTCGATATTCAGTTTCTGCAATAGATGCCTGGCCATGTCTGCGCCATTTCCCGGGAAATCACTACGCTCATGATTATGCTTTTTGAGCACAGACTTCACCCAGAAACCGGGCAGATACATGATAGCCAGAACAATAACAATGAGAACAAGGTACAACATCACGCCCTCTCTGATGAGACTTTTGGACGTGCAATTTTATGCTCATTCAGCAGCTGTGTGCCACGCAGCACAATGTCACTCTGAAACGCTTTTTCATACCTGACATCCAGTACATACGCTTTAACTCGCAAACGGATGGCCAGCATATGCGCAACCTCCAGTTCTTCGACAACGAATGAGACCGGTTTTTTAAGGTAGGCGTAACGGCTGGTCACTACGACTTCTTCAAGAAGTTTCCGTGCCCATGGGATATCAGCATCCAGCGCAAGATGAAAATCGGTCACCACCATCATGTCGAGTTCGCCTGCATTACCTGACGACACGACGTCGGTAATAAAGCGGGAGTTAGGAATCGTTACCAGGTTATCGTCCAGCGTGACCAGACGAACAGTACGCAACCCGATGGAGACAATTTCACCGTAGGTGTCGCCAAAGCTGACACGGTCGCCAACCCGGAACGGGCGATCAAAGAGCAATAAAATACCCGCAACCAGCGACGCCGCGATATCTTTCAGCGCAAAACCCAGCGCAACAGCGACAGAGCCTGCTGCAGCGAATATCAATTCTTTCGGCGGCTGCAAAACTCCGATCAGTAAACCGACCGTACCAAATATGTAGAGTGCGAAACTCAGTAGCGTCGAAATCTGAAGAATAAAAAATCGCCGCGCCGGAATTTTTTCCATCAGGCGATTACTGACATTATTCAGTGTTTTGGCTAATGCCCAAAGTGCAACGCCACCCGAAAATAACAGGAAGATAGCGTAGAAATTAAAAATACCTGCAACACTCAGCAGGCCATCAACAAGACCACTGGTATCATTCATGCAACATGTTCATCCTGTTAAGAATACTGACAACGGTGTGGTACCAGAGCGCTGTAATTCTATAACGCCCATCCTCTCCTTTTTCGACGATTTCATCCTCCAACGTTGCTTTAAGTGAAAAGCGTACGACGTTTTCGGAGAGGTTGGTAACCCGCATAATTTCAGCGGTATTCAGTGTGCCGTGTATCACAATGGCCGCCAGAATAAACGACTGGTTTGAGCCAGACTTTTCGATTCTGCTCCCGGAGGGAATTCGCGGCACTCTCACTGTCACTTCATTCCTGCGGGTTGTAACAGACTCTTGCCAGAGACGCAGAGCGGTCACCGGAACACCCCGACTCGCATCCCACAGCAAACTGAAGTATCTCTGTTCGGCATTGCGCAATGAATTATTTGCTGGCGCCCGTGTATCCATCAAAACATCATCATAACGAAGGCGGTAACCGCTCTGCTGGTTGCGCGATAAAATCAAAGACCGGATTTCGGCCTGAGTCCAGCGCTTCACCCGAACGACATTACGCATCTGATAATCGCGACCAAACACATTACAGAGATATGCCCAGCTCTGATTATTCATCACTATCATCCAGAAAAGATTACCTGCGCGGGCATTGGTGAGGCTGAGCAGTGCCTGCCACGCATCTAACGCACCGACATCAGCAAGGAACAGGTGTTCGGCGTTATTCAGAACCAATAGGGTCGGTTCGAGTGTTTCATTGGCATTCGCCAGCGCAGCCGGGCCATCCGTCAGATCAACACCAATCTGCTCGCCAACCAAGCTAAACAGGGTATTGGCATCTAGTGTCCGTGCAGGAATATCTAGCATTGCAATGCGAACGCTCTGATCCGCGGCGCCAACTTCTTTGCAGAAGCGTTTTACCGCCGACTTTTTACCAATGCCGGGTTCACCCGTCATCAGGAGTACGTTGTCGTCTCCGCGATCTGCATTCCAGGCACTGTAGTACCGCTGAAAAACATCGCTGAGCCCGGTGTTGATAATCGGATAATCGCCCTCACCGTAACTCTCAAACCAGCGCAGATAATTCTCATCGGTGCATTCTGCGACGTCAGACTCTTCGGCATCTTCTTGTAATTGATTACGCATGCGGAACCAGCGCGCACTAAGACGTTGATACCAGGCAAACTCGCCCAGCAGCTGCTCCATAAATGCGCGGAAAAATAACACCAGATTCAGCGGAATCAGCAAAGGCAATAAGAACACCGTAATGCGTCCGGCCGCCAGCGGCTCGATAATCGGATCAAAACGTTCTGGCGTGAGACGCTTCAGGTTGGTAACCAGTGGCTCGCGATAGAAGTGCAGCAGGTAACTCAGCATTAACCAGCTGAACAGCCAGACCAAAGCTCCAATTAAGTGACTCACTGCCGTGCTTTGCAGCAGGTACTCCGACAAGGTGATGACCACCCATGGCAGTAACAGAAGCGAGGTCACAGAATGAGAGCGTCGCTCTAAAAGCTCGGTTGTCTCGCCATTCAGATAGGTACCCGCCCCCTGGCATGCGCTGAGCAGAAACCACTCTAAAGACAGATTCACCAGCACATAAACAACGTACACAACATAGAGAAGTGGCAGAGCCCCGCCCGGTCCGGCCTCCGCTGAGGGGAATACAGGCACTAGCAACGCCACCCAGAGAAAGAGCAACCAGGGCACCAGAGGAGTAATACTGGTAACAAAGCGGGTCAGCGCACGCAGACCTTTATGTTTGATGTCCCCTGACACCAACTGATTGTGCAGCCCACGAAGGTAGCCCGTCAGCCACGCTGCCAACCAGCGCGACAGTGATCGCAGTGGCCACAGCAGCAATAGAGGCAGCCCTGTGCGCGCAATGATGCTGAGTTCTTCGCCGCTCGGCATGCCTTGAATAAGTAGCGCCCAGGCCCCGAGAACCCCCGCCACCACTGACTGAAGTTCGCCCCATTCCCGCTCTAACAGTGAAACAACTGCGGTACGGTCAACCGCAGCCCAGGCGGCCACAGGCGCCGCAAGTAACAAGGAAAATAATGTAGTTATATAGAATCTCATACTCATCCTGAATAACAGGCAGGTAAAGAAAACGCCACCCGACGCCTATTAGCGGCTACATCGACCGTGGCGTCAACCTGGGTTACGCAAAGAAACACCCTGTTCCGCTCAGAGATTAGGCAATAAGAGCACCTGCTGATAGAATACGCGCCCTGTTTTACTCAGAGGGTAAGCCCCTTGAACATCAATTTCGTCGCCTCATGTAAGCTGCCAACACCTTTCGGTGTGTTTACCATGCATGGTTTTGAGGAAGCAGAAACAGGGAAAGAACACATCGCACTGACCATGGGTACGCTGGATGACGGCGAGCCGGTGCTCTTGCGTGCCCATTCTGAATGTCTGACGGGCGATGCGCTTTTCAGCATGCGTTGTGACTGCGGTTACCAACTGGAAGAAGCTCTGCGTTCGGTATCGGAAGCCGGCCGTGGCGTTGTCCTTTACCTGCGACAGGAAGGTCGTGGCATCGGTCTTCTCAATAAGGTGAAAGCCTATAATCTTCAAGATCAGGGCGCAGACACGGTAGAGGCCAACGAGCAACTGGGTTTCGGCGCTGACATGCGAAACTACGGCATGTGCCAACCGATGCTGAAACATCTTGGTGTCACATCTATCCGTCTGATGACCAACAATCCGCGTAAAGTGAAAGCTCTGGGTGATGCCGGAGTTACCATCGAAGAGCGGGTCGCCATCGAAGTGGGCCGCAACCCCCACAACAATGGCTATCTCAACACGAAAGCCAGTAAGCTGGGGCACTACCTCTCGACGCATCAGGACGACGAGCCAGAAGCATAATCGTTCGCCGTCTCAGGCTACTCTTCATCCTGTGGCGGCTTTCTTACGTGCACGAAGATTTCGTGCCCTTCAAACTGACGCATCAATGCCTGTAGTTTGGCGACATGACGCTCCGTTAGTTGAGTCCCGGTTGAGAGCAGCACGGCACCTCCGGGGCTGACCAGATTGCCCGCGAGGATCATTCCTTCTTTCACATCCGCGATATTCAGACGTTCCATGCTGGAGATCGCACCGCCGTCGTAGGTTTCCAGAGTTTCAGCAAAGATATCCACCAACTCCCGGTCATAGCGTTGCCCGGCCAGCTTCAGAAGATACACTCGGGCGTCTTTCTCGCTGAGAGGCTCGCCCAGGAAGTTGCTCTCGCGCTGCAACTCTGCGTAATCGCACACTATGCGCAGTATCCGTGAGGGCTTAGGGATTGCATCTCCGGCAAGGCGATCAGGAAAGCCCTTACCGTTATAAAGCTCCATGTGCGAGCGGATGATATTGGCAGCATTCTGCAGTGGCTCAAGCAGCATCAAAGATGTCTGACCGTTAATGGTGAAACGCGCGTATTCCTGTTTTTCGGCATTACTCATCTGCGGAATGGCTTTATTCAGAACGGAATCTGACAGCGACATTTTTCCGAGATTTTTCAGAAGTGCAGCGTAATAGGTATCGTTAATCTGAGCTTCATCAAGCCCCGAATTTTTAGCGAACGAACGAACCAGCTCAGCAAAACGTTCAGTAGAGCCTTTTTCCATACCAAGGCGATCTTCCATACTGCCGACAAGAATATGCACCATGGCATCAAACTCGTGCCTCAGGGTTTTATACGCATCCTGGAGCTTTGCTTCGGCTTCGCCCACCGCATCCGAGGAGGCTTCATATTTCGCCTGCAACTCACGGTTAAGTCTCGCCAGCTCATCATTCTGCTCAACGATGTGTGCGCTCAGGCGCTGATTAGCCGACTTCAGCTCTTTGGATTCAAGTGCCTCAGCAACCATATCCCTGAGCTGGTCGTTGTCCCAGGGTTTCGAGATATAACGATAGATGTTGCCTTCATTCACGGCCTTGATAGCTGAATCAAGATCAGAATACCCGGTCAACAAGACGCGAATCATCGCCGGGTATTGCTCAAAGCAGGACTTCAGCAGCTCTGCACCGGACATACCAGGCATGCGCATGTCCGAAATAATCATATCGAATGAATCAGTTTCGAGAATGCTGAGTGCTTCTTCACCGCCATTTGCCAACACAACGTCGTAGTGGCGGTAGAACAGTCGTTTCAGGGCCTGCAAGACACCCTGCTCATCATCGACCAGCAGTAACCGGCCACTCTTCTCCCGGCCTGTGGTTTCAATTGACATGGTCTTTCTCTCCATTGCGAACGGGTAGCGCCAGAGTGAAACGGGTGCCTTCACCCACACGACTATCTACTGAAATAGTCCCCTGATGCTCTTCTATTAATTTGTAGCACAAGGCCAGACCTATGCCCGTGCCTTTACCTTCTGCACGAGTCGTAAAAAATGGCTCGAAAATACGGGCCTGTACTTCCGGGGACATTCCGCACCCGGTATCTGAGATTTCAGTATAGAAGATATCTCCGCGGTGATACTGACGGATACTGACGACACCGGGCCCCACATCAATTGCGTGCAATGCATTGATCATCATATTCATGATCACCTGGGCGAAGCGCGAAGGGTGACAAAGCATCAACGGAGCGGAGACCAGCTCCAACTCAAGATTTACATTCGCCGGAAGTCTGCTTCGGATGACATTGAAGACGGCCTGCAGATCCGTATTGATATCAGCAACCTGCATGCTGGCGTCACTGCGACGACTGAGGGTCTGCATATCAGCGACGATACGCTCAATGTGGGCGATACCTTCGAGACAGTCTTTCAGACGCTCCGGAGCGCCTTTACAGACTTCGGCGACATCAAGGTTGTGATAAGCAGCCAGTGCTTTCTGATAAAACGGGTTGCGGATTTCGAGGTGATCAGAGGCGCTATCAAGAACACTGATGAAGGCGTTGTAGGCCTCGATATCTTCATTCAGGCCGTGCAAATTGCTGTGGATGTAGGCGAGTGGATTGTTGATTTCATGACCAATGCCAGCGGCAGCTTCACCTAACGTGGCGAGGCGCTCAGCTGAGTGAGCCTGCATTTCGATCTGCGCCTCAGCTCGTCTCCGGCACCAGGCAGACACACGCCAGATAACTAACGCAGAAAAGAGCACCAGCCCTGCACTTGCTGCCGGAGACAAGGGGCCGAACAATGCAGAACATGCGTAACCACATAAAGTCACGATTATCAGTGCAGAGATAGCGGTAAACTGGCGTCGCAGCGGCATGAACCCCTCCGGAACTGAACCTTCATTCAGTTAAGCAGCTTCGCTGTGAAGCGCCCGCCGTAAGGGGCAAATAACGAGTGACTAATCAGACACTTAGAGCGTGTTTACGATCACTGTAATCAGTCTTGAGGGAGGTGGCGTCGGATCGCTGCGAGAATAGAGGACTCATCAATACCCGCAACAATATGCTGCTGGGTCGGTGAATCGTGCTCAATGTAGGTATCCGGAATACCGAGAACTTCAACCGTCGACTTAAGCCCCTGCTGAGCCAGCGACTCGAGCACAGCAGAGCCTGCTCCCCCCATGCGGGCGTTCTCTTCAACCGTCACTAACAGGTCGTGCGTTTCTGCCAGCTCTGCTACCAAGGCATCATCCATCGGTTTCACAAAGCGCATATCAGCGACCGTTGCATCAGCGACATCAGCGACTTTCAACGCCGCAGATAGAGGCGCGCCAAACGCCAGGATAGCGACCTTCTTGCTTTGCGATTCGCGACGAATAACGCCTTTCCCCAGAGGCAACACATCAAGTGGCGCATCGATGGCAGCCCCTGTGCCAGAACCTCGCGGATAGCGAACAGCGGCCGGGCCTTCGTGCAGATAACCGGTATTCAGCATCTGGCGACATTCGTTCTCATCCGATGGCGTCATGATGACCATCTTAGGAATGCACCGAAGGTAACTGAGGTCATACGCGCCGTGGTGCGTTGGGCCATCTTCGCCCACCAGCCCCGCGCGGTCGATGGCGAACAGTACATCGAGGTCCTGAAGCGCGACGTCATGAATCAGCTGATCATATGCGCGCTGCAGGAAGGTCGAGTAAATAGCGACGACAGGCTTTACCTGTTCACAGGCCATACCCGCTGCCAGCGTCACAGCGTGCTGCTCAGCAATAGCGACATCGAAGTAGCGGTCAGGAAATTCCTGCGAAAAACGAATCAGGTCTGAACCTTCACGCATCGCCGGCGTAATACCAACCAGGCGCTCATCCTGAGCTGCAACGTCACATAACCAACGGCCAAATACATTGGAATAGCTTGGCTTCGAAGCTTTTGCTGGCCCGCCTTTCTGGGCCTTCAGCGCATGGTAGCGAATCGGCTCTTCTTCCGCAGGAGTAAAACCTTTGCCCTTCTGGGTCACGATGTGCAGAAAGCGTGGACCTTTGAGTTTCTTGAGACTCGCGAGTGTCGCCACCAGTTCGTTCAGGTCATGACCATCGACCGGGCCATAATAATTGAAGCCAAGTTCTTCAAACAGAGTGCCTGGTGCCACCATGCCTTTCATGTGTTCTTCTGTGCGCTTGGCGAACTCCCAGGCGGCCGGAATATTCTCAAGAACACGCTTACTGCCTTCACGCATAGCAGAGTAGGTCTGGCTCGACCAGATACGGGTGAAGTACTTGTTCAGAGCACCAACGTTATTCGAGATCGACATATCATTGTCGTTAAGAATAACCAGCATATCGGCTTTTTCGTGACCGGCATGATTGAGAGCCTCGAACGCCATACCAGCACTCATGGCGCCGTCACCAATCACGGCAACGCTTTTGTTCGGTAGGCCACGATGACGGAAACCAAGCGCCATCCCCAAAGCCGCACTGATCGAGGTACTGGAGTGACCAACGCCAAAGGTGTCGTACTCACTTTCGGTACGCAGAGGAAACGCAGCCGGGCCTTCGGCAGAACGGATCTTGGGCAACTGCTCGCGCCGGCCTGTCAGAATTTTGTGCGGATAGGCCTGATGACCCACATCCCAGACAATGCGATCGTCTGGGGTATCAAAAACGTGATGCAGAGCTACCGTCAGTTCAACAACGCCCAGACCGGCACCAAAATGGCCGCCCGACTGTCCAACGCTATAAATGAGATATTCACGCAGCTCACGACACAGAGGCTGTAACTGAGCAGGGCTCAGCTCGCGCAGGTCCGCTGGGGATTCAATCTGATCCAGCAGTGGCGTCTCTGGTCTGTGTTTGGGAATCTCTGTAAACATCTGAAGGAACTGCTTCCGGTAGAAAAAGTGCACCGGCAGCGCCGGAAAACTAAAGGGGTGCATTCTACCGGCTGAGAGACAAGATGAGTAGTTAAAACTCCCCTGCCCGCCAATCCCCTGCCCGCGAATACGGACAGGTGAGCTCTGTAGTGTCACTGCGGTGTCAGTGATCGCGCTCGATTATGTAGCGCGCCAGCGACTCGAGTGTCGAGGTATCACCGGGCAAACTGGCGAGTGCCTGAATCGCTTCATCCACAAGGGCTTCCGCACGCGTGCGGGCGCCTTCAAGCCCAAGTAATGATGGATACGTTGGTTTATTCAACGCCTCATCTGCACCCTGCTGCTTTCCCAATACCGCGGTATCGCCTTCGACATCAAGAATGTCATCCTGTACCTGAAAGGCCAGGCCAACGGCTATCGCGTATGTATCAAGGGCTTCGGTAATGGAAGCATCTGTGTGCTTATCAGCGCAGATGGCCCCCATCTGCACGGCCGCTCTGATCAGGGCTCCGGTTTTATGCAGGTGCATATGTTCGAGCTGTTCAACGGCCATCGATTTACCAACGTTATTAATATCAATCGCCTGACCGCCCACCATGCCTGCGCTGCCAGCAGCACGACCGAGCACCTGAACCAACTGCAGGCGCTGCCTTTCTGATAGTTCTCTCGCCGACGCTAACACTTCATAGGCACCATTGAGCAGTGCGTCTCCGGCAAGGATTGCAGTCGCTTCATCGAAGGCTATATGACAGGTTGGCTTACCGCGGCGCAGATCATCATCATCCATCGCTGGGAGGTCATCATGGACGAGGCTGTAGCTATGGATCATTTCAAGCGCGACGGCGGCACAGTCTGCAAGTGACTGCTCGGTATTGAGCGCATCCATGGTCGCGTAGACGAGATACGGCCTCAGACGCTTGCCACCATTCATCAGGCCATAATGCATAGCATCAGCCAGACGCTGATCAGCGATGCCCAGATCCGCGAGTCTGGCTTCAGCCAACTCAGCGACGCGGGCTTGCAAAGGCTGCAGGTTCATTCGCCGGCGTCTCCGCCCTGGAATGGCTGGGCGTCACTCTGACCATTGCGCTCCATAAGAAGCTGCACTCGCTGCTCGGCTGCCGTTAATGCTTGCTGGCACTGGCGAGTGAGGCCAATACCTTTTTCGAATGCTTCCAGGCTGTCTTCAAGGGTCAGCTCACCGCTTTCCATACGGGTGACCAGAGCTTCGAGTTCAGACAAGGCCGACTCAAAACCAAAGGATGAGGATTTCTCAGACATAGTTACTCCTGTCGTAAGGCTCGAACACTAAACCCAAGGCATGAGCGGGTCAACACAGGCTTTTTTTGTCAGATCACAGGAAGAACTGCAGGAAGCGTCTAAACTCTGTTACAGAAGCTACCTCAGTATGGAAAGGAGTGAGTGTGGATCTCGCGTCATTAGTAGGCCTTGTCGGCGCGTTCGGTATCGTAATTTTCGCCATGATTCTCGGTGGCGATATCACCATGTTTGTTAACGTGCCGTCGCTGCTGATTGTTATTGTCGGAAGTCTCTTTGCTGTAATGATGAAATTCGAGCTGGGCCAGTTTCTGGCTGCCGGAAAAGTCGCGGGCAAAGCATTTGCGTTCAAATTGATCAAACCTGAAGACCTGATTGGTGAAATTGTCGAGCTCGCCGGGCTTGCCCGTAAGGGGGGGCTGTTGTCTCTGGAAGGCAAAGAGGTCAGCGATGAGTTTCTGAGTAAAGGGATTCAGCTACTCGTGGATGGTCACGACCCCGACGTTGTGAAAACCCTTCTCAGTAAAGAAATGAAACTCGCCAGTGAGCGCCACGATACCGGCATTACGATTTTCAAATCACTTGGCGATGTAGCACCCGCCATGGGGATGATCGGCACCCTGATTGGTCTGGTCGCCATGCTGGCAAACATGGATGACCCGAAAGCCATCGGCCCGGCAATGGCGGTTGCCCTCCTGACTACACTCTACGGCGCCATGGTTGCAACCATGTTGTCGCTGCCCATGGCAGATAAGCTGAATCTGAGAAAAAACGAAGAAGATCGGCTTAAGTCGATGATCATTGACGCCTTACTGGCAATTCAGAACGGTCAGAACCCGCGAGTTATTGAATCCATGCTGCAAGCCTACATTCAGGAAGGCAAACGCGTAGCGGCGAGCGAGTAGTAAGTCATGGCTGAAGAAGAAGACGAATGTCCACCCTGTCCCGATGGGATACCCGGCTGGGTAATGACCTTTGCCGACCTGATGTCGCTGTTGATGTGCTTTTTCGTGCTCCTGCTGTCATTTTCAGAAATGGACGCACGCAAGTTCAAACGTCTGGCCGGTGAACTTCGAGATGCCTTTGGTGTGCAGACGGTGGTTAATGCCAGTGATCCGCCAAAGGGGACCAGTGTGATCGCCCGGCATTTCAGCCCGTCGATTCCTGAGCCGACACCGATTAATGAAGTCCGGCAAAAAACCAGCGACATTACCAAAAGCTCGCTCGAAGTGCTGTGCCAGGATGAGGTGACGCAGCAGGAAGAACGTCAGGGCGACCGCGGCATGCAAACGCGCGAAGTCGTCGTGCCACGTGAGGATATCGAAAATAAGAAAAGCGAAGAGATGGCCGTCGAAATGGCTGCTCAGCTTGAAAACGAAATCGCACAGGGCCAGGTCGAGATTGAGACCGTAGGTAAGAAAATTATTATCCGCATTCAACAAAGAGGCGCTTTCCGTTCGGGTTCGGATTATATCGAGGATCGTTTTTTACCTGTGATCGACAAAATCCGGGAAGTGCTCGTTGATATTCCCGGCAAAATATCCGTCGAGGGGCACACCGATGATATTCCACTCGCAGGCGGCCCATTCCGCTCAAACTGGGGATTATCGACTGCCCGTGCCGTTGCCTTCGCGCAGGAACTGTTTATTGCTCCTGAGATGAACTCGGACCGGTTTCAGGTGGTGGGCCATGCTGACAAAAAACCGCTAGTGCCCAATATTGATGATGCTTCCCGCGCGCGCAATCGACGGGTAGAGATCGTCATTTTACGCACACATGAATTTGATGATGACGATCAACCGGAAATCACTCCGACGCAACAGGAGATTGATGACGCGGCAACCGCCCGCCCGGAAGATTTTGAATTAAATCCCAACGAAATATTCTGATCGGGAGAGAAACGATGGAAATAGGAACAGTGGAAGAGAGACGCCGTTATTTCCGCCTGGATGATGAAGTCATCCTGGATTTTGAAGCCATCTCACAAGAAGAAGTGCAACGCTGGAAAGCCCGCCATCAGGATCACATCAATGAGCTGGCAGAACTCGAACGCGACATCGCTGGTGTGCTGCATCAGGTACAGGCACAGAACCCCACGGTTGCCCGCTTGTTTGAACTGCTGAACCAGAAGGTCAACTTGCTGAACTCCCCTGTTGGGCCAGACGCAAAACCCGAACTATCACAAACCGAAGTGCGCACGCGGGTGAATCTGAGCGCCTGCGGCATGGCATTCCATTCCACAGAACCACTCAGTGAGAGTGACAATCTGCGACTGCAGATGCAGCTTAAGCCGTCCAATATTCCAGTGACTCTAATGGGGACAATTGTTGGTGTGGAGCATACGGCAGACCCTGATGCTCCCTATCTTGTGCGAGTCGATTTTGAAGGTCTCAGAGAGGCAGAACAGGAAATTCTGATTCACCACCTGTTCCAGCTACAATCACGCCGCTTGCGCTCAGAGCGCGAAGCTCAGAACGATGCGGCTTGCTGAACTTCATTTCAAAAGGCCTCATTTACTGCAGTAAAAGAGGCCTCCCCTCTGCTATCATGCGCCTTACTTCATTCACTAATACTCTGTTGAGAGCGCATGATGTCTGGCCCTCGAATTTATACTCCCGAGCCACTCACTGAAAATACGACCGTCGCACTGGATGACCAGGCAGTAACGCACCTCGTCCGTGTTTTACGTATGAAAGAGGGCGACGATCTGCGTCTCTTCAATGGTGATGGTTCTGAGTATCAGGCACAGCTCATCATCGAGAGCAAGAAATCCGCATCGGCATCAGTGACGCATGTCATCCGACAGGATGCTCCGCTGAAACTGGAGATACATCTGGGTCAGGTCATCTCAAAAGGTGACCGGATGGATTTTACTATTCAGAAGGCAACGGAATTAGGCGTGACTGACATTACGCCGTTGACGAGTGAACGTTGTGATGTGCGCCTGAAAGGCGATCGCATGGAGAAAAAGCTCGAGCACTGGCAGAAAGTTGCCATCTCCGCCTGCGAACAGAGTGGAAGAAATACCGTTCCGGTAATCCATCCACCAAAGTCGCTGAGTGACTGGAGCACTGACACAGATGCCGACAGAAAGTTGCTGCTTCACCCTCACAACCAGAAGCCCCTCGAATCTGAGGTGTCCTCCGGCCAGTCTCCACAAAGCATTGCGCTTCTGGTTGGCCCCGAAGGCGGTTTCTCTGACATTGAGGTGACTCAATGTCAGGAGTCAGGGTTTGATGGTTTACTACTCGGGCCTCGCATACTTCGTACCGAGACCGCAGCGCTGACAGCTCTCAGCGTTCTCCAGTATGTGTGGGGTGACTTTCGCTGATGAGGCGGATACTTTTCCAGTCCCAATAGGATGACAGAAAGTAAATCCCGATAAACAGGGTCGCCCACCATTCAATGATGCGCTTACCGTGGCTCATTTCTATCCCAACAGTCACTCCGGCGAAAGCAATAAACATAAACCAGAGAATGCCCATGACTGCAGTCTTCACTGCAAAACTCGGTACCTGTAGCCCTTTTTTCCTCGCTTTAAAGGTAAGAACGTACGCGGTCGTAAGTGCAATCAACATCCCCTGAAAAAACAGATTGGCACCGCGCACGTGTATCCCCCAACGGGTATCTGATTTCTCGGGCAGCAACACGGCCGTACCTGCCAACAGACCAACCGCAGCCAACACACCAAAAAACTGCATTGAGCCCAGCGCAACACGCCCGGAATACGGGCTCAGCCAAACACGATAAACCTGCCACCAGATAACGAAAAATGCACATGCGGCAATCATTCCCCCACGAAAGATAAAGCCTGCGTCACCTTTCATTCCGGTATGAGTTATATCCGTACAGCCATCGAAAAACGGGTTACATAGTTCTGCGGTACCCGCCGAGGTTCCAACAAAATAAGTCACCGCAATCGTACCCATTGAGAGTACGAAGGATGCTAAGGCAATAAACTGACCGAACGACACGAAACCTCCCGAATAGGCTGATCTGCAGCCCAGTAAAATGTGGCGACATAGTATCAATCAATCCCATCAGGTAGAACGTTTATCACTAGAGATTCACAGGTAACCACCGAGGCTGCGGGTAGTTGTTGGTAAAAGCAGGTGGCGAGGGCCGTGCACAGCATGGATGCTGTGCCCGAGCCTACAGGGACGTATTTACGGCGGGCCATCGAACCCTGCTTTTATTAACAGCGCATTCGCAATATTTCTACTCCATAGACAGTCCCCTGCAGTCCATACATTCGCTAAAACCGCAACACCGTGGTATCTGGTTCGAGTATGTCGAAGATACACTCAAATACGAGTACACTTTTGAACACTATCCAGTACGAGAAACAGCGAACGCTACATGGCCAAAAAGAAAACCGCCTACGTCTGCAATGAATGCGGCGCCGATCACAGCAAATGGCAAGGCCAGTGTGCCGGTTGCGGGCAGTGGAATACCCTGCAGGAATTTGTCGTAGCTTCAGCGAAAACCGCTGCAAGAGATACCCGGTTCAGTGGTTATGCCGGCGATGCCGGAACGAGCGATGTCATCAAACTCGCCGACGTCGATCTCGCCGAACTACCACGGTTCAGTTCCGGAATGCAGGAGTTCGACCGGGTGTTAGGGGGCGGCCTGGTGCCAGGCTCTGCGATTCTTATTGGTGGCCATCCGGGCGCGGGTAAATCGACACTGTTGTTACAGACCCTGTGTTATCTGGCGACGCAGATGCCAGCTATTTACGTTACGGGTGAAGAGAGCCTGCAACAGGTAGCGCTGCGGGCAAACCGACTTGGCTTGCCAACGGATCAATTACAGATGCTGAGTGAAACCAATGTCGAACGACTGACCAATGTATTGCAGCAGCATAAACCTCGTATTGTCGTGATCGACTCCATTCAGGTGATGCATGTGGATGGTATTGAGTCGGCACCAGGCAGTGTTTCTCAGGTCCGTGAAAGCGCAGCCTATCTGACCCGGTTTGCCAAACAGACCGGCACAGTTCTGTTTCTTGTCGGCCATGTCACCAAAGACGGTTCTCTGGCTGGCCCGAAAGTATTGGAACATATGATCGACTGCTCGATCATGCTCGAAGGCTCAGGCGACAGCCGCTATCGTGTTTTGCGGGGCATTAAAAATCGTTTTGGCGCGATTAACGAGCTGGGTGTTTTCGCCATGTTGGAGCGCGGCCTGAAAGAGGTTAAAAACCCAAGCTCGATTTTTCTCAGTCGCGGCGACGAACCTGCCGCTGGCAGTGTCGTGATGGTGATATGGGAAGGCACACGCCCACTGCTGGTCGAAATTCAGGCCTTAGTCGACGACAGCCATTTCGGACACCCGAAGCGGGTGGCGGTTGGTCTGGATCAGAATCGTCTTAACCTGCTGCTCGCAGCATTGCATCGCCATGGCGGTATCCACCTTGGTGATCAGGATGTGTATATCAATGTCGTTGGCGGCGTAAAAGTAAACGAAACAGGAGCAGACCTGGCGCTGTTATTAGCTGCCCTGTCCAGCTTCCGCAATCAACCTCTTGAGCAGGGTCTGATTGTCTTCGGTGAGGTCGGCTTATCCGGAGAAATCCGCCCGGTTCCTTCGGGGCAGGAGCGGATTAAAGAAGCGGCGAAGCATGGTTTTACGCGGGCGATTGTGCCAAAAGCGAATGTGCCTAAGCAGCCGGTTGCTGGGATGGAGGTCATTGGCGTTGATAAACTTCAGGAAGCCATCGAACGCCTGTAAGAAGACTCCGTAACCCAGGCTTAGTCGTCCCGGTCGTTAATGCCTCTACGTTCTGCTGCCCGCTCTGCTTCCTCTTCATTGCGAGTGCCGTCTGCCATAGGTCGGCGGCGATGAATCGCTGCTTTGCCCATCATATAGGCAGACACAGGAGCGGTCAGAAATAAGAAAATACTGATCACTAACTCATGGATGTGCAGGCTTTCTTCCTGCACGCTGAACCAAACCAGCGACCCGAGCAGAGTCGCTCCCATGCCGAGCGTAGATGCTTTTGTCGGTGCATGGAGGCGTGTGTAAAAATCAGGCAGCTTTGCCAACCCCCACGAACCTACGAGCATAAACAACGCGCCACCAATCAGGAGTGCAGCGACAAGATAATCACTATATACAGGCAGATTATTCAATGATGTCACCCCGCAACAGGTATTTGGCGACGGCCGAGGTGCTGACAAAACCGAGCATAGCGATCAGCAGAGCACCTTCGAAATAAAGAGCGGTCCCGTAGTACAGGCCCAGCAGAATAATCAGAGCAATACTGTTGATGTACAGCGTATCCAAAGCAAGGATTCGGTCTGTAATATCTGGCCCCTTAATCAAGCGCCAAAGGCAGAAAAGCATCGCCAGTCCAATCATCCCGGTACAGATCATGATGACATTACTCAGCATCCGAATATCTCCTTCAGCGGCTGTTCGTAACGGCGGAATATAAATGCCTGAAGTTCTTTCTCGTCCTCAAGGTGGAGAACGTGGATATATAGACACGTGCGGTCTTCTGAAAACTCGACGCTTACCGTTCCTGGAGTCAGTGACACAGAGCTTGCCAGCACGGTCACGGGGAACGGCTCCGTCATGGATAATGGATAAGCCAGCCAACCGGGCTTGAGATAACGATTCGGCAACACGACCCTACGAGCCACATCAAGATTAGCGACTACGATGTCATATAACAGGCGCAGCGAGTACGTCATCATTGCTAAAGGCTTTTTCACCGGCGCATGACCGCGAACATATGGATACGTAATAATTGGAATCAGCAACGCCAGGATGACAGCCAGCAATAACTGTCCGTACGAGAAGCCATTTAATAGAAGCCAGACGGCTATCAGCATGACTGAGTGCCATGGCATTGGCAGCAAGCGCTTCATTATGGCTGCCCTCCATTCAGGTAATTCAACGTCACACCCGTATGCAGATCCTGGGCTGCTCGCAGTGACCATTCAGTCAGAGGCCCAGCACCAATAACCAGGACCAGAGTAGTAGCGACCAGTAGACCAGCCGCCACGAGGTGGACGTTACTCAGCTTCTCTTTGGCTTCTGGAACGACAGAACCCTGCGTTCTCCAGAACAGAGTGGTTCCCGCACGTGACAACGCGATTAGTGCCGCCAGACCAGAGATCAGTACAATTGGCCATACCCAGATAGCGTCTCCGCTATCAATGGCAGCCTGAAGGATAAAGACTTTACCTAAGAAGCCCGAGAACGGAGGCAAGCCAATCATGGCCATCGCCGTGACGGCAAAAAGAACGCCGGTGAAGATTGGATAAAGCAGTGGGCGGGAACGAACGAAGCGATCTTCCGCCTGTCCGCGCTGCATGAGAATCAAACCAGCCACCAGAAAGAACGCCCCACTCATCAAAGTACTGTGCAAGGTGTAGTACAGGCCTGCCGCAACCGATTGAGTCGTCCCCATGGCTACGGTCATCAACAGCGTACCGACGGATATAATAATCAAATTAGCGATCAACCAACGTAATGTCTGACTTGCCAGTGCTCCTATGGCCCCGGCCAGTACCGTCAGTCCGGACAACCAGGACAGCGGGACAACGCCAAGGTCAGATAACTCACCGCTGTCGTGCCCAAACACAACGCTGTGAATCCGCCACAGGCTGTACACGCCCACCTTGGTCATAACGGCGAATAAAGCAGCAACCGGCACCGATGTCGTGCTGTATGTTCTTGGTAGCCAGAAGTGGAGTGGTAACAGTGCCGCTTTCACGCCGAAAACAACCATCAATAAAAGCCCACCAGCCTGTGCGAGCGGTACACTCTCTTCAGGCAATTCAGGCGCTCGCAATGCCATGTCCGGAATATTCAGAGTACCAAAGGCTCTGTAGAGCAAGGCCAACGCGATCAGGAAGAAGGCTGAACCTATCAGGTTGTAGAGTACATAATGCTGAGCTGCACGAGTTCTTTCACGGCCACCTCCGTGTATCAACAAAGAGTACGAGGCGATCAGAAGGATCTCGAAAAAAACGAAGAGGTTAAAGGCATCGGCCGTCAGGAAGGCGCCATTCAATCCCATCAACTGGAACATAAACAGAGGATGGAAAAAACGCCCCGTTTTATCCTCACCGCCACACGCATAAAGATGTGTACAGAGAGCCAGAACAGACGTAACCACCAACATAAACGCCGCGAGCGGATCGGCGAGTAGATAAATACCAAACGGTGCTTCCCAGTCACCCATAGCATAGCCGATAGGGCCATCTGCCAGCGTCTTGAACAGCGTCAGCATAGACACCGCCACCAGCATCAAGAGTGCAAATTGAGCAACCAGACGCTGCAGATGCAGGCGTTTGTTAAACCACGGATACAGAATCAGAATTGCCGCGAAAAATGGTAGAAGCACAGGAAGTGCCGGCAAATGCATCACCTTGTCTTACCTCCGGTGTTTTTCGCAGTGCTGCTGACAGGGTTTTGTCGCATTTTTCCCTGTGACTCTTTGTTCGCCAGAGAATCCCCCGGCAAGGCACGACCATCCACCTGATCATTGCCCAGGTCCGCACGAGCACGGATTGCAAGAATCAGAGCAAAGGCCGTCATTGCAAAACCGATAACGATCGCAGTCAGGACGAGCGCCTGTGGCAGCGGATCTGAGTATTCAGCACCATCCGCCAGAATGGCTGGCTTATGCAGCGCGAGCCCACCGCTTGCAAACAAAAACAGGTTTACAGCGTAAGACATCAGTGTGAGACCAATAACAACCGCAAAGGTGTGGCCCCGCAACATCAGAAAGACTGAACAAGTCACCATCACGCCGACAGTAACTGCAAAAATCAACTCCATCAGGATCTCCTTCCAGGCCGCGTGGGTCGGTCTGTCGTCGTCAACTTACCGAGGTTGGCAAGAATCGACAACGTTGCACCAATGACCGTCAGATAAACACCAAGATCAAACGCCATTGCGCTGGCTAACTCAAACTTACCTACCAATGGCAGGTAGAAATAATCAAACCAGGATGTCAGGAACGGACGCTCAAAGAACCAGCTTCCGACACCAGAGGCGAAGGCGATAAATAGCCCCCAGACGATAAACCATTGAAACTTAAGATCACCGCGATCACGCATCCAAACAACACCGTTTGCCACATATTGCTGAATCAGGGCAATCGCCGTGATCAGACCTGCGATGAAACCGCCACCGGGAAGATTATGCCCACGCAGGAAAATATAGGCAGACACCAGTAGAGCAAGAGGGAGCAGGCTCTGAGATATCTGCATCAACATAAGCGGGTGGCTGTCTTTCGACCATGGCCGACCGTCCATATCCGCAGCAGGTACGAACAGGCGTACACCCGCCAGCAATTTGTAGATACCGATCGCTGCAATCGCCAGTACGGTAATTTCACCAAAGGTATCGAAGCCACGGAAATCGACCAGAATGACGTTAACAACATTGGTACCACCACCGCCGGTTTTCGCGTTGGCCGTGAAGAAGCTACTGATACTGTCAAACGGACGCGTCAGCATGGCATAGGTCAACGTTCCCACAATGGCACCTGCTGCCGTAGCAATACCCATGTCGCGAACAATGCGCCCGGGTGAAAGGTGATTAAGGCTGACTTTCTGCGGAAGAAAATAAAGCGCTAGCAAGAAAAGGATAATGGTCGCAACCTCAACAGACAGCTGCGTCAGCGCGAGGTCCGGGGCTGAGAACCAGGCAAATGCGACAGAAACCACCAAGCCAACAACTGAAATAGTCACCAGCGCCAGAAGGCGTTGATGGCTAAGCATCGCCGTCGCCACAGAGGCAACAATCATAAGCAGAGCACCACCCAGAGCCACCATGTCCAGTTCGGTTACTTCCAGGCTTCCGCGTGCATGAGGAATGTTCACCATAGGGACACTCATCGCAGCGATTGCCATCAGCAACAACCACAGCGCGTAACGCTGGAAGCTACCGTTGTCGAGCCACAACTGTACCGAGCGTGCGCGCTCAACCAGCGTCTGAATCATATGTTCAAAGGCCAGCTTAGGGTCAACCTCGGTAAAGCGAGCCTGGAAATTAAACATATGGCGACGCTGACGATAAAGAGCGACACCGCCCAGCACAGCGAGGAAGCTCATCAGAAGCGGAATATTGAAGCCATGCCAGATAGAAATACTAAACTCAGGAACGCCTGCCGGCATCAGTGAAGCACCGACGGCAACCAGCAGGTCACCAACAATCAGATCTGGCAGAACACCGACCAACAGACATAGAACCACCAAAATCTCGACGGGGACGCGCATGTAACGTGGCGGCTCGTGCGGTGTTTTCTCCAGGCCGATCGGCTCTCCGTTAAAGAATACGTCGTGAACAAAACGAAGTGAGTAGGCAACAGCCAGAGCCCCGCCAAACGTTACCAGCAAAGGAATCAGCCAGGATAGAGAACCGAAGGTTTCCTGATGCAGAGATTCAGCGAACAACATTTCCTTCGACAAGAAGCCATTCAGCAACGGCACACCTGCCATCGATGACGCTGCCACCATAGCCAGGGTTGCGGTATACGGCATGTAACGGAAAAGACCATTGAGTTTGCGCATATCACGCGAACCGGACTCGTGATCAATGATCCCCGCTGCCATAAACAACGATGCCTTAAAAACGGCGTGGTTAATCACGTGAAACATAGCAGCAATGGAAGCCAGCTCGGTATCCAGGCCAAGAAGGAGAGTAATAAGACCCAGGTGACTGATGGTCGAATACGCCAGCAACCCCTTAAGGTCGTGCTTAAACAGAGCGGTGTAAGCCCCTACCAGCAAGGTCGTCAGACCAACCAGGCTCACCAGAGCGAACCACAAGTGCGTATCAGACAATACAGGGTAGAAGCGAGCCATCAGAAAGATGCCCGCCTTCACCATGGTTGCAGAATGCAGATAAGCAGAGACCGGCGTAGGTGCCGCCATCGCTTGTGGTAGCCACGAGTGGAAAGGGAACTGCGCCGACTTGGTAAACGCACCCAGCAGCACCAGAACGACGATGACAGGGTACAGGCTGTGTTCTGCGATCAGGCTGCCGCTGGCCAACACAGTTTGCAGGTCATAACTGCCAACAACTTCGCCAATCAGAATCAGGCCAGCCAGCAAGGCCAGTCCACCAGCACCGGTAATGGTCATCGCCATACGGGCGCCCTTTCGGGCATCGGAACGATGTGACCAATAGCTAATGAGCATAAAGGAGCTGACACTGGTCAGCTCCCAGAAAAACCAGAGCTGAATCAGGTTTGCCGAGAGAACAACACCAAGCATTGCTGTCATAAATAACAGCAGGCTGGCATAAAAACGACCGGCATTATCGGCTTCAGACAAATAGTAGCGAGCGTACAGAATCACCAGCAGACCGATACCAAGGATCAGCAGGCTAAACATCAATGCCAGGCCATCAAGCATGAAGCTTATCTGCAGGGATAACGCTGGTACCCAGTCAAACGTCACGACAGGGTTGTTGCCCGACATAACCTCTGGTGCGAGAGAGACAACTATACCTAAGGCAATAGCAGGCAGAATGGCAGCGCCAAGCGCCATTGTTGATCGTGGGTAACGCCCGAGTAACAGTGACACCAGGCAGCCCAGCAGGGGTAGAAGAGGAACCCAGATGAGGTTCATATTCAGAGAGTCTCCACTCACAGTTGTACAATAAGTGTATCAGCTCCGCACTTTTAAGACAGAAGTGCCATTTGCGAAGTATTGTCAGCTCGAATCACTAACTATAGACGATAAAAAACCCCGACTGACAGGGCTTTTTATCTCCGCGGTCTCAACTGTGGTACTGAGGGCTCAGCTCAACAACAGCTTCAACAAAGGCCTTCGCATGCTCGGGGTCAACAAACTGATGAATGCCGTGCCCCAGGTTAAAGATGTGACCCGAGCCTTGACCATAACTATCGAGAATCCGCTTCACTTCTGCGCGAATAGTCGCTGGCGATGCATACAGCACGGATGGGTCCATATTCCCTTGTAGCGCAACGCGGTTACCTACACGCCCGCGGGCATTGCCAATGTCCGTCGTCCAGTCGAGACCCAGACCATCAGCACCCGTATCGGCCATCAACTCCAGCCACTGACCGCCACCTTTAGTGAACAGAATCACAGGGATCTTATGACCGTCGTGCTCACGAATAAGGCCATCAACAATCTGCTTCATATACTTGAGCGAGAACTCGCGGTAGGCAACGTCACTGAGGCTGCCTCCCCAGGTATCAAAGATCTGAACCGCTTGCGCACCTGCCTTAATCTGACCGTTAAGGTAATCAATCACAGATAACGCTAACTTATTCAGCAATTCATGCATCACTTCTGGCGTGTCGTACATCATGGCCTTTACGTGGCGGAAGTCTTTTGATGATCCGCCCTCAACCATGTAGGTTGCCAGTGTCCATGGGCTGCCTGAGAAACCAATCAAAGGAACGCGACCATTCAGCTCGCTGCGAATGGTAGAGACTGCCTTCAGTACGTAATCCAGGTCCGCTTCTGTATTTGCAACCGGAAGGTCAGCAACATCCTGCTCTGTGCGCACGACCTTCTTGAAGCGAGGCCCCTCGCCGGTCTCAAAATACAGACCCAACCCCATGGCATCCGGAATGGTCAGGATATCGGAAAACAGAATCGCAGCATCCAGCGGAAAGCGCTCCAGCGGCTGAATAGTAACTTCGCAAGCCAGCTCAGCATTTTTACAAAGAGACATAAAGTCGCCGGCCTGAGCACGGGTCGCCTTGTATTCAGGCAAGTAGCGCCCTGCCTGACGCATCATCCATATTGGAGTGCGATCGACAGGCTCACGCAATAAGGCACGCAGAAAACGATCGTTTTTAAGCTCAGACATAAAACTTCCGGAGTAATGTAAAAAATTTCAGGCAGGAATAATAACAAAAAACCCGGCGCAGGGCCGGGTTTGTGACATGAGCACAGTTACTGGACGACAGTTAATGAGGCTGCCGTTGTTCCTGAGCTGAGTGAATCGTTGGTTAGCACAACTGCCTGACCAATATCTCCCGAAGAAATTGTGATCGAGCCGTCGGCGTTGGCATTTCGTAGGGAACCTCCAACAGTCCAGCTGTAATCAGCCGCCTCGTAGGTTGCGACAGTCCAGCGAGTCGCGGGGTAAAGGCTGGTTACATCAGACAGACTTACTGAGCCTGCCGGTATATACCCGTTTTTCGGCCCTGCAATTTCGACCACTGGTTCAGTCTCAGGAAACAGTAAAAAGCTACCATCGCTCAGGTCGATATCTGTCGTAAGAGCGTAGTTGTAGCCATCGGACTCACTCTGAAAGATCGCTTCATGCGTACCATCACGCTCAAACATGGCATATCGAACGAGATACTGGTTATCAAGCAACATACGCTCATCAAACGCCGCTTCCTGTGCCGCAATCACTTGCGATGCGAAATCGAACGATGTCAGCGAATTAGTACTGATAACCTCAGTAGCCAGCTCAGCGATCCCTGCCGCTGGTTCAACTCCCGACTCGGCTACTGAAACGTAGATCAGAGGTTTACCGATGCTCAAAGTATCTGAGTTTTGACTTTCTGTCTCTCCATCCGCCTGGTCGTCTGTTGCTCCACTGCCATCGTCTTCTACAAACTGAAGAAGCGACTGCCAATTCAGCGCCTGTAACGCATCTTCCTTATTAAATGCCTGGGTGTTCGTGTTCGCTCCGGCAGATACCAGAACAACATTCGATACCCTTACACCTGTCAGCTGGTAAGCTGTATTTCCAAAGAAGGAGCCGTTATAAGTATAGCCTTCAGTGAGATCATCGAGGTCATCTGTAAACAGATCAATATCAGCTGATACGCCACCACTACCAGTACCGACGTAACGACCTACAGCCGTGACGATTGCTTCATACGTTGCAGAACTCGCCCCGCGGTCGCCCCAGGTTGCCGGCAAAGCATCAAGGGCAGCATTTAACGTGGCGGCATCGGTAGTGAAGTCAGCAACTAACGCATCTACACCATCACCAGCGTCAGCATACGCGACCAGTGTATATTGCTGTTGCGCTATGATCGGATTGCTGCTCGCCTGTGCAGCTGCAATGTAATCTTTTACTTCATTTACCAGAGCACTGACGGACACTCCTGCAGCCGCACTATTACTCGCACTGGTATCCAGGACAATTGCGGTACGAAGATCAACGGGAAGACCGATAATCTTTTGCATCATAAGGCCTTGCTCTGCGGCAGACACCGGTTCGCCGTCAACTGTAACCACATAATTGGTGATATCGGGATTTTCTAATGGAGCCAGCGTTTCAGCGTGAACGGGAGAAATAACAAACCCGTGTATCAGAGGACTGAACCACACTCCGGCGAATACGTCACTCTCGTCCGTATAGCCCTCACCAGTAATATAGAACTGCAGTGGATAGTACGAAGAAGTAGCTGCACTGACTTCACTCCCACCATCATCTCCACTGCCGGAGTCGGACTCTTCATCAGCGGGTACGACCGGATCGCCACCGCCACAGCCAGCCAGCAACCCAGCCATCAACGCGGTAAGATAAAAACGATACATACTCATGGTGCAGCTCCATCTGGATTCAGTCAGAAAGGTATATCAAATCACTGGCCAGCATACCCTGCTTGCCATTTTAGCTCTAGCGCAAAAAAAGAAAACGCGACCGAAGTCGCGTTTTCTGGCGCAGTCGGTCACGTCCGACGGCTATGTCATGCAGGTACAGAATCAGACATCGAGATAATCGAGAATGCCTTCTGCTGCCTGGCGACCTTCGTAGATCGCAGTCACGACGAGGTCTGAACCACGAACCATATCGCCGCCGGCGAACACTTTCGGGTTAGACGTCTGGTGTTTGAACTCCTGCTCTTCTGGTGCAACCACACCGTCCCAGCTGTTCAGTTCGATACCAAAGTCCTTGAACCAAGGAGCAGGACTTGGACGGAAACCAAAAGCAACCAATACCGCATCTGCTGGCAGAATCTCTTCAGAACCTTCAACTACCTCAGGACGACGACGACCGTTTTCGTCTGGCTCACCCATCTTGGTCGTCACAACCTTCACGCCTTCAACCTTGTCCTCACCAACGATGGCGACAGGCTGACGGTTGAACAGGAAGTTAACGCCTTCTTCGCGCGCGTTAACTACCTCTCGCTTAGAGCCCGGCATGTTTTCTTCGTCACGACGGTAGGCACAGGTCACAGTGTCTGCACCCTGACGGATAGAAGTACGGTTACAGTCCATCGCGGTGTCACCACCACCCAGAACAACCACTTTCTTACCCTTCATACTGACGAAGTCTGCAGCGTCTTTCTCGAAACCGAGGTTTCGATTCACGTTAGAGATCAGGAAATCCAGTGCGTCATGAACGCCTGGCAGATCTTCACCCGGGAAGCCGCCCTTCATGTAGTTGTAGGTACCCATCCCCAGGAAAACAGCATCGAATTCGTCGACGATGTTCTGGAATTCAATATCTTTACCCACTTCCGTGTTCAGACGGAACTCAACGCCCATACCTTCGAACACTTCACGACGGTTAGACATCACGGTCTTCTCGAGCTTGAACTCTGGAATACCGAAGGTCAGCAGACCGCCGATTTCGGGGTACTTATCGAAGACAACCGGAGTGACTCCGTTACGCACCAGAATATCGGCAGCACCCAGACCCGCAGGGCCTGCACCGATAATCGCAACGCGCTTACCAGTTGGCTTCACATCCGACATGTCTGGGCGCCAGCCCATAGCGAAGGCGGTATCAGTAATATATTTCTCAACATTACCAATGGTCACAGCACCAAAGCCATCATTCAGCGTACACGATCCCTCACACAGACGATCCTGAGGACAAACGCGGCCACAGACCTCTGGCAGTGTATTGGTCGCATGGCTCAGCTCTACCGCTTCCATGATGTTGCCTTCACTGGCCAGTTTCAGCCAGTTAGGAATGTAGTTGTGTACTGGGCACTTCCACTCACAGTATGGGTTACCGCAGGCCAGACAACGATGTGACTGGTCGGTCACCTCTTCCTGCTGGAAGGGCTCGTAAATTTCAACGAACTGCGCCTTACGGACGTCGATCGCTTTCTTGGATGGGTCCTGCCGACCCACATCCACAAACTGGAAATTATTGTTCAGACGTTGTGTCATCTCGAACCTCTCTCTCTCGTCCCGGACCAATTACTCAGGACGAGCACGGGTACTGTTCAGCAGTTGTTGTAAGTCAGCCGCTTTCGGCTTAACCAGCCAGAATTTACCAATGAAGCCATCAAAGTCATTCAGAATCTGCTGGCCCCACTCGCTTCCGGTCTCTTCCACGAACTCACGAATCACGCTACGCAGGTGGTTGCGATGACCTTCAGTCTCTTCATTACTGATGCGGTGAATATCCACCAGTTCATGGTTGTACTTATCAACAAACGTATTGTCGCGGTCGAGTACGTAAGCGAAACCGCCCGTCATACCCGCGCCGAAGTTATAGCCAGTCTCGCCAAGCACACAGATCATACCGCCGGTCATATACTCACAGCAGTGGTCACCAGCACCTTCAACCACGGCGTGAACGCCGGAGTTACGCACACCGAAACGCTCACCAGCGCGGCCTGCCGCCAGCAGCTTACCGCCGGTTGCACCGTACAGACAGGTGTTACCTACAATAGAGGTGTCGTTGGTCTTGAAGGTAGAACCTTGAGGCGGACGGATAACCAGCTTACCGCCAGTCATACCCTTACCGACATAGTCGTTCGCATCGCCTTCAAGAACCATCTCCAGGCCGCCAGCGTTCCATACACCGAACGACTGTCCAGCAATACCGGTCAAGTTCAGGCGGATTGGCGCGTTAGCCATGCCTTGGTTACCGTGGCGTTTGGCGATTTCACCAGACAGGCGAGCACCAACAGAACGGTCACAGTTGGTGATGTGGAAGCTGAACTCACCGCCTGCTTTGTTTTCAATCGCAGACAGAGTTTCTTCAACCATACGCTCCGCCAGCAGACCTTCGTCATAAGGCTTGTTGCGCTCAACTTTCACCGTGTGCGGCTTGTCGGCCGGAATCAGGTCACTGCCCAGCAGCGGTGACAGATCCAGATGACGCTGCTTCTCGGTCTTGCCTTCCAGAACTTCCAGCAGATCTGTACGACCTACCAGCTCTTCCATGGAGCGAACACCGACTTTTGCCATCCAGCCACGAACTTCTTCAGCTACAAAGCGGAAGTAATTCACGACCATCTCTTTGGTGCCGATGTAGTGCTTCTCACGCAGATCATCGTTCTGCGTGGCAACACCGGTCGCACAGTTGTTCAGGTGACAGATACGCAGGTATTTACAGCCCACAGCAACCATTGGCAGCGTGCCGAAACCGAAGGATTCAGCACCCAGAATCGCCGCTTTCACCACGTCGAGACCAGATTTCAGACCACCATCGGTCTGAACACGTACGTTGCCACGCAGGTCATTGCCACGCAGCGCCTGGTGCGCTTCGGACAGACCCAGCTCCCAAGGAGAACCCGCGTACTTAATAGACGTCAGCGGAGACGCTGCCGTGCCACCGTCGTAACCAGAGATGGTGATCAGGTCGGCGTAGGCCTTGGCCACACCCGCTGCGATCGTGCCAACACCCGGTTCAGATACCAGTTTCACCGATACCAGTGCAGTTGGGTTCACCTGCTTCAGGTCATAGATCAGCTGCGCCAGATCTTCGATCGAATAAATATCGTGATGTGGTGGTGGAGAAATCAGCGTCACGCCTGGTACTGAGTAACGCAGGGTCGCGATCAGCTGGTTAACTTTACCACCTGGCAGCTGGCCACCTTCGCCCGGCTTCGCGCCTTGAGCCACCTTAATCTGCAGCACTTCAGCGCTGGACAGGTAGTGAGGAGTCACACCGAAACGACCGGAAGCGATCTGCTTAATTTTAGAGTTACGTGTCGTGCCGTAACGCAGTGGGTCTTCGCCGCCTTCACCCGAGTTCGAGCGACCACCCAGTTCGTTCATTGCCATCGCCAGTGCTTCATGGGCTTCTGGAGACAGAGCCCCCAGAGACATCGCCGCTGTATCAAAGCGAGGGAAGATTTTCTCAGCCGGTTCCACTTCAGAGATATCAATTGACTGGATATCTTTGCGGAAGGTCAGCATGTCGCGGATCGTTGCGACAGGACGCTTATTTACCAGCTCGGCGAAACGGTCATAGGCCGCTTGCGAGTTAGTCTGGACTGCTTCCTGAATGTTCTTAACCACATCTGGGTTGTACGCGTGGTATTCGCCACCGTGAACATATTTCAGCAGACCGCCTTGTTCGATCTGTTTACGTGCTTTCCAGGCAACCTTGTTGATGACCATCAGGTCTTCTTCAAAGTCGGTGAAGCTCGCGCCTTCAATACGGCTGGTCACGCCGCAGAAACACAGATCAACGATGTCTTTGCTCAGACCAATGGCTTCAAACAGCTGAGAGCCACGGTATGAAGTGATGGTCGAGATACCCATCTTAGACATCACTTTCAGCAGCCCCTTACGAATCGCCTTGCGGTAGTTCGCCTGAGATTTCAGTGGGTCACCCAGAACTTCACCGCTGCGGTGCAGGTCGGTGAGGATGTCGTACGCAAGCCATGGGTAAACAGCAGTCGCACCAAAGCCCAGCAAGACAGCAAAGTGGTGTGCGTCACGAGCCGAACCGGTTTCAACCACGATGTTACCGTTGGTACGCAGGCCTTTCTGACTCAGACGGTGGTGTACCGCACCAGTCGCCATTGGCGCTGGGATCAGAGACTGACCTTCAGCCACGTCACGGTCACTCAAAATCAGGATTACGTCACCGTTGCGGATCGCTGCTTCGGCTTTGTCAGCCAGAGCCACGATGGCATCTTTCAACGATGTGCCCGCCGGGTAAGCCATCGACAAGGTATTCGTGCGGAATTCATCACGGCCAGTGTCTTTAAGACCAACAAACTTCAGTGGCGACAGCACTGGAGAGGTCAGAATCACACGATTAGCGTGGTCTGGCGTCTCTTCAAAGACATTCTTCTCTGCACCGATACAGGTTTCCAGCGACATCACGATCGACTCACGTAGTGGATCGATCGGTGGGTTGGTAACCTGAGCAAACATCTGACGGAAGTAGTCAGCCACGTGACGAACACGCTGAGACAGAACCGCCATCGGGGTATCGTCACCCATAGAGCCCGTTGCTTCCTGACCGTCTTCGGCCATTGGACGCAGAACCTGATCGCGCTCTTCTCGGGTCACCAGGTGCAGCTTCTGATGGGTGTTCAATGCGTCGCCTGACAGTGCTTCCTGACCATCGACTTTCTCGAGGTGCAAGCGGCTCTCGATACGCAGCGCATTTTCTTTCAGCCACTGCTTGTATGGCTGAGAGGTTTTCATCATGGTGTCGATATCATCGGTACGCAGCAGCTTACCTTCTTTAGTATCGATCGCCAGAATGTCACCCGGGCCAACACGGCCTTTCGCTACAACATCTTCAGGCTTGTAGTTGTATACGCCCACTTCCGATGCAACAGTAATAAAGTTGTCTTTGGTGATTACCCAACGAGATGGGCGCAGACCATTGCGGTCGAGGCCACATACCGCATAACGGCCGTCAGTAATTACCAGACCTGCAGGACCGTCCCACGGCTCCATGTGCATGGAGTTGTACTCGTAAAATGCACGCAGATCAGAGTCCATGGTTTCGACATTCTGCCAGGCTGGCGGAATCATCATACGGATCGCACGGAAGATATTCATACCGCCCGTCGCCAGCAATTCCAGCATGTTATCCATGGAGGAAGAGTCGGAGCCTGTGGTGTTCACTACCGGAGAGATATCTTCCAGGTTTGGCAGTAGTTCACTGGCAAACTTGCTCGCACGGGCATTAGCCCAGTTGCGGTTACCACGAATGGTGTTGATCTCACCGTTGTGGGCCAGCATGCGGAATGGCTGAGCCAGCGGCCAGCGAGGCATGGTGTTAGTCGAGAAACGCTGATGGAAAACACAAATAGCGGTTTCCAGACGCTCATCACCGAGATCCAGGTAGAAGTTCGGCAAATCGACCGGCATCATCAGGCCTTTGTACGACAGTACACGGTCAGAGAAGCTGGCAATGTAGAAATCAGGGTACTGTTCCAGCGCTTTTTCAGCAAAGCGACGGGCATAGAACAGTTTTACCGACAGGTCGGTATCATCCAGCGTTTCAGCAGGCGCAATAAAGATCTGCTCAAAGCGAGGCAGACAATCTATGGCCATCGGCCCCAGACAGTCATTGCTGGTTGGCACGGTACGCCAACCCAGGACGTTCAGGCCCTGGCCCGCAACCGCCGCTTCAACGGCCGCTTTCTGTTCCGCGTAAACCGCATCGTCCAGATCCATAAACAGCATGCCCACAGCATATTGTTCAGGCAAATCAATGCCTTGTTCCTGGGCGACGGCGCGCAGGAATGAGTCTGGTTTCTGAATCAGCAGACCGCAGCCATCGCCGGTTTTACCGTCCGCAGCAATACCGCCACGGTGTGTCATGCAGGTCAGGGACTCAATAGATGTCTGCAGCAGTTTATGGCTTGGCTCACCTTCAAGATGGGCAAGCAGACCGAAGCCGCAGTTATCCTTAAATTCGCCTGGAGTATACAGACCAGTTCTCATAGAACAGCTCTCACCAATAAATCGTTTAAATATCAAGGGCTTACAATCGAAATGCGATCAAAAAATAAGCGGCCTTGAGACAAAAGGACGCTCATTCTACACATCTGAGGCGGTTGCCACAAATGAACAGAGGAAAGGCCCGGATTGACACACCCGGGAAAAACAGGCTCCAGACTTACCGGATTACCTTCTGCACATCCCCTAAAGGACGAACCCAGGGCGACTGCTTACGCAACGAAGCCGGCATAGCATTTACCGCAGCTCTCGCCTCTGCACGGCTGGAATAGACACCTGACACCACCACGAACCAGTCTTTACCTTTATAGGTTGTCTGGTAACGATACAGTGACCCTGTGATCTGGCTCTGCCACTGGTTACGGAAGGTTTCAGCACCGGAGGAACTGTGCGACCCCAGTAACTGCACGATATACCCTGACTCAGATGCCAACAAGGCCTGTTCGTCAGGAGTGTAAGATGAAGTCCCAATCTTAACCGGCTCAGAGGAGGTGTTCATGGGTTCTGCTGTCGCTTCAACTGGTTGAACTTCAGCCCGGGAAACAGGCGTAGCATCAGAGCCTGTATCTGGCACCGATTCAGGCGCACCAGAGACGACCCTCCCCTCCGGCTGGATATCGGAACCCGACAGTGCCGTCACATCAGAACTTGCTGCAACACGACTTTCTGCCTCGACAACGGCCCTGTCTGGAAGCGCCAATGTATCACTACTGTCTGCCTCGGGTTGCGCCTGAGGTTCAACTGAAGCACCGGGATAATTAAAATCTTTCGCGGAGTCGAACTGCGCCTGAATTTCTGGAGACAGCTCATCGTCGGTTGATGAGGCTCCCCACTGGTAGATAAACACCATTGCAATAGCAGTCACGACACCGGCAATAGCGAGAATATTGCGCACAGGAAAACCACCCGCCGGCGAACTGGAGACTGCACGCGTTGCCGAAGACAGTATTTGTTCGCCTTGACGAAGGGCTGGTCCCGGCAAGCATCCAGAATCCATCATGATATCTGCGAGTTCTTTATCCCCGAACGGACAGACCTCTCCGTCACCAAAAACGCTGGCCATAAGCGCCGCGATCTCAGAGTCCGATAACGGCTCAACAGCTAGTACGTGAACCGGAGCCTGTGCAGGTGAATTTCGGAAATGACTTTCATAACCCGGAGCGCCAAACAGGATGACGGAAATCGCCTGTGGCGCCAACAGAGCAAAGTGCGCTATGTCATTCAGATTCTCCGCGTCTAACTGATCAGCCTGATCAATAATCAACAGTAGATTACCGCCGGCCTCACTCCTGTCGATAGCCTCGTTGCGAATAGCTTCACGAGCCTGAGCACCATCGTCGTGAATAGCCGGCATATCCCAGTGAGCGGCGATTGAAGACAGTATTGAGGGCATGCCTAGCATAACGCTTGCGGTTAATAGGAGAGTCTCATCAGGAGCCTCTCTTTGAGCCGCGAGGTTATTCGCTATAAACGACTTCCCTGCGCCCTCATAGCCGGTGACGGCTACCAGCAGCTCACTGTAAGAAGCAAGGTGCGACAGGAGCTCGACATGACGTTTCTGAGAATCAAGAAGGCTATGCATAGAGAATGCCTCTTTGCTGGAAGAGTTGTGTGTCACATTCACACCAGAAAGATCCAGATCAAAATCCGTTTCCATAATTCCTCCAGTGGTTATTTTCAGCGGCTCGCGCCATACGCCATCAAGGTTTCTTCAAGCAGGTCCCGGGGAACCTCAGACGTAATATAGGCCTCCCCAATCCCCTTAAGCAAGACCAGTCTGAGTGCACCATCCAGAACTTTCTTATCGACCGCCATGCGACTGATGTAATCATCGCAGGACATATCTCTTGGGCCTTTCACTGGGAGATGTGCCGCTTGCAACAAACGTAAAAGATCGTGCTCATCTTTCTCAGAAAGATAACCCAGCCTTCTGCTCAGGTCTGCTGCCATCATCATCCCAGCGCCAACGGCTTCGCCGTGCAACCACTTACCGTATCCCTGATGCGCCTCAATTGCATGGCCAAAGGTGTGCCCAAGATTGAGTGTTGCACGGATTCCGCCCTCTCGCTCATCCTGAGCGACTACCGACGCTTTATTCTCACAAGATCGATAAATGGCTTCAGCAAGCGATTCATCATCACCAGACATCAGGCCGGCTACGTTATCCTGCAACCATGCATAAAATTCAGAATCGGAGATCAACCCATACTTAATCACTTCGGCCATGCCTGCAGCCATTTCACGGAGAGGCAGCGTTTCTAACGTATCGGTATCAGCAATCACAGCCTGCGGCTGATGGAAAGCACCGATCATATTCTTACCGAGAGCATGATTGACGGCAGTCTTGCCGCCCACAGATGAGTCAACCTGCGAGAGCAAGGTGGTGGGAACCTGAATAAAGTTAACACCTCGCTGGTAGGTCGCCGCTGCAAAACCAGTCATATCACCAATAACTCCACCGCCTAGCGCAATAAGAGTCGTTGTTCTGTTGTGACGACGATCCAGCAGCTCGTCAAAAATCATATTCAGGGTATCGAGATCTTTGTACTTTTCACCATCTGGCAAAATAACGGTGTCGACCTGATAATCCGTCAGTGCGGACATTACGTCATCGAGATAGATAGGAGCGACGGTCTCATTGGTGACAATAAGTACCTGCCGACCCTTAATATGGGGACTATACAGCTCTTTATTCCGCAGAAGGCCAGGGCCGATGTAAATAGGGTAACTACGATCGCCAAGATCTACGGTTAGGGTCTGCATCATTCACCTTTTAAACGTTTTTTGAGTTCCTGAATTACCCATCGAGGGTTTCGCTGATCCGTCTCAATAATAATATCGGCAACAGAACGATAGAGCGGATCACGCTCTGCAAACAGCTTGCGCAGCACCGCTTCTGGATCGGCAGTCTGGAGGAGTGGACGATTACGGTCGCGGGCAGTTCTGGCCAACTGCTGATCAACAGACGTACAGAGATAAATAACTGTTCCTCTGGAAGCAAGATGCTGGCGATTTTCACTCCGCAATACAGCACCACCACCCGTGGAGAGAACAATGCCTTTCTGCTGAGTCAGTTCATCAATGACTGATTCTTCGCGCTCGCGAAAACCCAACTCCCCTTCTTTATCAAAGATCCAGGGAATGTCCGCGCCACAGCGTTCCTCAATCACCTTATCTGAGTCAAAAAACTCGTATTTAAGTTCCTGTGAAAGCATGCGGCCAATGGTGCTTTTTCCAGCACCCATCGGCCCGATAAGAAATACAGACTGTGTCATTTTCAACGTGCTGAGAGCGTTTCCTTAACCAGTCGAGGAGTAATAAACACAAGAAGTTCGCTCTTCTCTTCCTGCTCACTGGTACGGCGGAAAAGCGCACCAATGAGAGGCAGATCGCCAAAGAATGGCGTCTTGGATACCTGTCGAATCTCCTCTGAACGGAAAATACCACCAAGGACAATCGTCTCACCATTTTCAACCAGCACCTGAGTTTCCACCGCGTTGGTATCAATCGCAGGGCCTGCGTCGGTCAACTCACCAACCGAATCCTGATTAATAACCAGATCCATAATAATACGATCGTCAGGTGTGATCTGTGGTGTCACCTCAAGGCGTAACACTGCTGACTTAAAGGCAACGTTAGCAGCACCACTTGAACTCGCCTGAAGGTAAGGGATCTCGGTACCCGACTCAATTGATGCGGTCTGGCCATCAGCAGTAATCACACGAGGCTGAGATACAATATCAGCACGCCCCTCGGTTTCGATCGCTGAAAGCTCGAGATCAAGTAGGAAATCTGCAGTCTGGTACCCCAAAGCGAACGTAGTTGCTGAGGCATCTGTTACACCAAAATCCACAATATCAGAAGCTTCAAGATCGATAGTCTGATCACTGGTGCCCGTAGTCGCCCGGTCAAACAAGATTTGATTAGTCTCTTCCAATGTTGTTTTAGTACCGCCGAAGGTAGTCCAGTTATCTCCGTTATCCTTATAACTTGCACCACCCCACTGCACGCCCAACTCTTCACCGACATTAGTTGTGGCAATAACGATACGAGCCTCGATCAGTACCTGACGCACAGGCACATCCAGCATTTGCAGGGCTTCTCTGACTTTTTCCAGGTTTTTCGAACTGTCTTTCATGAGCAAAGTGTTCGTACGACTATCGACGACAGCGGTCCCACGCTCAGATAGCAAGCCCTGTTCAGACGTCAGAAGCTCTGCCAGGTCAGTGGCCTTAGCGTACTTCAGTTGCATGTACTCAGTTACCAGCGGAGCTAACTCTTCAACCTGGCGCACAGCTTCAAGTTCAACTTTTTCTCGCGCTGCGATTTCTTCGGCTGGGGCAATGAGCAGGACAGACCCCATCTGACGCTGACCAAGCCCCTTAGTTTTCAGCACGAGATCCAGCGCCTGATCCCAAGGTACATTTTGCAAACGCAGAGTAATGTTGCCACCGACAGAGTCTGACGCCACCAGGTTCATACCTGTAAAGTCAGCGATCAGCTGCAAAACAGCTCGCACCTCAATATCCTGAAAGTTCAGGGACAGCTTTTCACCCGTGAACGGGAATTGTTTTTCAGCTACCGCCTCTTCACTTTCTGGTGGCTCAGAAACGTTGATCGACAGTAGTTTGTCTGTTTGATAGGCGAGGTATTCGAATTCTGAAGACAAAGGTTCAATTACGATCCTCGCGTTACCCGCCTCAACAGTGGCGTCGACGTATTTGACTGGCGTCGCAAAATCGGTGACGTCGAGTCGACGACTCAACGCATCAGGCAGCGATGCACCGTCAATATCTGCGATGATTTTCGAGCCTTCTCTACGAATATTGGCTGCAGCACTGTCATCGCTCAGTGTAATCTGAACCTGACCTTCACCCTGGTTACCACGGCGAAAATCGACATTCACGATTTTAACGCCAGAGCCGGGCTGAACAACATCACCCATTGCATTAACCTGCTGATTACCAGCAAATTTCTCGTTCTCATCAGATTCACCGATCCGAACGAATAAACGATTGCCTTGCACCGACGTTGTGTAATCAACCAATTCATTCAGATTGATTACAAGTCGAGAGCGATCTTTCGCTTCAACGACGGTTGCACTTCTGGCATTACCATTTCCGATATTATGGCGTTTAGTACCCAGAGCGCTATCTACGCCAGGAAGATCCAAAGCAATACGTGCCGGCTTTTCAATGGTGTAGCCACTGACCTCCGGAGGTGTAGAATCAAACACCAGCTCAAGCTGTGTTACATCCCCCGGAGCCGTCGAAAAATTGAGATCCGTCAGAGTCGCCGCCATAACCTCAAACGAGCATAACGCCGACACACAGACGAAAGCTCTACCGAGAGTGCGAATGTTGTTCATGATTTTCATAATTATTCTCCTGGCGCTCCGTTGAGGGCCAACGTTCTGGGCCGCTCAAGCCAGCCACCCTGTCCATCTGGTACGATTTCGATAAGGTTGATGCGGTCATCTTGTATCGATACGATGCGACCATGGTTCCGCCCCATGTATTCGCCTTCTTTAACCCTGACAACCCCTCCGTAACCATCTCGTATAAGAGCGAACAAATCACCCTGCGGCTTTTGCAAAGTACCGACCATACCAAGCTGATCAACACTGAACTGCTCCAGATACTCTTTTGCACGGTCTGGGTCTGGACGCACACTAAAGCCATTAAGGGATATTTTTTCAGTCTCTTCAGCAATAGCCGGCAAGCCGAAAGGTGATCTCAGAGCAGAAGCGCTGTAACTGAAAGATTCGTACGGTTTGAACTCTGGAATAGGCTCAACACGGCCTCTTGGCTTCGAACTTACGTCATCGACATAACGCTGAAGGTCAGAAACATTACCTGAAGAGCTACAAGCTGCGACAGCTATGCCCGAACATAAAAGAAGCAGCATTCTTGATATAATCACGTTACTGCCCCCTGCTATCCGCGTCGTACTGGTATGTTTTCGCTTCAATTTCCATAGACAGACGCTCCTGTCCCTTGGTTTTAACGATATTAAAGTCGTGCAGAGTAACAATCCGAGGTAGAGATGCGACACCCGATACGAACGCTCCCATCTCATGATATCCACCAGACACTTCAATATTGATGGGCAATTCTTTATAGAACTCCGATTTCTTCATATCCGCAGGATCAATCCGCTTCAGCTCTAACCCTGCGTTCAATGCTGCAGCGCTGATATCATCAATCAAGCCCGGGACTTCTGTATCTTTAGGCAGCTGCTTTAGCAATGAGCCAAAGCTTGCTTCCATCTCAACCATCTGCGTTTTGTATTCGTCCAGATTAGCGACACGAAACGCCTTCGTTTCAAAGTCCCGCTTTAGCTGCTGCTCCTGTCTTTCGAGTGATTCCAGAGATGATAACTGCCCCTGAAATAAAGCCAGATAAGATACGACAACGCCAACTACCAAAAGCATCACGCAGAAGGCAATTTTTCCTATGGCGGGCCAGGACCCCATATTCTGCCAATCGATATCACCGAGTTCAAAGCCCTGCAACTGCTCGACGATCGAAGTGGAGGATTTATTTGAATCAGCCATTATTATCCTCCGCTGTTCTTGGGTTCATTCGGGTCATCACAACCTCAAACTCGTTCACTCCAGCCGAGGTTGCTTCTACCTTGATGAGGGATGGATCTCTGAACCATTCAGACTGGTCAAAGTTGCGCATGAGAGCGGATACCCGGTTGTTACTTGAGGCGACACCGGCGATACGAACTTTATCTCCTTCAACCTCAAGCTTATTGAAGTACAGATCCTCAGGAACCGAGCGCACAATTTCATCAAATACCCGAACGATGACAGGGCGGTCACCCTGCAGGCGCTGAATCAGCTCCATCCGCTCTACCAGCTCAGCTCTGGTTTCTTTCAACTTCTGAATTTCGACGATTTTCTGATCCATCGCCGAGATCTGATTGCGCAAGAAAGCATTGCGGGAGTTCTGGTTCACCGCAGCATCATCGTAGTAGCGATAAACTACGAAGATAGAAGCCGCAACCAAAGTAACAACGCCAGCGATAACCACATAGAAGTTCTTGTTGCGCTCTTCGCGCAACTCTTCACGCCAGGGTAATAAGTTAATATTCGCCATCAGTCGAAACTCCTCATTGCCAGGCCAGCTGCGATCAAAAGCGAAGGCGCATCGTTCGCAAGCCAAGTCGCGTTCACTCGTTGTGACAGGGTCATACTAATGAATGGGTTAGCTACGACAGTAGGCGTCCCCAGTGCAGACTGAACCTGTTCTTCGAGCCCGGGGATAGAGGACGTACCACCAGCAAGAACGATGTAGTCAACGTCATTGAACTGACTCGAAGAATAGAAAAACTGGAGGGAACGACTCACCTGCTGAACCACGGCTTCGCGGAAAGGCCCGAGAACTTCAGACTCGTAATCGTCAGGAACGCCACCTTCGAGCTTCGCTCTGTTAGCGTCTTCTTCACTAAGGCCATATCGGCGCATAATGTCTTCGGTGAGCTGACTTCCACCAAATAACTGTTCGCGGGTGTATATCGACCGACCCTCGTGCATCACACTCAAGGTTGTCATGGTGGCGCCAATATCTATGACGGCGACGGTTTCTATGTCCTCACCTTCCAGCTGCGCATCCAGCAAAGAGAATGCACGCTCGGTACAGAACGCCTCGACATCGACCTTATTTACTTCAAAGCCGGCAATTTCAACGGAATCTTTTCTTCGCTCAACAGTCTCAGAACGGCAGGCAGCCAGCAGAACACTGACCATATCAGGTGATTTGTCACTTGGCCCGACAATTTCCCAGTCCAGAGCAACCTCTTCGAGAGGGTAAGGAATATATTGATCAGCTTCAGTACGGATCTGGAAATCCATATCGTCGTCACTAAGACCCGAGCTCATATCGATGGTTTTAGTAATCACGGCAGAGCCCGCAACAGCGAGCGCAACATTTTTAGCGTTAGACCGGGAGCGGACTACCGCTTGGCGGATCGCGTCACCAACAGCTTCTTCGTTGTTAATGCCTTGCTCAACAACAGCATTGGGAGGCAAAGCTACCGTTGCGTAGGCTTCGACCTGATAGCGTTCCCCCTGGCGACTCAACTCCAGCACTTTGACGGACGTTGAACTTATGTCCACCCCGAGAAGCGCCTTATTCTTCTTCTTAAACAGGCTGCCCAGCACGACAAAATCCCCTTCTGTTTCGCGAACTTGCGCGCGCAAGCTCACACAGATCCTATATAATTCCGGCCATTATAAGCACAATCCTGCGAAAAGAACAAAAAACCCTTATAATGCCGCATCCCGCATGATAGCTGGCTTTTTCAGGAATTTAACGATCTTTTTATATGAATATGGCAACTCCGCTCCTTAAGTTCACAATCTGGCTGTTTTTGTCTATCGGAGCCGGAGCCACCATGGCCATAACCGGTGTTTACCTGTACTTAGCGCCGACGCTTCCCGATGCAGAAACACTGAAAGATGTAGACCTTCAAACCCCTCTGCGCGTATACACCGCAGATGGCCTTCTGATAACTGAATATGGCGAGAAGCGCCGAACCCCTATTACATATCAGGAAATACCCCCTCAATTCATTGACGCACTTCTCGCTTCTGAAGATGACGGCTTTTTTGAGCACTCAGGAATAGACCTGAAAGGCCTTGCGCGAGCGGTTTTTGATCTTGTGACTACCGGTCGTAAGAAATCAGGGGGGAGTACAATCACTATGCAGGTAGCTAAAAACTATTACCTGAGCAGTGAAAAGACCTTCACCCGTAAGTTCACAGAGATCCTACTCGCGCTGAAAATAGAGAAAGCCCTTACCAAGGAAGAAATTCTTGAGCTATATGTCAACAAAATCTACCTGGGTAAGCGTGCATACGGTATTGAAGCCGCATCTCAGGTCTATTACGGCAAGTCGATCACTGAACTGAACCTGGCAGAGCTGGCGATGATCGCCGGATTGCCGCAGGCACCCTCCGCAGCAAATCCGATACGGAGCCCGGAGCGCGCCGTTTCGCGTCGTAACTACGTGCTTGCTCGAATGTACAACCTCGGAAAAATATCAGAAGCCGAGTTCCAACAGAGTATCCGCCAGCCCGCAACAGCTCGATACCACGGTGCCACCTCTGAAATCAGTGCGCCGTATGTTGCCGAGATGATTCGCCTGGAGATGATCCGGCGCTATGGTAATAAGGCCTACACCTCTGGCTACAGTGTGTACACCACCATCAACGCCAAACGCCAACAAGCAGCGAATGCGGCACTTCAAAAAGGTTTACTGAAATACGATCGTGACCACGGTTACCGCGGAGCTCAGGCTACTTATTCGGTTATCCCCCTGAGCGTTCCTGAGCCCCCGGAGTTAGAAGAGTGGATTGCACAGGCCGACCCAACCAAAGACGTTGACTGGCCCCAGACTCTGAATAACTGGGAAGAGCAGCTTCGCGAACTCGGCGACTTTGGCATTATCGAACCAGCCGTCGTCATGAACGCCATAGAAGAAGGAGCCTGGGTATACAGCGTCGGCCAAATACGTTGGCTACCATTTGAGGGAATGACGTGGGCTGCGCCGTACCTGAGTGTAAATTCGGTCGGAGAGGCCCCTGAAAATGCACTCGATGTGGCCAGTGATGGTGATCTTATCTGGCTCGAAGCAACGTCCTCGGGGCTGAAACTGGCTCAGGTGCCAGAAGCTGAAGGGGCTCTGGTATCTATGAACCCTCACAACGGTGCAATTGAGGCCTTAGTCGGTGGATTCTCAAACTCAGACAATCAATTTAACCGTGCTACTCAAGCGGAGCGCCAGCCTGGCTCTGCTTTTAAGCCTTTTATCTACAGCGCAGCACTGGACAATGGTTTCACCACAGCCAGCCTTATTAATGACGCGCCTGTGGTATTTAAAGATGCCAGTCTCGAGAGCACCTGGCGCCCAGAGAATTACAGCGGCAAGTTTTATGGACCGACCCGTCTGAGACAGGCGCTATATCGCTCACAAAACCTTGTCTCAATCCGCATTCTAAAGCAGATGGGGCCAGCCACAGCCGTTCGCTACATTCAGGACTTTGGGTTTAATCCAGCACGACTGAATAAAGATCTCTCACTGGCATTAGGCGCATCAGCGGTCACTCCTTTGGATATGGCGACGGGCTATAGCGCTTTTGCCAATGGCGGCTACAAGGTCAGCCCCTTTGTGATGCAGAGTATTATCTCGGATACAGGTGAAATACTGTACGAGGCCAACCCGGCACTCGCAATGGCGCCACCAGAAGAGGATTCAACTGGCAACTTCATCAGCGAAGGTGTTAACGACAACAATGCACCGGTTGAGAATAACTCTGAGCAAGCAGAGAACATTGAAGAGCCTACACTTTTTGCAGAACGCATAATGTCTCCAGAAAACCACTACCTGACAGTAAGCATGATGCGGGATGTCGTTCGCAGAGGTACAGGTAGAAAAGCGCTGGCGCTGGGTAGAAATGATCTTGCTGGCAAAACGGGGACCACGAACGATCAGAAGGACGCATGGTTTTCCGGCTTTAATCCCGACCTTGTTGCTACTGTCTGGATTGGTTTCGACCAGCCAACCACACTGGGGCGCTGGGCATCAGGCGGCGGTACGGCACTCCCTGTCTGGGTCGATTATATGAGGGAAGCTCTTGATGGCGCACCGGAAGAGCAGTTTGAACAACCAGAGGGGATTGTCACAGTTCGAATTGATCCGGACAGTGGGCTACTCGCTTCACCGGGCCAGAAAGACGCGATATTCGAATACTTCAAGACTGGGTCAGCTCCGACAGAATATGCCAGAACAAAAGACATCATCCCCTACCAGGAAGATGAAACCGGCTCAAGGGGAGGCAGCGTCATCCCGGAACAACTTTTCTGACCACGTTACAGGCACTCTACAATAAAAAAGCCCGGCAATTGCCGGGCTTTTTACTGTCTCGCATCGCCTCAGACGTCGATCAACTTACCCGGATTCATAATGTTATTCGGGTCAAACACCTTTTTAACAGCACGCATGTAAGCAATTTCTGCCGCAGAGCGTGTATATTCCAGATACGGTTTTTTGGTCATACCCACGCCGTGTTCCGCAGATACAGAGCCCTGATATTTTTCCACGATCTCAAATACCCAGGTTGATACCTTGCTGCAGCGTTCGAAGAACTCTTCTTTCGCCAGGTCATCTGGCTTCAGAATATTCAGATGCAGGTTACCGTCACCTATATGGCCGAACCAGATGATCTCGAAATCCGGATATTCCCGTGTCACGATTTCATCGATATCACGCAGGAATGGCGGTACTTTTGATACAACCACAGAAATGTCGTTCTTGTACGGCGTCCACTCCGAGATCGTCTCAGAGATATCCTCACGCAAACGCCACAGGTTTGCCGCCTGAGTTTCGCTCTGGCTGATCACACCATCGACGACCCAGCCTTCTTCCATGCACTTCTCGAACTGAACCATGGCCTGATCCATATCAGCATCGGTCACGGCTTCGAATTCAATCAATGCATAGAAATCAGTGCTGGTTTCGAACGGCGCTGGCACATCACCGCTTGCCAGAACTTTCTGCATCGCCTGGTCAGAGAAGAACTCAAATGCAGTCAGATCCATCGTCGACTGGAACTGACTCAGCACTTTCATCACATCGTCCAGCTCCGGAATGCCCAGCACCAGTACCGTCAGGTTTTTCGGTGTGCGGGTCAGACGCATGGTAGCCTCGGTCACAAAGCCCAACGTTCCCTCACCGCCGATGAAGAGCTGGCGCATGTCGTACCCGGTGTTGTTTTTCATCAGGTCTTTATTCAGCTCGAGGATCTCGCCCTCGCCGGTAACGACCGTCATACCAGCCACCCAGTCACGGGTCATACCCCAGCGGATTACTTTAATACCACCGGCATTCGTTGAGATGTTTCCACCAATCTGACTGGAGCCCGCAGAGGCAAAATCAACCGGATAGAACAGATCGTTATCTTCAGCAAAGGTCTGCAACTGCTCTGTAATGACACCCGCACCGCATTTCACGGTGCGATCTGTCGCGCTGAAGTCAGAAATCTGATTCATATAATCAAAGGCAACAACAACCTCACCGTTTGCGGCAACGGCTCCGGCGCTGAGGCCGGTACGGCCGCCAGATGGCACCAAAGCAACATTTTCAGCATTCGCAAACTTCACTATGTCTGCGACCTGCTGTGTTGTCTTTGGGAAGACAATTGCGGATGGCTTTGGTGGATAGATTTTCGTCCAGTCCTTGCCAAAGGTCTCAAGAGAATCGGCATCAGTGCGCACTTTGTCTGCGCCAACGATGGCTGAAAGCTGCTCAACCAGAGCGTCTTGTGTCAACGTGGTCATGGAGTTACCCGATGTTTGAATCATATTCACCTCGAATTGAGCAATATTCGTGTTGAATTCATGCTCTGAGGCTCACTTTAATAAAGGTATATGCTAGCATACGCGCCTTATTTTTCGGAGCGGTTTTAAGCCGCCCAGCCCCGCTCGCTGCAAGGTGTGCGGGGACCTGACAGCTATTACTTACTGACTATAGGTACCACCATGGCACAAACGTCCCTGGATAAAAGCAAGATCAAGTTCCTCTTGTTGGAAGGCGTACACCAGTCTGCTCTCGATACACTGCAGGCTGCTGGCTACACCAACATCGAGTATCTGAAGACTTCGCTGCCGGATGACGAGCTGAAAGCCGCCATCAAAGACGCCCACTTTGTGGGTATTCGTTCACGTACACAGCTCACCGAAGAGATCTTCGACGCAGCCGAAAAGCTGATTGCTGTGGGTTGCTTCTGCATCGGTACCAACCAGGTTGACCTGAAAGCAGCAACTAAGCGTGGTATCGCGGTGTTCAATGCGCCGTACTCCAACACCCGCTCTGTAGCGGAGCTGTCGCTGGCCGAAATCATCATGCTGATGCGTGGCATTCCAGCAAAGAATGCCGAGTGCCATCGCGGCGGCTGGAGCAAGTCTGCTGTTAACTCCTACGAAATCCGAGGCAAGAAGCTGGGTATCGTCGGTTATGGCTCTATCGGTACGCAGCTTTCTGTCATGGCCGAAAGCATGGGCATGGAAGTGTACTTCTACGACGTAGTGACCAAGCTACCAATCGGTAATGCCAAGCAGGTTGGTACGCTGAACGAACTGCTTAACCTGGCTGACGTTGTATCCCTGCACGTGCCAGAAACGCCGTCCACTAAGTGGATGATGGGCCCAGAACAATTCGAGCAGATGAAAGAAGGTTCCATTCTTCTGAATGCATCTCGCGGTACTGTGGTCGATATCGATGCGCTGGCTGATACTGTACGCAGCGGCAAACTGCTGGGCGCTGCGATTGACGTGTTCCCAGTAGAGCCTCGCTCTAACAACGATGAGTTCGTCTCTCCACTGCGTGAATTCGACAATGTCATCCTGACCCCACACGTCGGTGGTTCAACCATCGAAGCTCAGGAGAACATCGGTAAAGAAGTTGGCGAAAAGCTGGCCACTTACAGTGACAACGGCACGACAACCTCTTCTGTGAACTTCCCGGAAGTTGCTCTGCCATCGAACCCGAATGTTCACCGCATCCTGCACATCCACAAAAACGTGCCTGGTGTGATGAATGCGATCAACAGCATCTTCGCGGAAAACGACATCAACATCTGCGGCCAGTACCTGCAGACCGTTGAGGAAGTGGGATATGTCGTGATTGATGTGTCTGCGGATGCCTCTGATCTGGCGCTTGAGAAGATCAAGCAGGTTGAGGGCACCATTCGCGCCCGCGTCCTTTACTAAGATCGGAGCTACCTGCGGTGCCAGAGCTTTGTTAAAAACTTCTGAAGAATATGACCGCCATGGATGGCGGAAATGCAGATTTTGCAGGAGCAAAAATCTGCCTCACTTACATCCAGTAGGCTCCGTTTCCTCAGAAGTTTTTGCCTCGCTCTGGCTGCCTCGGCAACGCTCCCGAGACAATGCAACGTATAGATAAAGAAAAAGCACCTTCGGGTGCTTTTTTATTGCCTTGTACTTCTATTTCCATCGCCGGGACGCAGCAAGTACATCCCTGTATGCTTAGCTGTGCCATCCATGGCACAGATACCCGCCTAACGGAAACATAAGTACCAGGCTTAAATCTCAAACCCGCAAGAATTATCAATCCCCAGCCGTAAGTGATGACTTACCTCCGCCGGGATCTCATCCGCATGGTGAGTCACATAGAGAAGCGTAATGGTTCTCTGTTCTGATAAGCGACGGATAAAGGCGAGCACCATTTCACGGCTTGGGTCATCCAGCCCCTGACACGGCTCGTCGAGAATTAACAGTGGCGGCTGTTTAATCAACGCGCGAGCGATCAACACCAGACGCTGCTCTCCATAAGACAGATGATGCAGGCTCTGGTTGGCCTTGTGGCGTAAACCAATCATCTCCAGCCATTGCTCAGCCAATCGTCTGTCGTCATCGCCCGCCGCCTGATACAGACCAATACTGTCGTACAAGCCCGAGATCACTGTGGTCAGCACATTCGTGGTCGCCCGGTATTCCCACTGCAATGACGATGACACCAGACCGATATGTTTTTTGATATCCCAGATCGTTTCACCGCTGCCTCGCTTCATCCCGAACAGATAAAGCTCGTTGCGATAGCACTGAGGGTTATCACCAGTAATCATCTGCAGCAGACTGGTTTTACCGCAACCGTTCGGTCCCGTAATAGCCCAGTGATGACCCGGCTCAACCTGCCAGTTGAGCTCTGAAAAAAGGGTTCGATCACCGTAGATAATTGAGCCGCTAACGATTCGAATCAGAGGCTCGCTAGTATTCAGCGCATACTTGATGGGGGCTTCCGGAAAATCCGATAGAGGTTTATCAAAATGCAGCAGAGAGTGAACTTCAGGCGAGGTAAGTACCGACTCACGTTCGCCCTGCACTAATAAGCGAGCATCGTGAACAAACGCCAGATGCGTCAGCCAGTCTGGCAGCTCATCTAAACGGTTAGCCACCCACAACAGACGTTGACCACTTTGGTGCAGTCTAAACAACGCGTCCGCCAACGCTTCACGGCTCTTGGCATCCAGGCCTTCAAGTGGCTCATCCAGAATCAGCAGGCCGGGGGTCTGCCGCACTGCATTCACCAGCATCACCTTACGACTCTCACCGGTGGATAACAAACGGAAACCTTGCGAGAGAATGTGCTCCATCCCCAGCAGTTGAATCCAATCAGATACCTCATCCACAGGCGCCAGTAACTCACTGACCAAGGTCCCGATATCCTGCTGATCCATCAGATCAGACTCATCTTCGCGGCGCTCCTGCTCAATCAACGCCGCCTGCGCTTCCAGAGATACAAAAGCAACGTGCTCTGGCAGGCCTGAAACCTCACCATGACTCAAACGAACATCACCGGCAAACAAGCGCGACAGCACCGTTTTACCGCTGCCGTTCGTCCCGATAATGCCCCAGGTCTGATCCGCAGAGACAGACCAGTCATCAACAACAAGATTTCGCCCGTCATGCAGACGCGCACGGAGTTCTTTAAATTCAGTGTTCATCGGTAATAATTTAGCGAGTAGATTTCAAAATCAGAAAAGAGCCAAATGTTTAATACGACGCATCGAAAGCGTCAGCTAACGGTGCTGTTAACGCGTCGGTGAGGCCGCTGCCACACGGCCGGACGTTATTGAGAAAACGGAGTTTAGTGCGCTAAATGAGTACCTCGAAATAACGTCCAACACAGTGGCAGCAACGCAACCAGCGTTAACCCGGAGGCCAGGAAAGATCACGCCCACCAATAACATGCATGTGCAGGTGAAACACCGACTGCCCCGCCCCTTCACCGTTATTAATCACCAAACGGAATTTATCCCCAAGGCCTTCCTGCTCAGCGACTTTATTCGCAACCAGCATCATATGCCCCAGAAGTGCAGCGTCCGGTTCTTCCGCATCACACAGGCGCGGGATCGGCTTACGTGGAATCACCAGAATATGCATCGGTGCCGCTGGGAACATATCGCGGAACGCCAGACACTGATCATCTTCATAAACGATTTTAGCGTCAGCTTCACCACGGGCAATTTTGCCGAAAATAGTATCTTCAGACATATCGAAGTCTCGTTAATGAACGGTATTGAGAGGGTAACCGAATGCCTGTCTGATCACCACTCTCGGTACTATGGCGAGCGGGTTCCGTTGCCATTCTTCCGAAAGTGTCTGGAAGCTGTCACACACAGAGGGCACAATACCCGGTATTACCAGACGTCTTTGTAAGGAAACTCTCTGCATGAGCCTACACGAAAGAGCCGGTCAGAAAGCACTCACCTCTGATCTTGCCAACATCCCACGCCTGATCGCCGAATATTACGTACGTCAGCCATCCGCCGATACGATGGTAAGCTTCGGTACTTCCGGCCACAGAGGCAGCTCAGCCAATGGTTCCTTTAACGAAACGCACATTGCTTCTATATGCCAGGCGTTAGTTGAATACCGTAAAGAGAAGAGTATTACCGGCCCGCTCTATATTGGTATGGATACCCATGCCCTTTCTGAATGTGCTTTCATCACCGCCGTGGAAGTACTTGTAGCGAACGGAGTTAGTGTTCGTGTTCAGCAAGGACGTGGCTATACACCAACACCTGTGATCTCCCATGCGATTCTGACATACAACCAGGGTAAAACCTCAGAGCTGGCGGATGGCATAGTCATCACCCCTTCGCACAACCCACCTCAAGACGGTGGCTTTAAATACAACCCGCCCAACGGTGGTCCAGCGGACACTGACGTGACTACACAGATTCAGGACCGGGCTAACGAAATTATTAGCAACGGCAGTAACGACGTAATACGCATGAGCTTTGATGAAGCCTGGGCATCTGATCTGGTGACTGAATACGACTACATCAAACCCTACGTTGATGATCTGAAAAATGTCATCGATATGGACGCTATTGCTAAAGCTGGCGTAAAAATCGGCGTCGACCCACTAGGTGGCTCGGGTATCGCCTACTGGGACGTGATTGCCGAAACCTACGGGCTGGATATCACAGTGGTAAATGAAAGCGTTGATCCGACATTCTCGTTTATGACACTGGATAAAGACGGCAAGATTCGTATGGACTGCTCAAGCCCATACGCCATGGCCGGGCTAATCGAAATGAAGGACGACTTCGATATCGCACTCGGCAACGACCCGGACTACGACCGCCACGGTATCGTTACGCCTTCTGTCGGCCTGATGAACCCGAACCATTATCTCGCGGTTGCCATAAACTACCTGTATACCCATCGACCGCAGTGGTCACAGGATCTCGCCATCGGTAAGACACTGGTGTCATCCAGCATGATCGACCGGGTTGCTGCCGACCTTGGGCGTACGCTCACTGAAGTTCCTGTGGGCTTTAAGTGGTTCGTCGATGGTCTGTATACCGGAAAGTTTGGCTTCGGCGGTGAAGAAAGTGCTGGCGCTTCCTTTCTACGCAACGATGGCACCGTCTGGTCAACCGATAAAGACGGCATCATCCTCGCCTTGTTAGCCGCAGAGATCAAAGCCGTTACCGGCAAAGATCCGGGTGAACACTATATTGAGCTGACGAAGAAATTCTCGGCCCCCGTCTACAAGCGTATCGACGCTGCGGCTAGCGGCCCACAGAAATCTGTTCTGAAAAAGCTGAGCGCGGATGACGTTACGGCCGACAAGCTTGCGGGTGAAGACATTCAAGAAAAACTGACGCACGCATCAGGTAACGGAGCGGCGATTGGCGGTCTGAAAGTCAGTACTGAAAATGGTTGGTTTGCGGCGCGTCCGTCGGGTACCGAAGAAATCTATAAAATCTACGCCGAGAGTTTTAAAGGTGAAGAGCATCTTGCTCAGATCATCGACGAAGCTCAGACCATTGTCAGTGCGATGTTTAAAACGGCTGGAGTTTAAAGAACAAAGATACTCAGGTAGGCGGCTCGTATAAAGTTACCAGATTACGGCCGCCTTCTTTTGCCAAATACAATGCCTCATCCGCCTTCAATAGAAGCCCCTCCAGCGTCTCACCAACAGGCGATGTAACAGAAGCAAGTCCGGTACTGACCGATACCCGCAAATAGTCGTCATCAGGTAATATGAAGAGTTGTTCACCTACATAACGCCGGAACTGGTCCAATAGACCGTATGCCTTTTCCACGTCCAGACCGGGAAGCACGAGAGCGAACTCCTCTCCGCCATACCTTGCCAAATGAAAGCGCGAAAAGGTGTTCTCCAGATGGTCGGCCAGCTGAGTAAGAACAGCGTCCCCTGCATCATGACCGTGTTCATCATTAATGCTCTTAAAGTGATCGATGTCCATGAGCGCTATGGAAAAGGCGGTTCCTTCAGAGACCATCTTGCGCACAAGATTCTGACCTTCCTCTACAAAGTAGCGGCGGTTATTAAGCCCCGTCAGGTAATCTTTATCAGCCTGTTTCCTCAAAGCTATCAGCTGTTCAAGCGCCTCTATATTGTTAGTAACCCGGCAACTGAACTCTTCCTGCTGGAAGGGCTTCTGTAAAAAGTCATTAGCCCCCTTTTTTATGAACTGGACTGATATGTCCGAGTCCTCCTGGCTGGATAAGCCGATGACCGCGAGCGGTCTTTTATCAAAGCGATGACGAATTTCTTGAACAAAATGAAAACCGTCCATCACTGGCATATGAAAATCCGTGATAACAAGTGATATGTCAGAGTCCAGCTCTAGTATCTCAAGGCCCTCTTGACCATCCGCGGCCTCAACAACAGAGAAACATTGAAGTTTAAGGTAACCGGCTACGACCTGGCGCATAGTGGAAGAATCGTCAACAACCAGTGCTTTAAGACGGCGATTACGATCCAGGCGATCTAACATGCGGACGGCGTATTGATACGAAAACCGATTCTCCTTAATTACATAGTCAGCTACACCCGACTTGAGTAATGATTGTCGCTGCTCAAGGTCATCACTTCCTGTTAAAACAACAATCGGAACTTCGTTATCGAGGAGATACTCAGCCATCTCTCCACGCGGTGCATCAGGAAGCGAAATATCGACAAGAGCGGCGACCAAAGAGCTCTTATGATCCTCATATAGCTTCTTACCCTCCGACATCGTAGAAGCGAACAACACAGGCTCCACACGCTGCTGCTTGAACGTATGTTTAAGTATCTTCTGGACGATCGAACTATCTTCTATTACCAGGAACACGCTCACCTCCCACTACTTTTTACAGTGTAGGCAGTAAATCTGACTCGGTTAGTGTGGCATACATAATAGACAGGCCAAATGTATATGCAGACGGTGTCCAGAAGCAGTTACCAAGCGAGGCATCTTCCCGATGGCGTGTGGGTCGCAGAGGCTTTCGGGGATAGGATCCCCTCCTACATATTTCTGTCGAAGCGCCGCATCGCGCTTGCGCGACGCTGTAGGAGGGAAGCGTCTTCCCGATGGCGTCTGGGTCGCAGAGAT